>Ga0065709_1000118_pt1 | contig 11634 bp, 10 predicted proteins | sample Hoacrofraction14_2_FD_59096 | JGI IMG/M metagenome (GOLD analysis project Ga0065709, IMG submission 59096) | Hoatzin crop microbial communities from Cojedes, Venezuela, sample from fiber fraction 14 v1 | ecosystem: Host-associated > Birds > Digestive system > Esophagus > Crop | place: Venezuela... | reverse complement strand
ATGTTGTCGCTCGCGTCGCCCATAAGGGCAAGGTAGTCGATGACGGCGAGCGGCGTGGGCAGGCCGTATTTGGCGCACACTTCCGACGGTCCGAGCACCTCCCACGGCCGGGCTCCGCGCGCCGGCCGCTGCAGCAAGATGCGTTCCTCAACGAGTTGGGCGTAGTCCTTGTCGGGCGTAATCATGCGCACCTCGACGTCGTCGCCGACAAAGCGCTTGGCCATCGTTCCGATGATGTCGTCGGCCTCGTAGCCCTGCAGTTCGAGAATGGGGATGCGATAGGCGCGAATGATGTCCTTGATGATGGGCACGGCGCGGGTGATGTCTTCGGGTTGCACCTCACGCTGCGCCTTGTAGTCGGCGTAGGCCTCGTGGCGGAACGTGGGGCCGTGCACGTCGAAAGCCACGGCGACAAAGTCGGGCTGCTCCTTGCGCAGCAGTTCGTCGAGGGTGTTCACAAAGCCATAGACCGCCGAAGTGTTCTGATGCTTCGAATTGATGATGGGCGAAGAAATCAGACCATAATAAGCGCGATAAATCAGGGCGTAAGCGTCGAGAAGATAGAGCCTTTCCATAGTTTTTGGGGTTTAGAAGCGCACTTTTTCCAAAAATCGTGGTAAAATTAGCAAAAATTTCGGGCATTTTGCATAAATCTTCGTATTTTTGCATTTCGAATTGAAGAAATGATGGACGCACTCCAAGAAATACGCCGCCCAATCGCGCGCGAAATCGAAGCCTACCGCGAACTTTTCCGCTCGTCGTTCGAAATCGAAGACGACTTGCTTGGACACGCCTTGAGCCACGTGCTACAGCGCGGCGGCAAGCTGATGCGCCCCACCCTCGTGCTCCTCACGGCCAAAGANTTCGGCGAGGTGAGCGAAAAAACGCTGCGCTGCGCCGCAACGCTCGAGATACTCCACACGGCGACGCTCATTCACGACGACGTGGTGGACGAAAGCGACGAACGCCGCGGACAAACGTCGGTGAACGTGGCTTACGGGAACAAAATGGCCGTGCTCGTGGGCGATTTCTTGCTTTCGAAAGCGCTCCACCTATCGGCCCTGACGGGCGACATTGCCATCGTGGACACCGTGGCCAAGTTGGGCGGCACGCTCGCGGAGGGCGAAGTGAAACAAATAGCCAACATNCGCGAAGACGTGAGCACCGAAGAGGCCTACATGCAGGTGCTACAATATAAAACGTGCTCGCTCTTCAGCGTTTGCGGCCGCTTTGGCGCTTACTCGACGGGCAACGCCTCGGAGGAAGACTGCAAAAAATGTGCCAAACTGGGCGACATCATCGGCACGTGCTTCCAAATTCGCGACGACATATTCGACTATTTCGACAATCCCGAAATCGGCAAACCGACGGGCAACGACATGTACGAAGGAAAGCTCACGCTGCCGGCCATCTACGCCCTGCAGGCAAACCCGCGCGGCGACGCGAAAGAATGGGCCTTGCGCGTGAAAAAACGTACCGCAACTCCCNATGAAATCGCCGATTTAGTGAAATTTACAAAGGAAAACGGGGGCATTGAATACGCCCAAAAAAAGATGGAAAGCCTGCGCGACGAAGCCATGGGCATCATCGAAACTTTCCAAAAGCCCGACATTCGAGCCGCACTCACGCACTACCTCGACTTCACCATCGGACGCAACATCTGACCCCTCCCCCACCCCACCAAAAAGGGCGGTTTCATCGAGAGAAACCGCCCTTTTTTTGTGCGCTGCCGCGCAAGGGAATTAGTAAGCATTAAAACTTGCCGATGTCTTCGCCGCAAACGGCTTTGATGAGGCGCGGAGCCAGACTGCTGGTGCCAATGCGGAACAGGCCCTGCTCAAGGAACTCTTCGCCGAGCANTTCGCGCACGATGGTATAGTACTTCACAGCGTCGTCGGGCGTGCTCACGCCACCGCTGGCCTTGAAGCCGACCCAGCGACCGGTCTCGTCGTGNTATTCCTTGATGGCTTGGCACATCACGTAGGCGGCTTCGGGCGTGGCAGCNATGCTGATTTTGCCCGTCGAGGTCTTGATGAAATCGGCTCCGGCGTACATCGAAAGAATGGAGGCGCGCTTGATGCTTTCGGCCGTGAGCAGCGCACCCGTCTCGAGAATCACCTTGAGAGGCACGTCGGCGCAGGCGCACTTAATCTCGGAAATCTCGTCGGCGCAGGTCTCGTAGTCGCCGCTTTGGAAGGCGCCCACGCTGAGCACCATGTCGCACTCGGTGGCACCGTCGTGAATGGCGAGNGCCGTCTCCGACGTCTTGATTTCGATGAACGTTTGGCTCGAAGGGAAGCCGCCCACAACGCAGGCCACCTCGGTGCCTTCGACCTCGAGCGACTGGGCTACGAGACCGGCAAAGCGCGGATAAACGCAGATGGTGGCAAACGGCGGAAGGTCGGGATGCTCCTCGGCNAACTTGTTGTATTTCTCGACCATCTTGAGGATGCTTTCGTCGCTGTCGACGACGGTGAGCGTGGTGAGTTCGATGGTTCCCATGAGGTAGCGCAGCACTTCGGGCGTGTTGTAGAGCGCAGCCTTTTCGGCAATGAGCTGCTCGACGGCGGCCTTCACGTCTTCGTCGTGCAGATGGAAGTTGTACTTCGCGAAAGCCTGCTCGTATTTGCTCGTGGCGGGCTCGTGGTGGTGATGTTCGTGGTCGTGGTGTTCGTGACCACAGTTGCAATGTTCTGACATAATGTTTTTATATTAAAAATTCACGGTTTCATCGGGAAACTTGGGCCCTCTCCCCTACTCTGCCTTGGGGCCNAAACGCCAGCCGAGGGTGACCTGCATGCAGTCGGCCTTGGTGAAATGCGCCTTCACGTTGTAGCCGATGAACAGGCGGTCGCCGCTGAANGGGAAGTTGTAGCGCAGGCCAATGGTCTCGTAGTAAGGCTTTTCGTCCACGTCGGCGGTGTAGCCCATGCGGCGGAAGACGTACCAGCCGGCGCCCATGGCGAGCGAGAGGTGTCGGAAAAAGACTTCNTGGCGGAAGCCGATGCCGAGCACGTGGCGGGAGTATTTATATTGATAGAGATTGCGCCAATGGTCGAGTTCTTCGATGCGCGAGGCGTAGGGNGCGTAGGTNTAGTCGAGCTCAAGCCCGCTGGCATAGCGTCGGCAATAGCGATACATGGGCGCCACCATCGCCGTGAACGCGCCATAGACGGGGAACCGGCTGCTGCGATACTTCGGGTCGGACGGGTCGCGCATCCAGTAGTTGATGACCCAGTCGTCCTGCAGCGACTTGGCCGCGAGACCGGCGCTCAATTCGACGTAGAAGCGCTTCCGGAACGGCTCCTGAACGTCGGGATTGACGGGCTCGGGGTCGCCAAACGCCTCGGGATAGTAGNTCAGGCGCGCCGTAATGCCGGCCGTGTTGGCACCTTTGTTGGGGCGGTCGAGCGCACCATTGCTGAAGTGCTTATAGTCGATGCCGAGCGCCGCCTCCCAGTGCTTCGCAAAGCGATATTTGGCGTAAAATCCGATGTCGAGGTAGATGTTGTAGGTGCTGCCGATGATTTCGTTGTCGGCATTGGTGCGCGTATTGTAAGGCCGNGTGCAAAAGCCGATTCCGTTCTCGAAATTATAGCCNAAAGCCNATGATTTTGAGCGAAATAGGTCGCGCCGGAAACCGCCGTAGAGGGCGAGCATATAGCCCATGCCGGAATTGTAGTCCAAGCGCGGCTCGTCGCGGAAGAAACGGATGTGGTGGTAGTCGCCAAAGAGGAATCCGCCTTCGAGGGTGGGGTAGCCGAAATCGGCGTCGTAGGCATTGCCGTCGGCCGCGCTCGTGTGGTAGTCGGCATAGACNCCATAGAGCGAGCAGCCGTAGTTGTGCATAATGGCTTTGCAGATGTCGTCCATCGGAAGCAAGCCGCTCACGTTGGCCGAGACGCCAAACGACCACGGTGCCAAGCGNCTGCGCACGGCAGTGTCGGGCAGCGCGNCGGCCGCGATTTTTAGCGAATCCATCGGGGATTTCGNCCCTTCCGGAACGCTCGCNAAGAGCAGGGTGGGGAGGAACGCAAGGAACANGGCNATGCGGCGGAAGACACTTCTCCGCGGCGCCAAAAATAGTGCTTTTCTCCCGAAAAAAAGTCCTTGCGTCGGCATTATTCTTTATTTTTTGTGTCCATACAAATAGTGACGGGGCCGTCGTTGAGCAGGCTGACCTTCATATCGGCTCCAAAAACGCCGGTTTCAACGGAAGATTCGACCATTCCGCGCACGCTTTCGACGAAGTATTCGTAGAGCGGCACGGCGTGCTCGTGGCCGGCGGCGCGTATGTANGAGGGCCGATTGCCCTTCTTATAGCTGGCCATAAGCGTGAACTGGCTCACGATGAGCACGTCGCCGCCCACGTCGAGCAGGCTGCGGTTCATCACGCCGGCCTCGTCGGGGAAGACGCGCAGGTTCACGATTTTGNCNNCCAGCCAGTCGGCATCGGCGCGCTCGTCGGCTTCTTCGATGCCCAGCAGCACGAGAAACCCCGTCCCAATGCTGCGCGTGGGGCGCCCTTCGATTGCCACGCTCGCGTGGCTCACTCGCTGAATTACGGCTCGCATATCTNTGTGGCTTTTGGTCTATGGTTGAGGGGTGGGGTGGAGGGCNTCGTAGATGCTCGCGCCTCGCTTTTCGCCCAAGATGGCTTGCAATTGCGGGAGGGCGGCTTCTTTGACGCGCTTCACNCTTCCGAACTGTTTGATTAACAGCGCTTTAGTCTTTTCGCCTATGCCTTTCACGGCGTCCAACTCGGAGCGTTTTTGGCGGGCGCTTCGCTTGTCGCGGTGGAAGGTGATGGCGAAGCGGTGGACCTCGTCTTGCATGTGGGTGAGCAGTCGGAAAAGCGCCGAGGTGGCCTTCATTCCAACGCTTTGCGGCGGGAAGCCGAAGAGCAGTTCGCGGGTGCGGTGGCGGCTGTCCTTGGCGAGGCCGGCGATGGGGATTTGGATGTGCAATTCGTCCTCCACAGCCTGCCGAATCACCTCCATCTGGCCGCGTCCGCCGTCGGCAATGATGAGGTCGGGTAGGGGAGCGCCCTCGTCGAGCAGTCGCGAATAGCGCCGCAATACGACTTCGNGCATNGAGGCGTAATCATCGGGGCCCACGACCGTTTTNATGTTGTATTTGCGGTAGTCTTTCTTCGACGGCTTGAGTTTTTCGAACACGACACAGGCAGCCACGGCATCTTCGCCCTGAATGTTTGAATTGTCGAAGAGTTCAATGCGCANNGGCAACTTCGGCAAATTCAAATCGCGCTGAATTTCCTTCATCAGGCGCACTTGGCGTTGCTCNGGATTGAGCTTCTCGGCCTGTTTGAGTCGGTCGAAACGGTACTGCTTTACGTTCAGTTTGGAGAGTTCGAGCAGTTTGCGCTTGTCGCCCTTTTGCGGAACGGTTTGCAGGGCGTAGGATTCNGGCAAATCGACGGGGAAAGGCACAACGANTTCCTTTGATTCGCTGGCATAGCGCTCGCGCATTTCGACNATGCCAAAGGCCAATAATTCTTCGTCGGTTTCATCGAGTTTTTTCTTATATTCGAACGTGAACGCCTGCGTAATGCAGCCGTTNCGCACGTGCAAATAATTGATGAATGCGACTTTTTCGTCGCTCTCGATGTTGAAAACGTCGATGTTGTGGAGGGTGTTTGAGACGACCTCCGACTTGGCGCGATAGTTCTCCAACAGCAAATACTGGCGCTTCACTTCTTCGGCCTCTTCGAAGCGCAATTCGTCGGCAAGCGCGAGCATCTGCTCCTTCATTTGGCGCGCCACTTCGGCCGTATTTCCCTTCAAAATTTCGCGGCANCCTTCGATGTTTTTGCAATAATCTTCGTAATTTTGCCGACCCGCACACGGCGCGCCACANTTCTTGATGTGGTACTCCAAACAGGGCTCGTATTTGCCTTCGCGAACGCCCTCGGCCGTGAANGNTTTGTGGCANGGACGCGGCCGATAGAGCTTCTGGCAAAGTTCGAGCAGGGCGTACATCGTNGGCACGTGGCTGTAGGGCCCGAAGTAGGTGGCGCCGCGCAAATTTCGCCGCCGCGTCTTGAAAATGCGGGGCAGAAATTCGTGTGTGAGCGCAATGGAGGGATAGGTTTTGTCGTCTTTCAGCAAGACGTTGTAGCGCGGTTTGTATTTCTTGATGAGGTTGTTTTCGAGCAAGAGCGCGTCTTCCTCGGAGTGGACTACAACGTATCGAATGTCGCGAATTTTTGGGACNAGGAACTGCGTTTTGTGCGTTTGCTTGGGATTCGAAAAATAGGAGCTCACNCGGCGTTTCAGGTTCTTCGCTTTGCCCACATAGATGATGGTACCGCGTTCGTCGAGGTACTGATATACGCCGGGCGAATCGGGCATATTTGCCACGATGCCGTGCAGGTATTCTTCTATGTCGGTGCGCTTCGCCGCCATGATTTTTCGGCTTATCGACGCACNGTGAGCAGGGTGGTGAGGTCGACGCCCTTGAGACATTCACGGCCGTTCAAGCCCTCCATGTCGAGNTCGATGAGGAAGTTCACGTAGATGCGTTTNGGATGGAAATGCTCGCACAGTTGATAGACGGCGCGCATGCTGCCACCGGTGGCGAGCAGGTCGTCGTGGATGAGCACCACGTCGTCTTGATTGATGGCGTCCACNTGGATTTCGACGGAGTCGCGGCCGTATTCCTTGAGGTAGGAGGCGCGGCAAGTCTCCGAAGGCAGTTTGCCCGGCTTGCGCGCCATCACAAATCCGGCGTTGAGCTCGGCAGCNAGGATGGCNCCCATCACGAAGCCGCGCGATTCGATGCCCACCACTTTCGTNATGCCTTTGTCTTTGTAGATTTCGACAAGGTCGTCTTTCATTTCGCGCAAACANTCGGGATTTTTGAAGAGCGTGGAGACGTCTTGNAACTGNATTCCCTTCTTCGGATAGTCGGGAATATTNCGCAAATTGTCGAGGAGGAGTTTTTCGTTCATAGGTCTATTTTAGAGTCTNTTTTATAGTCGATTTAAAATGTTTCACGTGGAACATTTTGTTTGTTTTTNACAGAAAATCAGCGGCCGCAGAGCACGAGCAAAACGCTGATGTCGGAGGGCGANACGCCGGGTATGCGGCTGGCTTGNGCGAGGGTCTCGGGGTCGATGCGCTTGAGCTTCTGNCGCGCCTCGGTGGAGAGCTGTTGGATGTTCTCGTAGTCGAACACNCCNNTNATTTTGATGTTCTCCAAACGCTGCATCTTCTCGGCCAATTGGCGTTCGCGCTGGATGTAGCCGCTGTACTTCATTTCGATTTCGGCGGCCTCGAGCACTTCGTCTTTGTCGGTCGTGAGGGCTTCGACGCGGCGGCGAAGGGGCGCTACTTCGGCGGCGAGGTCGAGCAGGCGCACTTCGGGGCGGCTCACGAGGTCGAAGAGTTTGCAGCCGCGCACGAGGGGCGAGCTGNCGTGGGCTTCGAGGAAGGGNTTGATGCGGTCGGCCTTCACCGAGGTGGTGCGGCAGAGCGTTTCGATGTCGGCCTGTGCGGCGCGCTTGGCTTCGAAGCGGGCGGAGCGCTCCGGCGTGGCGAGGCCGAAGCGTTGGGCNTAGGGCGTGAGGCGCACGTCGGCGTTGTCTTGGCGGAGCAAGATGCGATACTCCGCACGCGAGGTGAACATGCGATAGGGTTCGTCCACGCCCTTCGTCACAAGGTCGTCGATGAGCACACCGATGTAGGCTTCGTCGCGTCCCAACGTGAGGGGCTCNCCGCCGCTGCATTTTTGCGCCGCGTTGATGCCCGCCACGATGCCTTGGCCGGCGGCTTCCTCGTATCCCGTCGTGCCGTTCACCTGTCCGGCCAAGAAGAGGCCGTCGGCGCATTTCGATTCGAGCGAATGGCGGAGCAGGGTGGGGTCGAAGAAGTCGTATTCGATGGCATATCCCGGGCGATAGATTACGAGGTCGCGGAAGCACGGCATTTGCTTCAGCGCTTCNATNTGGATGTCCATCGGAAGGCTGGAGGAGAAGCCGTTCAAATAGAGTTCCTGCGTGTCCACGCCCTCCGGTTCGAGGAAGAGCGGGTGGTGTTCGCGGTCGGGGAAGGTCACCAGTTTNGTCTCGATGCTGGGGCAATAGCGCGGGCCGATGCTGTGNATTTGGCCGTTGTAGAGCGGGCTGTCGGGAAGGCCGCGTCGGAGCACCTCGTGCACCTTGGGATTCGTGTTGCACGTCCAGCAAGGCAATTGGCGCATCGGACGNGCNTCCGAAATGAACGAAAAGCGGTGAAAATCAGACTCTCCGGCCTCAATTTCCATCTCTTCGAAGTGTACGCTGCGGCCATCAATTCTGACGGGCGTTCCGGTTTTCATGCGGTCGGTGCGCAGTCCGAGTTCCACGAGCGANGCCGTGAGCTGTTTGGCGGCNGGTTCGGCGCAGCGGCCGCCTTCCACCATGCGGCGCCCTATNTGCATGAGNCCGTTCAAGAAGGTGCCCGCAGTGATTACGACGGCGCGTGCCTCGAACGTGGCTCCCCANATGGTTTCCACGCCGCAAACTTGCCCGTCCCTCACCAGCACGCGCACGGCCTCGTCTTGCCACAGGTGGAGGTTGGGCGTATTTTCGAGGGCGGAGCGCATGGCGAGGCTGTACTGCATTCGGTCGCACTGTGCGCGGGGGCTCCACATCGCGGGGCCCTTTGAGCGNTTGAGCATGCGGAATTGAATGGCGGCGCGGTCGGTGATGAGTCCCATCAGTCCGCCCAGCGCGTCCACCTCGCGGGCAATTTGTCCTTTGGCGATGCCTCCGATGGCCGGATTGCACGACATCTGCGCCACTTTGTTCAGGTCCATCGTGATGAGGCAGGTCTTGGCGCCCATTCGCGCGGCAGCGTGTGCCGCCTCGCAGCCGGCGTGTCCCGCGCCCACCACAATTACGTCGTATTTGAAATCGGCCGTCATNNTTTTTAAGTCTCTGTTTTTTGCGCACATCAGTTTCGCGCGCACAAAGGTAGTTTATTTTTTTCGTTAGGGAAAATTTTTCGGCCCTGCAAAGCAAGTTTTGCGCATTTACGCGCGCCCGCACGCGCGTATGTATATATTATAGGTGTGTTTTTGTTTGGATTTCTGAAAGAAAATTCTATTTTTGCTCCCGCTATGTTTGTTTTAGAAATTCTTGTAGGCATTGTCGCCGTGCTTTGGGGCGCCGACAAATTCACCGATGGCGCGAGCAGCATTGCGCGCCGCCTGAACATCCCCGAAATCGTGATTGGACTCACCATTGTGGCCATTGGAACCTCCATGCCCGAGTTTTGCGTGTCGCTCAGTGCGGCCCTTCAGGGCACCGATGCNATGGCCGTGAGCAATATCGTGGGCAGTAATATCTTCAACGCCCTGCTNATCATCGGCTGTGCCACGGCAGCTGCGCCGTTCCTCGTGAGCCGCGTCACCATTCGCCAGCACATTCCCATTGCGCTCGGCGTGTCGATTTTGCTCGTNCTCTTCTGCCTCGACGGCCANTTGGCGCGCTGGGAGGCCGCCATCTTGTTCGTCGGNNCTNATTGCNTTNATGTGGTACATGCTGCGTGAGGCGCGCAAGTCGTCCGACGTNGTCGCTGCCAAAGGGCGCACCTACACGCTGGGCTGGAGCATCTTCTTCGTTGTGGCCGGCTTGGCCTGCCTCGTAGGCGGTTCCTATTTGTTTGTCGATGGCGCCAAAATCGTGGCGCGTATGCTCGGCGTTTCCGATGCCATCATAGGCCTCACCATTGTGGCCATGGGAACCAGTCTGCCCGAGCTCGCCACCAGCGTNGTNGCCGCACGCAAGGGCCAAGGCGGCATNGCCATCGGCAATGTGGTNGGCAGCAACATCATCAACATCCTGCTCATTCTCGGCGTCACCGGACTCATCACGCCGCTCAGCGTCAGCGGGCTCACTTACGTCGATTTCGGTATGCTCGTGCTCTCCATGTTGTTGCTGTGGCTCATGTCCTACACGAAATATAAGATTGAGCGTTGGGAAGGCGTGCTTTTGAGCGTCATTTTCTTCATTTATTTGGCCTGGCTCATCTATTGCGCCGTGTGCGGCCTGCCCTCCTTCTTCCCCCAAAGATTCTCATTTTAAGATATGATTTCATTCGTTCTCAGTCTGTTGGCCCTCTTTTTGGGCTACCAACTCTACGGCCGCTTCGTGGCGCGCATCTTTGCCCCCGACGACCGCTCCACGCCCGCCGTTGCCAAGGCCGACGGCGTNGANTNCATCGTGCTGCCGAGTTGGAAAGTGTTTATGATTCAGTTCCTGAACATCGCCGGCACGGGCCCCATCTTCGGNGCCATTATGGGCATGAAGTTTGGCCCCGCCGCCTACCTGTGGATTGTGTTTGGCTGCATCTTNGCGGGCGCCGTCCACGACTACTTTTGCGGCATGCTCTCCATGCGCAACGGCGGTGCCAGCCAACCCGAGATTGTGGGCAAGTACATGGGCAAGGCGGCCCAGAAAGGTTTGCTCATCTTCTCCGTTGTCGTCCTGCTGTTTGTCGGCACGGTCTATGTCTATAGCCCCGCGCTCATCTTGGGCGGCCTGATGGGCGGCACGCAGACCATTTATTGGGTCTGGATTATCGCCATTTTCGTCTATTACACGCTGGCCACGATGCTCCCCATCGACAAAATCATTGGTCGGTTCTATCCCATCTTTGGNTTTGCCATTCTGTTTATGGCCGTGGCCCTTTGCNCCGTTTTGTTCATCAAGTGGCCGTCGCTGCCCGAAGTTTGGGACATTGCCTCCACGCCCAACAAAGACGGCAACCCCATCGTTCCCTGCCTCTTCATCACCATTGCGTGCGGTGCCATCAGCGGATTCCATTCCACGCAGGCGCCGCTCATGGCGCGCTGCCTCGCCGACGAACACAAGGGCCGCGCCATTTTCTACGGCTCGATGATNACNGAAGGCGTCGTGGCCCTCATCTGGTGNACGGTGTCGTCGTGGTTCTTCTATGGCGGCGGCGCGGCCGAAGTGGGNCTCACCGAAGCNGCTCAGGCGCCCGAAATAGTCACCCACGTCTCCGAGTCGTGGCTCGGCTTGGTGGGCGGCATCNTGGCCATCCTTGGCGTAGTGGCTGCCCCCATCACGAGCGGCGACACGGCCTTCCGTTCGGCGCGNCTCATCATTGCCGACTTCTTCCACTTCAATCAAAANCCCATTGCCAACCGTCTNGNGGTCAGCGTGCCCCTGTTTGCCATCACCATGGCGCTCCTGTGGTTCAATATGGAGAACGAAAAAGGCTTCAACACCATCTGGAGCTACTTTGGCTGGAGCAATCAGACGCTCGCGTGCTGCATGCTGTGGACCATCACGGTCTATTTGGCGCGGCTGCGCAAGCCGTTCTGGATTGCCCTGCTGCCCGCGCTGTTNATGACGTTCACGTGTTCGGCCTTCCTCTTCGTGTTCGACAACGCCTTCGACCTCGGNACGAGCGTGGCCTACGCCGTGGGCAGCACGTGCGTCATCATCGGCGCAGTGTGGTTCTTTTGGTGGTATTTCAAGCACAGCAAGACCTTCCCGTGGGACGACGTGCCCTTGGCCTGATTTTCTTCAAAAAAAATGCTGCATCGGATGCGTTCGATGCAGCATTTTTTTGTAATTTTGCGTCCTGTTCAGACGGCCTTTAG
>Ga0065709_1000323_pt1 | contig 11653 bp, 10 predicted proteins | sample Hoacrofraction14_2_FD_59096 | JGI IMG/M metagenome (GOLD analysis project Ga0065709, IMG submission 59096) | Hoatzin crop microbial communities from Cojedes, Venezuela, sample from fiber fraction 14 v1 | ecosystem: Host-associated > Birds > Digestive system > Esophagus > Crop | place: Venezuela... | reverse complement strand
AACTGTTTTTATAATTTCTAAGAAACTTAACTTACAAATATAATGATTTCCTTAATTTTCTGGTTATATTTGCAGTTATGAAACGAAATTATTCCACTTATATATTGATTACCGCAGGTCTGATTTTAGTCGTTTGCGGTTGCGTGGCTTGTGCCGCCGGAAGAAATAATAAGAAATTCAGCGTTCGCCATCTTGGCTTGAACTTCCCAAGGTCGAGGGTAATCTTTATACCCATACCATGGATTTGGATGGCAAGTCGATGCGAAATTGGTCTTTCGTGTGGGATGAGGAGAATCTTGTGGCTCCATGGATTGCTTATCCCTTGAACAAAGACATAATCGGCAACAATATCAAGCGTACAAATAATTGGTCATTAGATCCGCTCATTCCTAAGGATAAACAGCCGATTCTTTTCAAGGGTTATAGAGAGGGCAATGATGGATGGCGTTCTCGTGGGCATCAGATTGCTTCGGCGGATCGTCTTCATGATTTCGCGCAGAATTCCACCACCTTCTATTTCACCAATATGACGCCTCAGGAGAAGGATTTTAATGGGCAGATTTGGAATGACCTTGAAATGAAGGTGCGTAGAACAGCGGGCCGTTGCGACACGCTTTATGTCATCACAGGGTGCGTCACAAAGGGTAGCACTACATATTGCAAGGACAACAATGGCAAGCATGTAACCATACCTACAGCCTACTACAAGGCACTTTTGGCCTATAAGAAAGACCCGAAATTCGGACACAAAGGCTATCTCGGATGCGCTTATTATATAGAACATAAGCAGCAACCTACTACCATCAAAAAAGATAGGGCCATATCAATCGACGAACTGGAAAAGATTCTTGGCATGGACCTTTTCGCCAACCTCCCAAACGTCATCGATGCCCGCACCGCCGACCTCATCGAGTCCGAGGACCCCGTAAATGTTAAATTCTGGTAAGATTATCTGTATCCAATGAATAAACGGCAGATGCCGAAGGAATAGGATTTGTGCGAGACGTTGGAGACGCCGCACGATTGCATTATGGCCATAAACTCTTCGGGTTGCGGAAAATTAGCAACCGAAGCCGGAAGATACTTGTATGCCCCCTTTTGGCCAGAAACCTTGCCACCAACGGTTGACGCCACATTGAAAAAATAAAAGCTGAACAGCTTACGAATAATCTTATTCTTGGGAAGCGACAACTCCAAAATCGCCATACGGCCCCCTGGCTTCAGCACCCTCAACATCTCCTTGATGCCAGCCTCNTTATCCTCAAAATTCCTGATNCCGAAAGCAATCGTCACCCTATCGAAAATGCCACTCCCGAAATGCAAATTCTCCCCATCGCCAACCTCCATCGAAATGCAATCACNCAGNCCCTCNGCCTCAACCTTCCCCTTCATAACCTCCAACATCCCCTCAGAAAGGTCCACACCAGTCACACGCCCATGCGACATCCCCATCTTCTTCATGGTCTTTGCCATCTGAATCGAGAAATCGCCGGTCCCGCAAGCTAAATCAAGCACATGAAGCTTCGTGGATTCATNCGCCACCTCCTCCGGAGTCGGTGCCAAAGCAATCCGAATCGCCTTGCGACGCCAACTTTTATCAATATCCAGAGACATGATATGATTNANCTTATCNTAGTCCCCCGCGATATTGTTAAACATTTCCCTTATTTTAGTCTTTTTAGGCATAAAAGTTCAATTTATTTGCAAATGTGGTCTGGAATTTGCTATATTTGCATTCGAATAGTTTTTTCATAGGTTAAGTTTTAGGTTAGAATTGCGATAGGCTCTCGTTGTGAAATGGGAGCCTATCATTTTTTTATATCTTCAGAAGGAAAATCGTAAAGCCGATTCCAGCCAAAAGAGCGAACAAAAAAGACGAAATCACAAGCAGCGGCAACATCTTATCAAGCGCCTTNCCCTACCAATGACCATATACCCTTCAAATGCTTAATAAAAAGNGGCAGAGTCAGCACAAAAAGATAATGCCANGGATCTTGGAACTTCAAAAGACAATAAGCAATCATGCACGCCCAACCCAGAATAATAAGCACCGTCTGGTAGATTCTCGCCCTTTTCGCCCCCAGCTTTATAGCCACGGTGACACGATTCTCGGCATCCGTTTTCATGTCTCGAATATTATTCACATTCAAAACGCCCATGCTGAAAAAGCCAATAGCGGAAGCCGGCAGAACAAGAGTCCAGCTGCTAATCTCCCTAGCCGCCACGAAATATGCNCCCATCACGGAAACAAGACCGAAAAACAGGAACACAAAAACATCACCGAGGCCCCTATAACCATAAGGATTGCGCCCCAGAGTATATCTNATCGCCGCGATAATGGCNGCNGCGCCAAGAAGTTCGAGACAAATCGACTCAATCGAGAAAAGCGAACCNAAAGAAAAATAAATCATCAGAAGACCGAAAACTATGCACGCCACAATGGCGCAAGCAATCATCTTCTTCATCTCTCCGATGGTCAGCACACCGCTGTTGAGGCCATATTCCGGACCCAAACGATCATCGGTATCGGTGCCATGCAGCACATCTCCCAGCTCATTGCTGAGGTTGGAAAGAATCTGCAAACTTATGGTCGTAAGAATGATGAAAAGCGCAACTTTCCAATCCACTATATAGTCGGCAACCGCCAAAAAAATTCCGAGAATCACTCCCGCCAAAGATAGAGGAAGGGTACGCAGACGCATAGATTTCAGAGCCGCTTTCCCCTTGCTCATTTTCACTTCTTCACTCATTACTTCTGATTTTATTTTCTTGCGAAAAGAACCTTGAAAAATATTGAAATTTGATGATTTATGGCCTTGAATGGGCCTACGCTGCGACAATCGTAGCGGAATTGCTCTGTNGGAGGAGGACCGTCGGGACTTGTCAGAGCCGCAAATCTTTGACTCAAAGTTAGCTTGGAATCTCTCCATGCCGGCACCTTGAAAGGTCTATCGCAAACGCCTAAAATTTCCGGAGCAACCACNCTTGGAATACCCTCCTTGTAGGCCCTGATGCCATAGTCCATGTCTCCGAACCAACTCTCATAATGCGCATCAAAATTGCCCAAGACATTGTAAACGGCCTTTGGCACCAGCACCATGGCCCCATCGAAGGTATGGCATGGAACGGGAATGGTCGCATCCGGAGTGATGATTTTACCGGATTTGTTGCGCCCGCCATAGCTCAAAACCTTTTCCGAATCCATGCAAGATCCCGCCACGATGGATTTATGACCGAAAAATTTCGATGTCTCCATCATGGTCGCGAGTGCGCCTTCCTTCAGTTGCAATTTGTCGTATAGCCAAAGATAGAAATCGTAATTTTTGGTTGCAGCCCTTTCCCATGCCAGACGCATGGCCTGATTGTAATGGGTNGTATCCGTGATGATAGGTATGACATCCGGAAAGGCCTCGTGGAGGTCCTCCTTGAACTCATTTGCTACAAGATATATGGTGAAATTGTAGATGCCTTCAGCCTTCATGGCGTCCACTTGGCCATAGAGATTCCTAAGACACGCGAATACTGTGTCCTTCTCGGAAAAAGCCGCTATCAGCACCGCAACTTCCATCTCCTAGTCGAGTTTTAAAACCGCCATAAACGCACTCTGAGGCACCTGCACGGTACCTATCTGGCGCATTCTCTTCTTTCCTTCCTTCTGCTTTTCGAGCAGCTTTCTCTTACGGGTGATATCGCCGCCGTAGCACTTTGCGGTCACATCCTTACGCACCTGACGCACTGTCTCGCGGGCTATAATCTTGGCTCCGATGGCCGCTTGGATGGCCACGTCGAATTGCTGACGGGGGATTAAATCCTTGAGTTTGAGACATATTTTGCGGCCGAAATCGTAGGCATGGTCCTCGTGAATCAAAGTCGAAAGCGCATCGGCCGGATCTCCGTTGAGAAGAATATCTAGTTTGACCAACTTGGCGGGACGATAACCCATTAAATGGTAGTCGAATGAGGCATAGCCCTTTGAAAGNGACTTGAGTTTGTCGTAGAAGTCGAAAACTATCTCCGAAAGCGGCATCTCGTAGGTCAATTCAACCCTGTCCGCCGTGATATAATGNTGNCCCATNAGGGTGCCTCTACGGTCGATGCAGAGCTTCATTATGGGCCCNTAATAGTCCGTATTGGTGATTATCTGGGCTCTGATATATGGCTCTTCGATATGCTCAATTAGAGTGGGAGCCGGCAGGCCGGAAGGGTTGTGGACATCCAGCACTTCGCCCTTGGTCGTATATACCTTATAGGATACGTTGGGGACGGTGGTGATGACGTCCATCGCGAATTCGCGGTAAAGACGCTCCTGCACGATTTCCATGTGCAAAAGCCCCAAGAAACCGCATCTGAAGCCAAATCCCAAAGCCAAAGATGACTCAGGCTCGTAGACGAATGATGCNTCATTAAGTTGGAATTTTTCCAAGGTGGAACGCAAATCTTCGTAGCGGTCGGCCTGGACGGGATACATACCGGCGAAAAGCATCGGCTTGACTTCCTCGAAGCCGGCGATGGCCTCGGCACAAGGCTTTTCGACATGTGTGATGGTATCGCCCACCTTGACTTCGGCGGCNGATTTTATTCCTGAAATAATATAGCCTACATCGCCNCAGGATACCTGTGAGGTGGGTTGCAACTTCATTTTCAGCACACCCACTTCCTCCGCGGTGTATTCTTGTCCGGTGTTGAAAAATTTGACTTTGTCTCCCGTTTTGATTGATCCGTTGAACACTTTGAAGTAGGCGATAATGCCTCGGAATGAATTGAAAACAGAGTCGAAAATCAAGGCCTGCAGGGGAGCCTCAGGATCGCCTTTCGGCGCGGGAATCTTCTCTACAATGGCGTCCAAAAGTGGCGCCACGCCTTCTCCAGTGCGTGCCGACACTTTGTAAACGTCATCGGGATCGCANCCCAAAAGGTCGCAGATTTCATCTGATACGACCTCTGGACGTGCGGATTCCATGTCTATTTTGTTGAGTACGGGAATTATCTCAAGATTGTGGTCCACGGCTTGATACAGGTTGGAAATTGTCTGCGCCTGTATGCCTTGGGAAGCATCTACGACCAGCAATGCGCCTTCGCAAGAGGCGATGGAACGTGATACTTCGTAGGAAAAGTCCACATGGCCTGGAGTATCGATAAGATTGAGAAGATATTTCTCGCCCTTATACATATATTCCATTTGTATGGCGTGGCTTTTTATGGTGATGCCCTTTTCTTTTTCAAGGTCCATGTCATCCAGAACCTGATTTTCCATGTCTCTCTCGGACAAGGTCTTCGTGAGTTCCAGCANACGATCGGCCAAGGTACTTTTACCATGGTCAATATGGGCGATGATGCAGAAATTACGTATATTTTTCATAACCCACAAAGATAGTCATTTTTCTTTTATTGGCTATCCTTGTGGGCTATAGTTCAATGTAATTTATCTGTAGGTGATGTCNCTTGTGTCGACGAAGTCGTATTCTATGGGGATGATGTCCCAATCGGCGTCCGATGATGATTTGGCGTAGGCTTTATATATGCCGTAGACCGTTCTCTCCGTCCAGTTGCCGTGTTTGTCGAATTTGGTGTAGACGTATGAACGCTCGTATTCCGATCCTACATCGCATCCGTGAGATGACTCTTTGACCAACATTCCGTCATCGTCATAGGTGTATTCCGTGCCGCTACATTCATTTTGGGCGGATACCAATAGACCGGCGGAATTGAATGAATATTCATCCATGTTGACGTCGTCATAGTCATTGTCCGACAACTTATAATAGATTTTGGCGGTCTGGCCGAGAGTCTGCATTTTCACCGTGTAATGGTCGCTTTCCTTGGCCTGGCCGTCCTCTCCGGCAACCATCCAGATGATTTCGTCCCCTTCTTCGCTTTCCTTATTGAATACATTTTTGACATCGTCGATGTCGGATAACCAACCATCGGTGTATGATGAAACCTTACCGTCTTCGCCGTAGGTGAATGTGTACTCATTGGTGATTTCGCCATCTTTGACGACAGCTTTGAGTATATGGCCGGCCTCGTCGTAGGTGATTTCCTGCCTGTAGCCGCCTTCAACCACATATCCCTCATGCGCAACGCCGTCTTCCGTCCAGTCATAACCCATGGCGGAAGAGTTCAGTACGACCTTCTCAACATTTCCCTTCATTCCTCCGAAAGGTGCGATTTTGATGCTGCCCACGAAATCCATAGCTTCCTTGGGCTCCTCTTTGCAGCCGACTATAACCATAGCGGCGCATGCAATGGCAAAAAAGGCTTTAAGTTTCATGATATACTATTCTGTAACTGCGGTGCTGTCAACTGGCATTCTTGGGGTTGCAGCCTCGTCGAGTTTGATTTTGATAATCTTGACGGGAGTGAGNGGAAGGTCNTTCTCGTTGGTCTTAACCTTAGCGATTTTGTCGATAACGCTCTGGCCCTCAAGTGTCTCACCNAATACGGTGTAGCTTCCGTTAAGCTGTGCGCAAGCGCCTTCGTTCTCTACTAGGTAGAACTGAGAACCGCTTGATTCTTTGAGCGGGTTAGCTGCGTCGCCTCTACGAGCGGCTGCCAAAGCNCCTTTTTTGTGGGTATATTCGGGAACGAACTCTGCGGGGATGGTGTAGTCAGGACCNCCTTTGCCATAGCTGGCNACTAGGGAAGTGTCTCTGGTGTTGGGGTCTCCGCCCTGAATCATAAATCCGTCGATTACTCTGTGGAAAAGCAGACCATCNTAGTAGCCNCTGAGAGCGAGTTTCTCGAAATTAGCGCGGTGTAGAGGGGTTTTTGCGTAAAGCTTTACCTTGATTGTACCCATATTGGTGACAATGTCGAATACGGGCTCCTCGGGTAGGGTTGCTATGGTCTCTTGTACCTTTGCCTGTTTGTNTTTGATGGCTTTTTCTACCTGTGCGATAGAGTCTTTTCTTGCTTGTTCNGCNGCTGCGGCTGCTTCAGCGGCCTTTTTAGCCTTGTTTCCACATCCTGCGATGGCGGCTAGCATGCCGGCGCAGCAGAGTGTTCTGAAAATNATCTTTTTCATNACTATAATATTGTTGGTTTATATATTTCATATTGACCGATTGCAAAAATAGTTAAAAATAAGGATTTATTGCTATTTTTGTGACTGAACCAAATATATGTGCCATGAAACACGTTTATGTAGCCCTTTCAATTATCTTTTTTATGATTTCTTGCACCAAGGCCCCTGAAATCAATGTTGTGCCCATGCCGAATTCAGTTTCGCAGACTTCCGGTGTGTTCAANGTGTCCGGCAAAAGTGTTGGAATCGATGCTTCTGTTGATGCTAAATCTGCCGCCAAGATTATGGATTTCGCTTCCAGACTGACTTTGGTGACCGGTAAGCCGTCCAATGTGCAGGAGGGCGAAGGTGATTTTTATTTTGTGGCTAATAGTGCCCTNNCNGATGAAGAATATACCATTGATATTTCGAAGAATAAGGTGAATGTTCAGGCTTCGTCTTATAATGGCTTTCTATATGCTTTGACGACTCTCGGGCAGATGCTTCCGCCGTCTTTTTATGGTTCCAAAGTGGCTCCTAAGTCTTCTTGGGTGCTTCCGTGCGCAACCATAAAAGATAAGCCTCGATTCGCTTACAGAGGCATGCACAAGGATGATAGCCGTCATTTTTTCGGTGTTGAGGAGGCTAAGCGATATTTGGATGTGATGGCCATGTATAAGCTCAATCGCTTGCATTGGCATCTTACCGATGACCAAGGTTGGCGAGTTGAAATCAAGCGTTATCCTCGTTTGACCGAAGTTGGTTCTCAAAGGGCGAATACCATTGTGGGACATATGGTTGCGGAAGGCCAGCCGTACGAGACCGATGGTACTCCTTATGGTGGATTTTTTACTCAAGACGAGATTCGTGAAGTTGTGGCTTATGCTGAGGATTTGGGTATAACCATTGTGCCTGAGATTGATCTTCCAGGTCATATGCTGGCTGCTTTGGCTTCATATCCCGAATTGGGTTGCACCGGTGGCCCTTATGAGGTTTGGAATGCTTGGGGCGTTGCAAAGGAGGTGCTATGTGTTGGCAAGGAGTCGACTTTTGATTTTATTGAAGGGGTGCTGACTGAGATTATGGACCTTTTCCCGTCTGAATATATACATATAGGTGGAGATGAGTGTCCGAAAGATGCATGGAAGGTTTGTCCTCGTTGCCAGGCCCGAATTCGAGCCCTTGGTCTCAAAGATGATGATAATGCTTCCGCTGAGCAGTATCTCCAAAATTATGTGACCGCTCGTGTGCAGAAGTTCCTTGCCGACCATGGTCGCAAAATTATTGGTTGGGATGAGATTCTTGAGGGGCAACTTTCCGAGGGCGCTACGGTGATGTCCTGGCGTGGTCCGGAGGGTGGAATTAAGGCTGCGGGCGATGGCTTCGATTCGATAATGACTCCGACAGGCTATTGCTATTTTGATTATTATCAGTCAGATCAGACCGACAAGGAACCGCTTTCCATCGGTGGCTATGTTCCTATTGATACGGTCTATTCTTTTGATCCATACAAGGGCGTTCCGGATGATGAACGTCATCACATTATCGGTGTTCAGGCTAATCTTTGGACCGAATATATAGCTACTCCTGAACATCTGGAGTACATGCTACTGCCTCGAATGGTGGCTCTGAGTGAAGTTCAGTGGTGTGAGAATCGCGATTACGACCGCTTCCTCCACTCCCTCACCACCCACCAATTCCCCATCCTCGACATCCGCGGCTACACCTACTCCAAAGCCGTTATCGGGATTTATGGGATGCGGTAAAATTTTAGGGGCTGCCCTCGAAAAACGCCGAAATCGTTGGTAGAGGCGGTCTAAAACCTAGGTCTACCATCAAAAAAGGCCAAAAATGATTGAACCCCTGCAGGCGAACTGACAATCAGTTGCATACAGGGGTTTTGTGAGTGCCCGGGGCCGGGCTCGAACCGGCACGTCTTTAAAGGACACAGGATTTTGAGTCCAGCGCGTCTACCAATTCCGCCACTCGGGCAAATGGACTGCAAATATAATTCATTTATTCATTTTCGCAAAAATTATTTAATAACGGCTAAAGGTAGGTCATTTCACCGACTGTCGAAAATATCCAATCTTGGCCAAATCTCGGATTTTAAAGANAAAAATCTAAAAGGCTATCAGAATTTCATCTAGAGAGGAGCCGACCTGCCTGAAAGACGAAAAACCGATAGCCATTCTGGACTTTTTCGTAAGAAAAACGCCCTAGCCTTATGCCGTCCTCGGACGTTTCTGCAAACAAAGTTATTTATATTTCTGAAAAAATCCCCTCTGGAGGTTGTTAAATCAACGTTTTGGCCTAAATTTTTGACGCAGACTCAAAATTTTTACTTTTGTTCATCTCTGGATAATTTTTTAAGATAATCGTTGTTTTAATAGCGTTATTTGGATTTTTTTGTTATTTTTGTCCTAATCACCCGAATATTAGCAGGTGAGAAGAAAATTCCCCACATGCGAAGCCATATGGTCTTGGCATTAAACAGCACTATTATGTTTAACCAATTCTACTCAGATTTAGTATTTACAGAGTGGTTTCTATACGCTTTGTTAGCTTTTCTTNTGTTGATAGGACCGGCATCTAANGATGAACGATATAAGGCCATGATAAGGTCTAAGCAGTATATGTCCATTGGGTTCATNTTCTTTTCAATAGAAGCCATACTCTTTTACTTTTTTGAGTTCCGAGACCGCACTGATCCTATGGCTATTTGTGTGAATTTATCTTCTTACTATTTGGCTGGTTTCCATTTCCTATTTTGTTATNCTACACTTTTGGATTGGAAACCGAATCCATGGAGCAAATATAAAAGGGTACTATTCAGATGCATTGTTTGCCTTGCTGTTTTGTGGAGTTCTTGGTTGTTTAAAAACGAGAGGGCGCAATCATGGATTATCAATTTGTGTACACTATGCTTTNTTGCTGAGGTTGTACACATGGCGATTGTCTATATTCGTGGAAGGAAGAAATTTATCCGAAACATGGATAACTATTATTCCGAGGATGCCGCTGTCTATGTGAAATGGCTTGATGCTAGTGCTATTGCCATGATTGNACTAGGACTTCCGTCTGCTGNCATGTCTTACATGCCACTATGGGGCGTTTGCTTGAGAGAAGTTTTGTCTATGTTTATTTTCTTGACCGCAGTTGTCGCGGTGTTTAATTATGGCATAAATCTAAATATCATCTCAAAGGCGGAAGAGGAGGCTACACCTGAAGAAACGGTTGTGGAGGCACCCATATTGAGTCCTGTTTCAGAAAGCNCAAATGACTATCTACAAGCGATGAGAGCCACTATTGCCAACAATATCAAGAAATGGGTTGAGAGTGGCGGTCCCTCACAGAAGGACTTAAACATGAATATAGTCTCTAGGCAGATAGGCACGAATAGAACCTATCTGTCTAAATATGTCAATCAGGTGGAAAAGAAGACCTTTAGGGATTGGATNTCCGGNTTGCGAGTNGAGAGAGCTAAGCANCTTCTAGTCGAGAATCCGGAGCTCTCAACCGAGGAAATCGCTAGTCTTTGTGGATTTACCTCCCAGTCAAATTTCTCACATCAATTCAAGGCTCTCACCGGCGTCGCCCCCAGCAAATGGCGCAATGAAGCGACGCGGTAAACTTGAAGAANAAGTGGTTGTTTCCANGGCACCTCACTAGGCTTGTTCTGATTGGGCGGAGGGAAGGATGAGGATTTTGGTGCCGTANTTGCATCGGCGAAGTAAATGTAGCATCCATTCTTTGCCGATGGCTATGCAGCCGCCGGTTTTCCATGTGTCCGACTTTCTGCAATGAAGAAAAATCGCNGATCCCTTGCCATAGACCGCCGGATGCGAGTTGTAATCTATATTAAATACATATTTATAAGGTACCTCGTAGTCGATTAGATGCTCGCTNGCNGACATGTCTTTGGTATTCGGTTCCACNTCTTCCCATGTGTTATATCCCTCTTTTTCGCCCGACCAATATGAATTCTCGGTCACTTGGCGGTACTCCATGAGAGACCCAGGGTTGCCCGCAATGCCGAATGCTTTATCAAGGGTATAAAGGCCCGAAGGCGTCCGTCCATCGCCCTCTTGCTTTTCAGNGCTGTCGCATATGCCATTTCGACCATATCCGCAATATGTTGCGAAGTCAATTTTCCATTTTCCGCGAGCATCTTTCTCCCAAAAGCTGAATTGATGGTCAAGCACTAAGATTAGTTGCTTGGTATCTTCCGTGAGGGGAGTGTCCTTTATTATTTTAGTGCTTCGTCCTTGTCTATAATGATTTTGCGGTATTGTGACCTTCTAAGATGGTTGACATGGTGGTGCTTTTTTAATATAATAGTAGTCCTAGAAGGCCGCCAGCTATGATTATGGTAATTGGCCCGACTTTGAAGAATAGAGATGCAATCACAGCTGCACCGAAAAGAACCCAGCTTTTCCAGTCAATGAAGTTGTCCTTGAGAACTTGGAAATGAGGCTCGCTCAGAAGAGGGGTGCCGCTCCATGTGGTCCTGATTATCAATATGATAGCTGCCGCTCCGATGAGCCCGACGACCGCTGGCCTAAGCCAACTCATGACACCATCGAAGATGGGATTTCCCATGAACTTCTGGTAAAACTTCACCATGATTAGAACTATGATGAATGACGG
>Ga0065709_1006371_pt1 | contig 11693 bp, 8 predicted proteins | sample Hoacrofraction14_2_FD_59096 | JGI IMG/M metagenome (GOLD analysis project Ga0065709, IMG submission 59096) | Hoatzin crop microbial communities from Cojedes, Venezuela, sample from fiber fraction 14 v1 | ecosystem: Host-associated > Birds > Digestive system > Esophagus > Crop | place: Venezuela... | reverse complement strand
CCGTATACCTGTGATATACGGCTTGTCCGAGTCCGCAGGACGAAGGAGAAGCCATATATCCAGTGTTTACTCAAAGAGATCCGGATACAGCTGGCGGGCGATGATCTCGACCGTTCCGGCCGAACCGGCCGAGCCCTGCATATCGGCGCAGCAGGCAGAGTAGATCCGGCCCTCCTGCACAGCGCGAAGTTCCTTGGTGAACTCATTGTTCTGCAGGAATTCGGTCTTCTCCCCGGTGTCCCCGTCATAGTCCAGGATCAGGATCACGTCCGGATCGCGCTCGACGACCTCCTCCCAGGACGGCGTGGCCCAGCCCTTTTCGATATCGTCGAAGATGCTGATGCCGCCGGCCAGCTTGATGATGTCGCCCGGCATGCCCTGGCAGGCGGTGAACGGAGCGTCCTCACCGGAGTCGTAGACGAAGACGGTGACCGGATCGGCGTAGGCCTCTTCGCCGAGTGTGGACTTGACATTTTCCAGAGTGGCCTTCATGGCTTCGACCTTCTCGGCCGCCACGTCCTCGACCGCGAAGATCGCGCCGAGCGTCTCATAATCCTTGTAAATGTCCTCGAAGGTCGCGCTGTCCGAGCAGACATACGGGAAGTACGGCACGATGCCGTTCTCTTCGCAGAAGGACACGCTGAAATGGTCATCCGAGAACAGGTTGTCCCAGCCCATCAGGAAGTCGCAGCCCGTCGCGAGCACGGTCTCCTTCGAGACGTTGACGAGGTTCGTGCCTGCTTCCGCGAGCTGCGGCACGGTCTCTCTGGCCGGATACTCCGACACGGTGCTCCAGCACGAGCCGCGGGTGTAGCCGACCATGTGATCCTCGAGGCCGAGGTCGAAGAAGAAGTCGGCCATCTGGTCACCCGAGGCGACCACGGCGTGCGGCGCCTCGGTGAAGGTGTATTCGACATTTTCGCCGAGACCGCTGCGGTCCAGATTCAGGGTGATGGTGACCGGCTCGTAGGCATCCGCCTCGGTCTGTGCCGCGGCGGTCGTGCTCAGCAGGGCGCCGGCGAGCGCTGCGGTCAGTAACATGGACATGGTTGCTTTTCTCATAGATGTCTCCCTTCTCCTCCTGTCGGAGGCGCTGTCAGGCAATGCCAGCCACGAACTTTCGCCCGTCGTTCGTCGTCCGTTTTTCCGCAACAAAATAAAAGCTTCTCATCCTCCGTAAGAAACTTTTCTGTACAATCACAAGCAGGTCTCCTGGCTTAAGATCATCACATCAAGGCGTCTTCCCGGGCGGAAGCGCTGTCCTGGCCGACAGGCATTCTTTCCCAGTGACATCATGCCCTGATGCTCCCTAATCACAGTGACGGGATCGCGCCGGACTCGCACCGGCTTCCCTATTGATCCTTGCGGAACTTGTGACGGTTGGACATCACCAACATTTGATTTACGGGCTCATTATATATGAGGGGCGGCGCATCTGTCTACCGGTTATTGCAGACGGCAAATCGCCGAATATCTGTCTGCGGCCGCTTATTTTTTGGGAATCTTACCACTCTTGTTTTCTCTCCGGAAAGTGATAGAATACACGACTTGGAACCGGAAATCGACCGGCCGCACGGGCGGCGGGGCTGTCCGGGACCGGGGAAGTGCTGCGGCGGTCCGGGCGGGCGCGGCAGTACGGACGTATCGCTATCACAGATTATCACAGACTGACAAACGGGGAGTTACACACATGAGTTTACAGAAATCCCGCGGCCGCGCGGCCGCTTCACATACCTTGAACATGTCCACGGGGGATCCCATGCGGCTGATCCTGGGCTTTGCCCTGCCGCTGCTCATCGGGACCCTGTTCCAGCAGTTTTACAGCATGGTCGACACCATGATCGTCGGAAAGATGCTCGGCGTGGAGGCCCTGGCGGGGGTGGGTTCCACCGGCTCCGTCAACTTCCTTGTAAATGGGTTCGTCATCGGTGTCACGAACGGCTTCACCATCCCGGTTTCACAGTGCTTCGGCGCGGAGAACCACAAGGGCGTGCGGCGTTACGTGGCGAACATCACGTACCTGGCCGTGGCACTCGCGGTGGTGCTCACGCTGTCGGTGTCCGGCTTCACGCGCCAGATCCTGGTGCTGATGCAGACACCGGAGAACATACTGGATATGGCGTACGCGTATATCTATATCATTTTCCTGGGGATACCGACGACGATCCTGTATAACCTCGCGGCGAATCTGATGCGGTCGGTCGGGGACTCGAAGACGCCGGTGTACTTCCTGATCATCGCGTCGCTGATCAACATCGTGCTCGACTATCTGTCGATCGCGGTGCTGGGCATGGGCGTGGAGGGACCGGCGCTGGCGACGGTCATCAGCCAGGCGGTGTCGGGCCTTTTGTGCCTTGTCTATATGTGGAAGCGTTACGAGGAGCTGCGTGTGCGGCGCGGCGAGTGGGGGTTTGACGCGCGCCTGTGCGGGCGGCTGCTCGCGGTCGGCCTGCCGATGGGGATCCAGTATTCGGTGACCGCGATCGGGTCGGTCATCCTGCAGACGGCGGTGAACGGACTGGGGTCCGCGGCGGTGGCGGCCATCTCCGCGGGAGGCAAGATCAGCGTGTTCTGCTGCTGTGTGTTTGACAGTCTGGGCGTCACGATGGCGACGTATGCGGGGCAGAATGTCGGCGCCGGGAAGCTCGAGCGTGTGCGCGAGGGCGTGCTCGACGCGATGAAGCTCGCGTCGGTCTACGCGGTCGCGGTGTGCCTGGTGCTGGTCGTGGCCGGCGGGAAGATCCCGCTGCTGTTCCTCGACGCGGAGGAGACGCGCGTCATCGCGCAGACGCACCGCTTCCTCATCAGTGTCTCGCTGTTCTACATCCCGCTGGCGGCCGTGAACATCTACCGCTTCGCCATCCAGGGCATGGGCTTCTCAAACCTCGCGATCCTCTCGGGTGTCTGCGAGATGGTGGCCCGGACGCTGGTCGCCTTCGTCGGCGTGAAGCACTTCGGCTACGCCGCCGCCTGCATGGCCTCCCCCTGCGCCTGGATCCTCGCCGACCTCTATCTGCTGCCGGCGCTTAGCTGGTGCGTGAAGTCGCTCAGGAAGAAGCTGGACCTGCCGGTTTCTTCCGAATTGACCTTGCGTGAGGAAGGACAGCATTGTAGAATGAGTGCATCGGCAATACATAGTAAAGCATAACCTTGCGATATACGTTGCACAGGTGCACGAAAGGAGCGGCGATGATCACGCAGAGAATCAGAGATCTTGTGGCACAGATGACGCTGGAGGAGAAGGCGGTGTTCTGCTCGGGACGCGACTTCTGGCATCTGCAGGCGCTGGAGCGGCTGGGGATTCCGGAGGTGATGGTGTCGGACGGGCCTCACGGCCTCCGGACGCAGGACCAGGCGCAGGACCACCTCGGGGTGAACGATTCCATCAAGGCGGTCTGCTTCCCGGCGGGGTGCGCGACGGCATCCTCCTTTGACCGGGACCTGATCCGCAGGCAGGGCGAGGCGATCGCGCGCGAGGCGCAGGCGGTCGGTGTGAGCGTGGTGCTCGGGCCGGCGATGAATATTAAGCGCAGTCCCCTGTGCGGGCGGAACTTTGAATACATTTCCGAGGATCCGTATGTGGCCGGGGAGATGGCGGCGGCGGAGATCGAGGGGATCCAGTCGCTGAACGTGGGGACGAGCCCGAAGCACTTCGCGCTCAACAGCCAGGAGTTCCACCGCATGACGGCGTCGTCGAACGCGGACGAGCGGACGATGCGCGAGATCTATCTGACGGCGTTCGAGAAGGCCGTGAAGCAGGCACATCCGTGGACGATCATGAATTCCTACAACCGGATCAACGGCACGTTTGCCTGCGAGGACCGGCAGCTCCTGACGGACATCCTGCGCGATGAGTGGGGCTTTGACGGCTATGTCGTGACGGACTGGGGCGCGATGAACGAGCGTGTGCCGGCCCTCAAGGCCGGGTGCGATCTCGAGATGCCGGGGCCGGGCGGGCTGACGCAGGACATCGTCGACGCCGTGAAGAGCGGGGAGCTCGACGAGGCGGTGCTCGACGAGAGTGTGGCCCGGATCCTGGATGTGGCCTTCCGCTACCTCGACCATCACGATGAGAGCGCGGTCTTCGAGTACGAGAAGGATCACGAGATGGCGGCGCAGGTCGCCGAGCAGTGCGCGGTCCTCCTGAAAAATGACGACGCCCTTCTCCCACTCTCGCCTTCCTGCCGCGTGGCCTTCATCGGCCAGTACGCGGAGAAGCCGCGCTTCCAGGGCGGCGGCAGCTCGCACATCAACTGCTTCAAGACGGAGTCGGCGCTCGACGCCGTGAAGGCGCTGCTGCCGGAGGCACCGGTGACCTACGCGCGCGGCTTTGACGATGCGCGCGATGACACGGACGACGCGCTGCTCGCCGAGGCGGTGAAGGCGGCGTCGGAGGCGGAGGTCGCAGTGATCTTCGCGGGGCTGCCGGACCGCTATGAATCCGAGGGGTATGACCGGAAACATCTGCGGATGCCGGACAATCAGGTGCGGCTCATCCGCGAGGTGGCGGCGGCCAATGCGAACACGGTGGTCGTGCTGCACAACGGCTCGGCGATCGAGATGCCGTGGATCGGGCATGTGAAGGCGGTGCTCGAGAGCTATCTCGGCGGGCAGGCCGTCGGGCGCGCGCAGGTGCGGCTGCTGTACGGGGAGGCGAATCCGGGCGGAAGATTAGCTGAGACATTTCCGATGAGACTCGAGGATACGCCGTCGTATCTGACATTTGGCGGGGAAAATGACCAGGTGAGTTACAGTGAGGGCGTGTATGTCGGCTACCGGTATTACTGCACGAAGAAGCTGCCGGTGCTGTTCCCGTTCGGGTTCGGGCTGTCGTATACGACGTTTGCCTGCTCGAATCTCAGGCTGTCGGCGGAGCGCATCCGCGAGAGCGAGGGGCTCACGGTGACGGTCGATGTGACCAATACCGGGGAGCGCGCGGGCAGCGAGGTGGTGCAGCTCTATATCGGGGCGCCGCAGCATGCGCCGAACGGGACGCTGCGGCCGGTGCGCGAACTCAAGGGGTTTGAGAAGGTGCATCTGGAGAGCGGTGAGACGAAGAGCGTGACGTTCTCGCTGGACAGCCGGGCGTTCGCGTACTGGAATACGCAGATCCATGACTGGTTCACGGACAGCGCGGAGTATTCGGTCGAGATCTGCGCGGATGCGCAGACGGTGCTGCTGAGCGCGCCGGTGTTTGTGGAAGGCGAGAAGACGATCCCGGTCGTGTATGACCTGGCTTCGTCGCTCGGGCAGATCATGCAGCATCCGGCCGGGCGGGAGATGATGGCGGCGGCGAAGAACCTGTTCGGGACCGAGAGTGACGGCGCGGCGGATGGCGGCGCGGCGGACAGCGGCGTAGCTGACGGCGGTGCGGCTGACAGCGGCGCGGCACCGGCGGACGGTTCCGGCGCGGGCGGAGAGAAGAGCGCCGCGCAGGAGGCGATCAGCGATGAGATGAACAATGCGATGATGTTCGAGATGCCGCTGCGGTCGCTGATGGGCTTTAAGCCGGGGATTACGAAGGAGATGCTGGAAGGGCTGATCGCGAAGCTCAATTCATAAGAAGCGAATGTAACTGTTCAGGACAGCCCGAAGCACTTGCTGCTGAGGGCGCACCGATAAAGTATATTTGGCAGCATCGGACGAATTTGAATGCGAAGCTTCGTCCGATGCGTAACTGCTGCGCGAAGCGTTCTGAACAGTTACAAGCGAATAACGAAAGGCGAATAACGAAAGGCGGGGCCTGCGTGTTTGTGCGCAGGCCCCGCCGTTTTTTATAAGCCCAGATGCTGCACCAGCGTCTGCCGGATCTTCGCGGCGTCGAGCGGCTTCGTGAGGAATCCGCTCATGCCGGCGTCGCGCGCCTTGTCCATCGCGCTGGTGTAGGCGTCGGCCGTCATCGCGATGATCGGGACCGCGGCGGCGTCGGAGCGGTCGAGGGCGCGGATGGCGCGCGCGGCCTCGTAGCCGTCCATGACCGGCATCTGGATGTCCATGAACACCGCCCGGAAATGCTCCGGCGCGGAGGCCGCGAAGGTATCGAGGGCTTCCTGACCGTTCGCGGCGTGCTCGACGGTGACACCCATTTCCCCGAAGGTGCGCAGGGCGATCATCGTGTTGATCTCGTTGTCCTCGGCGAGGAGGATGTGCACGTTGAGCGGCACGTCGTCCTCCGTGCGATGCGCAGAGTCGATGCCGAGGATCTTCTCCGCTTCCTCGTCCGTGATCGTCTGCACGGGGAGCGAGATCGCGACGGTGGTGCCCTCGCCCAGGCGGCTGTCGATCCGGATCTCGCCGCCCATGAGCTCGACCATCTTCTTCACGATCGACATGCCGAGTCCCGTGCCGGTCATGCCGCTCTCGCGTGCCGGGTTGTCGGTCTCCTGCGTGAATTCGTCGAAGATCGTCTTCACGAATTCCTCGCTCATGCCGATGCCGGTGTCGGTGACCGTCATCGTGAAGCGGATGCGGTCCTCCCCGAGCGGCTCGGCGCCGGAGCGGTAGGTGACGCTGCCGCCGGCGGGCGTGTACTTGACCGCATTGGACAGGATGTTGAGCGCGACCTGGCGCAGGCGCACCTTGTCAACGAGGATGTAGTGGCGGTCGGTGTGCTGCTCCTCCATCGTCAGCTGTACGCCCTTCTCACTGCACATCGGCTCCAGGATATTCTTCAGATCCCGGATGTATTCGCGGTAATCGTACGGCTCCGGATGCAGCTCGATCCGCCCGGCGTCCACCTTGGAAATGTCAAGTACGTCGTTGATCAGCGACAGCAGAAACGTGCCCGAGGAACGGATACGGTCGATGTCGTCGCTGAGCTTCTCCGGGTCATGCAGGTCCTGGCGCGCGAAGTCGGACAGGTTCAGGATGGCACCGATCGGCGTGCGGATGTCGTGGCTGATCCTGGAAATGAATTCAGTCTTCGCCTCGCTGGCGGCCTGCGCCTGCTTGAGGGCTTCGGTCTTGGCCTCGCTGGCCGCCTGGGCCTGTTCGAGGGCTTTGGTCTTGGCCTCGCCGGCGGCCCGGGCCTGTGTCAGGGCCTCGGTGAGCTGTGTGTTCGCGGCGGCCTGGGTGGCGGCGTAGCGGCGGCTCTGCAGGATGATCCAGACGATGCAGATGATGAACAGGATCATCAGGAGCGCGCCGGTCAGCAGCACGGTGCCGTAGACGCTCTGCCAGGTCTCGACGGCGACCACGGAGAGGTGGTAGCCGGAGGTGTCGGTGCGGCGGCAGACCGCGAGGCGGCCGTCGCAGTCGCGGATGAGCTTCGTGCCTTCCCCGGCCAGGACGCCGGCGTAGGGGGTGTCGGCGAGGTTCGTCACGCTCGTGTCGGTCATCTGGTACGCTTCGTTCGGATGGTTCAGGATGTTGCCGGCCTCGTCGATGAGGAAGGCGTAGCCGTCGTCGGTGTAGCTCTGGGTCAGGATGCCGACGAGCTTGTCGAGGTAGAAGTCGGCGGCGAGGATGCCGAGGACTTCGCCGGCGGCGGCTCCGGTGGCGCTTTCTTCGGAGGCAGTTTCTTCGGTGACGCTTTCTGCGGAGGCGCCTTCGGAACTGTTTTCTCCTGAAACATTTTCTCCGGAGCTGTTCTCTTCGCTGGTGTTTTCTGTGGAGACGTTCTCTTCGGAAGTGCTTTCTTCGGAGATATTCTCCCCGGATGCGCTTTCATCTGCGGCCCGACGCACGAGGACGGAGAGCGTGCAGCAGTAGGAGCCGCTCTGCTCGTCGTAGTAGGGCGAGGTCATGCAGAGTTCGCCGTCGGCTTCCAGCGCGCCGGTGTACCAGGGGCGCTCGGCGATCGGGTAGTCGGCGGGCGGCATCCAGCCGTTGTCCATGATGACCGGGATGTCCCAGTCGAGATTCACGATGTAGCAGACGGAGATGTCCTCGTGCTCGCGGCTGACGGCCTGCAGGAACTGCTGCGTCGTCTCGTAGTCGTCCAGCACGTCGGGGTGGACCGCGATCAGGGATGCGACCGTGCGCACCACGGTTTCCTGCCGGTCCGCGAAGGTGCTGCGCAGATTGTCATACTGGTCGGCCATGGCCCCGAGCCGCGTCTCGCCGTAGCCGACGGCCAGACGTGCGAGCGTGATCAGCCCCAGGATAAAAGCCAGCGCGACCACGGCCGCGCGCGCCGCGACCGACCGCGGGGGGCGGCCGGCTGGTTGTTTCGTAGCAGTGGAGTTCTCCATGTTCTTCGACTCCTCCGAAATGAATAGCGGGACGCCGCCGCACCTGCGCGGTCAGCGGCTTGAATACCGCTTAGAATAAGCAGTGTTGACTGCTCTCAGTATACCATTTGACGGCATTCAAGCCAATACTGCCCGCAAGAATTATCGCGACCCCGGCCTCCGAGGCTGGATTATGCGGACGGAAGCATGTACTATGTGCCCCCTGCTTTTGGAGTCTGCCGAGGCTGGATTACGCAGACGAAAATGATTTAATTGGTTATGTCTTTGTAACTGTTTGTAAACGAAATAACACAAGTCAGATGCAAAATACGGAGTACAATCACATTTCTTTAAGATTGTGCACACAAACCGGTCACAATCCGTTGCTATCATGCAGACAGTCAGAAAAAAGACGGCATCTGAAAAGCCGGCGGCAAAAAAACGACAAGCCGAAAACCGGCAGGCAAAAAGCCGGCGGATAAAAAGCCGGTGGATAAAAATACAGGCAGAAAAGGATGCCGAACAAAATCGCCGTTGGCGGCTGTGAATGATGAGGCGGCTGCGGGGGCGGCGGAAGGGATTGGAGGTGCTTTGTATGGCAGCAACGAGAAGAATGAATACGGTGAATCGCAACAGAAAAAACCGGGCCGCGATCACGGCGGACAGGGTCCTGCCCGTTGCCGTATGCGCCTCCACATTTCGGAATCTGTACGGGCGCGAGGCGACCGGCGAGGAGCTGAGTGACATGACCGGCATCCCGGCCGCGGTCCTGATCCGCTTTATCATGCCGGTGCTCTCGCAGAGCACCGAAATGATGTGCACGGCGCCGGCGGTCTGAGAAGACGGAAGACGTTCGGGTGACGAGGCCGGGCGGCTGAGAAGACGGAATGCGCCGGGATGACTGCGCCGGACGGCTGAGAAGACGGAAGACGTTCGGGTGACGAGGCCGGGCGGCGAGAAGACGGAAGGCGCCGGGATGACTGCGCCGGACGGCTGAAAAGACGGAAGACGTTCGGGTGACGAGGCCGGGCGGCTGAGAAGATTGAATACGGGCAGGCAACACACGTAGCGGTTGTCTGCCTGTTTTTGGGTTGTTCGCCGCGTGCCTGAATGCTACAATACACCTCAGAGAACGAACGGCGGCGGCTGCCGGTGCTGATGCTTAAGATGATGCGGCCGGGCCCGGGTGGTGCGGCCGGGCGGAAAGGAGTGCGGGGGAATGAAGGACGAGCGGTGGGTGTACAGGGATCAGGTTCAGGCGGTGGAGACTTCGCCGGGGGCGGTGAGACGGGTGCTGGCGTATAATCAGGACGTTATGTGTGTGGAGAATACATTTGCGGAGGGGGTCGTGGGGGCGCTGCATTCGCATCCGCACACGCAGATCAGCTACATCGTGAGCGGGGAATTCGAGTTCACGATCGACGGCGAGACGAGGACGGTCCGGGCCGGCGACTCGATGCTGAAGACGGACGGGGTCGTGCATGGGTGTGTCTGCCGGAAGGCGGGGGTGATCCTGGACATCTTCACGCCCGGGCGGGAGGATTTCGTGACGGATCTGTGAGGATCGGAATCCGTATCATAAAACGGGGCAGGTAATCCACGCACCGGATGAGATGTGAGGAGCTGTCGAAGCAGGACCCCAAGAATGCAGCATGTCGCCGGGTAACCATGTTCACATGGCCATTCGGCGACATGCTGCATGAATCGGGCCAGAACAGGCAAAATGATAAAGGCCCTCATCGGCGGCCGGGTATTCTGCTGCCGCAGTCACATGGCAGCATGACTTGTTTTATCCGATTTCCACGTCATAGTCTGAGACATTTCGTTTCTCGGCATCAAAGACCAGACCGATCTTGATAATCTTTTTGCCGGATGCCTGCCAGGGATCGGCATACCCTTTTTCATTGATCTGCTCAATGGCTTCCGCAGCTGTCGCGGGCGCCATCTTGAATGTCATTATAGGGGACCGTGGCAAGCAACGCCTTCAGTTTCTGAAGTAACGCTGCCGTATCTCCCCGCTCAAGGCACCGAATAAAATCATCTACGGTAATGCCTGAGGTCTTCTGCAGTGTAAAGCAGAGAGGCATCAGACACTCCAGAAGGCTGTACTTCACTTCGCGGTTCGGGACAGCCAGTGTATATTCCTCAAAGGCCGGATCATAACTCGTGATGGTCAGATAGCCGCTTTGGTAAAGGAGCGGGAGAGGCTCCACCGTGTCTGCGCGGTATTCCATGAAATCATATTTTTTGGCGCGGATTCCATCGGTCAGGCCCATGATGTTAAAGCTGGTACGCCGGATGAGTTCTACCAGAACAGTCGGTGTTCCTGTTGCAAACCAGTAGTTTTCGAAATCTGCCGAATCAATTGCGCTCAGAATACTGAACGGATTAAAGATGCCTTCACCGGACACTGAAAAATGATATCCGTCATACCATTGCGCCAACTTGTCCATGATCTGCGGAACGGTGACTGCCTTACGCTGTGCGAAGTTCTCAAGCTCTGCCGGAAAAGTATCACGGACTTCTTCGGCGGTCAGACCGCAGATGGCATTATATTCGGGCCGCATGCTGATGTCCCGCAGCTGATTCAGGTCACTGAAAATGCTGATATGAGAAAACTGCGTCACACCGGTGAAAAACAGAAAACGAATGTCGGCATCGCATCCTTTCAGAACACCGTAGAAGCCTTTCAGTTCCAGACGCAGGTCGCGGTTTAGCTCCGGATCATCCATGGAGTACAGGAGCGGCTTATCATATTCATCAACGAGCACGGTGACGCCCATGCCGGTCTTCTGATGCATGATGCGCAGAAGCCGCCTGAAGCGTCCCGCAAGGGAAATCTCCCGGGGATCGCTTCCCCAGACATCCTCATAGGCACGCAGTATGGAATCAATCACAATGCGCAGAGCATCGGCACTGTCGTAGCGATTGCCTGAAAAATCCAGCCGCATGACCGGCCCGGGAACCCAAGGTTTTCCGGAGGGATCGGTCGGGTTGGTTTCTTCGAGCTGCTCCAGAGCGAGTCCCCGGAATAACTCTTTGCGGCCTGCTAAATAGGCATCCAGCGTGGAAACCAGCAGACTTTTGCCAAAGCGCCGCGGCCGGGAAAGAAAATAGGCACTGCCCTGGCTTACCAGACGGTATACCAGCGCTGTTTTGTCAACATATCGATAATCGCCGGTGATCAGTCGTTTAAATTCCGAAACACCGACAGATGATTTTTGTGCCATTTATAACCAACCTTTCTGTCCTGAGTTTCTGCAGCCTGCCGCTGTGACAGATTGTCAGCCTTCTTGCAGTATGGCGGGCCGGAATCGGGTATCCGTTCGGTAGACGATGCTTGCTTTATCGGATTTATTGTATCGTTTCATCGGACCTTTGGCAAGGCGGCATCAGTTCGAAAACACGGCCGGGGAAGCTTGGTTTGACCGCTCTTTTACTGTGAAAACCCCGGGAAGCAAGCCCGTTTAGGGCGCAGCTGACCGGCTGGTTTTCCGTATACCTGTGATGCACGCTGAACCG
>Ga0065709_1006208_pt1 | contig 11715 bp, 8 predicted proteins | sample Hoacrofraction14_2_FD_59096 | JGI IMG/M metagenome (GOLD analysis project Ga0065709, IMG submission 59096) | Hoatzin crop microbial communities from Cojedes, Venezuela, sample from fiber fraction 14 v1 | ecosystem: Host-associated > Birds > Digestive system > Esophagus > Crop | place: Venezuela... | reverse complement strand
ACTGATGACAATATACATCACTATCTAGAAGTGACTGACGTAACGTCTCTGCATCTACAATTCCACGACATATTACGTTGACATCGTTTGCTTTTATACCTGTAAACTTTTCAAAAAATCTTATATCACCAACGCCATATAGATTCCATTCGAAGTCCTCGTTATAACGTCGTTTCAGCTTCTCTGCAGAACGAAGAACTACATCCACACCTTTATAAGGAGAGTTTCTTATCGTAGTACTAATCACCAGTTTCTTACGTCCTTCATGATACTGCCATTTCTCAGACTCTAGGATAGCAGGTCTTAACATCTCATCACCATGAAAATACTTTGCATCGGGAGCTAATACTCTCATCACATTACGGTCCCATGCTGTCCTACCAATGAAATATTTTATATGTTTACATATCTCCGTTTCCCTATTCATGTCGTTATCTTTTCGTACACGATAACCACGATAGGTACTATACAACTTTCTCAAACTGCCGTATTTTAGAAACGAAGAAAAGTTCATTCCTGGAGGGAAAAAAGCATCACAATAAGGATTTAGAATACCTTGGATATGTAGCACGATCGGAATATCTGTGTAATTCGCCACCAATCCCATCGGGAATTCACAACCCCATACATGAATGATGTCAGGATGATAATCCTCAATGGCATGCAACAAACCTTTTACTAATTGATTATCATAAATATGAGCTGACTTTATCCGCATCTGCAACTTCTCAAATATTTTGCGATGAACCATTTCTTTAATAGTCCTAAAACATATCGGATAGAACGTGATACGGTCATCAACAGGTTTAAGTCCTGTACGAGAAGGATAAGCAAGAGCTATCTCCACATCTTCTTTCTCTGCCAAGTGGTTCATCAGTGACATAGTCCAACCACCGTATGTGAACTTCCCAGTAATTTTGGAAGTATTATCTTTTGATGCACTCTTGGTACGATGCATTAGCAAATCCATCAAACTGATAGATTCCTCTTTTGCTATGGCATAGCCCATCAAAAACATTATTCTCATATCTCTCTATATTTTGCCGCCACGACAGTAGTACCACCTGGGATATCCTTTGTTATCACACAGTTCTGTCCTATTGTCACGTTATTGCTAATCTTTATCATCTAATCTTTTCTCTGCTTTTAGTTTCTGTTCTAATTTCCAAAAGAACGTGTTATAATATGCATGGGGTCTAACATTCGTCTTTACAGATTTATCTTCATAAACTCTTTCAACATAAGATGCCTCCGTTTCCGAAACATAAAATGTTTCTTTTAGTTTTATAGAAAGATTATCACTTTTTTTCCCATCATCTACAGGAGGGATAAATGGTATTACATAATTGTAAAAGATCGGTTTCGATTTGAATTTTCCATCGTTGTCAAAATATCTAGACGAAACATATTTTATCCCCCATACATCTTTATTTTTATTGTTTAAATGATGTTTAATAAGCGAATGAAGTAATAATTCTGGTATAACATATTGATATTTAAATCTGTCATTATCATTATCAACCTTTTTTGTACATAATACAAATAGATAGAATTTGATAACATCTTCTTTGCATGTGAATTCATTTGGACAAAGAGTTGTATAAAGAAGAATGTCCTCTAGAGGTTTCATCTTTACAAAATTCACTCTGTCAATGTCGCCACGTCTGATCTCCTCCCAGCAAACATATAGAGACGCGCCAAGATATAAACAAGGATAACCATTCATACTATATCTTACATTTGCAATATTGTTTATTTTATTAATTGGAATATGAAACATTTCTTTTCTTTCATATAATCCATAATCATTACGAACTCTCATCCGAAACACAGGGGTATTTTTCTCTAATACAGATTTTTCCAAAATTATATCTATATGTTTTTCCCTATTTTTCTTGATGATTAAATTTTTTAATTGTTCAGATGCCTCAATTATATTTCCGCTATTATAAGATTTTACGATTTCCTCAAATGAACTTTTTACACTCCCGTAAAATTTAGAGGTCAGACTGTACTCTTTTCTGAACTCAACTCTACCATTTAGATTCTTAAGAAAATTCTCTGCCTCGTCTAGAAGTCCATTCAGATCTTTAGCGGACTGTACTTTAGAGTCTCTTAATACTCCTTCAAGTATTTCTCTTACACGTTTCATACCTAGCATAGTTTTGTTCTTTAAAAGAAAGAGGTGCAGGCTCCCTCTTCTTATAACGCCCCCACTTCTCAGCAAAAACGTTAACCGGTATTGTGTGTAATAAATCTGCCTACGACCGGATCGAAAAAAATTAATATACGTTTGCAGGAAATCTTATCAGACATTCTTTTGTAAGATTAAAATTATTCCATTTCACGAATGGAGATAATCTCATGTTAATTCTTCTTACCGCTTTAGAAATATTATCTGGTAAATTCTTTGCAATTTCGTCTTTATACGGTTCATTCACATAAGGTGATGTTACTAAGTTTATTATTATCATAAAACTCTCAGTATCATCAATCGACCATTCATGATCTTCAAGACAAGCCATCAACCATTTTACAGCATCTTTATGGATATCTTTTTTATCAGCATCGTTCTCGATTACCATAAGCAATGTCAAGACCGTTAAAGTATTGATGGCACCATCACGCTTATATGATTTCAAGTCATTTCCCAAGAATTCTCTTATAACAGATTCGTCTATTTTATAGATCTTCGGTATAGATTTTAGAATCAGTAATAAATTACATATTTCCAATCCGTTTTTGCTACTAACCTTATTATATTTCAAGATTAGTGACAATTCATCTACAATGCTCTTATATATTTTTATTTGAGAATCCGAGGATAATTCCATTGAGAAGTCTCTCGTATCATCGAATAATTTTCCTTTGCAATAACTAACAATCATGTCAAGTATCGTCAGCACCTTTATACTTGTACTCATACGCATATCATTATCAAAGAAATAAAAGAGGATTTTTATGATTTCTCGTAGGAAATAGACAAGACCTTTTTCATATCCTATCCAAATCCTTTTTCCTTTATCATCTATAAATCCTTCAGAATTAGCTTCGCGATAGACGTCCATTAAACCATCAACATAATCAAGTGATGAAGCTAATTTTCTATGTAGATAAGATAATATACTTGCAGAAATTTTATTGAAATCAACTCCTGTTTTATAAAGTATTGTCTTTATATCCGTTATTATATATTTAGATTTTATCTTGTATGGAAAATCATAAGTGTCATTTTCATTTCGTTTAATTAATCCTTTAACAGAATTAAGTCTATCAAAAAAGATTGTTTCTATTAATTTCTTCAACTCTCGCTTAGCAATAGTCTCTTTACTTACCATTGGCAATTCATACACGAAGGTCTTGTCTTTAGACATTTCCATGTTATAAGTTCGTAACACTCTACGTAATGCATCATAAAATCTAGAATAAACATCATAATCATTATAGAAGAAAAAGATGTCATCCACATATCTACAACATTCGTAATCCTTATGAAATTTATAAGAAGTAATACCATCTTGCATTATCTTCTCTATTTTCTTATCAAACTGTTGCAATATAATTTCGGAAACAATTCTCGAAAACTCTGGCCCGATTACGATTCCCTTTGTATTTCTCTTCATTGTTTGAGGATCTGCATGGAGTTTATGATTCATTGACATCATCATACTGGATAATTCATTGGCAAACGAAAATCCTTCATTATTTTTATCTAATCCATAGATGATTTCACTTAATCTCTCTATAGGCACACTATCGAAACAATGTCTTATATCTGTTCGAAAAATATGAGAAAATTTCTTTTCATATCGCTGGAATTCCGAACCTTCATAAAAAGCATTGATATTCTGATATCTTAGATAGTGAAAATAATGTTTCGGATTCTCATTTGCCTTATAATCATTCAGTTCCTCTACTGTTTTGGAATATAATCGTCTAGGTTTTACAAAAGTTGCCCGTTTATCAGGATATCTAATAGAAAAATGACTCTGACGACAAAAATTGGTTATCAAACAATCATATCTTTTATAGAAATCCATCATTTTCAACTGTACGTATGGATGAATTATAACGAGTTCTCTATGTTTGACATTATCTTTGTTAATATAGTAATTGAAACTTATTTTTTCTTTTCTTGTACCATTTAATAACTCCTTAAAGGCTTCAGCCCACAGATTCTGTATTTCATTTTTAGTTGATTTTCTATATACGACTTCTCCCTTGTCATTTATAGCAAGATGTAACCTATTTGCCAGATGAAAGAATCTTTCATTTGACATAAAGAGAGGTATTTCGTATGGTAAGACATCCGAAAAAAGCATCCTATATGTCGATTGTTCTATCTTCTTCAGTCTCATGATTATTCATTATTTTTTTTATCATTCTAAAATTCGCAGACGTCATTCTACACATACGACGTTTATTATATCCTTCTACGAATGAATATCTACTATGTATTCTTTTCTTTAAATTATCAAGAAAAGGTTCTGGGAATTTTGCGAATCTATCTGGCTTTAATTGACGATCTATTTCGTTATATAAATATTCGTCTAAATCTTTCAATTGAGTCGTATCAGTAAGCAGAGGATGTTTAAAGTATATTCCACTATAGATATTACTTTTTGTTCCACCGAGACTATAATTCCTAGTTAAATATCCTAGAAGTTTATGAAATTTATACAGAGGTTGTCTATGACGTTTTATTATGTTTTTATTTTCATTATCAGAAGTCATGCCGTCTGTTATTCCATTCCTTTTCACGCGAGGTCTTATTGTTGCGTATTTATTATAGAATGAGACTGCCGCTCTTATTTGTTTTCTATATTTTTCCACACGTTCCTGTGTAAGAGTTATAGCGACGTCTCCTGACAATTCATCAAGGTCAATATGATATCCCAAGAAATCGAATTCAATATGCTTCTTGTCACCATAATGTATATCTTCCGCTAGACTTTTCTCATCATCCATTGAATGTATTTCCAAACCTAATTCCTTAAATTTTTCTGCGATTAGTGAAAATAAGTCTTCGGCAAGCTGAGAGGTAACAAGAGGTGATGCAATGATGATAACATCATCCACATAACGTCGATAAAAATACACCCCTTCTATACTTCGGATCTGTTCGTCTATATTATGAAGATATATATCAGCAAGACTTTGGGCAAAAGCAATACCTCTAGGTATCCCTTCTTTATAACCGTACTCATTGGATAGTTTATAGAACATTCGTTTCATAATTCTCAAAGACCTTCGACTGACAAGGTTATCCTCTTTTAATTTTCTTAGTAAACGTTCCCTGTCTATTGTTTCAAAAAAGCTTTTAATGTCGCATCTAACCAACAGTTTATCTACCCTGTCGCTTAATAGTAGCTTTAAACATTTTACAATGTCATTTCTGTTAGGCTGTTCTATTTTATAAATCTTCTGAAGTTCTTCATTGATTATTTTACAAGCAAAAAAGGAATCTCTATCTTGTCCCGTCACATAAATAGTTTTTCCAGAATCTTCATGCAATTTAGGTTCTATTTCTATTTCAAATTTCCGATCTAATATATTCCTGAGAATGTCTGATTTTATTTCATTTTCAACATTTTCTCTCGCCGTTTTTATTTTATCTAGCTCCTTCTTATTATCTCTTATAACGTTATCATCCTTGTCGTTTTTCTTTTTAATTTCTTTTCTTATATTATTTCTAGCAGTCTTCGCGTCTTCTGCATATTTCACAATAATGCTATGTTCATCCCACCCATCTAAATCAAGCCAATCCTTCCGAATCTTACCCTGTTTATTAGCTGTCTCAAATATCAAATCTATTTGATCTTTAGTGTAGGCAAATGTTGACATAGCTTAATTTCTACAATTATTTTTCAGTACGTTTACCATGTTTTCTCGGTTTTTTGCGGAAACATGTAAAACCTAATCTAGATATATGATTAGCATATTCACTTATTATACAATTTAAGCAGTTTTCCTTCAAACTAAACAATTTTTCTCCCAGAATCTTATTTGTTTCCGAGTCCTCCTCATTAAACGTATAATTAAAATTTAAAGCCAATGAACAAGTTTTTCCGTCATAGTTAAAATCAAACGGCAACTCATAAATATAGTCACCGGCTGCCATATCTTTCTTGCCAGAAAATAAAACACCTAATATGTATTTATGGAGACGTGTTTTGTTTTGAGCATAATCGCAAGCCGCACTTACCTCCAATGCTATAATCTTAACGGACTTCGTGTCATACTCTGTCTTATTCATAGTACCGTCAACAAACATTTTTTCCTTAAAAACATCTGAATTTACACTGAAACATTTATTAAATGTCTCATTTTCTATATTAACAACTCTAACACTGCCTCTTGCATCTTTTTCTTCAGTATTTAAATCAATATTAAAGAATTTATTTAATTTTACTTTCAGCCCATCTTCTAAAACACTTGTATCTTTGGTGAAAGATTTTGAATCTAAAAAAACATTCCAATTCGAATCATCTTTCTTCAATAATTCATGTAAAAAAATAGGAGCCAAAGCTTCCTTTATGCCTTTACCTGGTTTCTTCTTCGCATGCTCTAGGCCCATCATTTCAATAGCTATAGCTGAAAATAGTTTTTTCACTTGTTTCATGTATTCGTCATTTTCTCCCCATTTGTCACACCGTTCTACCAATCTTAATATTTCATCAAAACATGTCATGGCAGCCTCTTGCACGTCATCACCGAAATAAAATAGACTTTTTAGATCAAAGTCATCAAAAATTTCGCCTAATTTATTTTCTAAGTTTTTATTTTCATCTGTGAATTGTAATTTATCTAGTGTTATAATTTTTAAGGGACTAGGAATATCTTTTGAAGTATTTTTTCTCGCAAATTTTATAAAACTTTCTTTTTCTTTAGCATTTTTGGTCCAAAGAATCAAAATAAAATATGGATTTGATGGAGATATGTATTTTTTTAAAGCATCAGCTAGTGTTGTATATTGTGCCATGTCATCAACACCCTTAATAAGATGTAAATCAAAAAAAGCCATTCTTACACCTAGTAAAGGAGACTGTGGAAACTCTATACCGTCATACCGAAAGGCACGACATCCTATTCCTTTTTCATGGAAAACAGCTGCCAATCTATCGAGATCATCTTGCACATCATCAACGATAATTATTTCATTATTTTCGTTCAACATAATCTAAACGTTTTTATTTGGAAAAACTAATATAACACAAGCACCATCATACTTATCTGAAAGATCATAATCTTTTCCATTTACAAAAAGAAGCTTTCCTCCTATACTATTCATCACGATATTAACATAATATAAACCTATACCCATTCCACCTGGTTTCAATGTATAAAACGGACGTATCATATCATCGTAATCCATTGAAAACCCCGTTCCATTATCAGCTACTACTATAGCTGGACCATCAAAAGAACGTAGATCTATACTTAAAAGAATAGATGGTTTTACCATCTTTTCTTTTTCATGTCTCACATCTACCCAATAAATAGCATTATCTATTATATTTGAAATTGCGCCTAAAATCAGCCCCCCATCTCCTGTTATAGTAAAATCATCAATTGTATTTCCTTGCTGAATAGGACATTCAAAATCAATTGAATGGAATTTGAATCTCCTTTGATGTATATCAATAACACGTTTAATAATTTCAGATGCTTTATATGTCTTATGCTTGTTCTGTTTAAGAAGAGGTGTAAATTTTTCAATTAGTTCCATCAAGGAATGTACTCTTATCTTTATATCTTCTATCTTAATACGATTATTAGATATATCTTGACTAATAAACCCCATTTCTCTGCAGACTTCATGGAAAACTATGGCTAAGTTTGAGCCTCTTAAGCCTGAATTTAGCATAACATCCTGCATTTCATAGTAACCCTTCTTGACCTTACTAACTAAAACACCTAAATCCTCTTTTAATCCTTTTTCATCAATGTAATCCTCGATTTTTTGTATGGAAGATTCAAAAGCTCTATCATTTTTCTGCTTGGGATCCTGTATATACAATCTCACATTCTCCCTATCATGCAATGCTATCTTTTCAAATTTTTCAAAAATCGTCTGAACTATCAATCGAAGTCTTTCGTAACACTCATTTTCTATAAAACCTTCTCTATTTGTTTTCTCTATTAATGTGTCTTTCGTTTTTCCCAAATCTAAATTCAAAGCTCCAACAACCTGGTTTTTGGAAAAATGATCACCAGACCTCTTATTTCTTGTCTGATTTAATAGTAACCAATCATCCGAAGGTTCTCCATAATTATAAACTCGTATACCATCTCTATATATTCTAACTCCTGAAAAATTTTCAATAAGATCTTTGACCTTTCCACTATTTCCATACCCGTAAATCGAATCAATTATTTTTTTGTTTAAGTTAAAGGCAAAAAACTCCCCACTAAAGTTCTCTATTCCATCAAGGTTTTTATTCTTCAATAAATGTTGAGCCCTAGAGCTAGAATCTATCTCTTTAAAAAGATTTCCTCGTATAAGCAAATCTCCTTTATTTGACTCGGCATGAGGTTTTATAGATGATTGTTGAGAGAAATTTTTAGGACTAAATTTATATTCCCATTCTATTACAGCGATTTCATTATCACCTCTATATAATTTAAAGTTGAATTGATATAATGCGCTAGATAGAATATCTCTAGGAGACATTACAGAATCAATCCATTCTTGAATCTGATTCACATTGGATATTATATTTATTCCGAATTTGTCATTTTCATTTATATAAAAGGGATTAATTATATTTTGTAGTTTTCTCACCATTGTAGAGATTTTTGACTGAGTCCATTTCTTCTCTCTAAGTTCTGACAATGTTATCCTTGTTCCTTGATTATTAACAAACGAACATTTTACGTTTCGTTCTACATTGACATATAAATCATCTATTACATCACTTGAATTAATTAACCTTTTCCAATCAATTACCAATCTTGAGCCCTGATCTTCTCCTTTTGCTTGCGTCTCGAGCATTATTTTATTTGCTAGTCGATGTGTTGCAAGCCTTCCCACGCCTTTATTACCCAATGACGTCCTATGGAATACAGGACTTTCTTTTACAATCTTACGCTTATAATCCGTACCTAACGTAAGCCAAGCCTTTTCTATAACATCCAAAGACATTCCATTTCCATTATCTTCTATTATAATTTCAGCATTTTCTGAAAACATATTATTCAGCTGAATATTTACGACTGTGGCATCAGCATCGTACGAATTTTTTACGATTTCAAATAGAGCTAAGCTATCGCTTTCCTATAAGCTCATCACCTAGTAATGTTATTATGTGTGAATTAGCTTTGAGATTGTATCCTTTTTAGTATCTGAATTTTGCATAAAAGTCTAAATTACATGTAAGCATCCCCTATTGTGTTATAATCCTTCATTTTCACTTCTTAAATGATCTTATAACATCACAGACAAGAGCTAATGCAGGCATTTTTAATAGTTTCAAAACTAATATGTACAATAATATGAATATAACAGATACCGACAGTATTTGAAATATATTATTGTTCCATATATAGTGTATCACGAAATAAACAGGAATCAATATTATTATGGAAATGAAAGCGTATTTAACTATATCCCACATCTGTCGCCAGTAATCGTATTTTAGTAGAGATTTGATGACAGAACTGTTTATCATAGCAGCTACAAGGCAATATATAGCTTTGCCTATAACTAAACCTTTCAATCCATAAAACAAAGATATTACTATTATTAATGCGTATATAGGTTTCTTTATAAACTCCAACTTCAATGTATAGTCTGTTCTTCCCATTACTTGCATAAGCTGCAATCCCAATGTCGAAAATATATCAAAAGCATATCCTATGCATAATATTCTAAAAATAGGTATTGCTGCAATCCATTTGTAACCAAACAATGTAATAAATAATGGTTCTGAAAGCGTAGACAATAAGAACATCAACGGAAAGATGATAACACTTATTATTTCGACAATCTTCTTATAATTTAATTGCATCCTATGCAAATCATCCTGACAATGAGCCAAAGAAGGTACAAGCGATTTATTTATGATATTTGTAACGATGTTTACTGGTTGTTGTGTGAAATGCTCAGATCTAGTAAAAAGTCCTAAATCCCTTTTCCCTAACATTTTACCGATAACAAAAGAATATCCCTGATTAAATATTGTACCAATTAATGTTGCTGTCAATAACCTACTGCCAAAACCCCAAAGGTAATCGAACGATTTTCTTGAGAGAACAAACTTCGGATTCCATTTTGTAGAAACAATCAATAGAATTGCATTCAACAAAGCTGCTCCTAATTGTTGTATTACCAATGTCCAGACTCCCAATCCTTGATATGCAAAATAAATTGCGATTAGTCCTGTACTTATTTGCGATATAGCACTTAGCAAAGCAAGTCTCTTAATCCTCATGCTATATATCATAATTGCATTTTGGACTATATTAAAGGAATTTATAATCAATATGAGTCCTAATACCCGTAAAATGTCAGTGAGCTCATAATTATTAAAGAAGCTTGCAATATATGGTGCTGATACAAATAATATTAAATAAACGATTATTCCAACGAATACATTAAAAAAGAATGCAGTATTTAAATCTTCATTCGTTCTATCTACTTTTCTGATTAAAGCCGCACCGAATCCACTGTCAACGAAAACATTGGCAATGCTTATAAAAATCATTATCAGTCCTATCGTTCCGTAGTCAGAAGGTGTCAACAGACGCGCCAAGACAACACTTATGACGAATCCAATACCCTGACGCATCAATACGTCAAGAATACTCCAAACGGAACTTTTAACTGTTTTATGTCCTAGAGATTCTGCCATTCTTATTCCCAAGAACCAATCATTTCACCATAAAATTCTGGATAAGGAAGATCAAATTTAGCGAAAGGCTTAAAATCAGGATCTGGCGTCATATAATTATCTCCATAAACATATTTCATACAATAATCCGCATTTGATGGAATCATAAACCGAATACCCATAAAATCTATTTCTTTCATATCTGATACTGGATAATCATATTTCTTTACACTAAAATAATTTTTATCCATTAGTTCTTTTCCTAAAGAAGAACCACAGCCATAATTAGAACGTGTACTATCATAAATAAAAGAAAAAAAGATATCAATGAATACACCCTTATAGAACAATGCTATTTCCGTCATTACTTTATTTTCAATATCTCTGTCTTTGATAAGTCTAAATTCTCTTTTAATAGTGAATCCTTCATCAAAAAGGTCTCTTTCTAGTTTATTTGAATAATCTTTATAATACATACCTGTGTCAATATCAAAATCATGAGCAATAAATGCATGCTCTCGTATGGCACCCAACATGGTTCCGAATTCGAACCAAATAGGAACATTATTTTTCTTACAACATTTATATAGTTTGTCAAGGGCTTCTATCCCATATTTATCCATTGCTGGCTTTCTTTTCTTTACAAACTTTCGACGACTCATTTTTGATAGTATAGGTCCAATATACTTTTCATAAGATTTTCCAATTAAGGTTTTATCTAAACCTGTTGCTTCTAATATTTTTCTTACCATATTTTATAATTTTTTGTGTATTATATTTTTTTATATCTCATTTCACTAGTGTCCACTAAAAGTTGACTAATAAATTCGTAAATAACTGTGTTGTATTTATTTATGTCATATATTTTTCGGTGACGATTTGA
>Ga0065709_1029846_pt1 | contig 11724 bp, 11 predicted proteins | sample Hoacrofraction14_2_FD_59096 | JGI IMG/M metagenome (GOLD analysis project Ga0065709, IMG submission 59096) | Hoatzin crop microbial communities from Cojedes, Venezuela, sample from fiber fraction 14 v1 | ecosystem: Host-associated > Birds > Digestive system > Esophagus > Crop | place: Venezuela... | reverse complement strand
GTGTCTTTTCTGACCCGGCTCATAAGCTTTCGCTATCTCATATCTCTCACTTCCGTCATCAAAGTTTATCCTGTCGATGAGGTTCAATTCTTTGAGTATCTGTATTGTTCTATATACTGTAGCCAATCCTATCTCCGGATGACTTTTTTTAACTATGTTATAAATTTCCTCAACTGTAAGATGTTTGCCATCTGCCTCTTGCAACGCTTCAAGAACATATATTCTCTGGTTCGTAACCTTAAGTCCTTTTGCTTTTAACATTTCTTTGAACTTATCGAACTTCACATCGCTTTGAGTCATTTTCCATCTCCATAATTATGCTGCGCAAAATACGCAGAAATAAAAGCTATAATCATATAGCCATATCCAACAGTTGTTACATATCAAGGTCGATTCCGTCTTCTTTAAGAAGTTTTGCAAAAATCTGACCTACAGCGTTTAACTCATTATCATCATCAACAATAGTAAGCAGTGCATCTGTATCAGAAGGGGCAGAATCATCCCTAAGTACGAAAGCCTCTCCGTCACCATCCTCAGAGTCTGTCACAAGCAAATAATTTTTGCCTCCTATAACAGTTTGCTCCAAAGCGTAAAAATCCTGTGCATCTTCTCCATCCGGAGAGAATGTTATTTTTTCCATAATAAATTATTTCCTCACGTTATCTAAATAGTCTTGCAAAATAATTTCGGCAGCTATCATATCGACATGAGCTTTTCGATCCTTCCCCCTGATTCCCAGCTCGTCCATAATCTCATCTGCCTCGACAGTTGTAAGCCTCTCATCAAGCATATGCACTTCTATACCGCATCGCCTCTCAAGTTTGTCCTTGAAAACAAGCGCCTTCTGTGCTCTGTCACCTATAGTTGTGTCCATGTTGACAGGAAGTCCCAAAACTATCTCTCCAACTTCATATTCCGAAATGAGTTCTTCAATTCTTGCAAGTGTGCGTCTTAGTTTGTCTTCTTCTTTGCGTCTTATAATTTCCTTTGGCTGCGCAGTCAAACAAAGTGCGTCGCTTATCGCAACGCCCACTGTTTTAGAGCCATAATCAAGGCCCATACATCTCATTTTTTGTCGCTCCAATTATTGCTCTTAATATAACTTGTGAACATCTCCTCAACAAGTTCATCACGCTCAACCTTCATAATAAGGCTTCTTGCGCCGTTATGACTTGTAATATATGTAGGGTCACCCGACATAATATATCCGACAATCTGGCTGACCGGATTGTAGCCTTTCTCGAGCAGTGCTTCGTAGACAACTTCAAGAATCTTACCGACTGCGCTTTCTTGAGGTGCTTCTACTTTGAAAAACTGAGTATTTCCCAAATCTTGTGCCATAAAATTCCTTTCTGCATAAACATGCTGTTATATATTTTTACGCCCCACAGGCGAATACCGTTTGTTTTATAATATTGATTTTATCATTGGTTTTCAATTAAGTCCATAGTAAAGCCCTGACGCTTTTACGATCAAAAATATATTATACTATATTGACCATGTATATGTCAGGGCTATGATATATCTTAATTACTTTCTGTTTCAGACTGCGTAATGCTTGATGCAGCGCTTCCGTAATTCATCTTCATATTCTCATAAAGCATCTGGGCAAGTCCGTTTGAGTTTGTTTCAACCGATGATGATGCCACGTCTTGAAGAGTCAAATCCTTAAAATAATCAACAAGGCTATTTGAAGATGTCATCGAAAGAGCACTTGATTTTTCATTATCATCATTTTTAAAAGCATCGACTGTTTTTTCCATCGATTTAAAAACTTGCTCCAAAAAATATGATTCGAACTCTTTGCAAGCCTCCATCAGCTCTTCATCCGTAGAGTCTTCGCTTACGCTTGAAACCTTGCTTTGAACATCGTTTGAATATTTGTTTGTAACGGAATAATCCGTATACGCAGCCGAGCTTACTCCGTTTAATGAACTAAAATCCGCCATAACTTATCCCCCCTATTATCTCTTTAGCTGATTTGCTGTCTGCATCATGGAGTCTGTCGTTGTTATCGCTGTTGAATTCATTTCGTATGCTCTTTGTGCAACGATTAGATTTACCATTTCCGTTGCTACATTTACATTTGAGCCTTCAAGATATCCCTGTCTTATGATACTTTTTTCAATTGTATCACTTTCTGATTCATTTATTGCAGGACCGCTGGCTGCGCTCTCTCTCCAAGTAGTGCTTCCTACTCTTTCAAGACCGCCGGGATTTTGAAACTGCCAAAGTCCTATTGTAAACTCGGTTGCCTGCGGAACGTTGTCATCATCAGGATAATAAACTGTTCCGTCTTCGCCGATTGTTATTCTGTTTGCTACATAGTCACCTTCCAGTCTGATTTCTTCGCCGTCTGTGCTTAGGACCGGATTACCATCCGATGTTGTAAGTACAAGCTCTGAACCATCTTCATTACCTATAGCCCATGTAAAGTCACCATTTCTCGTATATACCTGATTGCCATCAGCATCATTGTATGCAAAGAATCCATCACCGCTTATAGCCATAGCGGATGTGCTTGCATTATCAAGAAGAGACCCCTGGGAAAAGAACTGTGTAAGTGCCGCGGTTCTAACACCAAGACCTACCTGAGATGTCGTAGGTTTGGGATCTCCGTTTGCGGTTGTTGTTATAGAACTCAAATTTTGATACAAAAGAGATTTGAACTGTGCGCCCTGCGCTTTGTAACCTGTTGTATTTACATTGGCAAGATTGTTTGCGATATTATCAACATTAGTCTGCTGAGCATTCATACCTGTTGCGGCTGACCATAAACTACGTACCATATTTGTTACCTCCTGTTACCAAAAAAACATTACAAACGACCAACTTCCGTCGTTGCGGTATTAAGAGTTGAATCCATCGTTTGAATAACTGTTGATGCAGCTTCATAATGACGCTGAATGTTGATTAGATTTACCATTTCATCTACAACAGAAACATTCGACTGTTCCAAGAAACCTTGATTTATCGTTCCCGTGGCTTCTTCAAGCAAAACCGCATCATCTGTTGCTTCATACAAATTCTCGCCATATTTTGCAAGTGCATCATAATCCTCAAAATCATACAGCCCAATAGTAGCTACAACTTCGCCGTCTTGGATAATCTGGCCTTCAACATTTATAGCAGCCTCTGTGTTTGGATCTACGGTTATATGATTGCCGTCAGTATCAAGCACATAGTCTCCGTCTTGGGTTACAAGTTCTCCGTCTGCCGTGAGAGTAAAATTACCGTCTCTCGTATACATCGTTGTCTGCTGCCCTGACATATGATCTGCTATGTTGTCATTTTTACTTGTATAATCTATTGCAAAAAAACCATTTCCCGAAATGGCAAGGTCCCATGTATTATCTGTAGACTTCATCGGTCCTTCGGTCCAGTCCGTATATTCTTCGCCGGTTTTGACTCCGGGCGTAATTCTTCCAAGTCTCTTTGGATAAGTTCCCGGCTCCGATACGTCTTTTATCTTGATAGCAAGCTGCTCTTCAAAAGTTTGCGATGTCGCTCCTTCTTTTTTGTATGCAGTGGTATTGGCGTTAGCAAGATTATTTGTTGCAACATCCATTCTATGCTCTTCATTAACCATTGCCGTCCACGCCGTGTACAAACCTTTTACCATATAAAAAAAGCCTCCTTCATCTTGTAAACAGAAGAAGGAGACCTTATAATTCAAAGCCTTTTAATTAGAATCTATCTCCAAGGAATTCTACATATTTGCCTGTTCCTATAGCAACGGCTGTCATCGGATCTTCGGCTGTCATAGTATTGATACCTGTCTTTGCGGAAATAAGATCCTCAAGGCCTCTAAGGAGAGCACCGCCACCTGTAAGTACAATACCTCTGTCAGCAATATCTGCTGCAAGTTCCGGTGGTGTCTTCTCAAGTACACTATGAATAGCCTCAATAATCTGATTTGTAGGTTCTCTGAGAGCTTCTTCTGTTTCTTCGGAGTTCACCTTTACAGTCTTTGGAAGACCTGTTACAAGGTTACGTCCGCGCACATCCATATAATCTGCTTCGGCACGTGGATAAGCACTGCCTACGCGTATTTTAATATCTTCTGCGGTTCTCTCACCAATCAGAAGATTGTGCTTCTTTCTCATATAGCGAACGATAGCTTCATCAAAGTCATCTCCCGCAATCTTTACGGAAGCGGAAACTACAGCGCCGCCAAGTGAAATTACAGCTATATCTGTTGTACCACCGCCTATATCAACAATCATATTTCCGCAAGCTTTAGTAATATCGATTCCTGCTCCGATTGCTGCTGCAATAGGTTCTTCAATGATTTCAACAGATTTTGCACCTGCCATAAGAGTTGCATCTTCTACCGCCTTACGTTCTACTTCCGTAACACCTGAAGGTACGCAAACAGCAACTACAGGCTTACGACCAAAGAGTCTTCTTCCTGTAGCTTTGGTTATGAAGTGTTTCATCATCTCTTCAGTGATTCTGTAATCACTGATAACGCCCTGACGAAGAGGACGAACAGCTACGATATTGCCTGGTGTACGGCCAAGCATCTGTCGAGCATCCTCACCAACAGCGATGATTTTATCTTCATCACGATTGTAAGCTACAACCGAAGGTTCTTTTAATACAACTCCTTTGCCTCTGATGTAAACAAGAATACTTGCTGTTCCCAAATCAATTCCTATATCTGTATAAGCCATGGTTATTTCCTTTCAAATCCTTAGTATATTTATTTATCGATTTTTCGTTTAATTTTTTCAAAAAACACACGCATAATTCACAAAGTATTATAAACTACTTGACGCGATTTGAAAACAGGATTGTAAAAAAAATATGCGAACAAATAAAAAAGTTGCTACAAAAAGCTCCTTCTTATCTGTTCGCTTCCATGCGACATATTTGTAATAGCAAGTATTCATTTTTCACTTTCTTTATCGGACTGCCAATACAAAAATTTAACCTTTTATCGCATTTTTAATATTATTTTGTTTTTAGCATCTTTTTTACATATTTTCCTGTATAAGACTCTTTCACTTTGGCTACCTGCTCGGGAGTTCCCTTGGCAACGACAAGTCCGCCTCCATCTCCTCCTTCAGGTCCAAGGTCTATTATATAGTCAGCAGTTTTTATAACGTCCAAATTATGCTCTATTACAACTACGGAGTTGCCCTGATCTACAAGTCTTTGAAGTATCTCGACAAGTTTTTTTACATCAGCAAAATGCAGGCCTGTCGTAGGCTCATCGAGTATATAGATTGTTTTTCCGGTACTTGTTCTGGATAGCTCCGCAGCAAGCTTTATTCTCTGCGCTTCGCCGCCGGAGAGCTGCGTTGACGGCTGTCCCAGTTTTACATATCCAAGACCAACATCATTCAAAGTTTTTATCTTTTTGTAGATCTTTGGTACGTTTTTGAAAAATTCCATTGCTTCTTCAACAGTCATATCCAGCACGTCATAAATATTTTTTCCCTTATATTTGACTTCCAAAGTCTCTCTGTTATATCTCTTGCCATGGCATACTTCACATGGTACATATACATCAGGTAAAAAATGCATCTCAATCTTGACGATACCATCACCCTGGCAGGATTCGCATCTTCCGCCCTTTACATTAAAGGAAAATCTGCCCTTTGCATAGCCTTTGGCTTTAGCATCCGGAGTCTGTGCAAAAAGATCTCTTATAAGATCGAATACTCCTGTATATGTAGCAGGATTTGACCTTGGAGTTCTTCCAATAGGTGACTGATCTATATTTATGACCTTATCAAGCTGCGAAAGTCCGTCTATCCCTTTATGATCTCCGGGGATACATCTTGCTCTGTTTAAGTCCCTTGCAAGATGTTTATAAAGTATCTCATTTACGAGAGAACTCTTGCCAGATCCCGATACTCCCGTGACGATAGTTAATACTCCAAGAGGGAATTTAACATCTATGCCTTTTAAATTATGTTCTTTTGCTCCCTTAACGGTTATGAATCCTTTAGGTTTTCTCCTTGTTTTGGGAACTTCAATTTTCAGCTTACCCGATAGATATTTCCCTGTTATGGAATTTTCATTTTGCATGATTTCTTCGGCAGTTCCGCATGCAACGATTTCTCCGCCGTGAGAACCTGCCCCCGGGCCTACATCAACAATGTAGTCCGCTTCTCTCATTGTATCCTCATCATGTTCTACTACGATTAGAGTATTGCCCAAATCACGCAGATTTTTAAGCGTATTCAAAAGCTTATCATTATCTCTTTGGTGAAGTCCTATGCTCGGCTCATCGAGTATGTAACACACTCCGCAAAGTCCCGATCCTATCTGCGTTGCAAGTCTTATTCTTTGTGCTTCACCGCCCGACAATGTTCCCGTTGCTCTTGATAGCGACAAATAATCAAGTCCGACATCCACAAGGAATCCAACCCTTGCTTTTATTTCTTTTAACAGCTGCTCTCCTATTAGCTCTTGTTGTTTCGAAAGCTTCATGTTTTGAAGATATTCATTAAGATCGGATACCATCATGGATGTTATCTCATATATATTTTTGCCGCTTACAGTGACGGCAAGTGACTCTTTTCTAAGTCTTTGTCCCTTACATGCCTGGCAAGGAGTTATGGTCATGAACTCTTCATAATCAGCCTTTGCGCTCTCGGAAGACTCTCTGTATCTTTGCTCTACATTTTTGATTATTCCGTCGAACAAAATAGGATATGTGCCCTCTCCGCGCTGGCCCTTATAATGAACATTTACTGTTTTGTCAGCTCCATACAAAAGCATCTCTCTAATCTTTTTCGGATACTTTTCAAAAGGAGTATCGAGGTCAAAATTATATGCTTTGCAAAGCGCTTTAAGAACCGCATTTGTAAAACTTCCTTCTTTGTGAGCCGACTGCCAGCCAAGAACTACAATCGCACCTTCGTTTATTGAAAGACTTTTATCAGGTATTATGAGCTGTTCATCAAATTCCATTTTATAACCAAGTCCCGAGCATTCAGGACATGCGCCATACGGATTGTTGAACGAAAAACTCCTAGGCTCAATCTCCGGAATTGATATACCGCAGTCAGGACATGCAAAGCTCTGGGAAAAAGTAATCTCTTTTTCTCCGATAACATCAACTATCAAAAGTCCGTTTGATAAAGATAGCGCATTTTCAATTGAATCAATTAGTCTTCCTCTGAGATTTTCTTTATCTTTTCTTATTACAAGTCTGTCTATTATTATCTCGATATTGTGTTTGATATTTTTATCAAGACTTATATCTTCTGACAAATCATACTGATTGCCGTCTATGCGAACTCTTATATATCCGCCTTTTTTTGCTTTTTCAAGCACCTTTTCGTGCATACCCTTTCGGCCTCTTACAACAGGCGAAAGTATCTGAATCTTTGTTCCCTCATCAAGCGCAAAAATTTGATCCGACATCTCATCAACGCTCTGTCTTCTAATCTCCCTTCCGCAATTTGGACAATGCGGAATACCAAGTCTTGCATAGAGGAGTCTAAAATAATCATATATTTCAGTAACAGTTCCGACTGTAGATCTCGGATTTCTGTTCGTTGATTTTTGGTCAATTGATATAGTTGGTGACAAGCCTTCTATTTTCTCAACATTTGGCTTATCCATTTGTCCGAGGAACATTCTGGCATATGAAGATAATGACTCCATATATCTTCTTTGGCCTTCTGCAAAAATTGTATCGAAAGCAAGTGACGATTTACCGGACCCGGAAAGTCCTGTAAATACAGTAAGTGTCCCTCTTGGAATATTGACACTTACTCCCTTTAAATTATGTTCATTTGCATTTCTGACTCTTATATAATCATGAATATCTATAGGAAGAGATTTTCTTCCCGATTTATTTATCTTAGTCATATGTTCATTATCTTTTGACATAAAAAACTCCTATATCTTGCTCATTATTTCTTTTTTAGCATATCATATACTTTTTTCCTGACGTAAAAATATGCAGGTATTAGAAATAGATCCGCAAATATCCACGCAATAGGGCTTGCAAAGCAGGCACCCATAAAGCCTATCTTTGGCACCATAACAAATGCAACAAGAACTCTTCCTACCATCTCCATAACTCCCGCAAAGATAGCAAGCATCGAATAGCCCATGCCCTGAATCATGAATCTTACGCAGTTTACAAATGTAAGAAAAACAAAAAATGCCGAGCATATAATAAGATATAATCTTCCGCTTGCAACTATCTCATTTCGAAGTTCAACATCATTTTCAAGGAAAAATCCCGTAAACACATCTCCAAACAAATACAAAATAACAAATGCAATAAGGCTATATATAATACCAATTGCACTTGCGGCAAAAAGGCCCTTGTTTAGCCTCTCTGGCTTTGCAGCGCCGACATTTTGTCCTCCGTAAGTTGCCATAGTAGAGCCCAGAGCATCAAAAGGACATTCAAAAAATATAAGCACCTTGCCACCTGCGGCCATCGCCGCAACATATGTTGAACCAAGGCTATTTACAGCTGTCTGCAGTACAACAGATCCTATTGCCGTAATAGAATACTGAAGCCCCATGGGAAGCCCCATTTTACAGAGTATTCCAAAATAATGTAAATCTATTTCCCATTCTCTTTTCTTTATATGCAATAGTTCAACTTTTTTGACTATATATAGTATAGCAATTATACCCGATACTCCCTGAGATATGACAGTTGCAAGGGATGCGCCCGTAACTCCCATATCAAAGTTTACAATAAAAATCAAATCAAGAACAATATTTATAATCGAAGATATCACAAGAAAAACAACAGGTGCTTTGGAATCTCCAAGTGCTCTTATCGCCGCCGAAAAAAGATTGTACAAATACGTGGTCGGAATACCGATAAAAATTATAATGATATAATTATATGCATATTCCATGATATCGCTTGGAGTCTGCATGGCTATCAAAATCTGTTTGCAAAATATTCCGACAATAACAGTCATAACTATTGCAAATACCGCTGACAAATATATGCTGTGAGAAAAAAACTTTCTCATGGAGCTATAGTCTCCCGCTCCAAATCTTTGCGAAATCGGTATTGCAAATCCATTGCAAACACCCATACAAAAACCTATAATCATGAAATTGATGGCTCCCGTAGAACCAACTCCCGCAAGTGCTAAAGGTCCAAGAAACCTTCCTACTATAAGTGTATCAACTAGGTTATAAAATTGTTGGAATAGCATACCGCAAAAAAGCGGAAATGCAAATTCAATTATAAGTTTTAACGGACTGCCTACCGTCAAATCTTTAACAGCGGATTTCTTTGTTTTTCCCATAAAATTCCCTCTAAAGCTATAAGCTATATATTATTGCAATATGATTTTAGTTAATTTTGCCCTATCTCGAAGTATATACTCTTTTCAAAAAAAGTGCCATACAAATCAATATATAATTGATTCACATGGCACTTGTATATATTCTTTTTACGAACTATTTAGCGTTCTGCACGCATTGGGTTATTCAGGAAATCTTCGTATGTGAGCTTTATGCCCTCATCAAGTTCTGTTTTGTATGTCCAGCCAAGATTTGTAGCCTTTGATACATCTAGAAGCTTTCTAGGTGTTCCGTTTGGCTTTGATGTATCCCACAAAATCTCGCCTTCATATCCGATGATTTTGGCAACCTTGTATGTGAGTTCCTTGATTGTGAGTTCTTTGCCTGTACCTGCATTGACAGTTTCGTTGCCACTGTAGTTATTCATAAGGAATACGCAGAGGTTTGCAAGATCGTCTACATACAAAAACTCTCTAAGCGGTGATCCATCGCCCCAACATGTTACGCTTGTAAGGCCCTGTTGTTTTGCCTCATGAAATCTTCTGATAAGTGCAGGAAGTACATGTGAGTGTGTAGGATGATAGTTATCATTTGGTCCATACAAATTTGTAGGCATTACAGATATATAATCTGTTCCATACTGGCGATTAAGGAATTCGCAGTATTTAAGTCCCGAAATTTTTGCAAGTGCATATGCTTCATTTGTCTTTTCGAGTTCGCCTGTAAGAAGGCAGCTTTCCTTCATAGGTTGCTCTGCAAGACGTGGATAAATGCATGAGCTTCCGAGGAACTCTAATTTTTTACATCCGTTTTTCCATGCAGAATGAACAACATTCATTTCAAGAATCATATTTTCATACATGAAATCGGCAAGTGCCTCGCTGTTAGCTACGATTCCGCCAACCTTTGCGGCTGCAAGGAATACATATTCAGGCTTTTCATTTGCAAAAAACTCTTCAACTTGGTCCTGTCTTGTAAGATCAAGTTCCTTATGAGTTCTTGTGATAATATTTGTATAGCCTTGGCGATTAAGTTCTCTTACTATAGCAGAGCCAACCATTCCTCTGTGGCCTGCAACATAAATTTTTGCATTCTTTTCCAAAACGTTCACCTTCTTACTTTATAACGCCTTTTTCAAGGTACTCTTCAAGATTACATTTAATATTTTCTTCAGCACGTTCTACGGCTACTTTCTGCATATCATGCTCAACCATGATTTTTACAAGTTCTTCAAAAGATGTCTTTGTAGGATTCCATGAAAGTTCATTTTTGGCCTTTGACGGATCTCCCCACAAATTAACAACGTCTGTAGGTCTGTAGAAATCAGGACTTACTTCAACAAGAACTTTTCCTGTTGCCTTGTCGATACCCTTTTCATCCATACCCTCGCCTGTAAATTCAAGTTCTATTCCTGCATAGTGGAATGCAAGCTGGCAGAACTCACGAACGCTGTGCTGTACACCTGTTGCAATTACGAAATCATCAGGCTTTTCATTCTGAAGAATGAGCCACATACATTCAACATAATCTTTTGCATAGCCCCAGTCACGAAGTGATGAAAGGTTTCCGAGCAAAAGCTTATCCTGCTTGCCCTGAGCAATTCTGGATGCAGCAAGTGTGATTTTTCTTGTAACGAATGTCTCACCGCGTCTTTCGGATTCATGGTTAAACAAAATTCCGTTACATGCAAACATATTATAAGCATCTCTGTATTCTTTTACAATCCAAAAACCATACTGCTTTGCAACGGCATATGGACTATATGGATGGAACGGAGTTGTCTCTTTCTGAGGAACTTCCTCAACCTTGCCATAAAGCTCGGATGTTGAAGCTTGATAGATACGGCATGTATCCGCAAGACCACATATACGAACAGCTTCAAGTACTCTGAGCACTCCCGTTGCAACTACGTCGGCCGTATATTCAGGAACATCAAAACTTACCTGAACATGTGACTGAGCCGCAAGATTATAGATTTCATCCGGGCGAACTGTTCCGATTATTTTCATAAGGCTCATTGAATCACTGAGATCTCCGTAGTGAAGATGAAAATTTTCTTGTCCCTCCAAATGAGCGATTCTCTCTCTGAAATCAACTGAGGATCTACGAATCATTCCATGAACTTCATATCCTTTTTCAAGCAAAAACTCTGCAAGGTAAGATCCATCTTGTCCCGTAACACCTGTAATAAGCGCTTTTTTAGCCATATTTATACCCTTTCTTGTAAAAAATATATCTGTAATTCCAAAATTAACTAAAATTCTTATTGCATTATATAACAATATTTTGTGATTACAAATATAAAAAATTGATATATAATAGCACTATATTGACTTTAAGGAGGCATGTATGGAAGACTATTTATTCCATGGAAATCTGGTATCTTCAAGCAGAATACTCTACACAGCATCCAAATTTGCCAAAAGTTCTCTGATACACTTGCAGGAAGTCGGCACTCTCAAAGCCAAGGCCCCT
>Ga0065709_1000180_pt1 | contig 11726 bp, 7 predicted proteins | sample Hoacrofraction14_2_FD_59096 | JGI IMG/M metagenome (GOLD analysis project Ga0065709, IMG submission 59096) | Hoatzin crop microbial communities from Cojedes, Venezuela, sample from fiber fraction 14 v1 | ecosystem: Host-associated > Birds > Digestive system > Esophagus > Crop | place: Venezuela... | reverse complement strand
ACGCCCGAGGGTCCTGGCATTGGCGATGGCGATGAAGATAAGACTGGCTCGTTGTATGTCTACGGCGACCAGTGCACCGTCGAGACGTGGGGCCTCTATGGCATCGGCAACGGTGATGAAGGCGAATTCCAGGCCTTCGTTTATCCCATGGGCGGCTATGGCAAGATTCAATCGGGAGACACCTGTCAAGATGCTAACGCCCAGGTGATTACGTTTAAGACAAATGGGCAAAATGCCTACTTCGGCTCGAGTAGGTGGCGTCGCATCAGCTTCCAAACTGTGACTCAGGACGTTTACTACACCGACGAGAATGGCGAGGTGGCAGGTCCCGTCAGCGCCATCGTGTGCAGCTCGGGCGTGCCCAGTACCATGGGTGGCGACAGCACCGGAACGGCTTACTACTATGTCAACCAAAAGGTCGAAGCCGAAGTGCGTACCGAAATCCACGGCAATGCTATGATTATCCTGGGCGACAACGCCACGATGAGTGCACCCGCTGGCATCAAGGTCGAGGGCGACAACACGCTCACCCTCACCGCTGGTGGCACCGAAACCACTTACAAGGGCAGCGGCACGCTCACGTCCACGCTCTTGTCGAGCGAAAATGCCGCCATCGGTAGCAACGGCTACTACGATAACCCCTATCCTGCCAGCTGCGGTAACATCATCATCAACGGCGGTAACATCAACGCCAAGGCTTACTACTATGGCGCTGGAATCGGTGGCGGCAAGAACGCGGCCCGGGGTGGCTCTATCACCATCAATGGCGGAACCATCAATGCTAACGCTAGCCCTGGCGACGTCTACCACGGCTATGGCGCTGGAATTGGTGGCGGTAGCAACTGCACCAACCCCGACATCACCATCAAAGGCGGCTCCATCAAGGCCTATAGCACCAGCAACTCGCAAGGTTGGGGCGCTGGCATCGGTGCTGGTAACGGCGCTGCAGCGGGCAACATCACCATCACCGGCGGTACCATCGTGGCTGCTTCCTCGGAAAACAGCACCAACTGGGGCGCTGGCATCGGAGGTGGCTACGACGAGAATGGCGACAGCATCCTCGAGGGTGGCATGGTATTGATTTTTGGTGACGAAGCCGACGTGACCGCCACGGGTGCGAAATCGCTTGTCGCAACCGCAGCCTTAGCAGCTGGCGGTAATGCCGACGCCATTGTCGATTATGGCGCCTCGAGCAGCGACTACAGCACTTATACCCATCAAAACATCGCCCTGCTCGCCTTCGGCAGCGACAGCAGCAGCGTGAGCGACTACGCATTTGCGCACATCTACTTTAGTCAGCGCAAGGTCAATGTTTACTACACGCAAGAAGATGGCACGGTGAGCAGCAACGCTGTTGAGGCCTACGATTGCGTGGCTTACCTGCCCAAGACGCTGGGCGACGGCACCGAAACGCCCGTTTACTACTACCTCTATGACAAGCCCGAGCAAGAATACCGTTCGGTGGTTAGTGGCAACGCCGTAATCGTCCTCGGTGACGATTGCGAGGCAAGTGTAGTTGGCGGTATCACCGTCGAGGAGGGTAACACGCTCACCATTACCACGGGCGACACCATCAAGGGTTACAACCGCACTGGCGCAATAGACGTGCTCAGTAACGATACCGATAACGCTGCCATCGGCTCCACCAAGCCCGTGGGCGACAGCAAGAGTTCGGCAGGTCACACGGCTGGCACCATCAACATCTATAATGGCAGCGTTGTGGCTCATGTGGCTGAGAAATACAGCGACACCGAGACCTTTGCAGCTGCCATCGGTGGCGGCGCTGGTAACGGCAATGCTGGCGTTATCAACATAACCGGTGGTTACGTCCAGGCTTACAGCGCCTACAGCGGCACAGGTAACGGCGCCGGCATTGGCGGCGGTAACGGCGAGTGGTTTGGACGCAAGGACGGCGGCAACGGCGGAACAGTTACCATCAGCGGTAACGCCATGGTTGAGGCTTACAGCTCTTACCTGGGTACAGCCGCTGCCGCAGGTATCGGCTACGGCCGCTACGCGAGCAGTCTGAGCAACTACACGGGCACCGTCACCATCAAGGGCGACAACGCCACTGTCACCGCCCAGGGCGAGTGCGCCATCTATGGCACCGCTGCCACCGCCACGCCTAAGGAAATGGCGACGATTGTGGACTATGGCGAATCAGTAGAAAGCTACAGCACCTACGCCTACGCTGGCGAAGTCAACCTGCTCGACTTCAACGGCACCTCGCTCAGTTCGGTGAAATACGCTATAGTACTCTTTGGCACTGGTACAACGCTCGCCGAGGCACTCGATAGCACCGAGAACGTGTCCTACACCATTAGCGACAACCTCTACATCGTCGAAGCTACCGATGTCGACCAAGTGCTGTGGTGCACCGACAGCAAGGGCAACTGGGTGAAAGTCATCAGCGACGACTACGAGGCCCTCAAGACCGCTAAACTCTTGAAGGGCTACAGCATCGTGGGCACGATGAGCGACCTCGACACCAACCCCGTCTTCACCCTCAGCGAGACGCCCACCACCGCCAGCAGCGACACCACCATCGACATTGCTGGCTACAACGTGGCCTACAACTTCAGCGAAGTCAAGCCCGATGAAATTGCAACCTTCACCGGCTACTACTTCGTTGAGAACGGCACACCCAAGTTCCGTGGCTTCGGCGGCACTAACCCCAACCACAAGGGCCAAAGCCTCGTGCTTGACCTCACCAAGTACGTGAGCAACGTGTCGATGACCGAGGGCAACCTCTACACCCTCCGCTGCGCTGTGCAAATCAACGCCGCTTGGGACGAGGAAACCACCTCGAGCGCTCCTCGCCGCGTCAGCAAGAGCGATGGTGACACCTACTTCACCAACTACACCGCTTACGCCCTCAAGGCCCCGCAAGAAGTAACCGGCATCACCGAGAACACCCTCAACAAGGAAATCTCTCACATCGACTACGTCAACACCGTGGGCCAAGTGAGCACCGAGCCTTGGCAAGGCATCAACATCGTTGTCACCCACTTCACCGACGGAAGCACTAGCACTGCTAAAGTGGTGAAATAAGGCGATTTAGCATCTCACTAACTACGCTGACTGCGCAGACAAAAAAATAAAAAGTCTGCGCAGTCAGCGTAGTCTGCGTGAGGTCCTCCTGCAACAAGGAACTAACGCCTAATGCCTAACGCCTAATGCCTAACGCCTAATCATATCTATGTGTTCGCGGCCTTCGGCGATGTAGGGGGCGGAGGTGGCGACGAAGCCGGCGCGCTCGTACATGGGCTGGACGTAGGTCTGCGCCATGATGGAGATGGGGGATGCGCCCCAGTGGTCGCGGGCGATGTCGATGGCGCGGTGGAGCAGCCAGGTGCCGATGCCCTTGCCGCGGTCGATGGTGATGAGGCGGCCCAGGTGGATGTGTTCGCCATCCTCGCCGGGAGGCAACAGGCGGATGTAACCCACCAGGCGGCCCGTGTCGTCGCGGGCAAGCAGGTGAAGCGCCACTTGGTCGTGGTAATCCATGTCTTGATAGACGCTATCTTGCTCAACGACAAACACCTGGGTGCGCAGGTGCAGGATGGCGTAGAGCTCGTCGAGCGTGAGTTGGTCGTAGGTCTTGGTGATAAGTTCCATGCTGGGCTGTGTTGTAACGTTGCGGCTCTTGCCGCCGTGCAAAGTTATGAATTTAGGCCCGAATGATTGAATTTTTTTATTAACTTTGCATCGTGGCAGGGTGGCCAGCCGGGTCATCGTGCGCCTTTCATATTGATTTCTAACAAAATAGGTAATTTTCTAACAGATAAAGATAGCTATGTCGATCGATGCGATTTTGTCACAAGCGACTGCCGACGCAGTGAAAGCACTCTATGGTCTGGACTTCCCAGCCAGTAAAATTGTGCCCCAAACGACCAAAAAGGAGTTTGAAGGCAACGAGACGATTGTGGTGTTCCCCTTCCTGAAAGCCTCGCACAAGGGTCCCGAGCAGACGGGACAAGAAATTGGCGAGTACCTGCTTAAGAACTGCCCCGCCGTGTCGGCGTTCAACGTCATCAAGGGTTTTTTGAACCTGACGATTGCGCCCTCGTTCTGGGTCGACACGCTCAACCGCGTCGCCACGACGCCCCACTATGGCTGGACGGCAGCCACCGAGAGCAGTCCCCTCGTGATGATTGAGTACTCGTCGCCTAACACCAACAAGCCGCTGCACCTGGGCCACATCCGCAACAACCTGCTGGGTTACAGCCTGGCACGCATCCTCGAGGCGTGCGGCAACCGCGTGGTGAAGACCAACATCGTCAACGACCGCGGCATCCACATCTGCAAGTCGATGCTCGCTTGGCTCAAGTGGGGCAACGGCATCACCCCCGAGAAAGCCGGCAAGAAGGGCGACCACCTGATTGGCGACTTCTATGTGCTGTTCGACAAGCACTACAAGCAGGAGGTGGCCGACCTCATGGCGAAAGGCATGGACAAGGAGCAAGCCGAGCGCGAGGCACCCCTCATCGTCGAGGCACACGAGATGCTGCGCAAGTGGGAAGCTGGCGACACCGAGGTGCGCGAGCTGTGGAAGACGATGAATAGTTGGGTTTACGCCGGCTTCGACGAGACCTACCGCCGCCTGGGCGTGGCATTCGACAAAATCTACTACGAGAGCGACACCTATCTGGTGGGCAAGCAGACGGTCCTCGACGGTCTGGAGCGCGGCCTGTTCTACCGCCGTGAGGACGGCAGCGTGTGGGCCGACCTGCGTGGCGACGGCCTCGACGAGAAGCTACTGCTTCGTAGCGACGGCACGTCGGTCTACATGACGCAAGACATCGGCACGGCACAGCTGCGCTACCGCGACTACCCCATCGACAAGATGATTTATGTGGTGGGCAACGAGCAGAACTACCACTTCCAGGTGCTCTCGATTTTGCTCGACCGCCTCGGTTTCAAGTGGGGCAAGGACCTGGTGCATTTCTCCTACGGCATGGTGGAGCTACCTAACGGCAAGATGAAATCGCGCGAGGGCACCGTGGTCGACGCCGACGACCTCATGGACGAGATGATTGCCACGGCACGCGCCAAGAGCGAGGAACCACGCGCCGCCCGCACGGGACAAGAAAGCGCCGAGGCCACACCCGCCACCACGGGGCGCCTCAACGACCTCGCCCCCGAGGAGCGCGACGAGGTGCTGCGCAAGATTGGTTTGGGTGCGCTTAAGTACTTCATCCTCAAGGTTGACCCGCGCAAGAACATGCTCTTCAACCCCGAGGAATCCATCGACTTCAACGGCAACACGGGCGCCTTCATCCAGTACACCTACGCCCGCATCCAGTCGCTGCTGCGCAAGGCGGGCGAGGACACGGCAGCCAACATAAGCGCCGTCACCCCCGACGAGAAGGAAACAGCCCTCATCCAGCTGCTCGCCGACTATGGCGAGACCGTGCAAGAGGCTGGCCGCAACTACAGCCCCGCGTTGATTGCAAACTACGCCTACGAGCTGGCGAAGCAGTACAACCAGTTCTACCACGACCACCCCATCATGCGCGAGAGCGATGGTGGCGTGCGCGCCATGCGCTTGCTNCTGTCGCGCACCGTGGCTACCATCATCGAGAGCGCCATGAGNCTGCTGGGCATCGAGGTTCCCGAAAGGATGTAAATCCACCCCCTCGTTTGGCACAATTATTGCAGCTATNGCTGTATCAAGCCAACTGAAATTCTTAACAACTTGACACATTAGTATTATGGACAGCTATAATCCTTACAANTTCAACGAACCCGCTCGCACNGCCATCCAAGCCGAAACGCAAGCGTCGATGGAAGCCTACGTGGGCAGCGTGATGCGCCGCGTCTACCTGAAGATGTTTGTGGGCCTGCTCATCACGGCGTTCACCTCGGTGTTCATCTTGAGCAACACCACGGTGCTGAGCTACATGTTTGCCCACCCCATGACCTACCTGGGCCTCGCCGTTGCCGAGCTGGCGCTGGTGTTCGTCATCTCGGGCATGGTCAACCGACTGAGCACGACCACAGCCACGCTGCTGTTTTTCCTCTATAGCGTGCTCAACGGCGTGAGCCTCACGCCCATCTTCCTGTTCTACACGCAGTCGTCGATTGCGCTCACNTTCTTCATCACCGCCGGCACCTTTGGCGCCATGTCGCTGTTTGGCTACTTCACCAAGCAGGACCTGAGCAAAATGGGTGGCATCTTGATGATGGCGCTCATCGGGTTGATTATCTGCCTGGTAGTGAACATCTTCCTCAAGAGNTCGATGATGGACTGGATTATCAGCATCGCCGGTGTCGCCATCTTTGTGGGCCTCACCGCCTGGGACACGCAGGACATCAANCGCATGGCCATGATGACCGACCAGCAATACGTCGGCAAAGTCGCCACGATAGGCGCCCTGTCGCTCTATCTCGACTTCATCAACCTGTTCATCTACCTGCTCCGCATCTTCGGCAGCCGCGACTAACCGCGCGCTCCGCCTCTCCCCTCCCCCACCCAGCGACACCCCGCTGCCCCCTCGCAGCCCGGTGNCGCTACTTTTTCTATGATGCGATTAACACTAACTACNGTATAATAGCGNGTTAACAATTTTCGTCGGAGACGAAAACATGAATTAACCCCAGGCCATCGTAGTGAGCGAAGCGAACGGAGGGACCTGGGGTACAGATTACTAAGGGAGAGCTCCTCGAAGAGGCGCACCTGCTCTCTCGATAACAATAAGAATGGTTGTGAGGATGTGTCAAGAGTTAACGTGGGGTTAAGGCTCGGAGAGCCTTCTTTAACCTATCCTCAGGCCGAGCGGAGCGATAGCGAAACGCGAGACCTGAGGTTAGGTCCACCATTGCGGTAGAGCCTCGGAGAGGGTCGTTTGAGGGCGGCAGGCATGGGCATGGCAACGATGCTGCAATCAAGGGAGCCTCGCCGAGGCTCGTCATTGATAGTCGTCTTTGCCTCAGGTCTCGCGCTCGCTGACGCTCCGCTCGGCCTGAGGTTAGGTCAAGGACGGCTCTCCGAGCCTTTCCACTTATCTTCTAGTTTTGACACACCCTCTTCTATTGGTGAGGCTTTTCCCCAGGTCCCGCCGCTCTCTACGTTCGCTCTGGTGGCCTGGGGTTAATTCCGGTTTTCGTCTTCGACGAAGTTTCTGGTCATTATTAATTTGGGAGGTGCATTGACAAAACAGGATAGATTTTGAGGGTGGGACACAATAAAAGGCGAAATTTGTAGTTTTAAAGAGGTAGACAAACCACAAATTAGACTATGAAAGCAAGTATTAAGTCACTGATACTAACTGCGGCTGTGGTGGCATCGATGAGCGCCCGCGCCGACGATATCAAAAATACCGAGTTTAACCCCGTNTCCACGGGTGTTACCTCGCTCAACATCACGCCCGATGCACGCGGTGCCTCGATGGGTGACCTNGGTGTTGCGACCGACCCCGATGTCAACTCGCAATACTGGAACCCCTCGAAATATGCGTTCGCCTACAGCCGCGCCGGCGTCTCGCTGTCCTACACGCCGTGGTTGCGCAAGATTGTCAACGACATCTTCCTGGCCAACCTGGCGGGCTACTACAAGATTGGTAGCAACGACAACCANGCCATCAGCGCCTCGCTGCGCTANTTCTCGCTGGGCGAGGTGACGAGCAACGAGGAAAGCGGTGCCGTGCTCAACACGGTGAACCCCTTTGANATGGCGTTCGACATCGGCTACTCGCGCAAACTGAGCGAGAAGTTCTCGATGGGCGTTGCACTGCGCTACATCTACAGCGACCTGGGCTACAGCTCGATGAACACGGGCGAGGCTACCCATGGCGCCTCGGCATTTGCAGCCGACTTGAGTGCTTACTACACCACCTACCCCATCATTGGCCGCAACGAGTGCCAGTGGTCGCTGGGTGTCAACCTGTCGAACATCGGTTCTAAGGTGAGCTACAACGAGGGTAACGACCCCGCGTTCTTGCCGGCTAACCTGCGACTGGGTACCGCCTTCACCTTCCCCCTCGCCGACTACCACAACTTGACTATCTCGGTGGATGCCAACAAGTTGCTGGTGCCCGCCAAGCCGCGTCTGACCGACTTTGCCGACGCTGGCGAGTTGCAGAATTCCCTCTACGAGGAAGANNTGCAGAAGTGGAAAGACAAATCCTCGATTTCGGGTATCTTCAGCTCGTTCGACAAGGANGCNCTCAAGCGCATCACGCTGTCGGCTGGCCTGGAGTATGCCTACAATCAGCAATTCTTCNTGCGCGGCGGTTACTTCCACGAGAGCAAGTTCAACGGCAACCGTCAGTACTTCAGTCTGGGTGCTGGNTTCTCGCTGAACGTGNTGCGCCTGGACGCTGGTTACATGATTGCNACGGCTCAAAACAGCCCGCTCGACCAGACGCTGCGCTTCACCCTNTCGTTCGACCTCGACGGCATCAAGAACCTCTTTGGTCGCAACTAACGCCTGCGTCACAGCGTCACCATCATGAGCGAGCATACGCGCATAGGAATGGGCTTTGATGTGCACCGGCTTGTCGAGGGCCGTGAACTGTGGCTGTGTGGCGTGAAAATCCCTTACGANCTGGGNCTGCTGGGGCACAGNGATGCCGACGTGGCGCTGCACGCGCTGTGTGACGCANTGCTGGGCGCTGCGGCACTGGGCGACATCGGCCANCAGTTCCCCGACACCGACCCGCAGTACAAGGGCATCGCCAGCACGCTGCTACTCGAGCACGTCACCGCAATGCTGGCTGAGCNNGGCTACAAGATGATTAACTGCGACATCACCATCTGCGCCGAGCGGCCCAAGATGGCGCCCTATATCACACAAATGCAAGAAACCATCGCACAGACGATGCACTGCGACCCCGGCTGCGTCTCGGTCAAGGCGACAACGACCGAGCGGCTGGGATTCACNGGCCGTGGCGAGGGCATCGCTGCCTACGCCGTGGCNCTCATCGGCGACTAACACACCAGCATGGACGAGAGCACTTCACACCGAGCGCGCATTCCTTACCTCGACTGGGTGAGGGTGATTGCGTGCGTGATGGTGTTGCTCATTCATGCCATCATGTGGGTCACGTCCTACACCACCCCATCGACCACGCTCGCCGTCTACCTGACGGCGTTCACTGTNAGTAGCAAACTCTTTTTCCTCATCACGGGNGCGCTGCTCATCCCCACCACCACGGCACTGCGCAAGTTCCTGCCGCACCGCCTGCGGGTGGTCGCCATCCCGCTCATCATCTGGTCGGGCATCTACCTGGTGGANCACATCGTGGCGGGGACGTTCTGCTGGCGCGACGTCTATTGCATCGCGTTCCACCCCATCGAGGAGTCGCTGTGGTTTGTCTACTGCACGCTGGTGATTTACTGCTTCATCCCCATCATTTCGCGCTGCATGCTCGCCATCGGCAAACGCGGCATCGAGCTGTGCCTGCTGGCNTGGCTGCTGGCAACGCTCATCCCCTACCAGCATGGCCTGTTTGCCTCNTCGTCACCGGCGACGCACAACATGCTCTCGGGCTTCGCCAGCTACCTGGGCTACGTCGTTCTGGGCTACTACCTGCACACGTGGCCGCTGCCCGTGTTTACGCGCCGCCACGGCTGGAAATTTGCGNTCCTGTTTGCTGCAGGCATNGTGGGGATGCCCCTGCTCGAGTTCCTCGTGCAAGGCCACTACGGCGTGACNTGGATTGANCACATCCAGACGGTGACCGACGACCTGAGCATCAACTCGGCCCTNATGGCNGTGCTCGTCTTCAGCGCCTGCCAGCACTTCGCACCNGCCAGCTACACCGACGGCCGCCGCCACNGCATCTCGCGTGCCGTGACCACCCTGTCGAAGTGCAGCTACGGCATCTTCCTGAGCCACATCCTNGTGATGCGCTGCATCGTGTGGCCCTACCTCGGCCCCACCCTCGTCNTCCACGGCGCCAACCTCCCCCTGTTCGGCCTCATCGTCACCGCCGTCACCCTCACCATCTGCCTCACATTCTTCCTCCTCATCGGCCGCACCCCCCTCGCCCTCCCCCTCATGGGCCGCAAACTCTAGGAGTGTCGAGAATTGAGAGTTGAGNTCCTCGTCGCAGGAGGGCCTCACGCAGACTACGCAGACTGCGCAGACTTTTTGTATTTTTCCTCGCGCAGACCAGCGCGGACCAGCGCAGACTTATCATTTTTTCTCTTCACTCTTCACTCTTCACTCTGATAGAAGGTCTGCGCGAATTTNTTACANNCGAATTTNNNACACGCNCATTAAGAACACGCGNATTTAATGCACAAAACCGCTGCAACGTGGGTTGCAACGGTTTTGGCGGAGAGGACAAGATTCGAACTTGCGGTAGGGTTACCCCTACGGCAGTTTAGCAAACTGCTGGTTTCAGCCACTCACCCACCTCTCCAGTGCGGTTTTGTAACCGAATTTTTCGCATTAGCGGTGCAAAGGTAGAACGTTTTTTTGAACCTGCAAAATAAATCATCAACTTTTTTCGCNTTTTTTTTCGGCCAACACACCGCAGGGGCGGGGTGGAAAGCGTTGGGCGGTAAAATCGGGCCATTCGTCTATTTGATTTGCACGGCGCTGCGGCGGGCCGTACTTTTGCTCTCGATAAAACAAGATAGTTTCGTTACATTAAAAAATTAGGTTATGAAAAAGGTTGTAATGATGATGATGGCAGCAATGGTTGCTACCGNAGCNATGGCGCAGACGCAAAGCAATCAGCGTCCCGAGCCCAAGCAGATGACGCCCACCATGCGCACCGAGATGATGGTGAAACAACTGANTCTCGACGACAGTCAGGCACTCCAGCTGCAAAAGCTCAACGAGGAATACAGCGATGTGAACGCCGGCCCGCAACGCCCGCCCCGCATGAGGCAGGACAACAACAGTAGCAGCGAGACCCGCCAGCAACCACCGCAACTCACCGACGAGCAAAAGCAAGAGATGGAGAAGAAGATGGCTCGCCAACAAGAGTATGAGACAAAACTGAAAACCATCCTCAACGACACGCAATTTAACAACTACAAGAAACTGCAACCGCGTGGCGGNAAGGGTGGAAAGCGACCGCAGCGTCAGCGCACCAGCGAGACCACCAATGAGTGATGTAATCCCTGATTAGAGAAAACGCAATCAATTCTAATCCTCTCGTTTCCCGCATCGAGTTTGCCCCACGGCACTTGATGCGGGAACTTTTTACCCCTCNCCCTCAAAAAAAAGCGCCCCACANNCCCTGTAATCTCAAAAAAATAGCTACCTTTGCGGTCGCAATCGCCCCTCGGGGCCCATTGCCACCTGCGCTTGTGGCGAAATTGGTAGACGCGCTAGACTTAGGATCTAGTAACTCCGGTTGTGTAGGTTCGAGTCCTATCAGGCGCACATTTTCCCTCGCGCGGNCCAGCGCGGACCAGCGCGGACTTTATAATTATTTGCTCGACAGCAAGTTTGTCAGTAAATAAAAATAAGGTCCGCGCTGGCTTTTACTGGTTCACGCGATGATTATATCACTAGCCCAAGAAACACGCGTTTCGTGTCATAAACGTGTCACAAAACTCAAACGTCACCTCACTTTCGCTAACTCCAGCCAAAAAAGTAGGTCCGCGCGAAAAAAAATAAAAGTCCGCGCTGGTCCGCGCTGGTCCGCGCGAGGATAATATCACTGGGCAGTGAGCAGGGAGATGGCGCGGTCGAGGAGGGTGTCGTGGCCGCGGGAGGTGTCGTCGGCGGTTTGGTCGACTTGGATGTCGGGGGCGACGCCCCA
>Ga0065709_1000509_pt1 | contig 11727 bp, 11 predicted proteins | sample Hoacrofraction14_2_FD_59096 | JGI IMG/M metagenome (GOLD analysis project Ga0065709, IMG submission 59096) | Hoatzin crop microbial communities from Cojedes, Venezuela, sample from fiber fraction 14 v1 | ecosystem: Host-associated > Birds > Digestive system > Esophagus > Crop | place: Venezuela... | reverse complement strand
GCTCAAATGCGCGTTCAATCACCCCGCCAAAACGGCGTGCCACCGTCTTTTCGGTAGCCGATGCACCATACACTTTCTCCCACTTTGACACTTCGTCTTCAAGGAAAGCAACAAGTACTTCAGGGTTGATGTAACTATCGCTCGACAAATCAAGATGAAAGACAGGATACTGCGTCCACTCTTTCTCAAACCCTTCAATTGCGAGCCCTTCAAAAAGCTCGCGCCGTCCCCGAAAATAAGCATCAAGCGTCGACACCAGCAACGATTTCCCAAATCGCCTAGGACGACTCAGAAAATAAAATTTGCCTTTCGTGACGAGGTCATAGACAAGCTTAGTCTTATCAACGTATACATAATCGTCTGAGCGGATTTCCTCAAACGTCTGTATACCTATGGGGTATTTAATTGATGGTTCCATAGAGTTACTGATTTAACGCTACAAAGATAACACATTTTAATGTAACTGCAAAAAGTAGCTCGTGAAAACACAATTTCTGATTTTTTGCTGTTTTTCGTTTTGAGGATTCAAAAAATCGCTGTAATTTTGCGGCCAAGTTTTCAAGAATATTAAGATTTACACAATGCTGACGCTGAAACATAATATTTGGAACGTAAATAGCGCTCGTGTTTCTTTAGGGCTCGGGCGTGGATGCGTTGTTCCTGCGGTTGGCGTTGATAAATCTTCATCAATCCATCCAGTTTCTGAGGTCCCGAGTTCTATCCAAGGGCCAATTCCCGACATAGCACAACGGCTGAGCTTAGCTTCATAGCGGGCACAGCAGTGCGTGGAAACGCGATGATGACAAAGCGCGAAGCGGTCGGGAAAGTCTATGGTTCTTCCCGACCACTTCTCTTTTTATATGTGCTCAATACCGCACACAAGAATCAACATTATTAACCCCCTTAAAATGAAGAAAAAATGAAGTTCAAGTTTAACCCCGAAAATACGTTTTTCACATCCGACACTCACTTCAATCACGCGCATATCATTAGATTTTGCACTCGACCGTTCACCGATGTCAATCAGATGAACGAAGCCTTGATTCGCAACTGGAATCGCGTCGTCGGGCAAAACGATGTCATCTTCCACTTGGGCGACTTCTGCTTTGGTGGAAAGGCGGCGTGGAACAGCATCCTCGATAGGCTCAATGGTCGCATTTTTCTCATCTTGGGAAATCACGACCTAAAGAACTATCGACCAGACCTGGCCAGCCGTTTTGAACACGTCACAATGCAAATGCACATCGAGGTCGGAAAGCAGGAAATCTATCTCAATCACAATCCCTTCCTCTGTTATGGAGGCGCTTACGATAACACATGGCAACTGTTCGGTCACGTGCACACTGGCCCACACAACACCGGTATTGACATCCCGCGACTCAAGATGCTCTTCCCGTTGCAGTACGACGTCGGTGTCGACAACAATGCCTTTGCGCCGGTCTCGTTCAACCGCGTGAGAGACCTCATCAATGAGCAAGTAAGCAACGCTGCTAATTCACAGTGATGCTTCCCTGAGTTTATAAATTCGGCAATAACAGCAGTTTATTGCCGAATTTATATTTAGGGTGTGGGAGTTACTGGTTTTTATGATAGGTGTGAATGGCAAACAACCCGAAAGTTAGGGCAAATGCTGCCAAAACAATCGCCTCGCGCGCAACACTTACCATGTCACCACCGCGAATAAACACAGTGCGAATGGCCGAAATGAAATAACGTAGCGGGTTGATGAAGGTGAGCTGCTGCGCCCACTCGGGCATGGAACTGATGGGTGTAAACAGCCCGCTCATCAGCATGAAACAAACCACAAAGAACCACATCACAAACATTGCCTGCTGCATCGTGTCGCTCACGTTAGAAACCAGCAATCCGATGCTGCTGAAAATCAACGCAAGCAACATGCACAAGAAGTAAACCAGAACGAGATTCCCCTTTGGCACAATCCCCCACGTTATCCACGAGAGCACCAAGCACAGAGTGACCACGAAAAAGCCGATAATCCAGTAAGGAATGAGCTTCGCCAAAATGAACTCAGCCTTGCTCACGGGCGTCACATTGATTTGCTCGATGGTGCCAATCTCCTTCTCGCTCACAATGTTCAACGCTGGCAGGAACCCGCCCATGATAACCATTGCAATCGCCATAAAAGCCGGTATCATGAACAATTTATAATTCTGGCGCGGATTATACAGGTTCAACGTCGATATTGCTGGCGAAATGCTAGCCGTTTTTGTTCGAGCACCAGCCGCCGCGACGATTTGCGACAGATAGGCTGCTCCCAGGCTACCTTTCGTCCCGTTAACGGTATTTGCTGCAATGAGGACCTCGGGCGAGTTGCCAAGCACCAGCTCTTTGCTGAAGCCGCGAGAAATCTCAACCACCACATCGGCATTGCATTTCTCGATTTCCTTCAAGGCCGTTGCATAGCTGTCGACCATCCCCACAAACTGAAAATAGCGCGATGCCTCAATTTCTCGTATCAACGCCAGCGACATCGACGAGTGGTCATTGTCGACGGCAATGACTGTGATGTTGCGCACCTCCAGGTCGGCAATGAGCGGCGCGACGCATATCATCATCACCGGAAACATCACAATCAAGCGAGGAATGAACTTATTGCGCTTGATTTGCAGAAATTCCTTTTGCAAGAGATACTTCAGTGCTTTCATCTTCACAATCGCTGTTTAAACGTTTTCAGTGTAATGCCCATCAACACGACAGCCATAGTCGCAAGGATGAGCGTTTCTTTAGCCACCATGCTTATGCTCGTTCCCATAATCATCAGCTTGCGCATCGCCTGCACATACCACCGCGCTGGCATGATGTTGGCAATCCACTGCAGCACCTCGGGCATGCTTTCAACGGGATAAATCATCCCCGACAGCAACAGGCAAGGCATAATCAGCACCGCACCCGAAAAGAGCATCGCAATCATCTGAGTTTGAGCAACTGAACTGATCAGCAATCCCAGTGATAGAGAAACCAAGATGTAGAGAAGCGACACTCCCAATATGGAGCCAATTGATCCCGACAACGGCACATCGAGCAAGTAATGCGAAATGAGCAAGATTGTAACGAGAATCACAAACGAAAGCAGCATATAGGGCACAGCCTTGGTGAGGATGATGACCAAGGGACGAACGGGTGACACAAGCAGTATCTCCATGTTGCCTCTTTCCTTTTCTCGCGCGATGCTGATGCTTGTCATCATCGCACAAATGAGCATGAGCAACATGCCCATAATACCTGGCACGAAATTATAGGCACTGCGCATCTGTGGATTGTAAAGCAACTTGGTGAACACTTGCGGACTGCCGCCCACAGCCTTATAAGCCACTGCTTGAGCAATGATGGCTGTGGCATAATTGGCGCGTTGCACCGCCATGTTAGGGTCGGCACAATCGCAAATGATTTGCACTTTTGTGCCGCCCTCGTACTGCCGCTCGGCAAATCGTGGCGCAAAGCACACCGCAATTTCGGCCTCTTGATTCCTCATCAACTGCTCAGCCTCCTCGGGCGTGGCCGCAAAATGGGTGACGTCGAAATATTCCGATGCATTCAAGCGGTCAACAATTTTGCGCGTGCTATTGTCAATCGAGGAAGTCACGACAATCATCCGCACGTTTTTCACATCGGTCGAGATGGCAAAGCCAAAGAGCAACATCATCACCACCGGCATGCCAAATAGAATGAGCATGGTGCGGCGGTCGCGGAAGATGTGCTTGGTTTCCTTGACCACAAAAGCCATAAATATTTTCACGTTGTTACTCATCTCCTCTATTGGCTTGTCGGGCAAGAAGTGTAAACACCTCGTCCATGTTTTTACAATTAAATCGTTGCACGAGTTCCGCGGGAGTTCCCAGCGCCCTGATTTGCCCATCGACCATGATGCTGATGCGGTCGCAGTATTCAGCCTCGTCCATGTAGTGGGTGGTGACAAACACCGTGATGCCATCGCGTGCCGCGTCATAAATCAACTCCCAGAATTGCTGCCTTGTCTTCGGGTCAACACCACCTGTGGGCTCGTCAAGGAACACAACATCGGGGTGATGCAAAATGCTCACCGAGAAGGCCAACTTCTGCTTCCAGCCCAGTGGCAGGTCCTTCACAAGCGTGTCGGCATGCTCGGTGAAATTGAGACGTTGCAGCGTTTCAATAGACCGCTGCTTGATTTCTCGAGCACTCATCCCATAGATGCCGCCAAACAGCCGCATGTTTTCCTGCACCGTCAAGTCGCCATAAAGCGAGAAACGCTGACTCATATACCCAATGCGGCGCTTGATTTGCTCATACTGCGTCGATGCGTCAAATCCTGCAACAATGGCCTTGCCCGAGGTGGGTTGGCTCAGTCCCGTCATGATGCGCATAGCCGTGGTTTTTCCCGCGCCATTTGCCCCCAAGAAGCCGAAAATCTCACCACGTTTCACCTCGAAGCTGATGTCGTCAACTGCATGGAACGAGCCAAAGGCTTTCACGAGATGTTCCACCTTGATGACCTTGTCATCATCGTGCGCATCACGCTCGATGTTCTCTAATTTCGCAGGCTGGAAAACGTCGGCAAACGTGTTCAGTAAATTGTCGGGAACATCGATGCCTTTAATCTCGCCCTTGTCGAGAAACGCAGCGCGGTCGCATTGGCGTATCTCGTCGAGATAGGGCGTCGAGGCCAGAATGGTTACGCCACGTTGCTTCAACTTCCCCAGCATCGCCCACAATTCCTTGCGAGAGATGGGGTCGACGCCCGTGCTCGGTTCATCGAGAAACAGCACGCTCGGCTGATGCACTAGTGCACACGACAGGGCAAGCTTCTGCTTCATGCCACCACTCAGCGCACCCGCCTTGCGGTCCTTAAAGCGCTCGATTTGCGAATAAATGTCTTTGATGAAGTCGTAGCCCTCGTCGATGGTCGTGCCAAACAGCGTCGCAAAGAATTTCAAATTCTCTTCCACCGTCAAGTCTTGATAGAGCGAAAACCTGCCGGGCATGTAACCCACGATGCGCCGAACATCGCGAAATTGCTTCACCACATCATATCCGTCAACTATGGCCTTACCGCCATCGGGCAGCAACAACGTGGTCAGGATGCGGAACATTGTTGTCTTTCCTGCACCATCTGGCCCGATAAGTCCAAACAACTCGCCCTTTTCAACCTCGAACGCCACGTTCGTTAGAGCCATTGTTTGACCATATTTTTTGGAGATGCCTTCGACGGATATCGCTTTCATGGTCTAAAACTTTACTTCGCCATACATGCCAATCTTGATGTTTCCATCATTCTTCACGGCGATTTTCACGGCGTAAACCAGGTTAGCGCGCTCATCGTCGGTGAGAATCGTTTTTGGCGTGAACTCTGCTTGTGAGGAAATCCAAGTCACCTCGCCCGCATATTGCTTGCGATTGCCGTTGCCGTAGTCACAGAAGACGACAACTTCCTGCCCAAGCTTTACTCTTGCCAACTGTGCCGAGGTGACGTAAGCCCTCAAAAACAGATTCTCGGTGTCGGCCACCTTGAATAGCGGCTTCCCGATGACGGTATACTCGCCAATCTCGGTGTATTTCTCCAGGACGGTGCCGTTGATGGGAGCAATAATGTGGCATTTCTTCAACTGGTCGAGCACCTGCTCGCGCTGGATGTCGGTTGCCGTCATCTGCGAGTTGAGCGAACTCGTGCTGTTGCCGAGCGAGGAAATCTGCGCCTCGAGTTGCTTCTTCAATACATTGACGGCGCTGGTGGCATCGTCGAGCTGTTTCTTGTTGGCTGCGCCATCCTTGACTAGGGCTGCATAACGCTTCTGTTCCATTTCGGCTTTGGCAATCTGCTGGCGCAGGGCCGCAATCTGCACTTGCGTGTTGGGCCGCTGATTAGCCACACTCGCTTTTGTTGCGCCCAGTCCGCGTGCTTTCAGCGCAAGTTGAATGGTGTCGATGAGGCCTACTTGCTGTCCTATCGACAACGTTTGCCCCTCGACGACATCAAATTGCATCAGTCCGCCTGTCGCCTCGGCCGACACCGTGATTTCGGTCGCCTCAAACGTTCCTGCTGCATCATAGTCCTTCTTCTCGCTGGCGCACGCAGTAAGGAAAATTGCCACTAAAAAGCAATAATACTTGTTCATGATTATTCGGGTATATGATTAATATATTTCAAGTTATAAATCTCTTGCAGCAGCTGTAGCTCATGCATGACGCGCGCCTGCCGAGCCTCGCTCACGGCATTGACAGCTCGCAACAAGTCGTTGACCGATGCCAAGCCATTTTGCAAGCGTTTGCCTTCACGCCTGCGGATGTTCTCCCTGAGTTGCACAATCTCGTCGTCCTTGCCGATTTGCTGCCGCAGGCTCTCGATTTGCCCATTCGACAGGCGACTTTGTTGCGCGTTGTTGAAGATGAACGTTTCCCGATTGACGTTGATTTTCAGCCGGTCGAGTTCCAATTTCGCTAAGTCGTTCTTTCGCGTGTAAAGAGCGCCGATGTTCCAACTTAGCGTCACGCCACCGGCTAGCATGCCATTATTCATGATGTTGGCCATCTTGGTGTGCACCATCGCTGTCGCAAAGGCGCTGACGTGCGGCTTTAATTGCGCGTCAAGCATGCGCTTGCGTGCCACTAATGCACGCTCTTGCGAGTCAAAATATTCAAGTTCGGGGCGCTTCTCGCTGTTTATCACATCCATCGTGGGGAACGACAACGTATCGTTCNCGGTTAACTCCTTGCCAATGAAGGCGCTCAGCATCTGCAGGTAAGCCTTGCGCTGTCCTTGTAGGCCGATTGCCTGTTGCTGCTGGCTCAATATCTCCACGCCCACGGCNTCTAAATCATTCTGATTAGCGACCCCATTCTTGACCATGCTTTGCACCGTCTTTTTGCTCAGGTTCAGGTCCTTTTGCAGCAGTTGATTCATACTCAGACGGGCATCGATGAGCAGCACCGAGAAGTAAAGCTGGTTGATGCGGCTGCGCACCTCATAGAGCGTGGTGTTCAGCGAGTGTCGTTCCATGTCGGCCTCGGCTTCGGCAAGTTGCTTCCTAGCTGCAATAGAGCCGCCGTCATAGATGGTTTGGTTGACATTGACCGATGCTGCCGCCATTGCGTTCTTCATATCGATGGCTTGTCCCATGGTCGTCGATTTATTAATGAGGTTTGTAAACGCCAGTCCATTAATCGAGGCGCTTACCTGCGGCAGCCATCCCTTGGTCGCGTTGTCGAGCGTGTAATCGCGACTTTGCTCGATTAAGCCATATTGCTTAATGAGTGGGTAATTGCTTTGCGACCAATCATAGCATTGGTCGATGCTTATCTGCGCCCGGCACAAAGTGGCTGAGCTCAATAGCACCATCAATAGATATAATTTCTTGTGTTTCATATCCTCGTGATTTTTCTGCTGCAAAAGTAACATCCCATCATGCGCCACCTGCTATCTACAAGAATGAAAGAATGTTCTGTTTGTAGTTTCATTACGCTTTTTTTATCGCAAATGTCGCTTTTGTGTTATCTTTGCATCGGATTTCACAATATTATTATGAAAGATAAACTCCATTCATTAACGCTTTCNGAGGTAAAAGAAGTCATCGACCACAACAAGGACAACGCTTCGGTCCCGCATTTCGATGGCGGCATCGTCATTGTCCCCTCGATTTTCTCACCCTTCATGGACCTAATTTTAGCTGGNACGGGGCCNATGCTCATCGAGGGCGCACGANTCTTTGTACTGAAGAAGGGTGGGGGACGCATCACCATCAACATGATGGAACACGAACTTCACGCTCCGATGATTATTTTTGCCTCCGATGGAAGCATCATTCAACCCATGCGCGTCGAGCCCGACACCGATATGGTGGGCATCGTTATTGCGGAAGACGAACTCTCCTTGATGTTCAGCGGCAACACGCCATCCTACTTCTGCTCGGGTCAAAACGATTTCCACGTCAGTGTCGATGAGGACGAAATAGCCGACATGGATAAAATCATCAGCACCTATTGGACGCTATGCAAGAATCCCGATTGCAGCAAAGCCTCAAAGCGTGCNATGGCATCGGTGATTGTCCATTTGTTTGACGACTTCCGCTCGAGGAACGAGCGCAATCAGGCTTCTTACACCTCGCGCCAACACGAACTTTTCTGTAACTTCATCCGGTTGGTCAATGCACATTGCCACGAGCATCGCGACATGGAGTTTTATGCCAGCAAACTTTGCCTATCACCACGCTACCTGGGCACCATCATTAGGCAAGAAAGCGGGCGTTGCGCTAAGGACTGGATTGACAGCGCCGTCACCACAAAAGCTAAAGTCCTGCTGCGACACACCAACCACCAAGTTGCCACCATTTCCGACCGACTNGGGTTCCCCAACACCAGCTTCTTCTGCAAGTTTTTCAAGCGCCTAACGGGCATGAAACCTCAGGAATATCGTGCCACGCCAACGGCCGATTGAAAAAAACTGCGCCTCTCCATGCCACGACACGGAATAAAAGCGTAATTTTGCGCAACGATTGTTCAGTAAAAACGAGAAACGGCTATGCTTGGCACGATTGTAAATACCTGCACCATTATCGCAGGCACGCTATTGGGCGGTTGGTTGCACAAAGGAATTAAAGAGCGCTACAAGACAACGCTCTACGATGCCCTTGGCCTTGCCAGCATCGCCATCGGCCTGAATGCAACGATTACCAATTTTCCCAAAAGCGAGTACCCTGTGCTGTTTATTGTGGCACTGGCGATTGGTGGCGTTGTCGGGACCGCGCTCGACATCGACGGGCGCTTCGAGCGACTGGTCAATAGCCGCTCAAAAAACAGCGGCAAGGGCAATCGTTCATCACTCGCCGAGGGGCTTTCCACTGCCATCCTGCTCTATTGCATCGGCCCCCTGTCGATGCTGGGCCCCGTGATTAGTGCCCTCAAAGGCGATGAAACCTTCCTGTTCACCAACGCCACCCTCGATTTTGTGTCAGCCGCCGTCTTCGGGTCAACATACGGTTTCGGCATGCTCCTAGCTGCCCCCGTGCTATTTTGCTGGCANGGCCTCTTCTGGCTCACAGCTAAGCTATCGAGNTCAGCCGTGAGCGAAGCCCTAATGGCCGANCTCCTCATCGTCGGNGGCCTCCTCATCATGGCCTCAGGCCTCAAACTCCTCCGCATCCGCGACTGCAAAGTCCTNAACCTCCTCCCCGCTCTCCTCGTCCCCATCCTCTTCTTCCTCCTAAAAGCCTGCGCCACACTAATCCTGTAAAATAAAGCGCCCGCAACACTTATAATAAAANCNTTGCGGGCAANTTCATGCATAGTNTTGCAACTTAAGCCTTCAGTACAGTATCTTGCGACCATTAACAATCACGATGCCTTTTCGAGCGCTATCGGGTGACAGGCGGCGGCCGTCAATCGTGTAAGCACTTTTCTCGTCATCGATGCTGCTGTTATCGACCACGCGGTTTANTCCCGTTGTGGCATCGAGCGACAGCGTTACCGTAATATTTCCACCNCCTGCATTAAGGAAAGACTTCAATTCGCTTTGCGTCACGTTGTTGATTTTTCCAAGCCGCGTGAAATTCCATTGATTGGTGTCGTAGTACAGACAAATGTTATTGCCTTGATACAGAATGATATCGCCAGGCTCAGTGGTGATTTCTTCATCGTTTTGAGGCAACGTGTGACCGATGTCCCCAACCTTCTCAAAGTTACCATAGTCGTGAGCCGTGTAAGTGAGGTCTCCCGCCTCCAGCAGTTCCTTCAGCGCAGCCGTCGAGGAATTAGCTACCATCGTAGCACTCAGTGTTTTACCATTTACAGTGATGTTCATTGTGTAAGCATTTTGTTGGTTAGACTCATCGCTGTCGCTTGCAGCGCTCTCATTGACAATCGGCTCATCGCTGCCNTCGTTTCCACACGCAGCTACCGACATAACCGTTGATGCCATAATGATGACCAAAGTGATAATTTTCTTCATTTTTCTATTTCCTTTAATGATGACAAAGTTGAACTTTTACGCCTGCAAAATTACTCNCACCCACCACGTCACCCCTTAGACACATTACCGATNATTGTACCATTTTTACNGAACTTACACACACATCTCCCACANATGGATAGAATGGATTTGGAGCGTCAAGGTTAATGCATTAAATTTGCAAANAAATANTTTCCATTGATGTTGTCCGAAACTTCGAGATATGTCNGAAATCTTCTATCANGGCACGTCTGTCCTCTTCGACAGTTTTTCCCTTGCCCATGCCTTGAGTGGTGATGGNAAGGTGAAGTTTGGCTACGGCGTTTATGTGACGCAGATGTACAAGACGGCGGCNCACTATGCCGGCGCGGGCAACAATGCGGGGAANACGCATTATGTCTATACCCTTGAGGTGCCTGAGATGCGGAGCGATAATCATATCTGGTCAAATAAGCCCGTATGTGCGGAGATAGTCTGCAGGACTGTGGAACAACTGAAAATGACTGTTCCTGCGGAGGTGTGCGAGCGTGGCAAACTGTTCCGCAAGTACATCGGGAACGTCCTCTTGCGTAGGAGCGGCACAACTAAGCAACTCAGNAGTAAGACGGACCTAGAAGGCGAGAAGGCTGCATCGGCGTTCTTTTCGGGCATCGGTGTGGACTTTTATGTGTGGCCGTACAACCAGCGGAATCCTGACGGAGAGCAGAACAGGGCGATACTGGATGAAAGTAAGGTGAAAATCATCANGGTGGATGAGGTGTCGCTGGACGACAAGCAGCAACTGATNCCTGACTCTATAAAACAAATACGATAACGATATGAGTAAACATAGCATCGCAGAACTGATACGGAACCACTATCCCGACTATTATAAATGGGAATCTTATCCTGCCGACCAATGTGCCTGCATCCATAAGGTCAATGAGGAGTGGGGCATTCTCAGTAATTTCGGGGAAACACCATTGACAGTTGACGGCGTTACGTTCGTCAATGTCGAACAGTTGTTCCAAATGATGAAATTTCGCGACCCTGCACCGCTGATGGAACTCTACAAGAACAAAGGCCTGGGCATCAAGATGAAGGCGAAAAAGTGGGAGAACGACAATCATCGGCGTGACGACTGGGGCGAAATGCTGGTGGATGCCATCAAGTTTTGTCTGATGCAGAAATACGAACAATGCCCTGCCTTCAGGGAGAAACTGCTCTCGAGCAAGGGAAAGTTCATCGTGGAAGACCAGACTGCCAATCACAAGAAATCACCCGACACGTGGGGCGTCAAGCGGAAAGGCGATGCCTTTGAGGGTCCCAATCTCTTGGGCCGCCTGCTGATGGAACTTCGGGATAATGGAACGTTGACCTACCACCTGCCCGATGATGCACTTGCATTTATCGATGTCGTCCGAAACATGGAGAAATGAAGTACGAGCACCTGCCACATATCGACAAGCAACTGACAAGGATGAAAATCGTCGTCTTTTCGGGGGCGGGCATAAGCAAGGAAAGCGGCGCAAATAGATTATGAATAAAATGAGCCTCTATTTATAAATAATGTGTATTCACTCTACAGGAACAAAATGCAACCAATTAACATTTCTTAATGGGAAATTTTTGGAAATCTCGGAATAAATACATACTTTTGCACTCGCTTTTTGAAGGAATGAGCGTCGCTAACCATGAGGCGTGCTTCAAAGAGACTTTTTAATAAGCATTAAGAGACGGCCTTGAGCCGCTCCAACCGAGCAAGCATAAGCCACGGTGGGAAAATAATGCGATTTAATGTTTCATCATTA
>Ga0065709_1029845_pt1 | contig 11731 bp, 11 predicted proteins | sample Hoacrofraction14_2_FD_59096 | JGI IMG/M metagenome (GOLD analysis project Ga0065709, IMG submission 59096) | Hoatzin crop microbial communities from Cojedes, Venezuela, sample from fiber fraction 14 v1 | ecosystem: Host-associated > Birds > Digestive system > Esophagus > Crop | place: Venezuela... | reverse complement strand
CGCTTCCGCCGCTCCCTCGGCGCGGCCCTCGGCGCGGCCCTCGGCGCGGCCCTCGGCGCGGCCCTCGGCCAATCCTTGCTCTCGGCCTTCCGCGTGGCCCTGCTCCCTACCCTGTTTGAGACCCTCCTCGCGGCCTTGCTCCAATCCTTCGGCAAGTTTGTCCATGAGCGCGAGCTGTAGAGACATATATTCCACCCTCCACTCTTTAATCGACCGCGCCGCAGCCACTTCCCGCTCGATATCCGTCGACAGTTTATCGACTGGCGCAGATCCGGCAACATAGTCCAAGAACGCAGCGAGTTCCACAGGAACGTCGTCTGCGTTGCCCCCCGCACAGAGAAACATCTTCGCAGAACCGTCGTTAAGACTGAGCAGAGGGTCCTCGATGCAGCGGTTGGCAAAAGTATACCTATGCCGCCCCTGATTGAACATATCGAACGGGCAGATAAAGATTACCCAGCTTTCTCGTAAATCTCGATAGCTTGCTCCACGCTCAAGCGCATCCAAGTCGAGCATGGCTTGGTAATAACGCATCCTTCTTCTAAGGTCGCTTCTCTTGGCAGCCTGCATCTCGATGTCATAGACTGTGCCATCATCACCCTCGGCGCATACGTCGAGACGTACCCCATGCGCATCGGCAACGATTGATATCTCGCGTTGCTTGTTCAGAGAGGCAATTCGCACCCGCTTACCCAAAGCCATCGATACGACGCGCTCGCAGATGCTCGGCCTTCGCTCCATGACCTTGCAAAACATGAAGTCATCGGCAAATGTCAGCTCGTTGTACGGCTTAACGTCTTTGGGCTTCTTGGTTGCAACCATGTCGTGTCTCCTTCCTTGCGTTCTATATCTATACGTGTTACATTCTATACATATTAGTTGGCTAAGGAAAGCAGAAATTATGACAACTGCGACAGAAGCTCGAACAGAGCAGCTCAATGCACGTATCGAGGCCGACCTCAAGCAACGCGGCAACCGCGGACTTCTTCGTGCTGGGTACACCCCCGCACGCGCCATACGGCAACTATGGGCACTCGCTGCAGAGCACGAGCACGAGCCAGAATTTATCGAATCCCTGCTCTCGGGCAACGTTGAAGGGCAGTCAGGGGAAGATCAGGATGCCGAACGACGCACAAACGCCCTGCATTTCGGATGGTCCATAGTGGATCACATGTCTGCCGCCGCCGAAAAAGACGCAGACAACACCAACTACGGCAGGCTTGAAGAACAAGCTGCCTCCGAGAAACTCGCCGCATACGATGACATGACACGGGAGGTGCTCTCATGACCGGCCGACCCAGGTCAATACTTATCGATACCAGCGTGTGGCTCGACAACTATCTCGGCGACCACATAGGCAGCGACGCCTCACGACAGCTACTCAGCTACGCACTCGAGGATGGCATCAGCCTACTCTTTGCACCAACATCTGCCACAGACGTATATCGCCTCATAACAGCAGACCTCAAGCAAACCGAACGCAAGGAGCACGGTGCCTTAGACCCCGCCGCCGCGAGCGCCATCGACGAAGTGGCTTGGTCGTGTGTGTCCAACATGTCCGAGGTGGCAACTGCCATCGGGGTGGATATGAGCGACCTCTGGATGGCAGGCAAACTCAAAGGCGTCCATTCGAACTTCGAGGACGACCTCGTTCTTGCTGCCGCCAAACGCGCCAAAGCAGATTATCTCGTCACGTGGGACACGCAACTCAGACGTGACTCCATAGTGCCAGCACTCGACCCACAATCAATGCTCAACCTCCTGCAATCGTTCAAGAGGGAGACTTAACCCTCTAGGCACAGACGTCACTTGAATCTTCCGCCTCAACTCGCTGGACACCCCATCGAGGTTTGCGGTATAACCGTGGCTATTGCTCACCATGGCGCGGCAGGCCACGGGCAGGCTGCGCGCCACCAAGAAAGGAGACGCACATGGCACTCGACAAGGGCGTGGCAGAGTTGCTCAACACCCAGGTGAACAAGGAGCTCTACTCGGCCTACCTCTACCTCACGTTCGCGGACTACTACGAGGACCGCGGCCTCAAGGGCTTCGCCAACTGGTACATGATCCAGGTCGAGGAGGAACTCTCGCACGCAAAGATCCTCCGTCGCTACCTGCTCGACAACGACGTGCTGCCCCAGATGGAGGCCATCGACAAGCCCAACATGACCTTCGCCGACGACATGGCACCACTCAAGGCGGCCTATGACCACGAGCTGTTCATCACCTCGTCGATCAACGAGTGCTACGGCGCGGCGGCCAAGATCCGCGACTTCCGCACGATGCAGCTCCTCGACTGGTTTGTGAAGGAGCAGAACGAGGAGGAGGTCAACGCCTCCGACATGGTCAAGAACATGGAGCTCTTTGGCTCCGACCCCAAGGGCCTCTACAGCCTTGACCGCGAGTACCAGGCGCGCACCTTCACCGCCCCGGCGATGGACATGTAAGCGCTGACTACCGCGACGCTCGGTGGGAACGCGCAGCGCGATGCGACGCGAACCCGCCATCACCTACCTCGCCGCTAACCCAGCGCGACCTTGACGCAATCCCTGAGTTCGTTCAGCACCTCCTGCTCGAACCAGGGATTGCGCTTCATCCACAGCTGGTTGCGCGGGGACGGATGGACGATGGGAAAGAGCTCCGGCAGGTATTCTCGGTAGTTTCTCACCGTCTCGGTAAGCGTCCTTTTTCGACGGTCGCCAAGGTAGTGGGCTTGGGCGTACGTGCCGATGAGAATCGTGAGACGCACCTCCGGACACAGCGCGAGAATACGCGGATGCCACTTGTCGGCAAAGCCCTTGCGCGGCGGGAGGTCGCCCGACTTACCCTTGCCCGTAAAGTAGAAGTCCATGGGCACGATGGCAAGCTTTCCGGAGTTGTAGAAGACGTCCCGGTCCACGCCCATGAAGTCGCGCAGGCGGTCGCCGCTGCGGTCGTCCCAGAAGACGCCCTTCTCCATGGCCTCACGCCCCGGTGCCTGCCCCACGATGAGGACGCGGCTCTCACGTGGTGCCGAGAAAAGCGGCCGTTGTCCCGCCTCCTCGAAGGCCCGGTTCTCCTCGTCCGCGCGAATCTCCTCGGTGATGCGCTCGATGCTGTCCATGACGCTCCCATCGGTGGTCGTTGTTCGTTAGCCGTCTGTGGTGACTTGCATTATAGGGACAAGGAGTGTTCGAGGGGCGGGCAGGACGTAGTTGGCGTACAATACGCGCGCGAGCAAAGGCGTGCAAGACGGAGGGGACAACATGAGGGAATGCATCGGACACGACGCGGCGCTCGAGCTGCTGCGGACGTACAACAAGGAAGCGTTTCACATCCAGCACGGCCTGACAGTCGAGGCCGTCATGCGGTACTTCGCGAACGAGCTGGGCTACGAGGACGAGGCGGACTACTGGGCATGCGTCGGGCTCCTGCACGACATCGACTTCGAGCGGTGGCCCGACCAGCACTGCCAGAAGGCACCGGAGCTCCTGCGCGACGGCGGCTGCGGCGAGGACCTCATTCGCTCGGTCTGCAGCCATGGCTACGGCATCTGCACCGACATCAAGCCCGAGCACCAGATGGAGAAGGTGCTCTTCGCGACCGACGAGCTCACTGGGCTCGTGGGGGCGGCGGCGCTCATGCGCCCCTCCAAGAGCGTGCAGGACATGCCGGTCAAGAGCCTGCGCAAGAAGTTCAAGGACAAGCGCTTCGCCGCCGGCTGCTCGCGCGACGTCATTCGCCAGGGAGCAGAGATGCTTGGCTGGGACCTCAATGAGCTGTTCGAGCGCACGCTCGAGGCCATGCGCTCCAGCGAGGAGTCGATCGCCGCGCAGATGGAGGCGCTGGCGCAATAGAGGCGGCCCCGCTTGGGCTGTTGCCAGGCGTCCCGGAGGCGAGACGAGGAGATGAAGGGCACGACCTAGCCAGCCCTGCATGTACGAGGGCCGAGAAGCAACCGTGTCCCGGTGCCGTCCCGGCTACGCCAGGTCCTCTCCGTTGGACGCGATGACCTTCTCGTACCAGAAGAACGAGTCCTTGCGGTAGCGGTCGAGCGTGCCCACCTTCTCGTCCGTCGTATCGACATAGATGAAGCCATAGCGCTTGCGGATGCCCTCGTGCGTGCTCACGAGGTCGACGGCGCTCCACGGGCAGTAGCCCATCATCTCGACGCCGTCCGTGATGGCGAGCTGCATCTGCTCGATATGCGTCCGCAGGTACTCGATGCGGTAGTCATCATGCACCTTGCCGTCCTCGGTGAGCGTGTCGTAGGCACCGAGGCCATTCTCGGTAATGACGATCGGCAGACGGTAGCGCCCGTACGTCTCGCGAAGCGTCGCGCGGAAGCCGTCCGGGTCGATCTCCCAGCCAAACTCGGTCTTGACCAGATTGGGGTTGGCGCACCCGTGGAACACGCCGGCGATGCCGTCGAAGCTCTGCTGGTCGCCGCCCTCTCCCGCCTCGGTGCCGTCGCTCTCCTCGACCGTCGCGGTATTGTAGTAGTTCATGCCTAGGAAGTCGGGATGGGCGGATGCCAGTGCCTCCGCGTCGCCCTCGTGGAACTCGGGGGTTGCGTCGTTCTCCTCGAGCCAGCTCCACACGAGGTTGTTGTACTTCCCAAAGACCGCCATGTCGTAGTACAGCCAGTTGCGAATCGCGTTGAAGTTCTGCGCGGCGAGCACGTCGGCCGGCTTGCAGGTCGCCGGGTACACGAGCGAGATGTTGGGCGCGGGGCCGATCTTGGCCTCGGGCAGCATCTCATGGCAGAGCGCCATGGCCTTGGCCTGCGCGACGAGCATGTGGTGGTTCTGCTGGTAGACCTCCTTGAGCAGGTTCTCCGTGCCCTCGGGAATCGACATGGTTCCCAGCACGGGGCCCATGAGCGTGAGCATGTTCTGCTCGTTGATGGTGAGCCAGAGCTTCACCCGGTCGCCAAAGTTCTCAAAGAGCACACGGGCAAACTCGAGATACCAATCGACCGAGTCGGGGTTCGACCAGCTGCCGCGCTTGTCGAGGGCGTCCGGCATGTCAAAGTGGAACATCGTGACGAGCGGGACGATGTCGTGCGCGAGGCACTCGTTGATGACGTTGTTGTAGTACGCGATGCCCTTGGGGTTGACCGCGCCCGTGCCCTCGGGAATCACGCGGCTCCATGCGACCGAGAAGCGGTAGGTCTTGAAGCCCATCTCGGCCATCAGCGCCACGTCCTCCTTGTAGCGGTGATACTGGTCGGCGCAGATGTCGAGCGAGGCGGTGCCGGGGGGAAGCTCCTTCACGTCTTGGCAGGACGGACCCTTGCCGTCGGTGAGGTTGGCGCCCTCCACCTGGTAGGCGGACGTCGAGGCGCCCCAGAGGAAGTCTGATGGAAACGGCTTGAGCGTCTTGTGCTGCATGGTTGTCTCTCCTTCTCGTGTTCTCGTCGCTGAACCTATACGAACCGATGCCCTCTAATCTACTGGATGCACCTCCTCACTCACAGACCCAACAGCTTGAGCGTGCAGAATATGACGATGACCATCACCGCGCCCGGGCCCTGCACGGCCACGGCCGGCGCGTAACGTGCGAAGAAGCGCGTGGCGAGCAGCCGGTGGACGACGGCCGGGGCGGCAAGGCCAAGCAGGATGCTGAGCGGAATCAGGATGCGGAGGTCGGGAAAGGAGGCTATAAGCGCACCTACGACGATCTGCCCCTACAACGTGAAGGCAAAGCCGTCGCGCACGTATGTGGGCCCCCAGAAGATCACGCCTACCGCGCTTGTGAGGACAAAGCACAGGATGTGGAACGGAGTGAGCTCGCCGCAGCCGTTGATGGCTGGGTCGATGAGGTACGAGACGGCGGCACCCACAAGCACGCCAAGACCAGCGAGGTTGCCGCTCCAGAAGAACAGCTCGCTCACGTCACCGCCCCATGACCGCAGCCACATGAGATAGGACGGACGCGGTGCCGTACGGGACTCGGCGCCGTCTGCGGCACGGGGATCGGTGCCGCCTGCCGTACGGGACTCGGCACCGCCTGCGGCACGGGGCTCGGCGCTGTCTGCGGCCACGCCCCCCGTCGTGCGAACCGTCGCCACTCGGTTCCTCGCTCATCCACGGAAGACGGCGGAAGAGCTCCGTCGTAAGCGCGCTCGAGGATGAGATGCCGAGGCCAATGCCCGCGAAGGTCGGCAGTCCCAGCGGAGTCGCAAAGTACGTAATGAGCATCTGAACCACAAAGACCGGCAGTATCGCGCCGAGCACAATGCCGGTCGCCGCCTTCTTTGCGGTCGGCGTGCCAAAGTAGAGTACCGCGATGGGAGTGACCGAGACCAGTGGCGCGAAGGAAGGAAACCAGCCATGCCACCCAACGACAAAGCGCCAGAAGAGGTTTGCGAGCAGCATGGCCAAACCCTGCGAGACAACGAGCCACGCCCACACGCTCGTACCCAGACCCCAGTAGCCCCGCGTGCCAGACGTCCTCCGCGCGACCACAATGTTGGCCGCCGCGCCCACGAACATCCCCGCTGCCACAAACACGTCGCACAGGAACGGACCCTCGGCGAAGTCCGTGAGCAGATAGAGGACGTTCCAGAGCACGCTGCCACCATCGGCGGCCGAGGCAATCTGCGCCACGGACGGCAGGCCCGTCGAGGCCGGCAACACCGCAGAGACCTGCGCTCTCCCCCACCACAGCGCAAGCACCGCCACGACCGCAACAGCGACCGAAACCACACCGCTTGTCACATACCCCCTTCGATTGCGCAGCCACTCCATCGTCTCGCCCTTCGCGCGTCCGCTTGCTCCGTACGACCGTCGTACCACATGCAGCCGACCCTCTAGGAAAGGAGCGGTAAATCGGCGCTTCGTTACGGGCTGCACGCCGCCTCGCGGCGGTCGGGGCGTAACGTTGCTTCGACCGCCTGGTCGCCCGGGCGTCTGGACGACCAGGTGCTTGGGCGGTCGCACGGTCAACGTCAACGCATCCCTTAAACTACACCCACTCGGGCGGCCGACCACTCCTACTCCGGGCATGTCGCTGCCACGACCTCATCAAACAGGTTGTCACGAGCGAGCACGCACTCTAGGTCATCGAGTTGCTCCATGTACTCTTCTACGGAAAGACCGCCTGGAGCACCCGCACATCGAGCTAGCGCCCATGCTACGCCGTCGAGCGCCTCCCGACTTCTCAGGTCCTTGGCGGTGATGGGCACGACACGAACTCCCATGGAGAGGAGGTCACGCAAGCGTCTGCGATCAGCCGCAGACTTCTCAACTCGCTCGCGGCGCATGGCCTGCACACGCTCGTAGTCGAGGTGCGAGGGCAGCGGGTCAAAGTGGAACGCGTCGCTTTCGTATTCGAGGTCGGCGTAGAGCGACTGAAAGAAGAGGTCCGCAAAGTACGTCCTCTGCTCCAGATAGGACCGCATCGACTCAGGGGGATCGATGGCAGCGTTCATCAACGGCCTTTCCATGCCATATCCGCCCTCGGAAATTGGCTGGGCAAACATGAGGCCAAGCTGCGCCTCCTGCGGTGAGGCAGAGCGTTCCAAGGCCATGTCCAACGCTCGAAGCAACGTCTTGCGCCCCTGCACGCGAGGGATGCAATCTGCCATCGCGCGTATTCGAGCCACGCTCGTTATAGGGTCACGGTTGAACGATGCCGAGGCCCCGTCTTGCGCAGCCCCCGCAGGCGAAAGGCTCCAGCTGCCAGCGAGTTCCATGACAACCATCGCCAATTCCACCGCACCCACAGAGGGGGCCATGCTTATGCAGATAAGCTCAGGTGCCGCAACATAGACACCATCCCCCACAGATACCAAGGCTGCGGCTGGCAGACTCTGACTGAGCAGGCTCGAGCGCACCGACTTGCGACATTGTCTCATCGATCGCACAAACACGCCGAGCTCGAGAGGATGCCTCTTGCTGAACTTCGGGAGACCGCTGAACTGCCCCAGCGAGAGAGACCTGTTGACGGCCACCTCATCGAAGGGAAAGGAGATGTCCTGGAGGGTATCTCTCCAGGAGGCGGGCTTGGCAGGAACCTGCATGTCGTTCACACCATCATACGCGGGCATCTGCCCTGGAAGAAGACCGCGACGCACGGGCAGCTCGACCCAGGGAAACCACTGGCGGGATTCAAGTGGGGACGAGCACCTGATAGAGCGCACGATCTGCAGGGCGCTGCGCCCAGTTACCACGTAAGCCTTGTCTTGCATTGCGAACCTCCACGGGGATCAAAAATCCAACTCACTTTAGCCGTTTAATCCAAGTTTTCTAAATTCTTTCCTGCGGTTATGTCAAACCAGTCTCAAAAGTGAGTTGGATTTTTTAGACCCCGAAAATTTTCCCAAGAGCAAAGCCGCAGGTAGAAGGACCGGAAAAATCACGATAACCGTTGGTCGGGAAACACGCACCAAAATCTTGAGCCGCCTACCCGCAGAAACCCGCGCATCGAATCTAAGGCGTTTTTAGGGGCTTCGCCGCGCACAATGGAACATATGTCCGTATATGCTCTGAGAGGCCCCTTACAGGACGTTACAACAAGCCGTTTACCTGCGGGTTTACGATAACCCATCTGACCTGCAAAAACGCTGGCCACAATTTTGCCCATCCATCCTATCGTCCACCCTATCACTCGCCCCATCAGCCCTCTAGCCGCGTCATAGCTTCCGTATCCCAGCCGCCGTCCGCCATAACTCGAGCAATCGACGGATTGTAGTCATCAACGACAGACTGCGCGTTCTGCGCGTATTTACCCGAGAAGACCATCGCGTAGAACGTGTCGAGAGCAAACCGCACGGCACAGTGGAAAACCACGTCGCCCATGTCACGCTTGTCGCCATACGGGCACACGAGCACGCACTCGCCCCGCTCCGCGACCGGCGACGTGGTATCTGCCGTAAGGGCTATCGTTGGCACCTTGCGCGACGCGAGGCGACTCGCCGCCTCGCATGCCACCCCGCTGCGTCCACCGCGCGAGATGACAACGCCAACATGACCATCCGCAATCGCGGATGCCTGGCGCAGGCACATCTCAGCCGTCTCATGCACGGCGACCGCCGCACCCGTGTATGAGAGTAAATGCGCACCGTGGTGCGCCAGAATCGCATTGTACTCAACCGCGAAGAAGTCGACGCCCGCCGCCGAAAGCACCAGCTCAGCCGCTCTCTGCAGCGCCGCAAGGTCCAGTGTCCGCCGCATCTCCTCGATCACACCCGTTTCGAGCTTCGCCATCTTTGCCAAGGCAGACAGCGCCCGCTCCCGCTCCGCGAGCCTCGTCGTTCCGGGGTCCGTGCGCTTGAGGTCGCTCGCCACATGCACCTTGAAGTCCTGATAGCACGCGAATCCCAGGCGCCTGCAAAAACGCAGCACCGCCGTCCCATTCGTATGGGTGCGCCGTGCCAGCTCCCGCGACGAGATTCGCGTCACCTCGTCAACGTGATCGAGCACATACGCCACAGTCGCGCGGTCGTTCTCCGTCAGCCCCTTGGAGGTCCGCAGCTTTTCAAACGTGTCCATCGATGCTCCCCATGAGCCATGCGAGCGCGTATGCGTACTCGCCCATCCTGACGCGGTGTATGGAGACAACGTTACCACTCAACCACACCGTGGGTCGCCCGTAGGCTATCGGCCCCTGTGGCTAGGACGGAATCAAATATAATGACGCCCTGTATCTATGAGGCGAGGGTTCTGCGCCCGAGATTCGAGAGCTCATCGGCGAGAAGCGCCCAACGCTGAAATACGTCTTGGGCCAGTGACGCATTCACTTAGCAGCCTACAGCCCTCAACACAACCAAAACAGGAGGAGCACATGGACTACCTCGGCATCGACGTCGGCGGAACGCAGGTCAAGTGGGCCCGCATCACGGACGATTACCGCATCGAGCGGCAGGGCAACATCGCAACAGACTTCTCGTCGCCCTCCCAGGTCATAGTGGCCCTCGCCAAGCTCGTCGCCAGCGAGGGCGAGGGCTGTGCCGCCGTGGCCGTGAGCTTTCCCGGTACCATTGCTCCTGACGACACAAGCGGCACCATCGTCGGCGGCGGGGCGCTCACCTACATGGACGGCTACCCCCTCGCCGACGAGCTCTCCCAGCGCTGCAACATTCCCGTGGTCGTCGACAATGACGGCAAGAGTTGCGCCCTCGGCGAGTACGTACGCGGGGCACTGCGCGGTTGCTCCGTGGGCAGCGTCATCGTCATTGGCACGGGGCTCGGCGGCGCGACCGTGGTCGACGGCAAGGTGTTCCGCGGGGCCCATGGCAACGCCGGCGAGATCAGCTTCATGTGCGCGGACATCGCACGCGGCTTCGCCTGGAGCAACATCGCAGCGATGGGCGGCGGATGGACAGGGCTGCGCAATGCCATCTGCACCGAGAAGGGCATCGAGCCGAGCGACGACATCGACGGCATCAAGCTCTTCGAGTGGGTCAACGGCGGCGACGCGGCAGCGCAGCGCGGGCTCGCCACCTACGCGCGCCTCATCGCCGGTCTCGCCCACTCGCTGCAGACGGTTCTCGACTGCGACGTCATCGCCGTCGGTGGGGGCATCAGCGCGCAGCCCGCGCTGCTCGACGCCATTCGCGCCGCCCAGGAAGAATCCTACCGGGAGCTCAACCTCCCCCAGTTCACGCCGCCGCGCATCGTCCCGGCAGAGCTGGGCAATGACGCCAACCTCGTTGGCGTCGTCTACGAGACGAGGCGCCGCTTGGCAATATAATGGACTCATGACCGCAAGCACAATAGCGGCAGGCACCATCCAAACAGAGCGCGATAACAACGCAACGCACGCCAACGAGAAGGGCCGACAATGGCAGACCGCACATCCATGGCAAAGACCAACCCCGTCTTCAAGACCGCAATTGGAGCGACTGGCATGATCGCCGCCGGTGGTGACGAAGTGGCGGTTGCCTACATCAAGGCGATGAGCATCGACTACCCGTTTCCGATTCCGCTCAAGACCGGCCAAGAGGCCATGGAGTTCGCCGGCAGCAAGCATCTCGTGCTCGAGAAGGCACTTGTCGTAGGCTACCGCTACCAGACCATGAACCGTCACGTGCTCGCAAGCGGCTGCAAGAACAACCTCGACCTCGCCTGCGGCTACACCCCGCGCGCCACCTTCATGGCAGCCCATGGCATCAACTATGTGGGCGGCGACCTGCCTATCGTTGTCGATACCATGAGCAAGCTGTCGGCACCCTACCTTGCGGATGCCAAGACGACGGCGACCTACCGCGCCGTTGACGTGACCAACCCGGCGCTCATGCGCGAGGCCGCCAGCCTGCTCGACGGCGAGGTCTGCATCACTATGGAAGGGCTCGTGGGCTATCTGCAGGACCACGAGAAGCGTCTGCTCTTTGAGGGCGTGCGCGACGTGCTCGCCGAGCATGGCGGCTGCTGCATGCTCATGGACTTCAACCAAGACAAACTCGATGTCGCCGCTGCACGAGCCCTCGGCACATCTGAGGAAGAAGCGGTAGGGGTAACGCGGGCGGGAGCTGCGGAGCTATCCGACACAGCCAACATGAGCCTGAGCTTCGCGGACGCCGCCGGCATGCAGGCCTTCCTTGCGGAGTGCGGGCTTGCCTCCGAGGTCGTTACCTTCGACGCTCCTGACGCGGAGGTCCCCGCCGAGCGCCTCATGAGCGACGAGCAGCGAGCGACCTTCCGCGAGGCGGCGCAGGCGATCCAGATGGTCGTCGTCCGCGCCGATGCGAGCGCCACGGCCGCAGCCGCACCGGCAAGCGCTACAGCCACAATGGAGAGTGGCAAGG
>Ga0065709_1029844_pt1 | contig 11732 bp, 12 predicted proteins | sample Hoacrofraction14_2_FD_59096 | JGI IMG/M metagenome (GOLD analysis project Ga0065709, IMG submission 59096) | Hoatzin crop microbial communities from Cojedes, Venezuela, sample from fiber fraction 14 v1 | ecosystem: Host-associated > Birds > Digestive system > Esophagus > Crop | place: Venezuela... | reverse complement strand
CCGCCAACGGCGGCAGCAGCCTGCGGCTGCTTGGGCATAAAGCCGGGGAAATAAATTCGGAGGACCGAAATGTTTGATTTTCAAAAGGAACTTTTGCTTTATCAGAAGAGTCTGGAGGTAGAGAACGTCGAGGATTCGCTGTCCGGCGACGAAACGAAGGACATTCTGGACATTGCGAAATTGTTTGCGGAGAACGAGGTGGTGGGCACGCGCGCGGCCAGACTGACCGGTGCGGCTTACACGAACGGAGGCTCGTGGAAGGGCCATGAGTAACAGCACTTATCAGTCTCCGCGCACGATTGAGCGCAAGACCCGCGAGTCGCTCAAGGCGCACAGCAGTGCGCTGTACCGGATCGGGCTGGGCGAGGCGATTGACGGGAACTTGACGGGTGGTATCGAGACGCTGCGGCAGGCGGTGTTTTACAACAAGGAAAACATCAACGCGTGGAACGTGCTCGGGCTGCTGTATTTTCAGACGGGCGAGCTGGGCGAGGCGGAGCGCACGTGGCGCACGAGCCTGAAGCTCAAGGCCGACCGCAACCACGCGGCGTATTACCTGTCCGAAATCGCCAAGGAAGAGGAGATGGTCCGGCGCATGTCGGAGAGCATCACCCTTTATAATGAGGCGATTGATCAGGCCAAATCCAGCTCCGGGGATTATGCTCTCGCGCGCCTTAAAAAGGCGGTGAGCATGAATCCGCGTTTTGTGAAGGCGCATCTTTTGCTGGCGGCGTGCTTCCTTAAGAAGGGAGCGCTCAAAAGTGCCGAGCAGGCGCTTGCGGGGGCCGAGGCCGTCGATCCGTTAAATCAGGATGCGGCGCGCTATCGCAAGATCATCCGCGAGATGCGCGAGAGCGGCGTCGAGGACCGCACGGAGCGGGAAATCGAGGATAACACGGAGAACGAGGCCGTGCAGAGACGTCTGAACGCGCCGAAGCTCGAGAACTTCAACGGCGACCTCGAGGTCAGCGAGCGGATTGAAGACCGCCGCGTCGTGCTGACACAGCTGATTATGTTTGTCATCGGTGTCGTGCTCGGAGCACTGTTCATCGGTTATCTGTACATTCCGCAGGTACGCTCGGCTTATGAAACCGAAATCCAGTCTTACGAGACGAAGATCAGCGAGCTGGAGTCGGAAAAGGCGCTGCTTTCCGAGAAGGTTTCGGCAGCGCGCGACGTTTTGACGACCATTACTTCGGCAGGATCGGATGTGGCGGATCAGGCATTATCCAAGGCTATCGCCGCAGCCGGAGAGCTGCTGGAGGAATGGGGAGAGTAATCAAGGTGATTGATGAGCAGCTAAAGTTCTACTATGACCGGGGACTGGTGTGAATCTTGATATTATGCTGCCGGAAGAATGCTTGTGGCAAGGGGCAGCTTTAGTTGTTGTCCAGCAGAAAGTGACATCAAGTTAGAGAGGAGAAAGATCATGAATGACATGGAAGTCACATTGTTTTCTTATGAAAACATTGAACTAGAGGTTCCCGTTACGCCTGATAGGGAGACGGTCTGGCTTACTCAGGATCAGATGAGTAAACTGTTTGACACGGCGAGGTCATCTATTGCCTACCATATCGGTAACATTTTTAAAGAAGGCGAATTGGACAAGGCCACTTCTGTCGAAAAATTCGACAGAAGTACGGCGGACGCATCTAGGCCGCCACTTTACTATAATTTGGATGTTATTATTTCCGTGGGATACAGAGTTAAATCAAAACGTGGGACAGCTTTTAGAAAATGGGCCAACGGCGTTTTAAAGCAGTACATTTTAAAGGGCTATGCCGCTAATGACAAGCGTCTTCAGCAATTGGGCAGTGTGTTGCAGCTGATGCGCCGGACGGAAAATGACTTGGATGCAAAGCAAGTGCTGTCGGTCGTGGAAAGCTACAGTACCGCATTGGACCTTCTGGATGATTACGATCATCAGACCATGAATCGGCCGGGCGGCAGAGAGGCGGCCTATGTTCTTACGTATGATGAGTGTCGAAAGTTGATTGAAAGCATGCGATTTTCCGCTGAATCTGACTTGTTTGGAGTGGAGAAGGACGAATCATACCAAGGCGCCATCAAGAACATCTACCAGTCGTTTGCCGGTCAGGAAATCTATCCGACGATTGAAGAGAAGGCTGCGAATCTTCTGTATCTAGCGACGAAGAATCATAGTTTCTTTGATGGCAACAAGCGCATTGCGGCCGCAACATTTCTCTATTTTCTGGATAAAAACGGTATTCTGTATCGTGAGGATGGAAGAAAGGCGTTGGACGACCATACTTTGGTTGCACTGACAATCATGATTGCGGAATCTCGTCCGCAGGAAAAAGAGATGATGATTTCGGTCATTATGAATTGCATCGGGAGCGACTGAACTGCGAAAGTTGATTGTCTGTGGGGGATGGAAGAACTAAACCAACAGAAAGGTGCATGAGTGAGATTTTTCCCGGTTTAGATGCTCAGGTACACATCCTGATCTTGTTCGAGGTAGCTTTCGAGAGTGAGGCGGAGGCGTGAAACTGCGCCGGTTGCCGTTTCGCTTTCGCGTCCTGCGTGATCGGTGGACTCGTTTTTGATGACTCGTTCAAGCGAGTGGGAGGTCGCGGAGAGATAGAGCGGGTTGATAAAGCGGCGTTTGGCCGGAATCTTGAAGACGTAAGGAGAGTCGGACGCAGGGCGTTCTTTGGAGACAGTGATTTTCGTCAGGCTTTGAAGTTGATTCAAATCCGCGGCCAGAGAAGGGTCAGTGCGAAGCTTTTCCAACACTTCGGTTTCGGTCGTCATTAAATCGGAAGGAACCAGAATGCCCTTCGTAAGGCCTTGCCGCACCAATTCGGCGAAATACTGCATGGCGAAACGGTCGTTATCCGAGGCAAAAACGGAGCCATTGCGGATGGAGAAAAGTGCAAGCGTCTCTGCCGGTTCCCGAGAGTCAAAATACAGTTCCGGCGCAGGTTTCTGAAAATCAAAGCACTGCTTTTGGGCAGGCACTGCAGCGTCGGAGCATAACTCGCCGGACCTTACGGCTTCACCATTCGTAAAAGCAAGGTGACTCAAAAGCTCAGCGGCTTCCTGAACCGACAGCGTTCCGAAGGCGTAGGGGGTTCCCAGCGTGTACTCCAGGCGGTCGCAGCTGAGGGCGGGGGAATCGTTATCCGCCAGCGGGTAGAGATGGTAGTCGCAGACGTGAGCCTCGGTTAAGGAAAGGGTGGCAAGTGCCTGCTGAATTACGGAATCGCTATGGATGCAATCGTAGGTGGCGTCCTCCGTGGATTCCTGCGTTAGGTAATCGCCGTTCAGAAAGTCGATGGAATGGGCAAACACCGGGGTGGCAATGTCGTGAAGTAAGCCGGCCACGATGATGGCTTCCGGCCGGGCGGGGGAAGCCTCCTTCATCACGCATGCCTCGGGAAAACGATAGACAAATCCGGCAACGAGGAGAGCTACGCCCAGACTGTGGTCGAGACGGGAGTAAGGCGTGTTCATCGGGTAGGGTGGCAGCTTGGTAAACTGCAGGCCGCAGCTCATCCCCACGTCGGCAAGGCGGCCGAGGGCCGGGGAATCTTTGAAAAGGTCCAGAAGCTCCAGGACATAGGACCGCTTGTCCTCGGGAATCAGGCTCAGATAGACAGAATGAAGGCCGTATCCGGTACCAAGCGGGCGGGCATGGGCAAAAAGCGAGCCGGCATCGGCGGGAGAAGGGGCGGCTTCGGCAGTAAGAAAATCTAAATCAGACATGTGAAAATCTCCGGGGAAATCTATGGTGTCGGGCGCTAAAAAAGTGCTTGACATTCGGTGATTTCACCATTATAATAGCTCTCGCATTGAAAAACAAGCAGACGGGGCCGTCTCACCTCGCGCCATTGGGTTAGCGAGCGTTCATTATTTTCTTTACAGTGCGTCCTTAAGGTTAGAATTGGGGATACAGGTATAGGAAACTGACGGCGGATCCGTAAAGGATTCGTTTTTTTATGCAAGGATTCGGTTCAGGGCCGGCCGCCGGGGAAGGAATGGCGGCAAAAGGCGGGACCCAGACAAAACGGAGGTATAAGCCATTAGCGAACTATTGATCAACGAAGAAATTCGGGACAAGGAAGTAAGACTGATTGATGAAAACGGCGAACAGCTGGGCATCGTCCCTGTTTCGAATGCCATGAATCTGGCCATCGAGAGGAATCTGGATCTGGTGAAGATTGCTCCGGGCTCCAAGCCGCCTGTGTGCAAGCTCATGGATTACAGCAAGTACCAGTTTGACCAGAAGAAAAAGGAAAAGGAAGCCAAGAAGAAACAGAAGACCATGGAGGTCAAGGAAGTTCGGCTTTCCGTCAACATCGGTGATCATGACTTTGAGGTCAAGCGCAAGAATGCGGAGAAGTTCCTGGCGGACGGAAACAAGGTCAAGGTTTCTGTGCGTTTCAGAGGACGTGAAATGACGCATACGGAGCTGGGCCGCGAGGTTCTTGCGAAGTTTGCCGAGGGACTCACGGAAGTGGGAACCGTCGACAAGGCTGCGAAGATGGAGGGCCGTTCGATGGTCATGTTCTTCGCACCGAAGAAAGCCTGAGACTGAATCTACTGCAACCTAAGGTAAATTTAAAGGAGGAATTATCATGCCTAAGTTCAAAACGAAGAAAGCGGCTGCAAAGCGCTTCAAGACGACTGCAAGCGGAAAGCTGAAAAGATTTCATGCAAACAAGTCCCACATCCTGACCAAGAAGACCACCAAGAGAAAGAGAAACCTGCGCAAAGGCACCATGACGGATCGTACCAACGAGAAGGTCATGAAGAAGATCCTGCCTTACGTCTGATGGATCTTAGAAGAGAAGCATACTAAGGAGGATAATTTAAAATGGCAAGAGTTAAAGGTGCGTTAAACGCGAGAAAGAGACATAAGAAGACACTGAAGCTGGCGAAGGGTTACTACGGTTCCCGTTCCAAGCAGTATCGTACCGCTAAGGCTGCGGTCATGCATGCAATGGCTGACTCCTACAAGGGCCGCCGCATGAAGAAGAGAGATTTCCGCAAGCTGTGGATTGCGAGAATCAACGCCGCATGCCGTATGAACGATATTTCCTACAGCCGGTTCATGTACGGACTTAAGCAGTCCGGCAGCACGCTGAACCGCAAGGTACTGGCCGACATTGCCGTACATGACGCCGAAGGGTTCACCAAGCTGGTGGAGACCGCCAAAGCGAATCTGTAAGGAAGCTTCAACGAATAGATTTAGCGAATAAAACGGCGGTTCGGCCCATCGGTCGAATGGCCGTTTTTGCTTGATTGCATTTTATTACTCAGGAGGATTACGATGGAGAATAAAGGAAAGTACTACATCACTACCGCCATTGCTTATGCATCCGGCAAGCCGCATATCGGCAATACGTACGAAATCGTTCTGGCGGATGCGATTGCCCGGTATCGCCGGGCCCAGGGCAATGATGTGTTCTTTATGACCGGCACGGACGAGCACGGTCAGAAGATTGAGGAAAAGGCAAAGGCCGCGGGCATGGAGCCGCAGGCGTTCGTTGACATGACGGCCGCGGAAATCAAGCGGATTTTCGACCTCATGAATACGAGCTACAACAAGTTCATGCGCACGACGGATGCGGATCACGTGGCGGCCGTGCAGAAGATCTGCCGTAAATTCTACGAGCAGGGGGACATCTACAAGGGCTATTATGAGGGCTGGTACTGCGTGCCGGACGAGTCCTTCTACACGGATTCCCAGCTCGTGAACGGACGCTGCCCGGATTGCGGCCGTGAAGTCGTCAAGGCGAAGGAGGAGGCATACTTCTTCAAAATGAGCAAGTACACCGACCGCCTGATGAAGCACATCGAGGACCATCCGGAGTTTATTCAGCCGGAGGCCCGCAAGAAGGAAATGGTCAACAACTTCCTCAAGCCCGGTGTGCAGGATCTGTGCATTTCCCGTTCGTCCTTCAAGTGGGGCGTGCCGCTGGACTTCGATGAGGGCCATGTGGTTTACGTCTGGCTGGATGCGCTGTCCAACTACATCACGGGAATCGGCTACAGCCCGGATCACAAGACCGAGCAGTACGAGAAGCTCTGGCCGGCGGACCTGCACCTGATTGGTAAGGACATTCTCCGGTTCCACACGATTTACTGGCCCATCTTCCTGATGGCGCTGGGCGAGCCGCTGCCGAAGCAGATCTTCGGCCATCCGTGGATGCTGACGAACAACGTCAAGATGTCCAAGAGCCGCGGCAACATCATTTATGCGGACGAGATGGTCGAGCACTTCGGTGTCGACGCGGTGCGGTACTATATGCTGCATGAAATGCCGTTTGCGAGCGATGGCAACATGACCTATGAGACGTTTATCGCACGTTATAATTCCGACCTTGCGAACACGCTGGGGAACCTGGTGAACCGCAGCATCGCGATGGCGAACAAGTATTTCGGCGGCACGCTGACGGGCCTCGGCGAGAAGACCGAGCTGGACCTCGAGGTCGAGAACATGGCGCTCGAGACGGCCCGTTCCTGCGACGAGAAGATGGAGAGCCTTCATATTGCCGATGCAATCGAGGCGATTATCGAGCTGTGCCGTCGCCTGAATAAGTATATTGATGAAACCATGCCGTGGGCGCTCGCCAAGAACGAGGACGAGAAGCCGCGTCTGGCGCGTGTGCTGTACACCCTTGTGGAAGGCCTGCGCTTTGTCGGCGTGCTGCTCGCTCCCTTCCTGCCGGAGACCGGCGTGGCGATCCTGAATCAGCTGAATGCGCCTGAGGCGCTGCGTGATTTCGACTCGCTGAAGTCCTTCGGTCAGCTGCCGGACGGCCACAAGGTCGGCCAGGCGGTCGCGCTGTTCCAGCGTCTGGATGAGAAGAAGGTCATGGAAGAGGTCGCTGCCCGTTACGCCGCGATTGACGCCGCGGCCGGAATTACCGACGATAAGACCAATGAAACCAAGGGGTCAGAAGCCGTTCCGGGTACCGGTACGGGTTCTGACACGGCTGCAAATGCGTCTTTGGACGCGGTGGCAGCCGTTGAACATAAACCCGAAATCACGATTGACGATTTCGACAAGGTCGAACTGCGCGTGGGCGAGATTATCGAGTGCAAGAAGGTCGAGAAGTCCAAGAAGCTGCTGTGCTCTCAGGTCAAGGTCGGTAACGAAATCAAGCAGATCGTGTCCGGCATTGCGAAGGTTTATACGCCGGAGGAGATGGTCGGCAAGAAGGTCATCGTGGTCTGCAACCTGGCGCCAGCGAAGCTCGCGGGCACGCTGTCCGAGGGGATGCTCCTCTGCGCGGATGACGGCAACGGCTCGTTCTGCCTGCTGCGTCCGGAAAAGGACGTCCCGGCCGGAGGCGAAGTCAGTTGATGACTTATATCGATACCCACTCTCATTATGATGATGAGAAGTTTGCGCAGGATGTGGATGAGCTCCTGCCACGCCTTCACGAGGGCGGCATGGAGGCCTGCATCACCTGTGCGACGGATTTTAAGACCTGCGAGAAGACCCTGGCGCTCATGAAGAGGTTTCCCTTCGTCTACGGCGCGATGGGCGTGCACCCGCATGAGGTCGGCAAGCTTTCCGTGGATGACATGGACGCGATTTTTGCTTATGCGACCTGCCACGACAAGGTGGTGGCCGTGGGCGAAATCGGCCTGGATTATCACTATGATTTTTCTCCGCGCGATGTGCAGCAGGACTTCTTCTACGAGCAGTGCGCATTGGCCGTGGAGCTCGGACTGCCGGTGATTGTCCACAGCCGCGAGGCCATGCAGGATACCTACGATGTGATTGAAGAATTCGCGCAGGCGGACCTTACCGGCGTTATCCATGCCTATACGGGCAATCTCGAGATGGCGCAGCGGTTCGTCGACCTGGGCTTTTATCTGGGCATCGGCGGGATGGTGACCTTCCCGGATGTGAAGAAGATTCTTCGTACAGTGAAGGAGATTCCGTTGGAGCACCTGCTGCTGGAGACGGATTGCCCGTATCTGGCGCCCGTGCCGAAACGCGGCGAGCGCAACGATTCCGGCAACATCCCGTACATCATTAACAAGATTGCCGAGCTCAAGGAAATCACCCCCGAGGAAGTGGCTAAAGTCACCACCGAAAACGCAAAGAGGCTGTTTGGAATCAAATGATCAAAGCTAAAGAGGACTGGATCTGCGTGCCGAAGAACACCATCGAGGTACTGCAGAAAAACGAATTTCGCTTTAAGAAGCAGCTGGGACAGAACTTCCTGATCGACATGCACGTGATGGAGAAAATCCTCCGCGCGGCCGACGTCGGTCCTAAGGACGTGTGTCTGGAAATCGGGCCGGGCATTGGGTCGCTCACGCAGGCTCTGCTGGAAAATGCAGGGCGCGTCGTTGCGGTCGAGATTGACGATCGGCTGATTCCGATCCTTGAGGAGAATCTGGCGGATTATCCGAATCTCACGCTGGTGCATGCGGACTTTATGGACCTTGATCTTCCGGCGTTCTTTGTCGAGCAGGGCATCGACCGGCCGGTCAAGGTCGCGGCTAACCTGCCGTATTACATTACGACGCCCATCATCATGGAACTTTTCGAAAGCGGCGTGCCGCTTGAAAGCGTGACGGTCATGGTGCAGGAAGAGGTCGCCCGGCGCATGAAGGCCGGCCCCGGTACGAAGGATTACGGCGCCCTGTCGCTGGCGGTGCAGTATTATGCCGAGCCGTACATCGCTGCCTTTGTCCCGCAGAACTGCTTTATGCCCCGGCCGAACGTCGGCTCGTGCGTGATCCGGCTCACCAGAAGAGAGGAAACGCCCGTCGAGGTCATAAGCGAAAAAGAAATGTTTAACATCATTCGCGCCGCGTTTTCGCAGCGGCGGAAAACACTGGTCAACAGCGTTTCGAACGCGGAGGGCCTGACCTACACCAAGGAGCAGGTGCTCGCGGCGGTGCAGGAAGCCGGCCTTTCGGAAACGGTGCGCGGCGAGGCGCTGAGTCTCGAAGAATTCGCCCGCCTGACCAATATTTTAATGAAAGAGGTGCAGTCTTGAACGAAGCCTATAACACCTACATTATCGAAGAGCTGTGTAAGGAACTGTCGCTGGAAAAGTGGCAGGTCGAAAATGTCGTGAACCTGATCGATGAGGGGAACACGATTCCCTTCATCGCCCGTTACCGCAAGGAGCAGCACGGCACGCTTTCGGACGAGGTGCTCCGCAACCTGGACGAGCGGCTGAAGTATCTGCGCAATCTCACCGAGCGCAAGGAAGCGGTGCTCGCGTCCATCGAGGAGCAGGGCAAGCTGACGGAAGAGCTTAAGGAGCAGATCGAGAAGGCCATGACGCTGGTCGAGGTCGAGGATTTGTACCGTCCGTACAAGCCGAAGCGCCGCACGCGTGGCATGATTGCCCGGGAGAAGGGGCTCGAGCCGCTGGCACAGGCCATCATGGCCCAGACCGGCAACGATCCGGCCGCCCTCGCTCCGGCTTATGTCGACGAGGAGAAGGGCGTTGCAACTGCGGAAGAGGCCCTCGCCGGGGCTCACGACATCATCGCGGAAGATATCTCCGATGAGGCCGATTTCCGCAGCCATATCCGGAAGATGACCATGGACCTGGGACAGCTGAAGTCACAGGGAAAAGAGGGCGAGGAGTCGGTTTACGAGATGTATTACGACTTCACCGAGCGCCTCAAGAAGCTGCAGAACCATCACGTGCTGGCCGTCAACCGCGGCGAGAAGGAGAAGTTCCTGAAGGTCGCGATTGAGGCGCCGGTCGAGGACATCGAGCAGTATCTGGAACGTAAACTCGTGAAGTCTGAACCCGAGCGGGCGTTCATCGTCGATGCGTTAAAGGACGCCTACAAGCGGCTCATTGCGCCGTCAATTGAGAACGAGATCCGCGCTGCCCTGACTGAAAAGGCGGAGGACGAGTCCATCAAGGTCTTCGGCAAGAATCTGCAGCAGCTTTTGATGCAGCCCCCGATTTCCGGTGCGACGGTGCTGGGCTTCGACCCCGGTTACACCAACGGCTGTAAGCTCGCCGTGGTCGACCCGACCGGCAAGGTGCTGGATACAGGCGTGATTTACCCGACCCTGAAGAATGCGCTCAACAACGCGGACAAGCGCCACGAAATCATGATTACCTTCGGCAAGATGCTGCGCCGCAACCAGGTGAGCGTGATTGCTCTTGGAAACGGCACGGCCTCCCGCGAGTCCGAGCAGTTCATCGCGGACACGCTGGCCGAGTACAATCCGGTGTCCAAGGCCAAGGGTCTGAAGGAAGTTTCTTATTGTATCGTGAACGAGGCGGGCGCCAGTATCTACTCGGCGTCCAAGCTTGCGACCGAAGAATTCCCGGATTACGACGTCAACCTGCGAAGCGCGGTGTCGATTGCCCGACGGCTGCAGGACCCGCTGGCGGAGCTCGTCAAGATCGACCCGAAGTCCATCGGTGTAGGTCAGTACCAGCATGACATGGATCAGAAAAAGCTGTCCGAGGCGCTGGGCGGCGTGGTCGAGGAGTGCGTGAACCGTGTGGGTGTGGACCTGAACACGGCGTCGCCCTCGCTGCTGTCCTACGTTTCGGGCGTGTCCAAGCCCATTTCCAAGGCCATCGTGGCCTATCGTGAGGAGAACGGCTCTTTCAAGACACGTCAGGAGCTTCTGAAGGTGCCGAAGCTCGGCCCGAAGGCCTTTGAGCAGTGCGCCGGCTTCCTGCGTATCGCCGATGGCCCGGAGCCGTTTGATAACACGGCCGTGCACCCCGAATCCTATGAAGCGGCCCGCGGTCTGCTGACCAAGATGGGCTACAACATGGATGAGCTGACCGAGTCCGGTGCCCTCAGAAAGGGTATGCCGAATGCCCGGATTCTGTTCAGCGGTATGGACAAGGAGGCCCTGTCCGAGGAGCTCGGCGTCGGCGTTCCGACGCTGCAGGACATCGTGGCAGAACTCGCCAAGCCCGGCCGCGACCCCCGCAGCGAGATGCCGCCGCAGATCCTTCGCACGGATGTCTTGTCCATGGAGGACCTGAAAGAAGGCATGATCTTAAAAGGCACCGTCCGTAACGTCATCGACTTCGGCGCGTTCGTCGATATCGGTGTGCATCAGGATGGTCTGGTTCACGTGTCCCAGATGTCGAACAAGTTTGTCAAGCATCCGCTGGATGTGGTTAAGGTGGGCGACATCGTGGAAGTGAAGGTTATCAGCCTTGATATAGCCAAGAAGAGGATTGGCTTGTCCATGAAATTGGGAAAGTAAAGAGAGGATTTTGAGATGTATAGTTATAAGACGCATGGGACCTGTTCGCAGGTGATTAATTTTGATTTGGTGGACGGTAAGGTGCATAATGTTTCCTTCGTGGGTGGCTGCAATGGTAACCTGAAGGGAATCAGCAAGTTGGTGGAAGGCCACGATGCGCAGGAGATCATTGACCTTCTGAAGGGGAACCAGTGCCGCGACAAGGGCACCAGCTGCCCCGACCAGCTCGCCCTCGCCCTCGAGGCCGCCCTGGCGCAGGAAAAGTAAGCCGCCGGCCGAGCAAACCATAGCATGAAAAGAAATGAGTTACTGCTTCGCCAGAGGACCGTAACTCATTTTTTGTGTTCATGTCCGCTTTAACTGATTTGAGGAGGTGCAGAATATGGATGTACATGAGTTTGGAGAGGAATCGAACCCGAAGATTGTGCTGATTCCGGGCAACCTTATGACATGGGAGCAGTTTGAAGATTTGATACCGCTGCTCTGTAATGATTTCTATGTCATAGCCATCAGCACGGATGGTTATGAC
>Ga0065709_1029842_pt1 | contig 11758 bp, 8 predicted proteins | sample Hoacrofraction14_2_FD_59096 | JGI IMG/M metagenome (GOLD analysis project Ga0065709, IMG submission 59096) | Hoatzin crop microbial communities from Cojedes, Venezuela, sample from fiber fraction 14 v1 | ecosystem: Host-associated > Birds > Digestive system > Esophagus > Crop | place: Venezuela... | reverse complement strand
TCGTCGTCATCGTCGTCGTGATGGTGCCCGTGATGCCCGTGCTCGTCGTCGTCATCGTCGTCATCGTCGTCGTGATGGTGCCCGTGATGCCCGTGCTCGTCGTCGTCATCGTCATGATGGGCGCCGTGCTCTTCCTCTTCCTTCTTGGCTTCCTCTTCGCTGCGGAGCACTTCTATCCAGCCCGCCGAATTCATAGCCGTCTCAAGGTCGAAGCGGCCCGTGTTGAGGACGTCCGCGATCGCGACCTTGGCGTAGTTCGCCTCGATGACGACCGCCTTCGACTGCAGGCTACGGATGATCGCCTTGAGCTCCCCGAGCTGCTCGGCGCTTACCGTGTCCACCTTGTTGAGAAGGACCGTGTTGCAGAACTCGAGCTGCTGGATGATGAGGTTCTCGATGTCCTCCTCCTCGTAGTGCTCGTTCGTCAGGCTCCTGCCGTCCTCGAACTCGTCGTGCATTCGCGCGCAGTCCACCACCGCGATGATATTGTCGAGGGCCATCGGAAGCCCGTCCTCCGTGCTCTCCTCGCAGATGTCCGCGATCGTCTGCGCGATCGGGATCGGCTCGCAGATGCCCGACGCCTCGATGATGATGTAGTCGAACTTGCCCGTCTCGGCCAGGTCCGTCAGCTGCTTCGCGAGGTCGTCTCGAAGCGTGCAGCAGATGCACCCGTTCGTGAGCGGCACGAGGTTGCTGTTCTCCTGCGTGACCACGCCGCCCTTGGCGATGAGGTCCGCGTCCACGTTGACCTCTCCGATGTCATTTACGATGACCGCCGCCCTGATGCCCTCGTCGTTGCTGAGGATGTGGTTCAAAAGCGTCGTCTTGCCGGCTCCGAGGTAGCCCGTGATGAGGGCCACCTTGACCGTTTCCTTATTCTGCTTTTCCTTCTTGTTCCAGAACATTTCTGCCTCCTATTTATGCCGCGCGTCCCGCACGCTCCTGCTTTTTTTAGAAAATGCAGGTGCTTCATCGCCGCTCCGACCGTGCCGCACTTTGCGGCGCGGCGCCGGCCTTAAGTGCCTTAGCCGCGGCAGTGAAGAACCCCGCGCGGGTACGCGTTTTAACCGACTAACAACGATACGTATTGTAGATACGCGCACTGCATTTTGTCAAATATATCTCGACTTTAGCCGTGCCGCTTCTTTTTGCGGAGCGGGTTTTATGCCTCACGCCATCTCTTCCGGATGGAAGACCTCGTCGAAGCGCTCCTCCGTAAGTATCCCGAGCTTCACGCAGGCTTCTTTTAGCGTCAGCTTCTCCCTGTGCGCGTAAAGCGCGGCCTCGGCCGCCTTCTCGTAGCCGATGTAGGGCGTAAGGCCGGTGACGAGCATCAGGCTCCGCTCAACGTTCTCGCGCATCTTCTCTTCGACCGGCTCTATGCCGCAAACGCACCGCTCGCGGAAGGCCTCCATCGACTCGGCGAGGAGCCTTGCCGACTGCAGGAAATTGTACGCGATAACCGGCATGAACACGTTTAGTTCAAAGTTGCCCTGAGATGCGGCAAAGCCTATAGCCGCGTCATTTCCCATCACCTGCACCGCGACCATCGTCACCTGCTCGCACTGAGTCGGGTTGACCTTGCCCGGCATAATCGAAGATCCGGGCTCGTTGGCGGGTATCGTGATTTCGGCGAGGCCGTTTCGCGGGCCGGAGGCCATCCACCTGACGTCGTTCGCGACCTTCATCAGGTCGGCGGCCAGGGCCTTCAAGGCTCCATGCGCCGCACAGACCGCGTTCTTCGACCACAGGGCTTCGCACTTGTTCTCCGCGGCGGCAAGCTCCACTCCCGCCATCTCGCTGAGCTTTGCCGCGACGGCCTTGTCGAACCCCTTCGGGGCGTTAAGGCCGGTGCCGACGGCCGTGCCGCCGATCGCCAGGCGACGGAGCTTGTCGAGCGAGGCAATGATCATTTCCCTGTCGGTCGCAAGGGCCGAGGCGTAGCCCGCAAGCTCCTGCCCGAAGTATATCGGCGTCGCGTCCATGAGGTGGGTGCGCCCGCACTTGAGGACGTCCTTGTACTTTAGGGAAAGCGAACGGAATTCATTTTCCAGAGCTTCAAGCGCGGGAAGGAGGCGCTTTTCCACGGAAATGACCGCCGCGACGTGCATCGCGGTCGGGAAGGTGTCGTTCGACGACTGGCTCATGTTGACGTCGTCGTTGGGGTGGCAGAGCTTTTCACCGGCGATTTCGTTCGCGCGGTGCGCTATGACCTCGTTGACGTTCATGTTCGACTGCGTGCCCGAGCCTGTCTGCCAGACGACGAGCGGGAAGTCCTCGGGGTGCTTTCCGTCGATGACCTCCTGCGCGGCCTCCTCTATCGCCGCCGCCTTCTTCGCCGTCATCCGCTCAGGCTTTAGCTCGGCGTTGGCTGCCGCCGCCGCCTTCTTGAGCATGCCGAAGGCCTTTATTATCTCATCCGGCATGGTTTCGAGCCCGCGCCCGATCGGAAAATTCATTACGCTGCGCTGCGTCTGCGGCCCGTAGAGCCTGTCCGCCGGGACGCGGACCTCACCGAGCGCGTCCCGCTCTATCCTGTATTCCATATCTCGCTCCTCCGATTTCTTTATTAACTTGCTTCAATGCACATGCCTTAAATTAAATATTTTCGGCAGCTTCCTCGAATCGATCCAAAACATACGTGTCGAAATCCGGATATTCCCTGGAAATTCCTCCTTGATTCCAAGAAACTACTTCTCCGTTCCTGCTGTCAATGCAGTACAGCCATTCATCGCAATTTTCTATCACAATAAATTCCTTTGGCAGCCCAAGCTTGCGATATTTTTTCGTTTCATCCACGAACAGAGGATTTTTATTTTTCCCGATTCCAATAACCTCCGCTCCGCCTATCCCCCCCCATGGCCGTACGTCAGCAAAAATTCTTCGTACTGCGCAGGGATAACTATTTCCAATTCCGACGCCGCCTCCCCCAATTCTCTCCTGTCTATGCTGGGATATGTAAAATCCCCCTTCACTTCGCTGGCATTTATTAATTCTCTTATTTCTTCTGTCATAACTTATTTCCTTCCGCATACTGTTTTGCACGCCACTTCCAGTAGGACGTCCTGAAATTATTATACTGTTTCTTCAACTTTCGGTCATTCCTGAAACTCGCCCCTTCCTCAATCAGACCATGCAGCACTCGATAGTAATTCTGATGCGTCGTTTCATGGACCTCAACGACTGGGCCAACCTCCTTTTGAAGTATATGATGCAGCTGGACTGGATTTCCGTCTTTTCCAATAGGCGGTCTTCCCGAAAGCATGCGTTCATACATTCGGTATTCGAATTTCAGTCTTTTGAACAAAGGCTTTAACATAAGCATCAGGCTTTGCTTTGCGATCTTCTTATTATGTCTTGGTCAAGTTGACGCTCATCCCTCCGCATCCGAATACATACGGTATTGCACGTGAAGTTTTGAACATGATTTGTTTTATATACCTAACTGTTTGCACTGGATTTAGCACAAATTTCGCGCACGGCCGCCTTGTCCGCCCGCCGTGCCGCCCATAAAATGAAAATCAGAAGGGATGCAGCGGAGCATCCGAGCGCGGCGCCCGAGGGGCGCGCCTGTAAATGAAACTAAGGAGGTATTTATCATGGCATACGTTATTTCTGACGACTGCGTAGCTTGCGGAACCTGCGAGGGCGAGTGCCCGGTCGGAGCCATCTCCATGGGCGATTCCCACTATGAAATCGATGCTGATGCCTGCGTCGACTGCGGCACCTGCGCATCTGTCTGCCCGACCGAAGCCATCGCTCAGGGCTGAGAAAAATCACTGAATGCGAAATCCCCGGCCTCATCGGCCGGGGATTTTTTTATGGTTCGGATACCGGAGACCGCCTTTTTGTAGAACTCCTCGTCAAGCTCCACGTCCGCGTCGATTCCTTCGTCCTTTAGCACATACTCGAGGTCGGCTTCTATTTCATCGTTCAGCTGCTTGACCTCCTCATAATCTTCGCTGTAATAAAGTATATCGTCATCCGCGAAAATGGTCTGGTTCTCAGCCGACGCCACTGCGGGAAAACCGAACAAAGCCGCTCCTGAAAGCAAAATCACAATAAACTTTTTAGACATCCACTTCTTCTTTCCGTGCATCCTGCACCTCCTTACTTTGAACGAAAGTGAAAATACATAAAACGAATCGGTGTTGCTGATAACTATATTGCTTCAACCTTTATGCCTTAAAATTCTACACGTATCTCTTGCCCTTCGTTCATCGCTCCGACCGTTTCACTCCGCCCATCAGCTTTACGATTATTTTCGTGCATCTCCTCACCCATATTTTGTGCATCAAAAAGCAGGATTAACCGAATGTTGAAATTTCCTTCATATTCTGTTCACAAACAAAAATTAGAATGCAATTGAAGACGAAAAAACAACTACCTTTCTTCACTCCTCTTCTCCGCTGACTACGGAGAGAAACAACTCCTTCCCTTTCACAAATTCGGTAAGGGGCGGCCGGCCGGCCGCCCCTTTCGTATGCCTGCGCCGCTTCGCGCTTCCCGGCCGAGCCGAGGGAATATCGCCCCTGCTCAAGCATGCGGGAAACTGGCATTCGCCGCCTAGGCAGCGAATGCCCGCCCGTGCAAGAACGGCGGCCATCGATCCCCTTTCCCGCAAAAAAAGGAGCGGCCGCTTTTGGCCGCTCCCGTTTGCTTCATTCTTCGATTCTTAGGCGCCGCTTATTCGGCGAGGCCGAAAGCGTCATGCACTGCGTTCGCCGCGCGCTCGGTGTCCTTCTCATCGATGAGGACCGTGACGCGGATCTCGGAAGTCGAGATCATGTTGATGTTGATGTCCTCGTTGTAGAGGGCTTCGAACATCTTTGCCGCGACGCCCGGGTTCGACATCATGCCGGCGCCGACGATGGAAACCTTGGCGACGTCCGCCTTGGCGACGATCTCCTTGTACTGAAGGCGCTCGCGGTTGTCCTCGATCGCCTTGATGGCGTCGTCCATGTCGCCGTCAGAGCAGGTGAAGGAAATGTCCTTCGTCCCGTCGCGTCCGATCGACTGCAGGATCATGTCGACATTGATATTCTGCTTGGCGAGCACATCGAAAAGGCGGAAGGCGACGCCGGGCTGGTTCTTAAGCCCTATAACGGAAACGCGGTCCGCATCCTTGTCCACAGCAACGCCGCTGATGAGCATCCTCTCCATCTTTGCATCCTCCTTGACCGTTGTCCCCTCGGACATATTAAGGCTCGACCTTACGACGAGCTTGACCCCGTACTTCTTCGCCATCTCGACTGAGCGGTTGTGCAGGACTCCCGCGCCGAGAGTCGCCAGTTCGAGCATCTCGTCGTAGGTAATCTCCTCAAGCTTCCTCGCGCCCTTGACGACGCGCGGATCGGCGGTATAGACGCCGTCGACGTCCGTGTATATCTCGCAGGCGTCCGCGTGCAGCGCGGCGGCCAGCGCGACGGCCGTCGTGTCGGAGCCTCCGCGGCCCAAAGTCGTATAGTCGTCGTACTTATTCACGCCCTGGAAGCCCGTCACGATGACGATCTTCCTGTCCTCAAGCTCGTGGAAAATGCGCTCCGTGTCGATGCGCTTCAGCCTCGCCCCGCCGTACTGGCTGGTCGTGTGCATGGCGACTTGGAAAGCGTTGAGCGAAACCGCCCTGACCTTCATCGCGGCCATCGCCATCGCCATCATCGACACCGAGACCTGCTCGCCCGTCGTCATGAGCATGTCGAGCTCGCGCTTGGGCGGCTTCGGGTTGACCTCGTGCGCCAGCGAGATGAGCTCGTCGGTCGACTTGCCCATCGCCGAAAGGACGACGACGACGTCATTGCCCTTCTCATAGTCGGCGATGCATCGCTTCGCCACGTTCATGATGCGCTCCGGCGTTCCGACCGAAGTCCCGCCGAATTTCTTCACAATAAGCATTGTCTCTCCCCCGCCGCGCCGAACCGCCGCGGCTCAATGCAGGGCGCTCCCTCACAAAAGCGCCCGCTCAAACTTCCGCTCCGTTTCGGTAAATGAAGCCCTTGAGGGCTTTCATTTTCCGATCAGGCGCGGTACATCTTTATGACCTTGCCCGCTGCTGCCGCGGCCTTCTTGTCGGCCTCCTTGCCCGCCATCGGGGCGGTCAGGATATCGGCCTCGCCGTCCGCCTCGGCGGACTTTGCGATTTCGCCGAACGCGGCGGCCGCCTCGTCAAGGCTGCCCGCGAACCTTACGAAGAAAGGACGTACCTCCTCGCCCGGCTCGACGAGCTCGGCCTTTTCGCAGCCCCAGTTGTTGGGGTAGGCGGCTCCCTTGGGCGTGCGCGCTATGGATACGACGTCGCCCGCGACCGCCGAAGCGGTCGGAAGCGAGCCCGCGCCCGACCCGTAGAAAAGGAGGTCGCCGACCGCGTTGCCCTCAAGCGCGACGGCGTTCATGACCCCGTCGACGTTGTAGAGCATCTTCTCAGGGCCGACGAAAGCCGGCGCGACCGACGCCGAAACGCCGCCTTCTATGCGGACGCTCTCGGCGACCAGCTTGATCTTGCCGCCGATGCGCGCCGCCGCGTCGATGTCGTCCTTCGTAACTTCCGTGATTCCCTTTACGGGCACGTCCTTATAGGAAATGAAGCGGCCGTAGGCCAGCGTCGAAAGTATGGCTATCTTCCTCTGGGCGTCGTATCCCTCGACGTCCGCCTCGGGATGGAGCTCGGCGTATCCGAGCTTCTGGGCATCGGCAAGGGCCTCGGAAAAGCTCTGCCCCGCCTGTCCCATCTGAGTGAGTATGTAGTTCGTCGTGCCGTTGACTATTCCGCTGACCGACATTATGCAGTCGGCGGTGAGCGCCTCGTTGATCGCGTGGATCACGGGGATGCCGCCCCCGCAGCTGGCCTCGAAGAGGTAGTTGACGCCGTGCTCGGCAGCCGTCTTCAGGAGGTCCGAGCCGTACTCGGCGACCAGCTCCTTGTTCGAGGTGCAAACGCTCTTGCCCGCCTCGAGCGCGGCCTTCGTAAAGCTGTAGGCAGGCTTAAGGCCGCCCATCGTCTCGACGACGATCGCGACCTCGGGGTCGCTTAAAATATCGTTGAAGTCGTGCGTCAGGACGCCCTCGGCAGGGTCTCCCGGAAATTCGCGGAGGTCGAGGACGTGGGCGACTTCGATTTCTTCCCCGACCCTGGCCGCGATGCTCTCGCGGTTCATGGTCAGCACCTTGTACACGCCCGATCCGACCGTACCGTATCCCAATATGGCTGCTTTTATCATTCCGGCACCTCCCGCGCGGCATCAAGCGCCGCTAGTACCTTGCATTTACCGAATAGATGTCGCGTCGGCGGCGGCATCCTTCGCGCGGTTTCCCTGTGCCTCCCACTTGAGGAAAGCGTTGATGAAGGGATCGATCCCTCCGTCGAGCACCTTCGCGGCGTTCGTCTGCTCTTCGCCCGTGCGCAGGTCCTTGATCAGCTGGTAGGGCTGCAGGAAATAAGAACGTATCTGGTTGCCCCAGGCGATCTCCGTGACCTTGCCGCGGATGTCGTCGAGCTTTTCGGCGTTCTGCTGCTTCTTGAGCATGAAGAGCTTGATTTTGAGTTCCTGGAAGGCCTTGTCCTTGTTCTGGAACTGCGACCTTTCGTTCTGGCAGGTAACGACTATTCCCGTCGGGAAATGCGTTATCCTTATGGCGGACGAGGTCTTGTTGATGTGCTGTCCGCCCGCGCCCGAGGAACGGTAGGTGTCGATCCTTATGTCCTTCGGGTCGATCTCTATGTCGAGGTCTTCATCGATTTCCGGCATTACTTCGCAGGCCGCGAACGAGGTCTGCCTCTTTCCGTTCGCGTTGAACGGGGAGATCCTGACCAGGCGGTGGACGCCGTGCTCGGACTTGAGCATGCCGTAGGCGTTCTCGCCGTTGACCTGGAAGGTAACGGACTTAAGCCCGGCCTCGTCGCCGTCGAGCATGTCGAGGACTTCGACGCTGTAGCCGTGGGCGTCCGCCCACCTGCTGTACATGCGGTAGAGCATGTTCGTCCAGTCCATTGCCTCTGTTCCGCCCGTGCCCGCGTGGAGCGTCACTATCGCGTTGCAGTGGTCGTACTCTCCGGAGAGGAGCGTCTTAAGGCGCAGCGCCTCGAACTTCTCCTTGAAGTCGTCGTACATCTCCTGGACGTCGGGAACGACGCTCGTGTCGCCCTCTTCGTCCGCCATCGCTATCATGTCGCGGATGTCGTCGCGCGCCGAGACGAGTCCCTGGTACCCCTCCACGTCCGACTTTAAGGAAGCGAGGAGCTTGGTCTTCTTCTGCGCGTCCTCGGGGTCGTTCCAGAGGTTCGGGTCCTCGAGCTCGCGCCCGAGTTCTTCTATGCGTTTTTCCTTGACAGCGAGGTTAAAGTGAATCCCTCATTTCAACTAAAGGCGTGTCGTAGGAGTTCAGTTCCAAACGGATCGGATCCAACTCGACCATTAGTCTCACCTTCTTTCTTTTTCTGGCGCATTTAGACGAATGCTGTTGTTGCTTGCTACAAAGCTTCATGATACACAAAAACAAAAGCCACTGCAAGCTCCCGCCGCTCGGCTTTTTAGCCCTAATGGCTTTTCGCGGCCGCTCACATCAGTTCAAGCAGCCCCGGCAGCTGCGCCAGCGAATCTATCCTGTAATCAGGAATTATCTCTCCGGCGGGCGCCTCCTCGTGGATCCAAACCGTGTCGATCCCCGCGTTCTTTGCGCCGAGGATGTCCGAGCGGAGCGAGTCGCCCGCCATGACCGCCTCGGCCGCGCTGTAGCCCTCTATCCGCTCTGCGGCATAGTCGAAGAACTCGCGCGCTGGCTTGTACGCCCCGATTTCCTCGGAGATCAGCTGCATGCCGAAATACCCTCCGATCCCGCCGGCGGCGATCCTTTTTGCCTGCACCGACCTCGTCCCGTTCGAGGCGAGTATCAGAAAATATTTCCCGCTGCCCCTAAGCTCGTCGAGCGCTTCCTTCGCGCCTTCAAGGAATATCGCCTTTCCCGAAAGCTCCTCCTCGTAGATGCCGCTCGCGCGCACGTCCATCCCCGCGTCCGCGCCCATCCACCGAAGGAGCTCGGCGAACCTTCCGACCATCACCTCATCGCGCGTCAGCCCGCCCTCTTCGAGTCTCTTCCAGCAGGCGTCGTTTATCTCGTGGTACTTCGAAAGCGCCTCCTCCGTCACCGGCAGGCCGCACCTTTCGAGCGTCGCCGAAAGCGCCGCCCTCTCCGACGCCTTGAAGTCGTAAACCGTATCGTCCAAATCAATGAAAATGAATTTCTTCATCGCCGCTCCTTGCCCCCGCCTTACTTGTCCTCCGTGCCCGACGCCGCCCGCGCGGCCGCCTGCCTCAGCTCTTATGGTACCTGCATCGGAGGCGATTCCTGCTGCCGCGCATCCCGTTTCGAGCCTCTGGCTTCCCTCCGCCCGCGCGGCCGCCTGCCTCAGCTCTTCTGCCGCCTGCCGCAGAGGCGCTTACCGCTGCCGCGCATCCGCTCCAAGGCCTCCGGCGTTCATTCCGCCGCCCGCGCGGCCCGGTTTTCTTCTTACTCCACGCGGATTTCGCGCCCCAGGGCAAACGACCAGATTATCCGCTCCGTGACCTTCATGCCCGTGGCGCGTTCCAAGGCTTCGGCGTAGTATTCGAGCTGCCGTTCGTACCTGTCGGCAAGCGTCTTGCCCGTCCTCACCCTATCGGTCTTGTAGTCGATGAGGACGATGCCGTCTCCTTCAGTGAAGCAGGCGTCGGCCACGCCCTGGACCAGCACTTCCTCGTCCGCGGGGAAGTCCGGCCTTACGCGGTCCGCAGCGACCAGCATCGCGAAAGGCTGCTCTCTGAGGAGCCTTCCCTCGCGCGAAGCCAGCGCCATCCGCTGCCCGATCGGGCTTTCCACGAACTTTGCGATGTCGCCGGGCCAGACCGCCTCGGCCTCGGCTTCGTCGAGTAGGCCTTTCGCCTTCATCGCCCCGATCTGCCTGGCAGCCTCACCGGCCTTTTCATTTTCCGAAAATGCCCCGTAGTCGAGGAGCTGCATGACCCTGTGGTAGGCAGTTCCGCGCATCGCGCCGCTTATTTTCGCGCGGCCCGCGCCCATGAAGTTCGGGACGGGCGGCACGTACTCCTTCTCCTCGGCCTCTTTAAGCGCGGCCTCCCTGAAGAGCTCTTCGGCCTCCTCGTCGGGCAAAAAGCCGTGCTTTAGCTGCGAGACCGAAACCTTCCCCGGCGCCGCGGCCCTGCCTGCGTATCCGTATTCCCACGAAAATGCCTCGCCAAGGACTTTTTTAAGCTCCTCGTCGTACACTTCCCCGGGACGCGCTTCCTTTATGCCGTCGACCAGGTCGGCGCGGCTCTTCCTGCTCTTCGCCCCGCCCGTATAAAGCGAGGAGGGATCCTGCCTTATTATGAGGTCGGCCCCCTTCTCCTTCGCGTATGCCTTGAACGCGGGGTAGAGTATCTGCGCGGGTGTAGACGGGTCGGCCAGCTGGCTCTTTGAGAGCGTCTTTATCGTCCTGCCGCCGTACTCTTTTTCTCCGCAGAGGATTATGCCGTCGAGACTGTTCTCGTTCTCTTTCTTGTGCTTCGCGCTGTCCTTCGACTCTTTAATGAACCCCGAAAGTATGAGCTTCGACTTCGCGCGGGTGAGCGCCACGTAGTACACCCTCATCTCCTCGCCGCGCGCCCGGACCGCCTTCGCCTCTTCTACGATCTTGCGCTTGAGCGGCTCGGTCTTAAGGCGGAGCTCCAGATCCACGTGCGATATCGCCGCCCCCGCGTCCTGGTCCACGACGAGGAAGCCCTTCTCATCATTTTTATTGAACCCCCTTCCTAGCCCCGAAACGAACACCACGGGGAACTCCAGGCCCTTGCTCTTGTGGATCGTCATTATCCGCACGGCGTCGACATCGGCTTCGAGTGCCTGCGCGGGTTCAAGGTCCGTATCCTTGCGGCGCAGCTGGCGGATGTACCTGACGAAGCCGAGAAGCCCAGACGCGGAAATCCTGTCGTAGTCCTCGGCGTGCGCGGCGAGGAACTTTAAGTTCACGGCGCGCTGCATGCCGTTCGCCATCGAGGAGGCTATCTCAACGAGGTGCGTCCTTGCGTATATCCTGTAAATGAGTTCCGCAAGCGGCGTATCGGGGACTTCGCCGCGAAGCTCTTCGTACAGCGAAAGAAAGGCGCGGACCTTCTCCGCCAGGGCGTCGCCGCCCTCGGCCGCCGCCTTCAGATAGTCGAAGAAATAGGCCTCTGCCGCCTCATTTTCCTCCATCGCAGCCCTTCCGCGCAGCTTCACCTTCGCGAGCTCCCATTCGCCGAAGCCGCCGATCGGGGAGGCGAGCACCGCCGCGAGCGGGATGTCCTGCAGGGGATTTTCGAGGACGGAAAGAAAGTTCAACGTCCATGTGACCTCGGGCGAATCGAAGTACCCTTCGCCGCCGCTGACGAGGCAGGGGATGCCCCTGTCCTCAAGCGCCTTCTTGAAGGCCTTGTTGGCTCCACTGCTCCGAAGGAGTATCACTATGTCGCTGTACCTAAGCGGTCCGATCGCCCTGGCCTCGGCGGCGTGGTCGATTTTCTTGAGCGTCCCGCTTCCCTGTGCCGCGACGCTTTTTGCGCTCTCTGCCGTCTCTGCTGCAGCGGCCGCGTCAGCCGCCTCAGCCACCTCAGCTGTCTCTGCCGCTTCTGCTGCCTCTGCCGCCTCAGCTGTCTCAGCCGCTTCAGCTGCCGCAGACGCTTCTGTTGCCTCAGCTGCTTCTGTTGCCTCAGCTGCTTCTGTTGCCTCAGCTGCTTCTGTTGCCTCA
>Ga0065709_1006214_pt1 | contig 11761 bp, 10 predicted proteins | sample Hoacrofraction14_2_FD_59096 | JGI IMG/M metagenome (GOLD analysis project Ga0065709, IMG submission 59096) | Hoatzin crop microbial communities from Cojedes, Venezuela, sample from fiber fraction 14 v1 | ecosystem: Host-associated > Birds > Digestive system > Esophagus > Crop | place: Venezuela... | reverse complement strand
TTTGGACAAACACCCGGAAGACCGTGTGGTGTGTGTGGACAAGCTGACGTATGCGGGCAACCTCTCCACCCTTGAACCGGTGATGGACAAGCCGAACTTCCGCTTTGTGAAGCAGGATATCTGCGAGCGTGAGGGCGTGAACAAGCTCTTCGAAGAAGAACATCCGGACATCGTGGTGAACTTTGCGGCCGAGTCGCATGTCGACCGGTCCATCGAGGATCCGGAAATCTTCCTGCGCACGAACATCATCGGCACAAGCGTGCTGATGGATGCGTGCCGGACTTACGGCATCCGGCGTTACCATCAGGTGTCCACCGACGAAGTGTACGGGGATTTACCGCTCGACCGCCCGGACCTCTTCTTTACGGAAGAGACGCCGATCCACACGTCTTCACCTTATTCCTCGTCCAAAGCAGGGGCGGATCTGCTCGTGCTGGCGTACTACCGCACCTACGGTTTACCGGTGACGATTTCGCGCTGCTCGAACAACTACGGGCCGTACCATTTCCCGGAAAAGCTCATTCCATTAATGATTGCGAATGCCCTCAACGACAAGCCGCTTCCGGTATACGGGGAAGGCAAGAACGTGCGTGACTGGCTGTATGTGGAAGACCACTGCCATGCCATCGACCTCATCATCCGCAACGGCCGTGTGGGCGAGGTGTACAACGTCGGCGGTCACAATGAGATGGCCAACATCGACATCGTCAAAATCATTTGTAAAGAGTTAAACAAACCGGAATCCCTGATCGTTCATGTCGAAGACCGCAAGGGTCATGACATGCGCTATGCAATCGACCCGACCAAGATCCACAACGAACTCGGCTGGCTGCCGGAAACGAAATTTGAAGACGGCATCAAGAAAACAATCAACTGGTATCTCACACACCGTGACTGGTGGGAAAACATCATCTCCGGAGAGTACCGGAACTACTACGAAAAGATGTACGGCTCCAGAAAGCAGGTCGGCTGATCATGCGTGTCCTGGTGACCGGCGTCAACGGCCAGCTTGGTCATGACGTCGTCAAAGAACTTCAAACAAGGGGCCATACACCGATTGGGACAGATATCACCCCTGAGTATCAGGGCATGGATGATATCCATCCGGAATATGTGGCCCTGGATCTCACGGACGAAGATGCTGTGCGCACAGTTATGCATGACGTGCATCCCGATGCCCTCGTGCACTGCGCCGCCTGGACGGCCGTTGATGCGGCCGAGGACAATCAGGACAAAGTGTTTGCAATCAACGAAACAGGCACACAGTATCTGGCAACGGCGGCCAGGGCATGCGATGCGGTGATGATGTACATCTCCACCGACTACGTGTTCAGCGGGGACGGAGAGACGCCGTGGGACCCGGATGACACAAACTTTGCGCCGCTCAATGTGTACGGTGCGTCCAAACTCGCCGGGGAAAACGCCGTGCGCAGGACGCTGGACAAATATTTCATTGTCCGCATTGCCTGGGTGTTCGGCAAGAACGGCGGGAACTTCGTGCGGACGATGCTGAAGGTCGGTGAGACCCACAATCAGGTGCGGGTCGTGAACGACCAGATCGGCACGCCGACGTATACGGAAGACCTGGCAAGACTGCTCGTTGATATGCTTGAAACTGACAAGTACGGACATTACCATGTCACGAACAGTGGCGGCTATATTTCGTGGTATGACTTTACGAAAGAAATTTACAAACAGGCGGGACTGAAGACTGAAGTCATTCCGGTGACCACTGAGGAATACGGGTTGTCCAAAGCGAAACGGCCGTTCAACTCACGCCTGGACAAATCCAAACTGGAAGACAATGGTTTCACCCCTTTGCCACAGTGGCAGGATGCGGTGAAACGGTATGTGGAGGCACTTGGCTATGGGACAGATCACAGTCACAAAGGCACCGATTGAGGGCCTGTATATTATCGAACCGACAGTGCACGGGGATGCGCGTGGTTATTTTATGGAAACCTACAACCAGAACGATATGCATGAAGCCGGGCTGGACATGGTGTTCGTACAGGACAACCAGTCCAAAAGCACGAAAGGCGTCCTGCGCGGACTGCATTTCCAGAAACAATTCCCGCAGGGCAAACTGGTGCGTGTGATCAAGGGTGTGGTGTTTGACGTTGCGGTTGATTTGCGCAGTGATTCCGACACGTACGGACAGTGGTTCGGGGTGGAACTCACCGAAGACAACCACAAGCAGTTCTACATCTCCGAAGGCTTTGCGCACGGTTTCCTCGTGCTCAGCGATGAAGCGGAGTTCTGTTACAAGGTCACGGACTTCTACCACCCGGGGGATGAAGGCGGACTGGCATGGAACGACCCGTCCATCGGCATCGGCTGGCCGCAGGTTGTGGGGGACTATCCGGAGAGCGCCGACCCGTCGGGCTACACACTTGAAGACGGCACACCGCTCAACCTGTCCGACAAGGACACGAAGTGGCTGACACTCAAAGACACATTTAAGTTTTAGACAGGCACAGGCCTGTCTTTCTTTTGTCTGACACTCTTGCGTTTGCGGGGAATTGATGATTAAATTGACATGTACACGAAAGAAGGGACGGCTTATGAAAAGAAATAAAATCGTATGGCTGGTGGCGGCGGCCATGATGTTTGCGCCAATCACAGCCTGTCACAAATCCTCTTCATCCTCCTCGACGTCTTCGGTTGAGGTGAAGGAAGACGAAACAATCAGCTGGAATGAAGACTGGGAGTATGCCTCGTTCTCCAAAATCCATGACGACAGCGTCACGCTGTACTATGCCCAGGGGTCGAACCGCAAGGGCAAGGTCATTGCGGTCAACGCAGGTCACGGCACGAAAGGCGGCTCCTCGGTGAAGACATACTGTCACCCGGACAAGAGCGCCAAGGTCACCGGCGGCAGCACGGCCGAAGGGGCCACAAAGGCCACGGCCATCAGTGAAGGCACCACGCTCGACGACGGCACGAGTGAAGCCGAGGCGAACCTCTCACTGGCGAAGATTCTCAAAGAACAGCTTCTCGAAAAAGGCTATGACGTTTTGATGATCCGGGAAGATGACGACACCCAGCTCGACAACATTGCCCGTACGGTTCTCGCCAACAACAATGCGGACTGTCACCTGGCGCTGCACTACGACTCCACGGACACTGACAAAGGCTTCTTCTACATCGGGGTGCCGGATGTGGATTCCTATAAATCCATGGAACCGGTGGCGTCCCACTGGAAAGAGCATGAAGCGCTTGGACAGGCGGTCCTGAGCGGAATGAAGTCTGCCGGTGTCACAATTTACGGTGAAGGCACGATGGCAGTGGATCTCACCCAGACATCGTATTCCACAGTTCCGTCGCTTGACCTTGAAGTGGGGGACAGAGCTTCCAAACATGACAAAGACACCCAGACGACTTTGGCCAAGGGCATCGTCGCCGGTCTGAACAACTATTTTGAGTCCTGAGGTGATGACTCCAGCCGGAGTCATCCCTTTTTTGTTTCAGAAAATGAAAGAAGGAAGGGCTATCATGGTGGGAAACGGACAATCCATGGTGAGTTTTGAAAATGGGCCGGGAAGGCTTTGCAAAGGGGATCTGTTATTTTTATAATAGATATGATGTGAGTCCAAAAAGGCTTGCACACAAATCATCCAAGGAGGAATATACTGATGTGTGGGATTACAGCATATACAGGCAAATCTGATGCTTTGCCATTCTTATTACAGGGGCTAGAACGCCTCGAATACCGCGGCTATGACTCAGCCGGCGTGACGATTTTACGTGATGGCGTGCTGCACACGATCAAACGCAAAGGCCGTCTGGCCAATCTGGAGGAGGCGTTGGAAGGCGAAGACATGAGTGGCCATCTCGGCATCGGCCATACGCGCTGGGCGACGCACGGGGTGCCAAGCAACCTCAACTCCCATCCGCATACGAATATGAAAAATACGCTCTCGATTGTCCACAACGGCATCATCGAGAACTATCGTGAACTCAAGGAAATCCTTCTGAACAAAGGCTACGAATTCCAGTCGGAAACCGACTCCGAAGTCGTTGTTCAGCTCCTTGACTATTACTATGAAGGTGACCTGCTTGAAGCAACGCTCAAGGTGCTCAATTGCCTGCGCGGCTCTTACGCTCTGTGCATCATCTCGACCGAACATCCGGACGAAATCATCGTTGCCCGCAAGGACTCTCCGCTCGTCATCGGACGCACGGACGACGGCTTTGTGGCGGCCAGTGACATCCCGGCCCTTCTGGCCTACACGAAAAACGTGTACTTCCTCGAAGACGACGACGTTGCCCGCCTGACACCGGACGGGGTGACGTTCTATGACCGTGACGGTCAGGATATCCACCTCGACGAAGTCGAAATTCCTTACGACATGGAAGCCGCCCGGAAGGAAGGCTATGACACCTTCATGCTCAAGGAAATTTATGAACAGCCGCATGTGATCGGTGAAACGATGCGCGGCCGCATCACGAATGAGACGGTCATCATGCAGGAACTCGATGACATCGACTTCCGCAAGTTCAACCGCGTTTACTTTGTCGCCTGCGGCACGGCGTACCACGCCTGCCTGTGCGGCGCCAACATCCTTGAACATGCGACCCGTCTGCCGGTCACGACCCAGGCTGCTTCGGAATTCCGTTACGGTGACCCGATCATTGACGAAAAGACGTTGTGCGTGTTTGTGTCCCAGTCCGGGGAAACAGCGGATACACTCGCAGCGCTCCGCCTCGCCAACAAGAAGGGGTGCACGACGATTGCGGTGGCCAACGTGCTTGGCTCCACGATTTCCCGTGACGCCCAGTACACGCTGTACACGTCTGCCGGGCCTGAAATCGCCGTTGCTTCGACGAAGGCGTACACGACCCAGCTTGTCCTGCTCACGCTCTTTGCGGTGTATGTCACCCAGAGACTTGGCATGAGAGTGGATGAGGATCTCGTCAAGCAGATTGAAACCCTGCCACAGTACGTTGAGCAGATTCTCAAGGACGAAGAGGTCTTTGCGGGTTATGCTGAAATGTTAAAGGACAAGAGAGACTGTTACTTCATCGGGCGCGGTCTGGACTATGCGTCCGTGCTTGAAGGCGCTCTGAAGCTCAAGGAAGTCAGCTACGTGCACGCCGATGCGTATATCGCCGGTGAGCTGAAGCACGGTCCGATTGCCCTGATCGAAGACGGGACGGTCGTCGTTGCGGTGGCCCTGCAGCCGAACGTGGCCGAAAAGACCATCTCCAACATTCAGGAAACGATTGCGCGCGGCGCCGATGTCGTTCTCTTCACGACCGAAGACGAAGAAGCCCTCGGCATCAAAAACAAATACAACCTGCCGAAGGTCAACCCGGTGCTCTCGAGCGTGCTGGTGGCCATTCCGCTCCAGCTGTTCGCTTACCACACGGCCGTCATCAAGGGCTGCGACGTGGACAAACCACGCAATCTGGCCAAGTCTGTCACAGTCGAATAACATTTTTCAAAACTATCCCTCCGGGGATAGTTTTGTGTTGTTTCTGTTGGACACTTGCATCAAATAGTGCCCTTAAACACGGCCAAATCCCTTTGAAATAAAAAGAAATATGAAATATGGGAAGATTCCCCGTCAAAACAACTAGGAAAATGTTGGAATTGTGGTATAATTGCGTAGAAATCGGCCTTATGCGCTGAAATCACCAATCAACAACCGCCTCCGGCCGAAGTGGGGCAGCCGGTGGGATTTGCAATTTCAATAGGGGGAATTATTGAAATGAAAAACATTTTCAGACGTCTGGCCCGCAGACGGCATATTCTGATTTTACAGCTCATTGCCAGCGTTGTGGTGGTGGCCATGGTGTACCGCCTTGGTCTGATTCCAATGAAATACATTGCCATCCTGGCACTGCTCCTGGCCGTGCTCCTGATGATTTTCTATTTTGTTCTGGAACCATTCAAAAAGCGCAAACACGGCAAGAAGCACATGCGTTACTTCTTCGGCCGTCTGTGCAGCTTCCTGCTCAGCGTGATGATGTTTGTGGCCAGCGCGTACATTTACCGCAGCGGCAGCGCCATCAAGAAGATGACAGGGCAGGACGACGAAGTCACAACATACTCCGTGATCGTCCTTGACAGCTCTGAGGCGCAGGAGCTTTCCGACATCAGCAATAAAACGCTCGGAGTCGGCCCGAACGTCGACAGCGACAACCAGAGCTATGTTCTCGAACAGATCGGCAGTGAAATCACATTTGACCAGAAAGACTACCTGAACTTCCAGGCTGAGTCCGAAGGTCTGACGGACGGCTCTGTCGATGCAATCCTGATCAACGAATCTTACCGCGACGTGTTTGAAGAAGACGATGAAGACTTCTCCGACACGACCCGCGTCATCTGGACGTATGAAATCACATCCGAAATCGACACATCCGTCGAAACGGATTCCGATGCCAACCCGGCGGGCACGTTCATCGCCTATATTTCCGGTGTGGACTCCCGCGGCAGCGTCAAAGCGACATCCCGCTCTGACGTCAATATGATTGTCACGGTCAATACGAACACGCACAAGATCCTGCTTACGAGTATCCCGCGTGACTACTACGTTACTCTGGCCAATGCCGGCAAGAAGGACAAGTTGACCCACAGCGGTCTGTTCGGCACGGAAAACACGGTCAAGACGGTTGAAGGCTTTATGGATATTGACATCGATTACTATGTCCGCGTCAACTTCACAGCCCTTGTCAACCTCGTCGATGCCCTCGGCGGCATTGATGTGTACAGCGACAAGGCCATCGCCCACATGCAGGGCGGTTACGACCTGAGCGTGAAGAAGGGTGTCAACCACATGGATGGCAAGCTCGCCCTTGCGTTCGCCCGTGAACGTTATGCATATGCGTCCGGTGACCGGCACAGAACGCAGAACCAGCAGGATGTCCTGCAGGCCATCTTCAAGAAACTCATCAAGCCATCGGTTCTGAGCAACTTCAACGACGTGCTCAGTGCGATTGAAGATTGTTTCATCACGAACATGGATGACGATACGATCAAGTCGCTCGTCTCCACCCAGCTCAACACAAACGCGTCCTGGAGTTTCACGAACAGCTACCTCGACGGTTCGGGCAAAATGATGACTGGCGGTTACATGATGCCAAGCACGAAACTGTATTACATGATTCCGGATGAAAGCACGATCACCGAGGCCCAGGCCGAGATCGCCGCGATTCTGGACGGCAAAGATTTAAGCAGCGACTAGGAGGACTACTAATAATGGACAACAATATGATCCAGCAGACTCAGGAAACTGAAATGGAAATTGATCTCGTGGAGGTGTTCAAACACCTCCTCGCCAACATGCGCATGATCATCGCGATGATTCTGGTCTTCGCCCTTGTGGCCGGCCTGCTCACGGTGTTCGTCATTCCGAAGAAGTATTCTTCGACAGTGCGTATTTATCTGAAGCCGGAAAGTGAATCCGGGGTCATCGACTCCTCGCAGGTGTCGGCCAACACGCAGATGGTCAACAACTACATGGAAATGATCAAGGGCAACAACATCACGACCCAGGCGGCCGAAGAGCTCAACCTGGATCAGGAATATGTGTCTGAATCCCTGAGCGTATCGAACGACTCCGACACTCTTATCATCTCCATCACGGCCACGAGCACGGATGCGACCGAAGCGAAGGAAATCGTCGACCAGGTCACCAAGACATTCCGCAGTGAAGTCAAGGAAAACCTTAACGTCACGAACATCGTTATCGTCGACAACTCGGAAATCGCCACGGAACCATCGTCCCCGTCGCTCAAGAAGAACATTGTGATCGGTGCGGCGTTAGGCATGCTCCTGGCGCTGTGCATTGTGTTCGTGCGCATGCTGCTGGATGTCCACATCCACAACAAGGATGAGGCAGAACAGTATCTTGGCATTCCGAATCTCGGCGTGATTCCTTATATCAAATAATCCATGGAGTTCGTAGACATTCATGGTCACTATGCGTGGGGCATAGATGACGGCATCAGAGACAGGGACGAGGCCATCAAGGCGCTCAAAGTGGCCAAAGACAACGGCATCACCGAAATCTGCGCCACCCCGCATGTCGTTTCAGGCACAACGTCGAAAGAAGACATTGCGATGTTCCTGGAACGTATCGACGAACTGCGGACGATTGCCCGCGACATGTACGGCATGACGGTCCATCAGGGTGGGGAAGTGTTCCTCAACCATGACTGCATCCGTCAGGTCAAAGATGAAATCTTTATCCCGTATGACAACACCAAATACGTTCTGTGTGAATTTGACGTGAGAAAACAGCTCCCGGAGGACGAGGATGAGGTGGAGGACTACCTCTACAACATCAAGGTCCGCGGCTACACGCCGGTCGTGGCGCACGTGGAACGTTATTTCAAGGACTATCTCGATCTCGACCGCCTCGAAGAGTGGTTTGACGAAGGCTATGTCCTGCAGGTCAACGCCCCGAGCCTGCTCGGCATTCAGGGCTCGACGATCAAAAAGAACGCCTATGACATCATTGACGCCGGCCTGGCGCACTTTATCGCCTCGGATTCCCACCGGGCGGAAGGCCACCGGTGCCCGACCACGATGATGCAGGCGTACAACGCCTTAAGCAAAGACTACGACCGCGCGGTCATCCAAACCCTGATGCACGACAACCCGCTCTGCATCCTGAACGGTGAACCCGTGGCAGATATTCCGGAGAAGAAGCGCGGCTTCTTCGCCAAATTATGGAGGAGATAAATTATGGCCCGAGACAGTAAGAAACGTAAGAAATCCAAGCAACACCAGAAAACCCACCGCTCCAGGGAAACCTTCAGTATCCTTGAGCAGACAAGCAAGCAGAAACAGTTCGACTTTGCGGAAGTGTTCCGTCACATCCGCACGAACATCGAATACTCCACAATGGACACAGAACTCAAGTCCATCTGCGTGGTATCGACCCAGTCCGGGGAAGCGAAATCGACCTGTGCCATGAACCTGGCCTATATTTTCGCAGCCAAGTATGAACGTGTCCTGCTGGTCGACTGCGACCTGCGCAAGCGCATGGTGCACAGATACATGAACCTGCCGAACGATGAAGGCCTGAGTGACGCTCTTCGTGAATACACGAAGACCCATGCCATCAACCCGAAGTATTTCCAGAGAATCACCCATGAGTCTTTCTCCGGTTATCTCTCGGTCCTGACGGCCGGGACAAAAGTGCCGAACCCTTCTGAAATGCTGTCGAGCCAGACGTTCGCCAACTTCATGCGTGACCTCAAGGACGACTATGACTTTATCATCGTCGACTGTCCGCCGGCCATGCAGACAAGTGACCCGATCCCGGTCGGCAACGCCGTGGACGGGGCGCTCTTCGTCGTTTCCGCACAGGACACGAAGCGCAACGACGCCGCAGCCGCTGTCAAACTCCTTCAGCGCAACCAGGTCAATGTGATCGGCAGTGTCCTCACCAAAGCCGAAGCTGAAGGCTCCAGCTACTACTATTACTACTATTAATGTTTAAACGCATGGCCTACGTGGCCCTGATTCTCGCCCTTTGCGCCGGTTTGGTCGCGGTTGTGGTATACGACCGTCAGACCAAGGCGGAAGAGGCGGTGGCGCTTCAAGAACTTAAGGAAGAAGTCGCAGCCAAAGACAAAGAAGAACGGGAACAGGAAGAGGAAGAGGACACCTCGGCCGACAACACCATCGTCTGTATCGGCGATGCGATGACGTGGGGCACTCAGAAAATCACCTACACGAGTCTGATTACCTCGAATGTGTCAGGCTATAACATGGATAAAATCGGCGGGTACTGGGATACAAGCGATGACATCGCCATCCGTTGCGGGGTTACGAAAATTTACGTAAAAGACGTCACCATCCCGGCCAACCCGAAAGCTGTTGCCATCACGATTTATGATGAAGACGGCAATGAATTCGACGTCCTGCACAACACAGGCTCGAACTTCAAACAGGTCGAAATCGCAGGGATTGCGGGCACCCTGAAGTATGATGCGGAAAAGAAAACCCATTACTTCACGCGCTCGACGGCGGGGACGAAAACCAAAATCACATCCCTGACCCAGATCACCTCGACGATTCCATCCTTCAATAAAAACAATATCTTTATCTTCTGGATGGGCAACTGCGACCCGTACTACAACCTCAGTATTTTCCACACGACCAACCAAATCAAAGCCATCATCAATGCCTGTGGCATCGAAAACTATATCGTCGTCGGGCTCACGTCCAAGCGCCGGTATACAATTGTCGATGACATGAACAAGGTCGTGAAAAACCAGTTTGGCGATCACTACCTCGATATCAGAACGTATCTGATGGAGAAAGGTCTCAAGAAAGCCGGACTCACGGCGACCAAGGATGACAAGACGGACCTGGTCAAGCACTACATCCCGCGCAGCCTGCTTCTGGACGATTTGATCCACTTCAACAAATATTCCAATCAGATCCTTGTTGACAGGCTGGTCAAAAAGATGCAAACATTAAAGTATATCGACAGCTCGTCTGACGACGAAGATGACGATTCGTCCTCTTCCTCCGAAGACTCCACGGACACTGATGAGGAGGCATCATCATGAGAAAATACCTCGTGACTCTCTTTCTGCTCATGACACTGGCACTTTCCGGATGTACGTCGTCCACGACGTCATCCCATAAATCCGAAAGTACGGAGACGACCACGGCGACATCGCTGTCCTCGGGCCACGACTTCGCGCTCAACGCCACGAAGATCACGATGCCGTTAAGCGGGGAGTTCACCTTCCTGCTCTCCGACGCCAAGGCCTCGGAACTGACCTTTGCGTCCAATGACGAAACAGTTGCCACGATTGACTCCGACGGCTCGGTCACCGGCCTGAAAGCCGGCAGCACCGCGGTCACGGCGACATGCGGGTCGTATACCCATACCTGCAACATCGTTGTGAATAAAAAGTACGAGGAAGTCACGGTCACTCTAGGGAAGGAATCCTCTTCCTCTTCGTCCAAGAAGAAGTCGTCATCCTCTTCGTCGTCTTCTTCCAGCAAGAAGAAAACGACCACGACCACGGATGATGACGATGATGACAACAGTTCCATCCTCTCCAGCCTCTTTGGCTCCAAGTCGAAGAAAAAGAAGAGCAGTTCCTCATCGTCCAAGAAAAAATCGTCGTCCACGAAGAAAACAACGACCACGGATGATGACAACTCTTCATCCAAGAAGAGCAGTTCTTCCTCCAAGAAGTCCAGTTCTTCCTCGAGTAAGAAGTCTTCGTCGTCCTCATCGAAGAAGAGCAGTTCGTCAAGCAGTTCTTCCTCGTCCAAGAAGAGCAGCTCCTCAAGCAGTTCTTCCTCATCCAAGAAGAGCAGCAGTTCTTCGTCTTCCAAGAAGAGCAGCTCGTCCAGCTCTTCGGGTTCGTCTTCGTCGGGCTCGTCAAGCTCGTCCGGTTCGTCTTCGTCGGGCTCGTCAAGCTCGTCCGGTTCGTCTTCGTCCGGCTCTTCCGGCTCTTCGTCCGGCAACTCTGAATCGGGTTCGTCCGAAAGCTCCGGCACGTCTGAAAGCGGCAGCTCCGAAGGCTCCGGTGAAAGCGAAAGCTCGTCCGAAAGCACCGGCTCGGAAGACTCCGGGGAATAACATGATGATTCACAGGCCATGTCTTAAAGACATGGTCTTTTTGTATGCATAAGCACGGCTAATCAAAAAGACAAAAAATCGCGACAGGACATCACCGGGGCAGGGGTCCAATAAGGTCAGAGAATAAGCAAGAATCTGACAACGATGACGAATACTACAAATAAAACAAGAGTCCTGGGCAATTCCGGGATTGAAGT
>Ga0065709_1006446_pt1 | contig 11764 bp, 5 predicted proteins | sample Hoacrofraction14_2_FD_59096 | JGI IMG/M metagenome (GOLD analysis project Ga0065709, IMG submission 59096) | Hoatzin crop microbial communities from Cojedes, Venezuela, sample from fiber fraction 14 v1 | ecosystem: Host-associated > Birds > Digestive system > Esophagus > Crop | place: Venezuela... | reverse complement strand
GCCTGATACTTGCGATTGCCGATGAAAGTGAAGAAGAAATCATTGAAAAGTTCATCGGCACGGCGTGAAATCTGCGTGCTATCGATGAAATCTTCGAGCGTGTCACCCGCCAGAGACGCATTGCCCAGCGTATCGATTCCCAGCGAGTCGTCGGCATCAGGTTTACCTCCGCGACACCCACTCGTGGTGAAGCACAGCGGAAGAACGACTGCCAACGATAACAAAAGAAAAGCAAACCTTTTCATCTCCTTGTTTTATGTGTTCATTCTATATTATCTCTCAAATTGCTGCAAAAATACAACTTTATTTCGATAATGTTCTTTTTTTTCTCCGAAAAATCATATCTTTGCACAAATTTTCAGCCCCAAAGGGCTGCCATACAACCGATTGAAACAACTATGCTCATAGACAAAATCGACGCGCTGCTCAAAGAAGTCAGCGAATTGCAAGCCAGTAACGCCGCAGAAATTGAACAACTGCGACTGAAATATCTCAGCAAGAAAGGCGAAATCAACGCCCTCATGGCTGAGTTCCGCAACGTAGCTGCCGACGAGAAGAAAACGCTCGGCGTCAAAATCAATGAACTCAAGCAGATGGCTTTTGCCAAAATCAACGAGCTCAAAGAACAAGCTGAGACGCAAGAAACAGGAAGCGACGACATCGACCTCACGCGCACGGCCTACCCCTACATGCTGGGAACAAGACATCCGCTGTCGATCGTCAAAAACGAAATCATCGACATCTTCCATCGCATGGGATTCTCCCTCGCCGAAGGACCCGAAATCGACGACGACCTGCATATCTTCACCAAACTCAACTTTGCCGCCGACCACCCCGCACGCGATATGCAAGACACCTTTTTTGTGAGGCAGTCTGACGACGACGTGACGAAAAACGTACTGCTTCGTTCGCACACCAGCAACGACCAAACGCAATATATGGAGTCGCATCAGCCTCCCATCCGCGTGATATGTCCAGGACGCGTCTATCGAAACGAAGCCATCTCGGCCCGCGCCCACTGCTTCTTCCACCAGGTGGAAGGCCTCTATGTGGATAAGAACGTGAGTTTCACCGACTTAAAGCAGGTGCTCCTCACCTTCGCACGTGAGTTCTTCGGGCCCGACACAAAAATCCGTCTGCGCCCCTCCTACTTTCCCTTCACCGAGCCAAGCGCCGAAATGGACATCTCATGTCATATCTGCGGCGGAACAGGATGCGGTTTCTGTAAACATACAGGATGGGTGGAAATCCTCGGATGCGGCATGGTCGATCCCAACGTGCTCGACGCATGTGGCATCGATAGCAAAGTCTATTCGGGCTATGCCTTCGGTATGGGCGTAGAAAGAATTACCAACCTGAAATATCGAGTGGCCGACCTCCGCATGTTCTCCGAAAACGACGTGCGCTTCCTTAAAGAGTTTGAGGCCGCTTATTGATGGCCAATCAATGACAGAACGACAACCCCTTGCACCCCTTCTCGCAGCACTCCTGCTGTGGATAGCATCGCTGCCGTGCGTCGCCAAGACACACGGCAGCGATTCCATACGCCATTATGGATTCAAGATAGACGTCGCGCCAGGACGCATCATCTGCATGGACCAATGGCAAAAGAAATGGCAACGCAACAAACAATCCACCTCCATCGGTTTCGAAATCAACCACTCCGCATTGCCATCGGATAGCAACGCCTATTCGCGCGACTACAACTACCCCTCTTTCAACTACGGACTTCGCCTCTCCCTCAACGACGTCACCATGCACCGCGACCCCGATCCTGCATGGGGATATGCCGAAGAAGTAGATTACGACTCACGCCTCGGCAACATCGTCACAGCCTATACGACCTTCACCCGTCCCCTCCTGCGCACCAAACATTGGACTCTCGACTACCTCCTCGGTAGCGGCATAGGCTATGGGAAACACAAATACAGCCCAGGAAACAACATCGACAACGAGCTAACGGGCTCGCGCTTCCTCATCTATTTCGTTGCAGGCGCGCACGCTACCTATCGAGTGACGCGCGACTGGGGCCTCACCGCCGGCCTAGAGTTCTTCCACCACAGCAACGGAGCGCTCAACCGCCCCAACAAAGGCGCCAACGTCATTACGCCCGTTGTGGGAATCCGCTATATGCCCTACTACGAAGAAACGCTCCGCCGCCCCCATACCACCGCGCAGAAAGACACAGAGCAGCCACGCGTAGGGCACTGGTTTTCAAAGATAACCATCGGCACAGGCGGCAAAACGCTCAACGAAGACTGGCAACTCACGCAGTTCAACACCCCGCCCGACAGCGCCCGCTATCGCACTTCGCGCTTCCACTTCTACACCGCCTACTCCCTGCAGGCCGACATTCTCTATCGCTATGCACGGCGATGGGCATCGGGCATTGGCGCCGACCTATTTTATGGCACCTACGCCAACCACGTGAAACAGCTCGACCAAGCAGCAGGCATCGATTTGCCACACAGCCCTTGGTCCTTCGGACTGGCCGCCAAACACCACGCCTACTATAATCGGCTCTATCTGAACATGGCCGTCGGCGTTTATCTCTATCGCCACATGGGCCAGAATGCCAAGGAGATAGAAAAACCATACTATGAACGCATCGGCGTCAACTATGCCTTCCCGAAACTCGGCAACCTATCCATCGGATTCAATGTGAAAGCCCATCTCACCAAAGCCGACCTCACAGAAATCGTTGTCTCCTACCCTATCAGCCACTAAACGGCAGCAGAAAAGGACACGCAAGCAACTTTTTTTACAAAATTTTTGCTAAATATTTGCAAATTAGAGAAGTTCGCCGTATATTTGCAGAATTAAAAGAAAAATCAATTAAACTATCAATTCTATTAATTTAATCCTAATTTTACATGAAACATTTAAGACTTTTGGCAGCTGCAATCGCAGTTTTGTTCGGTCTGCAAGTTAACGCTCAGACCTGGACAGGAGCAGCCCCTGCAGATGGAGATTTCTATCTCTATAATGTGGGAACAGGTACTTATCTTTGTGGTGCCGTGAACTGGGGCACACGCGCCGCCGTTGCTGAGAACGGTTACGGCGTTACACTCGCTGTTGCAGAGGGTGGATATACCATCTCTACTACAGCATCATTTGCTAATAAATACTTAGGAGACAACGGTTACATGGACAATGGAACCGCTGCTACATGGGTCTTCACACTCGTTGACGGAACTACCGACACCTACACCATGAAGACTGGCGACAACTATTTCTATGCCAATCCTGATGATGCTGACAACGTTATGTATGACGCTATCGTTACGAATTTGGGCACAGAACTTCCTGCAACAGCAAACTATGGATACTGGAAACTGGTCACCAAGGACATTCTTTTGGAAGACGCACAAGCTAATGCAACGGAAGATAGTCCTGCAAACTTGTCTATGCTTATCCAATGCCCGCGCTTCGACCGTACCTCCATCACCGGATGGAACAATATTGGAGCCGTTGGCAACAACAACAAATGGAGTGCCTCCATGATGAACTATGTTGTTGAGAAATGGCATGCAACCATCGACTGCTACCAAACATTGGAAAGCATGCCTGCAGGTAAATATATGTTGAAAGTTCAGGGATATACCCGCGACAACGACGAAGAGTATGCACAACTCTATATCAACGATACCGAGGCTAACTTCATGCATATTCAAGAAGATGGTTTGACCGAGGATACATACGAGACAGGTAAAACCGTAGACGATGTATATGTTCCCGATAACATGTATCAAGCTGGCCAATATTTCGCTGCTGGTTACTACGACAAGAACTCTGTCACTGCTACCTCCACTACCACTTCTTTGAAGATTGGTGTGAAAGACACTTATTCCGACCTATGGTTTGTATTTGACAACTTCCGTCTGTACTATCTCGGACAAGTTACTGATCTGAGCGCATACAAAGAAGCATGGGAAAATGCCCTCGCTGCTGCACAGGCTGCTATCGCAAGCGACGACTATGCTGCTGTGACAGGTGAAGAGAAGACCGCTCTGCAAGAAGCTATCAACAACAACTCGAACCCCGCTGCAACACAAGAAGGTTACACTGCCGCTGCCGAGGCTCTGAGCAACGCTACCACCACATTCAAGAACGCTCTCGCTTCTTATAAATCACTGGAAGACGCAAAAGCAGGCGTTAACATCGACGCATGGCCATACGCATCCGATGAAAAACGCGAAGCTGTGAACACCGCTATCAACGTGACCGCTACATCGGCAGCCGACGCTGTAGAGAAAGCTACCGCTATTACCCAAGCTTATCGTAAGTATGTTGAATCCAACGGTAAGGCAGAAGGCGTAACGGGCGCTGTTGATTGCACAAGCGCAATCGTGAACCCGCTCGCAACTGATGGTACCAATGGTTGGACACAAGATAACACCAACAACGCTAACCTCGGCACACTGAGCAACGAATCATTCACTGATGGCGACGGCAATGCTACTTATACATACTTCGACGGCGGCGCATGGAGCAACACAGGTTGGACCACCGATTTCTATCAGAACATCAACATCCCCGCTGGTAAATATCTGCTCCAAGTAACAGGTCGTGCTTCTGCAAACGTTACACTCCAAGTTTATGCAGCAGACAATACTGCTAGCATCGAAACAATTGGTGCAACCGGTGGAACCTTCGATCGTGGATGGAACGACGCATACGTAGTATTCGAGACCGACGGCAACAATGTGAAGATTGGTGTGAAAGCAGAAACTGAAGCTCAATATCAATGGGAATCCTTCACTCGCTTCCGCCTCACACAGCTCGAATTGACAGCCGAAGATACCTATAAGATGACAGCTGCTACCTACGGAACTCTCTTCTATGGAAAGAAGAACATCCTCGTTCCCGATGGACTCACGGCTTACGCTGTGACCGCAGTAGATCCGAAGCCCTCAACAACGGCTCCTGGTAAAGCTACACTCACCAAGATTACAGGCGACACCATCCCCGCTGGAACTGGCGTTGTGCTCCAAGGTAAAGAGGGAGAATATCCCATCTATGCGACACTGAAAGAAGGAACCGCAGTGACAGACAACATGCTCAAAGGTTCTGACGAAGATGCTGAGACCGTAGGCGACCAAGAAGGTGACCTCTTCTACAAACTCTCCTACGCTAACGGTGGCGCTAAACCTCTCGGATTCTACTGGGGTGCAGAGAATGGTGCAGCCTTCACGAATGCAGCTCACAAGGCATACCTCGTTGTTCCCGCTTCGTCTAGTGCTAAGTCCTTCGTATTCGACTTCACTACTGGCATCGACAACGTAGAGGCTACCGACGTTAACAACGGCGAAGTATATAGCATCTCTGGCATGCGCATGAACAACCAGAAGCTCAACAAGGGCATCTACATCATGGGCGGCAAGAAAGTCGTTGTAAAATAAATAACCCAAAGACAATCATTGAATTATGAAAAAATATGTCAAACCGAACGTAAAGTTCGTTAAACTGCAAGCCGAAAGCCTCCTCGCTTCGTTGTCAGTATATGACGAGACAAGCGACCAAACAGGTCTGGGCAAACAAACATGGTTCTAAAACGATGATTCTTCCCTAACGGGAAACAACAAGAAAAAAGGTTACGCTTTCATGGCGTAACCTTTTTTCTTTCCTATATGGCTGCCGTCCCCTTCATCCGCCCCGCCCTCCACGGCACAGGCAAAACAAAAACAGAAGCTATACCTTCGGCGGCATAACTTCTGTACGAAAATTTATATGAGTCTGATGATGTGAAAAGACTTACTTCTTGGGGGCTGGTTCTTTCTGTGGTGCTGCAGCCTTCTTGGTAGTTGTTTTCTTCACCGTTTTCTTAGCTGTGGTCTTTTTGGTAGCGGTCTTTTTGGTGGTAGAAGACTTCTTGTAGGGCATCTTCTCATACTTAGCATATTGCTCGTCACTCAGAATAGCCTTCATCTTCTTGTCGTATGCCACCTTGGCCGATTTCTTTTGAGCCTCCGTGAGTTGTTGTTTGTTGGTGTTGCTGAACAAGGCTGCGTAGTCTTTGTTCAGTTCTTTCACCTTGGCAGTTTGTGTCGAATTGAGATTGAGATTGCTTTGCATGTAGGTGGAAGCCTGGTCATGCGTCATTTGCTGCAATGGTTTGTCCGATTGTGCAAAGCCGAAAGACATTGTCATGACGGCTGCGATAGTCAAAATTAACTTTTTCATATCATTATCCTTTCTAAATCATTTACCGACAGCAAAAGTATTTCAAGTCTCGCAGACTCGAAAATTTTTTCTATTAAACGGCCTTTTTTATCGGCAAAAACGTGTTTTTTGCTTCTCCCGATGCCTATTTTGCCTCCACTTCTTGCCATGTGGGCGGTGTGACATGGAGCAGATTTTTCACGAAGAAGTCGAAACGTTTGTGCTCACCGTAGCGCTCTCCCATCGTGTGATGTACGCCTGGCAGAACCACCAATTCAAAATCTTTGTTGGCACGGATGAGGGCATCGGCCACTTGATAGGTGCTCGCAGGATCGACATTGTCGTCGAGTTCGCCCACCACGAGCATCAAAGGACGGTTGAGCTTGGCGGCATGGAAGACATTGCTACATTCCACATAGCTCGAATCAAGGGGCCAACTCATCCACTGCTCGTTCCACCAAATCTTGTCCATCCGATTGTCGTGGCAGCCGCAAGAGCTGTAAGCGGCCTTATAGAAATCACCATGCAGCAGAACGGCCGTCAGGCTTTCTTGTCCTCCAGCCGATGCTCCAAAGATGCCAACGTTGTCGGCATCCATATAGGGATAGCGTTCGGCGGCGGCACGAATCCACAACTCACGGTCGGGGAAGCCTGCGTCTTTCAGGTTCTTGTAGCACACCTCTTCGAATTGCTTGCCACGCCACGACGTTCCCATGCCATCGAGTTGTACCACAATGAAACCGAGCTCGGCCAGTGGCGTCATGTTCCAGTTGTATGGAATGAAACTTTTCGGTGTGTAAGCATCGCCTGGACCCGCATAGATATACTCAATCACGGGGTATTTCTTCAATGGATCGAAGTTCGTTGGGCGCTGAATAATGCCATAGATGTCTGTTTTTCCATCACGTCCTTTGGCGACGAAAGGCTCCGGTGCCTGCCATCCCGCCGACGTCAATTTGGAGATGTCAGCCGTTTCAAGCGTTTTCAAGAGCGAGCCATCGGCCGCATTTCGCAGCACCGTGACGGGCGCCTGGTTCACTTGTGAATAGGTGTCAACCAGATAAGTCCAATCACGCGAGAACTGCGCGCGATGGTGTCCTGTTTCGGGGGTGAGGCTAACAAGTTTTTTGCCGTCGAGCCCTATTATATAATAATGTATATTATAAGGATCTTCACCTTTGTTCATGCCACTGGCGGTGAAGAGGATTCTTCCCTTCGTCTCATCCACGTCAATGACTTCGCGCACACACCAAGCACCTTTGGTGATTTGTCGCAGCTGTTTCCCCGTCTTCACATCATAGAGATAGAGGTGACTCCAGTTGTCGCGTTCGCTCATCCAAATGAGTTGCGTACCGTTGTTGATATACTTACGGAACGTGCGATTATAGTTGACAAAGGTCTGCGCCCGCTCCTCAACGATGGTTCTCATGGCGCCCGTTTCGGCATTCATGGCCAGCACACGATAGATTTTGTGGCCGCGCTGGTTATACTCCATGGTGACTTCGCGGCTGTCAGGCGTCCACTCAAACCAGCCGAGTTCATATTGATTTCCACACAAAGCCGTGTCGCCCACCCAACGTTTGCCCGACTGAACATCGAATATCATGGGCACGCGTTGCGGCAGTTCGTCGCCCGGTTTGGCATATTCCTGCTTGTGGAGAATGGGCTGCAACTGGTCTTTAGGCGAACTTTCAACATAATAGACATAGCGTTTCTCCACGGCACGGCGCTTGCATACGAAGATTTTTCGGCTGTCGGGCGACCATAGGATCTGGTTCGAATAGTAGTTTCCGATGGTTCCGTCTTGGGTCAAGACGCGCTTTTCGGTGTATGGTTTGCCCACTTCGTGCACCACGAGGTTCTGCCCTTCGACATACGCTTCGAGTTTTCCATCGGGCGAAGCCACGGGATAAGGCGTCTGTTCCTCATCAACTTCCATCCAATGGCGTTGCTTTTGGCGTCCGAATTGTGGTTGTTGTGGTTCCGGCTGTTTGAGTCCGAGGGCCGTTCTCAATTCCTCTTCGGTCTGATAAGTTGTGCCCTGGCCGTTATCAACGTTGTATGAAACGAAGCGGCGTCCCTCGGGCGTGTTCGTGGCATAATGGAAAACATGGGTGGAGTCTTTCCATCGGATGTCCGAAGCCCAATGATATACGTTGCTAGCATTGAATTTCTCGTAGAGAGAATAGGCACGTTTGTAGTCCTGAAGCGTGCCTTGTGCCATAGCCGGAGCATGAGAAACAGCGGCTAAGAGGCTGACAATTAATAATTTATTCTTCATCTTTTTTCTTGTTATTTACTTGTTTTTGATAATCGCCCGGCCGCATTCCGAACTGCTGGAAGAAGCATTTGGAGAAATAAGACGGACTGCTGAAGCCCACCATGTAGCTCACTTCGTTGATTCGGAGTTGCGGATCTTTCAGCAATGATGCCGCTTTTTTGAGCCTCACAATCTGTATCATCTCATTCGGCGTGACGTCGGCAAGCAATTTTATTTTTGAGAACAACCCGCTGCGGCTGATGTTAAGCTGGCTTGCGAGGAAGTTCACCGAGAGGTCGGAGCTGTTGATATTGTCTTCGATGATTTGCTTCATGCGCTGCAAAAATTCGTCATCCAGCTGTGTGGTGGCGATGTTTGAAATGGATTCTTGTGGCTCCGAAGCATATTCGTGCATGAGTTGGCGGCGCCTTTCGATGAGATTTCGGATGCACGAATGCAGGTATTTCACCGAGAAAGGTTTTTCTATGAAGGCATCGGCGCCCAAATCCATACTGAGTGCCTTGGTGTCGTTGTCGGTCTTGGCTGTGAGCATGATGACTGGGATGTGGCTGGTGTTTCGGTCAGCCCGCACGCGACGGCAGAACTCTCCGCCATCCATTTCGGGCATCATCCAGTCGCTCACGATGAGCGAGAACTGCCTTTTGGCCAGTTGTTGGAGACCTTCGACGCCATTCGAGGCGGCATACACATTGTAGAAAGCCTTCAGATTTTCTGTCAAGAAGCTGAGCATATCGGCATCATCTTCCACGATGAGCACCGAAGGTTGCTGCCCGTTGGCCTCCTCTTTCTTCAAAGCAGCCACGGCATTTTCCTGTGTTTCATCACTTGACGCTACTTTTTGAGCCGTCTTTTTATCCGTTGTTTCCACGGCGACATCGGGCTGCGTCATTGGAAGTGTGACCACAAAACGCGCACCCTGCTGCGGTTGGGAGTCAACAGACACCTGCCCGCGATGCAATGCCACAATCGTTTTCACGATGCTGAGGCCAATGCCCGTGCCTGGTTTGTTGTCTTTGGCCTGATAGAATTCTTGGAAAATTTTTTGTTGTTCGGCCCGACTGATGCCGATGCCATTGTCTTCGACCGTCACATTGAAGCTCTGTCCGTCGGCGGCAGACGCGAGGGTGAGCTCCACTTTGTCCTTGGTATATTTGGTGGCGTTCGTCATCAAATTGCTAATGATCTTCGTTACGCCTTCTTCATCCACCACCGCCATTAGGTCGTTGTCGGGCAAATGCACCTCGAGCGTGGCGCCCTTGTGCTGCAAAGTGGGCACGAAACGCTCTGCCACAGACCGAACAATGTCGCTCACATTATGTAGGGCGAACTTGGCCTGCATGCCTTCGCGTTGCACTTTGTTGAAATCGAGCAGTTGATTGACGAGCTCCAACAGTCGGTGTGCATTCCGATCAATCATCTTCAGGTCGTCACTGGGCTGCTCTTTTTTCATCAAGTTTTCCAGCGGTGCGATGATGAGCGACACAGGTGTGCGAATTTCGTGCGCCACCATGGTGAAGAATTTGAGGCGCTGTTCACGTTCTTCGGCTTGGTTACGGTCGCTCAGGCGCTGCATTTCGTAGGCATGTCGGCGCTCTGCTTTTCGCAGACGATATTGAGAATAGAGCCATCCCGCAGCCACGAGCAACAACAGATAGAAGAGCTTGGCAGGCCACGTGAGCCAGAAGGGCGGATGAACCACGATGCGAAGGGCGGCATCCTGCTTGCTCCATACGCCATCGTTGTTGGTGGCTTTCACACGGAAAGTATAAGTGCCCGAGGGAAGATTCGTATAAGTGGCGTTGTTTTGGTCGCCCACATAATTCCATTCGCGATCGAAACCCTCCAACATATAAGCATATTGGTTCTTTTCTGGGGTACAGAAACTGAGCGAAGAAAAGGTCAGTCGAAGCGTGTTGTCTCGATGAGAAAGGTCGATTTGTTTCGTATGTTCCAATGCCTCAGGCAGTTGATCGGTGCCCACTTCCACGTGTTGGTTGTTGATTTCGAGACCCGTGATGAACACACGAGGCGCTATCTGATTGATTTTTATCTGATAAGGATAGAAAGCATTGAATCCTTTTGCTGTGCCAAAGAAGATTTTTCCATCGGATGTTTTGAGACCAGCGTTGGGCTGAAACTGGCTGCTCACGAGTCCATCGTAGCGATTGAACACCTGCAGGGGTTCGCCAACGGCATAACGCACGATACCATTGGTGGTGGAGAGCCACAAAACGTCTTGGTCTTCAACAACGCAACTGATATCTTCGCTGGGGATGCGCAACGGAACACGATGGAAACAGTCGGCGTTTGCATCATAACGACAAAGGCCTCTTGACGTGCCGACCCACACTTGTTTTGAAGAAGAAACGCAAACGCTGTTCACCTGATCTGAAGGAATAGAAAGGCTGTCGGCGCTGTTCTTATAGTGGAACCACTTACCGCTTTTGCGTGCATAACGCCACAAACCAGCACCTTGAGTTGAGAACCAAAGGTTGCCCTGGGCATCCTCGTCGATGTCGATGACCATCGCTTGAGTCTTCTGCACCAATTTGAAACGCTCCAACTGTGGTTGCCAAACGCAAACGGCGTCGATGGTTCCACTCCACAATGTGTCGCCGCTATCACGGAAAAGGGCATAGGAGCTGGTGCCGCCTTGCCCATCGGTATCGGCGATGCGGCTGAGTTGTCCGCCCTGCAGATTCACTCTATAGACGCCATTTCCGTAGGTTCCTACCCAAAGTTGCTGTCCGTCAACGCACAGTGCATGGATGTTTTGCGAGGCAAGCGACTGCGACGCAGCGAACGGGACGAAACGGTTTTCGGCTAACGAATAGCATCCTAGGCCGCCATCATCAGTGGCTACCCACAATCGACGTTGCGCATCTTCGCAAAATCGACCCGTGACATGGCCTCGATCGCTATCGCTTCCCCAGCTCTCGAAGCGGCTCATCGTGGGCGGGATATAGACAACGCCGCCGTAGAAAGTGCCATACCAAAAGCCACCTTCTGCGTCGCAAAGCATGGAATAGACAAAACGTTCGTCGCGATTCATGAATTTTTCCCACGTGCGTTGCTGCGGATGATAGCAAATGAGACCTTCTTCGCAGCCAATGAGCAGTGCATTGGGCGCCTGCTCATAGAGTTTGTGAATATGCCAACCGATGCCCGTCGTCGCAGGACTCAATTCTTGTACGAGTCGCATATCATCGGTCACGCGAAGCAATCCGTTGGTCCACGTGCCGATCCAAAGCGTTCCGTCACTCGTTTGCGTCATCGACCACGCGCCGAGGTTGTCGTATTCATCACCAAAAGAGACCGTTT
>Ga0065709_1006488_pt1 | contig 11768 bp, 9 predicted proteins | sample Hoacrofraction14_2_FD_59096 | JGI IMG/M metagenome (GOLD analysis project Ga0065709, IMG submission 59096) | Hoatzin crop microbial communities from Cojedes, Venezuela, sample from fiber fraction 14 v1 | ecosystem: Host-associated > Birds > Digestive system > Esophagus > Crop | place: Venezuela... | reverse complement strand
ACTGCCCTTATTGTAAGACGCATATGACCAGCCGTCAAAACCGCCATTCATTGTCTGATGATAGTTTGGTTCATTCGTACGACAGAATCCTGCTTCCCGATACCGTAAAAGTAACCGTCTCCGGCAATCCCTCAATCACAGTCTCATCAATCACCGCATCCTCATAATCCCACGTGGTATTCGCATAGGCATGCACGCTGTTATTTCCCGAGGAATCATAATTGAAAGCCTGAATCTTCTCATCGGAAGAATAATCACTGCCCGCCGTAAACTCCGCAATATTATACCCATCCTTTTCCGTATGGAACGTAATCACATCATCCGTCCTCTCATACGTACCGAGACAGGTCATACCGATGTGCAGATAATCCGAAGCACTCTCATCCGCCTCATTATGATACACATCCACCTTCACCGAACCCTCATTTTCCGTCTCCGCGTCCAGCACCAGCGTCACCTCACAGGAAAGATCATACTCCTTAATGAGATCCCTGATATCACTCTTCAGAAGATGCACATCCGGCATCGCCGCAATCTCCTCATCACTGCTCGCACTGTCATAGATCACAAAATACGTACCCGTATCCGCATCCTCTTCCTCAAACAGCTCATAGAAGCCTTCACATCCGGTGAGAGTCATCAGTAAGCATAATGCAGTAAATACCTTCAATACATGCTTAACCATAATAATACGACCCGATCTTCTCCATAACCTCATCCTTCGACATCAGGCCCACTTCCTTCTCCAGAAGCTCCCCATCCTTCACAAACAGAACCGTGGGAACCGCACTCACATCATACCCGTCCGCAAGCTCCGGATACTTCGAAAGATTCGCCTTCAGCACATTCACAAAAGGCAGCTCATCACACACATCCTCCAGCACCTTCGAAAACAGCTTGCAGGGAACACAGGTGTCCGTGAAAAAGTCCACGATCGTAAAGCCTTCCTTCAAAAGCTCTTTGAAATTCTCATTGTCCGCATACGAAATCATCTTATTCTTCCTCCTTCACATCTCCCGCTTTCTTCAAAGCGGTATGCACATGCTTTTCCATAGCAGTCAGATACGCATCACTGTAACTGTCAATCAGAAACCCCGTAAAAGTTCCCTGATGATCAAAATCCTCTTCCGTAAGGTCTTTCAATTCCTCTCCAAGAACCGCCGCCTTCAGAAGCGTCTCCGCCGTAGTCCTCCTCTGCTTTTCAATCACTTCCGGATCACCTTCCACATTCGCATAGGCCTGCAGGCTCTGATAAGACTCTTCCTTCTCACCTTCATCCAGCTCAAAGAGAGAATTCTCCATCACCTGACCAGCTGTATAAGAGAAAGCCTCATCCGCATTCTCCTCAAACGCCTCATAGCCGTCATACTGCTTCCAGCGGCAGAAAGCCTTCAGATCCTCCGCCGTATGCACATCCTCCAGGCCGCTCTTCTCCGCCAGCTCATCCGTCAGTTCAGGCAGAATCTCACGCTCAATGGATTCCACAGTCACCGTTGCTTTACTTCCGTTGACAGTAACGGTATTGGCTTGATTCAATTCCATTCCAATGAGCTGCCCTTCCAGCTCCTTCGAGAAAAGACCAAGGCCCGCTCTCAGCTTCAGATGTTCTTTGTTGAACTTCTCCAATTCCGAAGAACAGGAAATCTGAACCATATCATCCTTCTGTACAGAATCCCCGTTCACATGCGTCGAAAACCGTCTTAACAGATTCGTTAAGTCCCTTTCATACCGCTTCTCATCCAGCGGAAGTTTCACCGCATATTCCGATACATCCACATTCCTGAAATCATAAACCTTCAGAGCCTTCGACTTCAGCACTGCTTTCTCCATATTCCACCTCCAGAAACCGCTTCATGGTTTCGCTTGTCTCCTTCACTTCCTCAAAACTGCCTTCCGCTTCCACCGTGCCATTGCCAATGACCACAATATGATCCGCCTTCTCAATCACATCCATGTCATGACTGATGCAGAGAACCGTCTTCCCCTGCATTCTTCTCATCACATAATCCATAACCTTCGTCTCAGACACCCGGTCAAGACCGCTGGCCGCTTCATCCAAGATCAGATATTCCGGATTCTTCAGCAGGGCTCTCGCAATAGACAGTCTCTGCATCTGACCACCGGAGAACACACTGTCAAACACCTCCACAGGCGTATCAAGACCATTCTCCTTCTCATACACAAACCCGCAGTCCGTACCTTCCAGCACTTCTTTTATTTCATCCTCATCCGGAACATTGTCCAGTCCGTAAACCAGATTCTCTTTCACCGTTCCTTCCAGCATCTGATTTCCCTGGAACACATAGCCCACCTGACTTCTCCAGCTCTTCAGATCCAGATCCTCCAGCTTCTCATTACCCGCATAGATCACGCCTTCCTTCGGCGCATGGAACCGCTCCAGAAGACGCATGATCGTAGACTTGCCGCAGCCGTTTTCACCGACCACAGCCGTAAACTTTCCTGCAGGAACCGTGAAATCCGCATGATTCAATACCGTACGGTCCTTCGTATACCCGAAGCTCACATTCTCAAACACAAGATCCGAAAGCGCAGGGACAGCTTCCCCATCCTCCGGCTCCTCTTCCGCATCGTAAATCTCCGCAATCTTCTCATTGCCGCCATGGGACATCTTGACAATGCCCCAGATACTCATGAGAAGCACCGCATTCTGCATCAGGATATCAAAATATCCAAGAAGCGCCTTCATATCCGCAGAAGCCAGCGTACCCGCTCTTACCATCGCAGAAGCCGTCAATAATACAAAGACCAGACTGATGTAATTGCCCAGTGACTGTAAAGGCAGAGACAGGGCGTACAATGCCTTATACACAACATCCGCACGATATTTCGCATTGCTTACAGCAGCGCCCTTTTCATATTCCGCTTCTTCCATGCCATTGGTTTTGATATACGTCATATTCGGAAGACGCTCACTGTAATAATTCGTCATATCCGCATACGCATCATTCTTCAGCCTCTCAATCCGGTATTCAATCTTACCGAGAAGAATGGAACACACGACCATCACCGGAATAATCGCCGCAAGAATCCACGTATAACTGCCGAACAGCTTCACCACCTCAATCAGTGCAATAATCATGCCGTAGAGGACGCTTACCACCTGAATCACAGCCGTAATGGCGCCATAGGTATTATCCGTATCCTTGGAAATACGGGACACAAGCGTCTGGGAATCCTCATCCTCATATGCCGATACCGGCATACGCAGAAGCTTCCCCCAGACCTTCTTTCTCACATTCCGGCTCATCACCGCATGGCCTGCCGTATTCGCAAGATCATACCCGTATTCAAAGATGATGGACAGCGCGGAATATAATACATACCCCACCAGGAACGTACCGCCGGTCATCGTACCCGTATCAATCTTCGAAGTATATTCCACAAGATTCACACTCACCAGCTGCGTACCGAAGGAAATCAGCACCACCAGCGCCAGTAAAACCCAGGGAATCCTCGTCTTCCTGTAAATCCGAAGAAACTGACTGAAGGAACCTTCCTTCTTCTTCAACGAAGCTCTTTCATTGTTCATATTCTGCCGCCCCGCTTTCAATCATCTTCCGGAAGAAAGTACTCTTCTCTTCCATCTCATCAAAAGTGCCTTCCTGAATACTGCCATCCTCTTCCATCACAACAATATGATCCGCATACTGCAGCGCCCCGCTTTCATGGCACGCCATAATCACCGTACGCTTTCCCTTCAAAGCATTCACAGCCTCCATCACCTCATTTGTGGATAAGAGATCCAGTGAAGCCGTAGGCTCATCCAGAAGCACATACTCCCGCTCCTGCAGAAACGCCCTCAATAAAGAAAGCTTCTGTTTCTGACCACCGGAAAGCTTCGAACCGAACTGCCCCGCATTCCTGTCAAGGCCTTCCTCTTCAAAAAGATTCGACGCATGAATTTCCTCAGCCGCAGAAAGAATCTCCTCATCACTCACATTCCGATCCACACCATAGAGAATATTCTCCCGCAGCGTCCCTGAAATCAGAGGCGTATCCTGCTCCACATAGGAGATCATGTCCCTCAGAGAAGAAAGCTTATAGTCCTTCAGATCCTTGCCGTTTAAAGCAATCACACCTTCTTCCGGATCATAAATCCTCTCCAGAAGCTTCAGCACCGTCGTCTTGCCCGACCCGCTCTTTCCTAAAAGAACCGTCAGCTCACCTTTCTGAAAGTTCATGGACGCATGGTCCAGTACCTTCTTCTCCCCGAAGGAGAAGGACACATCCTTCAATGCAATATCTCCCGCAGCGACGTCTTCATACAGATACTGCTGGATCCCTTCATCCGGCGTGGACAAAAGATCCGACAGACGGTTCAGCTTACCCTGATACTCCTTCACGCTCACCCAGGTATCCGCCTTGGAAATGAAGAAAGACATCAGATTAAGCGCATAGGAATAAAACACAATCCATCCCGCAGGCGTCAGCGTCTTCTTTTCCAGCATATGAATACCCGCAAGAATCAGAAGCACATGCGGCACAATACTGATCAGTGACTGCACAGTGCCCCTGATAAAATCCGCAATCTGCAGATTCACCTCCGCTTTGCAATACGTGTCAATGACACCTTCACCCCGCTTTGTCTCAATCTCTTCGCCATTGTACGCTTTGATCACAGCAGCTCTCGTCAACTGGCTGGAGAGATAGTTTGTCAACTGGGACATTTCATACTTCATGGAATTGCCGGTTTTCATCTTCATCCGGCCGAACAGAAAGCCGCAGAAAACAATCACCGGAATAAACACCGCCATAATGACCGCAAGCCCCTTATTCATGGTGGACATGGCCATGATGGTGGCACCCGTTGCCGCTATACCCGTAATCTCACCGATGATTAAAAGCAGGAAATCCTTCATGGACTCCGCATCATCCGTAATCCTGCTGAGCATGGTGTTGGCAGGCACTTCCTCAAAATACTTCGGTTCCAGTGCCAGAAGCTTCTTCCATACCGCATCACGGAAATTCCTGTCAATCCGTCCGCCGATGACACCGTATGCCGCAAGCATCACCGACACCAGCACGGAACTGGCAAGATCCACCGCAATCACCCAGATGATATTCTGCACGCTGGCATTGCCCGTATAGATATCACTTTCCACCTGCGGCAGCCTCACTGCCGCATAAACAGTGAAGAAATTAATACCCATATAGACAAGCAGCCCGATCCAGGGAATATCCGCCACCCGGATCAGATGCAGAAACTTCTTCCATAGATTTCTGTTTTCAACTTTCTTTCCGTTCTCTTCCATCACTCTTCCACAACTTCCGCCAGATACCGGTAGATGCTGGCCTGGGAAATGCCCGACACCTCCGCAACCTTCGGAGCGATTCCTTTCATCCGGAACATGCCCGCTTCAAAAAGCTCGCGGACAAAATCCTTCTTCACTTCCTTTGTCATCTTCGCATTGGCACTCTTATATTTCTGCCAGATGCTTTCAATCTTTTCCTTCATCAGATTTTCCACTTCCGCATTGACGGAAGACGTGCTTTCCGGAGAAAGAATCTGATCCAGTACTTCCCGTACCGTCACACTTCCCTCATCCTTCTCCCGGATGCATAAGAAACCCTCAATATCCTCTTTTCCCCGGATGATATAAATCGAAGTCTTCGGACCATCCGCAGCACTGACAATATAATCCTGCTTCTTCAGCTCCGTACTTGCCAGAATATCCCGGATCATGCCAACCTCCCGCGGTTCCGATTCATCTTTTCCATTTTCCTCTCCTGCGCCTTCCGCATCACAGAGAGACACCTCATACCTGTCTCCCAGGGACTGGGAAAGAAATTTCGCAAGGCTTTCATAGGCCTTCAGTTCCTCTTTCATCATTCCGCTTCCTTCAGCGTATATACAGTCACCACACCGTCTTCCTCGGAAGTAAGCGTGTCACCTTCAGCCGTAAACTCCATGGTCAGATCCCCTTCTTCCTCATCTTCGAAAAGAACCGTCACCGTACTGCCGCTTTCCGTATACGTGCCTTCGATCTCCACAGGATCCGTCACGCCGATAGCCGCCGCATAATCCGCCGTCCATGTGACAGACTCCACAGCCGTCCCGTCCGCATTGAAGGTAAAGGACAGATCATCAAACATCGCACGATAGAGATCCGATACATCCTTCCCGTCTTCCGTACAGCTTGTAAAAGAATAGGTATTTCCTGCTACAGAAGAAGAAGCGGTTCCGCCGCATCCCGCCAGAAGCACCGCACAAGCAATCAATGAAACAAATTTTCTCATAAACAATCCTCGCTTTCGTTGTTTTATGGCATTTTTATACCATTCTCAAATTACTGACGTCAATAAAAATGAGAAAATTTTTCTCATTTTTTAATAAAAAAAGAGGCTTGCTTTGAAACAAACCTCAATTCTTTCATCTGAAATAATCCACAGCACCCCTGAACAGAAGCTCCTGGGTATGCAGATCAGGAATATTCCGGTACAGATTTCCGCCGCTTCTCTCCGAATGGCCCATCTTGCCCAGAATCCTTCCGTCCGCGGAAGTAATGCCCTCCACAGCCATCATGGACTCATTGGGATTGAACCGGAAGTCCGTTGTGGGATTACCCTCCAGATCCACATACTGGAACGCAATCTGACCGTTATCGATCAGCTCCTGCATCACAGCATCCTCCGCCACGAACCTTCCTTCGCCATGGCTGATGGCAGTGTGCTGAATCTCACCCTGCTCCACATACCTGAGCCACGGAGACTTCACCGAAGCAGCCCTCGTTCTTACAATCATGGACTGATGCCTGCCGATCGTATTGAACGTCAGCGTCGGACAGTGCGCATCCGTATCCATGATCTTGCCATACGGCACAAGACCCAGCTTAATCAGCGCCTGGAACCCGTTGCATATGCCAAGCATCAGACCTTCTCTTTCATCCAGCAGCTCCGTTACCGCTTCCTTCACCTTCGGATTGCGGAAGAAAGCCGTAATGAACTTACCGGACCCGTCCGGCTCATCGCCACCCGAGAAACCGCCCGGAATCGCAATGATCTGACTCTTGCGGATCCTGGCCGCAAACTGCTCCGCCGCATCTTCAATCTCCTTGGAAGAACGATTGCGGATCACAAAGATCTCCGCTTCCGCACCCTGCCGTTCAAACGCCTTCGCCGTATCCCATTCGCAGTTCGTGCCCGGGAATACCGGAATCAGCACATGAGGCTTTTCGCAGGTATAGGATGCGTGCATCACACCTTTTTCTTCATAATTCACAGGTTCAGGATTGACAATATTCTCATTCAGATACGGGAACACAGGAGCCATCTTTCCTTCATACAGCTTCTGCAGCGCATTCATATCCAGTGTGCCTTCCACCGTCTCAAAAGCATACGTATCCGTAGTCATGCCGAGAAGCACAGCCTCATTGATCACCGTATTCTTCTCCGTCTCCACAATAAAGGCACCCGCACACATCTCAAAGAGATCATCCGTCTCAAAATCCTCGCTCAGCTTAAAGCCGATGTGATTTCCCAGCATCATCTTGAAGAGACCTTCCGCAGTGCCGCCTCTTTCCAGCGTCCAGGCAGAAAGAACCTTCCCTCTTGAAATCAGGTCTTCCATCACCTCAAACACGCCCTTCACGCTCTTATATTCCGGACTCATGACGCCCTGGCCTAACGGCTTCAATAACCACACTCTGTGATCTGCGCCCTTGAACTCCGTAGACACAACCTTATCCGCCTTCGCAGTGGAAACCGCAAAGCTGATTAATGTGGGAGGCACATCCAGATTCTCAAAGGTACCGGACATGGAATCCTTACCGCCGATAGCACCGATTCCCATTTCCATCTGCGCCTTCAAAGCACCAAGCAGTGCAGAGGCAGGAGAGCCCCATCTCTTCGGGTCGCTGGACACATGACCGAAGAACTCCTGGAAGCTCATCCAGCAGTGGTCCAGGCTTCCGCCTGCGCCGATCACCTTGGCAATGGACGTCACAACGGACATCTGTGCCCCATGGTAAGGAGACACCTCCGACACGTAAGGGTCAAAGCCCCAGCTCATAATGGAACAGTCATCCGTCTCCCCGTTTAATACCGGAATCCGGCATGCCATGGCCTGATTCGGTGTCAGCTGCCACTTTCCGCCGAAGGGCATCAGTACCGTACCGGCACCGATGGTGGAGTCAAACCGCTCACTCAAACCTTTATTGGAAGCCACATTCAAGTCACTGACAAGCGCATTCATTTTCTCAGAGAAAGACATGCCATCCTTCGTCCATGCACGTTCCAGTTTTCTGTCTGTATTTTCAATTCTGGCGCTGGCATACCGCTTCGCACCATTCGTATTCAGGAACTCCCGGGAAATATCCACCACAGGACGGCCTTCCAGATACATCTTCAGCCGCGCTTCTTCCGTCACCTTTGCGACAATGGTGGACTCCAGATTCTCCGCATCCGCCAGCTTCCGGAAAGCATCTGCGTCTTCCGCCTTCACCACAACAGCCATACGCTCCTGGGATTCGGAAATTGCCAGCTCCGTTCCATCCAGACCTTCATACTTCTTCGGCACAAGATCCAGATTGATTTCCAGACCATCCGCCAGTTCGCCGATTGCGACAGACACGCCGCCTGCGCCGAAGTCATTGCACCGGCGGATGAGACGCGTTGCATTCGGATTACGGAACAGTCTCTGCAGCTTGCGCTCTTCCGGCGCATTACCCTTCTGCACCTCCGCACCGCATGTCTCCAGGGACTGCACCGTATGGGACTTGCTTGATCCGGTGGCACCACCGCATCCGTCTCTTCCTGTTCTTCCGCCTAAAAGGATCACCACATCCCCCGGCTCCGGTCTTTCACGGATCACATTTTCCGCAGGGGCAGCACCGATGACAGCACCCACCTCCATGCGCTTGGCCGCATAGCCCGGATGATACAGCTCATGGACATTTCCCGTGGCCAGACCGATCTGGTTGCCATAGGAGGAATATCCTGCGGCCGCAGTGGTCACGATCTTTCTCTGGGGCAGCTTGCCCGGCATCGTATCCTCCACCGGTACCAGCGGATCCGCCGCACCGGTCAGTCTCATTGCCTGATACACATAGCTTCTGCCGGAAAGCGGGTCACGGATCGCTCCGCCAAGGCACGTCGCAGCACCGCCGAAGGGTTCAATTTCCGTAGGATGGTTATGGGTCTCATTCTTGAACATCAAAAGCCAGTCCTGCACTTCCCCGTTCACTTCCACGGGAATCTTCACCGAGCAGGCATTGATTTCCTCAGACTCATCCAGATCCTTCAGCTTTCCGCGCATCTTCAACGCCTTCGCACCAATGGTAGCCAGATCCCATAAGCTTACCGGCTTCTCCTTCTTTCCTGCATATACTGTCTTGCGCAGTTCCAGATAGTCATGGTATGTCTCCTGAATCTCCTCCGGCTCAATATCCACATTCTCCAGAATCGTATTGAATGTTGTATGACGGCAATGGTCGCTCCAGTACGTATCGATGACACGCACCTCCGTCACCGTGGGATTTCTCTTCTCCGTATCCCGGAAATATTCCTGCAGGAATTCCAGGTCCGCCTCATCCATGGCAAGGCCCATCTCATTCCTCAGATTCTTCCTGTCTTCTTCATCCATATTCACAAAGCCTTCCATTTCCGCAGGAAAGTCAGGCTTGGGATAGGACATGCGGATGGTCTCAGGCTTTTCCAGGGACGCACGTCTTGCCTCAACCGGGTTGATCAGAGCGGTCTGGATCTTCTCCTGATCCTCTTCCGTCAGGTTTCCTTTGATGTAATACAGCGTGGCAGAACGCACATCCGGTCTTTCACGGCACGTGGAAAGCTGGATGCACTGGGCACAGGAATCCGCCCTCTGGTCAAACTGACCCGGGAGATACTCCACTGCCAGCACCCATTCATCCGCTTCCGGTTCCGGTGCATTTTCTTCATACAGATCATCCACCTGCGGTTCGGAAAGAATGGTATAGAGAGAAGAACGATAGTCCGCCTCTTCAATGTTTTCAATGTCATACCGGTTCAGCACCCTGACCCCTTCGATATGATCATTCAGAAGCACAATCTTCAGGTCAGACAGCACGCCGGCCGCCTGCACCGCATAAGGCTTCTTCTTTTCTACAAAACAGCGGTAAACTGTCATGGAAATTCCTCCTTCTATTTCTTTCCGATATCCGTGCGGTAGTGCATTTTCTCAAAGGTGATTTCGGATACGCCTTTGTACGCTTTGGCTAAAGCAGAAGATAAATCCTCTCCTTCCGCCGTAATGCCAAGCACTCTGCCGCCGTTGGTATAGAACTTACCGTCTTCAATCTTTGTACCCGCGTGGTATACGTAGATGTCAGGGTCATCACTCTGACCGTCTTCATTCAGACCTTCAATCAGCTTTCCTTTTTCATAGGCTTCCGGATATCCTCCGCTTGCCTCAATGACGCAAGCGCAGGCACCTTCGGACCATTCGATGGATACTTCATCCAGATTCCCATCCCTGCACGCTTTCATGATCGTTAACAGATCACTCTTCAGAAGAGGAAGCACCACCTGCGTCTCCGGATCACCGAACCGGCAGTTGTATTCCACAACCCTGGGTCCGTCAGGTGTAAGCATCAGTCCGAAGTATAAACATCCTTTGAAGGTTCTTCCTTCACTGTTCATGGCATTGACCGTAGGTTCAAAGATGGTCTTACGGCAGATTTCCGCAATCTCCTTCGTATAGTAAGGAGAAGGTGCGATGGTTCCCATACCGCCTGTATTCAGGCCTTCATCATTGTCATTGGCACGCTTATGGTCCATGGAAGAAACCATGGGGCATACCGTCTTTCCGTCCGTAAATGCCAGTACGGAAACCTCAGGCCCTGTCATGAATTCCTCCACAACCACCTGATTTCCTGATTCGCCGAACGCCTTGTCCACCATCAGCTCCTGCAGTGCGTCCTTCGCCTCGGATGCGTCCTGCACAATGAGAACGCCCTTGCCCAGCGCAAGACCGTCCGCCTTGATCACCGCAGGCCAGCTGTTCTGTTCTTTAATGTAATCCAGTGCTTTTTCCGGATCATCGAAGATTTCATAGGCAGCCGTGGGGATGCCGTACTTCTTCATCAGATTTTTGGAGAACGCTTTGCTTGCCTCAATGACCGCCGCATTTTTCCGGGGGCCGAAGGAAGGAATGCCTGCCTCCTCCATGGCATCCACCATGCCTAAAGCCAGGGGATCATCCGGCGTCACCACGCAGAAGTCCACCTGACGCTCTCTGGCAAGATTTACCATGCCTTCCACATCCGTGGCTTTCACATTGACGCACTCCGCCAGGGCAGAAATTCCGCCGTTGCCCGGGGCACAGATGATTTCATCCGCTTCCGGATTCTTTTTCAGTGCACGGATGACGGCGTGTTCACGGCCGCCGCTGCCGACCACAAGAATTTTCATCACAAACTCCTTTATGCATCAATGGTGGAACAGACGGATGCCTGTGAACGCCATTGCCATGTTGTACTTATTGCATGTTTCGATGACATTGTCATCACGGATGGAACCGCCCGGTTCCGCCACATACAGAACGCCGCTCTTATGGGCACGCTCAATATTGTCTCCAAAGGGGAAGAATGCGTCACTGCCAAGGGATACTCCTGTATTCTTCGCCAGCCATTCCTGCTTTTCTTCCTTTGTGAAGACGGAAGGCTTCTCCTTGAAGAACTGCTGCCAGGTTCCTTCACGCAATACATCCTCATACTCATCGGAGATGTATACGTCGATGGTGTTGTCTCTGTCAGCTCTGCGGATACCGTCCA
>Ga0065709_1005174_pt1 | contig 11793 bp, 11 predicted proteins | sample Hoacrofraction14_2_FD_59096 | JGI IMG/M metagenome (GOLD analysis project Ga0065709, IMG submission 59096) | Hoatzin crop microbial communities from Cojedes, Venezuela, sample from fiber fraction 14 v1 | ecosystem: Host-associated > Birds > Digestive system > Esophagus > Crop | place: Venezuela... | reverse complement strand
GTCGCACCGTCAGCATCAGTAACAAAAAGATTATCGTTGCGAACAAAGGCAACGGCTTTTGATTCAGCGTTCCATGATGCTTCGCCCATATCTTCAGTTGACTGACTCCATACTTTCGATTTCTTTTGCCAGTCGAAAAGGAAACGTTGCTTGGCATTGCGAACCATTGCTATAGGCTTGTCGGAGTAGGGAAATGACGTGCTGTAGAGCGATTTTATCTCGTCATCACCGCTCAGTCCGAGCCATTTGTTCACGTCTTCTGTCGTGAACGCAACAGTTTCTTTGCCCGTTGTCTTGTTTACGAAAGAGCATTTATCACTTTCTCTTCTAACTAATTCGTCACCCCACCAACTGGCATTACGATTTTCGGCGACCATATTCCGATAGTTATTACCACCGTAATTGAGGTCTTCCAATGTGAACTCCTTTTGTGCCATTACTGCAGTTGATGTCATAGCAAGCATTAAGGTTGCAAACAAATGATTAATCTTCATGATTGTTTCTCCAATTTTTATTGCGTGTATTTTTCTTTTCACGTTGACGATTGTCGCTTCCAAAGCGTCGGTTGCCCTTTCTGTCAGAACCAGATCCGCGCTTTTCGAATTTATTTCTGCGTTCGCTTCGACTATCTTCGTGGTCGCCGTCTCTCTTGAAACGACGCTTCGGACGAGCATCTCTTTCTTCTGAATAGTCTTTTTCCATACGTTCACGACGCTGATTTGCGCGTTCTATAGAATGGAATTTGAATGATCGAATATCGGCTTCGGCATTTTCTTCGTCTTCTTCAAGACGTTTTTTGAACTCGCGGTTCTTCTTAAAACGATGCTTTTCAGCCATTTGCTGCTTTTCTTCTTCGGTCTTTACAATACCACCTTCTTCCCTGAAAGCTCTGAATTTTCCATCAAACAATGAGTATTTTCGCAACTCACATTCCAATGATCCATTGAAAAGTGGAATCTTGATTGATGGTTTAAGTCCTATCTGTTCGAAACATTCCTCACGATAGCTCAATATCCATGCATCGTTGCCAGTAAACTGATGCTTCAGACGTTCGCCAACCATTTTATATGTACCGAACAGATTGTTCGTTGAGATTCTTTCGCCATAAGGAGGATTCATTACCATAATGCTCTTCTCCTTTGGTTGCTTGAAGTCTTTAAAGTCTTGCTGCTCAACAGTTATATCGTTAGTTAAACCAGCCGCGCGAACGTTCATTCTTGCAGTATTAACAGCTTTTATATCAACATCGTAGCCGTAAATGTGATGTTTGAATTCACGCTCTTTTGAGTCGTCGTTATAAACTTTGTCGAATAGTTCCTGGTCAAAGTCGGGCCATTTTTCGAAAGCAAATTCTTTACGGAAAATGCCAGGACTCATGTTGTGAGCAATCAGGGCTGCTTCAATAAGGAATGTTCCACTGCCACACATTGGATCGATAAAATCACATTCGCCACGCCAACCCGTTTGCAAAATTATGCCGGCAGCGAGCACTTCGTTGATTGGTGCAGCGACACTTTCCTGTCTGTAACCTCTGCGATGCAGACTTTCACCGCTCGAATCGAGGCACAATGTAGCATCATCTTCTGCTATATGAATATGAAGACGGATATCCGGATTGGTAATTGATATGTTTGGTCGCTCGCCAGTCTTTTCTCTGAACTGATCAACAATGGCGTCTTTCACCTTATATGTAACGAAGCGTGAGTTGCGGAATTCGTCGCTATAAACTACAGAATCAACCGAAAAAGTCTTGCCTGCAAGGATGTATTGGTTCCAGTCAACACGTTTTATTTCGTCGTAAACATCGTCTGCCGAACGAGCTTTGAAGTGCTTTATTGGCTTTAGTATGCGAACGGCAGTATGCAACTGAAAATTAGCACGATACATCATTTCGTTATCGCCGAGAAAAGACACCATTCGGCGACCTTCCTTGACTTCTTTTGCGCCAAGCTCTTTCAATTCTTGTGCCAACACTGGCTCAAGTCCCATAAATGTTTTTGCTATTAACTCAAATTCTGTAGCCTGTGCGCCTACTTGTTTGTTCTGTTCCATTGGTGATCGTAAAAAACTAATAATTCTTTTTTCGCTGCAAAGATAATCAAAATAATTCTAATCTCATGATTTTAAAGAATTTATTTTCATACATAATCAGAAAAAGAAATCAAAATCATTTGTAATTTATATTGTTGAGTACATTTAGAATGTTGGTTTAGTGATTGAGTTTCAAACAATAATTAATTGAATTCAAATTGATTATTAATTGCGATCAAATTAATGTTTGATTGCGAAGCAATTATCAATTGTTTGCAAAATAGGCAAAAAATAAGGTCGCTTCAAGCAGTATGTCTTGATACGACCTTATCTTTGTATCTTTTTTATTTAGAAAATGTTTATTCGATAACCGACATTTACTTGGAAGTTCATTACTCCTGCATTGCCTAATATTGCATCTGCCTTTTCTGTGTCAGCAATTTTTCTTAGCGGATAGTAAACTCGTCCTTCAACTTGAAGCTTTCCGAATCGATAACCAACGCCGACAGGGAATGTTACATCGCCGTATCTAAGTTCATCGCGGATGTCTTGAAGATTGGCTTTGCAGCGAATGAGTCGTCCCATGTGAACTCCTGCAAAGAGACTAAGATTTTGTCGCTTCGTTGGATACCAGCGCAAATAATGGTCAGTGCTGATGTAAGTCAGACGATAATCGTAGAGATTGTTGTCAAGTGTTGTTGGCACATTGTGTGCTCCAACTCTTGAGAATGATATTTCTGTATCTACGGCGAACTTCGTGTTAAGGAAGAACTCAATGCCTACGGCTCCATAGAACCCCGTTTTGAACTCGCCGTCGAGCTTGGTGAAATTAGAGTAGTTGACACCAACTTTCGGTACGAGTATCATGTCCCAGCAATCGAATTCTTGTGCTATGCTTTGGGTTGTTGCTGTTATTGCGAGCAGCAATGTTATGATTATTTTTTTCATATCTTTCAAATTTGATTTTGCAAAGATAAGCATTTTATTTATAAATGCAGAAGAAAACAATTAAAAAATTGTGTTTCTTACATTTGCCACCAATGTTTCTTCTTTGGTTTTTCGTCGTTTGTGAGTTCGCGTCTTGACTTTTCTCTGATAACGTCGCGCCATGTCTTATGCTCTTTTATCATTTGATAGATTTGGCCCCAGTCGGGCAGTCCACCAAGATTGCAATCGTCGATGAAGATCTCAGCTTTCACTTTTCTTGAGAAGTGATTGTTGTTGCTTAATGTTTCTTCAGGATAATCGCGATTTACGGCATAAAACTCAACACCTCTTTCTCTGCACCAGTTGATGGCTTCGTCGAGCAATTCGCCTTCGCGCACTGTCCAGAGAATGAGTTTATGATGCTCTTTGATGAGCATTCGTAGGGTTTCGGTTGCAAATGGTCGTTCTTCTCCTATTTCGGGATATTTATGTTCAACTATTGTTCCGTCGAAATCTACTGCTATTGTCATTGCTTGTTGATGATGTCTGTATTATATATAAATAAGGTGTAGTCCTTCTTATGAAAAACAGAAAATGAAGGCGTCGGCACAGTTTTTAATATGCCGAGCGCCTATTTTTCTTATTATCGTTTAACGGATGTATCGTTCTTATCGCCATAGTGGCTGTTGCTGTAGTTGCCATACGAACCGTATGAGCCATAAGAACCGTATGAACCATACGAACCGTACTTGCCATAACGTCCATAGCGTCCGTAACGTCCGTACTTGCCGTAGCGTCCATAGCCGTAATAGTAGCCGTATTTCTTCTTTGACATGTCGATACCGTTGATAACGATACTCATGTTTGGCATCTTCTTCTCAGCACTTAGGCTATTGATAAGATTGAAGCTTTCCTTTGGAGTATAGTCGGCACGACAAACGAATACGGTAGCATTTGCAACACGTGCAATTTGCAATGTATCGGTAACAAGTCCTACAGGCGCTGTATCAACGAGAATGTAATCATAGATATCGTTAAGATGTTCGAATACCTTATCCAATGAATCACGTGCAACAAGCTCACTTGGGTTTGGTGGAATAGGACCTGCAAGCAACAAGTCGAGGTTGTTGTTAATGCCTGATGGAATGATCTGTGCTTTAACGTCGGCTTCTGTTGGATTGTCGCGTGTGAGCAGATTGGTGATACCGTGCTGGTGATCATCAATTTCAAACAATTCTGCCAAACGTGGTTTACGGATATCAAGTCCGACGAGTACCACTTTCTTATCAAGAAGTGCGAAACTCATTGCAAGGTTTGCGGTGTTAAAGGTCTTTCCTTCACCAGATGTACTTGATGTGAAGAGAATAACTTTCTCACCTTCTTTAAGCATGAATTGCAAACTGGTACGCATCGAACGGAATATCTCTTCCATTTGATTGTTCTGATTCTCGTGTACCACAATGTCTGCTTTTGTCTTCGCTGTTTCGTTTGCAACGGCAACATCGGCAAGAATCGGAAGTTTCGTGAGTTTTGCAACGTCTTCGTGTCCTTCAATCTTGTAGCGCAACAATTGCAATAAGAAGAGAATGAGGAATGGTAATGCAAGTCCTGCTAATAAAGCAACGAGCATGATCATTGAAGAACGTGGACTTACCTTGCCTGCAAATTGCGGATCATCAATCAGTCGGCCTTTGTCGGCAGTTGCTGCAAGTGAGATTGAGTTTTCCTCGCGTTTTTGCAAAAGCATGAGATACAAGCCTGACTTCACGTCTTGCTGACGTCCAATCTGATTGAGAATACGCTCTTGTGTTGGAGTGCTTGATATTTGTCCTGAATATTTTCCGAATTGTTGTGCAATGCTGTTGCGCTGAATTGACATGTTACGTTTTGCCTGATTCATTGCACTACGGATACTTGCATCGAGTTCATCAAGCTGAGCGGTGATTGGAGTTACCGTCGGGCTGGTTTCTGAAGCGCTACGCAAAAGATTCTTGCGCTGCATAACGAGATCGTTGTATTTATTGATAAGCGCAGTTGATGTTTGGTCCGCCAATCCAATGTTTGAAGGCAGTGGCTCGTATTTTCCACCTTGTGCTGCCAACTGCTGATCCATTTCGTTCAGCAGTGCAACTTGCATGTTTGCGTCTGCGAGTTGCTTTTCAAGTTCGTTCTGATTAGACAGAGCTTGTCCAGCATTCATCTTTATTTCAACCATGCCTTGACTCTTCTTGTAGGCTTCGAGTTGACCTTCAGTGTTTCCGAGTTCGGCATTGATCTTTTCCAAACGGCTATTGATAAATTCTTCTGTGCGTACAGCAACTTCGTTTTTGTCTTCGTTTGCCTGACGATTATAGCAGATGACGAGTTGTTTCAGATAATCGATAGCTCGTTGCGGAACTTGATCTGTAAGGATAAGATTTGCAATGTCGGTCGATTTGTTGGTTTGACTAATTGAAAGTGCGCCAGCATATTTGTATGCAGCACTACTTGGCGACTTGATTGTAACCATCAAGATGTCGCCTTCTTTCATTGGTGAACTTGTGTTGCTGTTGAATGTGAGAATTCCAGCACGAAGTCCTATAGTTGTTGGCAATTTGTCGATTTTTTTATCAATAGACATTGTGCCGCCGTTGCTCTTTCCGTCGCTTGTTGCATAATATGTTCCTTCCACGTGATAACCTTTTCCTTCACGTGTAATGGTGAGGTTGATTGGTGCAGCAAGTTTTTCAAGATGCGATGGGTCAAGATCAACGCTAATAGGGTTGTTCTTGTAAAGGAAACGGTCTTGAATGCGACCTTTCGAACGATAAGTAACATAGAGCTTCAGGTCGCGCACTGCTTGTGTTGCCAATGAGTGCGATTTCAAGATTTCCATCTCATTATCCAAACCGGCAGAGTTTGAAATCATACCCATATTCGACATTCTTGAGATACTTGAACTTCGGCTGTTGCTTTCGCCTTTGATAAGCATTTTAGCGTATGCCTGATAAACTGGAGTCGTGTAGCGCAGATACAGCGCAGCTGCTCCTAAGAAGATGATAAGTGAAAGCACGAACCATTTCCAGTTGAGCACAATCATTTTAAAGATTGACTGGAAATCGAAAGCTGATTTGCCTTCTTGTTCCTGCAAAGTCTCTAATTCTAAATTCTTGTTTTCTTCCATTTTATTTCTTATTATTTTATATTTTCAAATCGTTTCTTTATTTCTCTTTTTACCTTTTATTTATTCTGATGCAATGCTCATCAAGTATTTTCCATAATCGTTCTTCAGCATTGGCGTTGCGAGACGCTTAACATCTTCTTTTGTTATCCATCCGTTTGCAAGGGCAATCTCTTCAAGACATGCAACTTTTAGTCCTTGTCGCTTTTCAATCACTTCTATAAATGTACTTGCTTCGCTCAAACTGTCATGAGTTCCGGTGTCGAGCCATGCAAAACCACGTTCAAGAGTGCGAACTTTCAGTTGATGGCGATTCAGATATTCCTGATTCACACTTGTTATTTCGAGTTCGCCTCGTGCGCTTGGCTTTATCGACTTGGCTATTTCAACGACGCTGTTTGGATAGAAATATAGGCCAACAACGGCGTAGTTGCTCTTTGGATTAGCTGGCTTTTCTTCAATGCTTAGGCAATTTCCGTCGGCATCAAATTCTGCTACGCCATAACGTTCAGGGTCGTTAACGTAATATCCGAATACAGTGGCATTNCCGTCTTCTTCGGCTGTGCGCACACTTTCACGCAAAAGCTCGGTAAAACCAGGTCCTTGGAAGATGTTATCACCAAGAACAAGACATGCGCAATCGTCGCCGATAAATTTTTCGCCAATGATGAAGGCTTGTGCCAATCCGTCCGGACTCGGTTGTTCGGCAAATTCGAAGTTTACGCCGAGCTCTTTTCCGTCGCCCAATAGGCGTTTTAAAACCGGGCAAGTCGTCGGGTGTTGAGATGACCAGTATATCACGAATGCCGGCAAGCATAAGAGCCGAGATTGGATAGTAAATCATCGGTTTGTCGAAAATTGGTATCAACTGCTTGCTGATGCCTTTTGTGATAGGGTAGAGGCGTGTGCCTGAACCGCCTGCCAAAACGATACCTTTCATGTTTTCTTCTTTTTTGTTATTTTTTATTTTATGTTTTGTCTCTTTATGTATTGTAACTATCTCGTTTAAAAAGCTTTCTTGTCTGGTACAAAAATGCTCTTGACGGTCATCAATATGATTCTGATGTCGAGCCAGAACGACCAGTTCTCAATGTACCAGATGTCTCGCTTCACGCGTTCTTCCATTTGCCAAAGCTCTTTCGTCTCTCCACGAAAGCCAGTCACTTGTGCCCAGCCGGTTATTCCGGGTTTACAGAAGTGGCGTACCATGTATTTATCAATCAGATTCTTATATGTTTCTGTATGATAAAGCATGTGTGGACGCGGACCAACAATGCTCATGTCGCCGCGAAGGACATTCCAGAATTGCGGCAGCTCGTCGATGTTCGTTTTGCGCATAAAGTTGCCAAACGCAAACTTTCTCGGATCGTCTTTTGTCGCTTGAGCTGTATCGGCGGAGTCGTTGACATGCATTGAACGGAATTTCAAACATTCAAATGTGTTGCCGTTTAAACCAGTGCGCTTCTGCTTAAATAGCACTGGACCAGGACTTTGTGTCTTTATTATCAGCGCAATAATAGGAATGAATGGCAACATACAAAGACACACGATTAAACTCATTACGATGTCAAATGTACGTTTTATAATTCGGTTTACTGGATTCAACAGAGGTTCTTGATGATTTGTGAACAATGCCAGATTGCCGAATTGCTTTGGCTTTAAATTAAGACGATAATTGCCAAGCATGCGTGGAACGTAATAAAAATGTATAACGTTCTCATCGCAATATTTCATTATGCGCTCAATCTGTTCGTATGCTGAGTGGGCAAGGCAGCAGAAAATCTCGTCTGCCTTTATCTCGTTTGTTTCAAATTTCATGTTTAGCTCGTCCAGACTACCCAAACGTTCCAATCCTTCAGGGCAATTGGTTATTGTGTCGTTGCTGTAATAACCTGTGAAGCGATATCCTGTTGACGATTCCGAACAGAGTTCTTCATAAACAAGCATGTTTGCAGGGTCGCTTCCAACAAAAATAACGCTCCGAGTGTTGCGTCCTAACTTGCGTAACTGCTTGATTATCTTGCGTTCTACGAAACGTATGAACATTATCGCAACGAATTCGGTTATTGCGAATATCAACATGAAGCGGAACATGCCGCCACTATCGCCGATGAGTCGAAGAAAAACAAACGAAATTGCAGTGTGAAGGAGGGTCAACTTCAATACGTGTTCAACTACGTGCTCAAAAGTGAGGTGGTGATGCTGAATGATTGGCGGTATGAGATATTCGCTCAAAAGCATTGTGAAGTTGGTTACAACAACCATTATTTTCGTCGCTCTCACAAAGTAGGGTGGAACAAGGTCGTGGAAAAAGGTAAAGAAAAACAGCAGTAACAAGTTAAGGATGATGATATCGCCAAATATCACCAGCGCCCTAATTATCTCGTTTCCACTCGTAAACTTTTTCATATAACCTTTAAAATCAACTAATAATCAGTATGTTGCACTTTTTGAGACTTAAGAGTCTCGTTCTTTCCCACACGCGCATACGTGTAAAACTGTGCAAAATTACGAAAAAAAATACATTCATGCAAAAGTTTTATCACTTATTTTGTGTTTATGCGTCCCTTTTATTTGTTTTTTGCAATATTATTTTTGCTTGTTTACGTCTGAATTGTTGTAAAATTTCGCATAAAATAAATTGCTTTGAAACATAGAAAAAGTTACTTGAGACGTAATGAATATTAATACAAAATTGTGCAAAAAGGAGAAAAATGCGATGCAATAATTCTTTTGATAAAATATTTACGTTTCTTTTCTATGTAAAAAGAACGTAATACGCGGAATGTCTCTTTCTTATAAAAGAATTATAAAAGAGTTTTAAATAGTTATAGATTTCTATTTAATATAATAAATATTTAAAAATCAGTATTTTATAAATTTTGTTTAATGTTATACTATAACTATTTTTATTTGCTAATTATTTCGTTCTTAAGATGTTGTTAGTTTTGTTTTACTGTGTAGTTTTATAATATTGCTAATGAAATTAATTGACATAATAAGCGTTTCTTTAAGAAATGGTTTGTTGCATAAATCTTGTCGATTAATAAAATAAAATGAATAAGAATTGCATAAAGTATGATGACTGATTTGTGCTTGACGTCTTGTTCCCATGATAGGTGCTTTAACGGTCTAAGTAGTGTGCTTTAACAGTCTAAGTAGCGCTGTTTGAGAAGCTCAAACGCCGCTGTGAAGGAGCTAAGACGCCGCTGTGAGTGGGTCCAAACGCCATTGTTAACAGGTTTAAGTGTCGTGATGAACATGCTCAGACGCCATTGTTAGCAGGTTAAGACACCGTAATGAGCTGGTCAAAACGATGTAATAACATCTTGAAAATGATGTGTGAATGTGGTGAAAAAACCTTATGAAACACTCATCTTTATATGATAGATTTTGCTTCTTAGCAGAATTCTTTACTGAAAAATGTTTGCTTCAAGCCGAAAATATAAAAGTCTATACTCAAAAAGTTGTAAGAGTATATACTTTTGTCATTATTGATATTGTAAAATGTTTTCGTCGATTATTTAAATCACTCAAATACGCAGGGTAGGGCGGACAACTGATAATATATGGTAGCTGCCATGCGTTGGTAACCTTTGTCGTTTGGATGTAGTTGATCGGTTTCCGGATTGCTGAAATACTGATGATATTCTGGCAAAAGAGGAAAGAGTCCACTCGTAGCTGCAAGGTCTATCACTGGAACAGCCCATACATCGGCTATTTGTCTGACGCTTTCTACATATTTATTAAACCATTCTCCGCATGCATTTTGGTATGCTTCGGTCGGTTGTATGTTTTTTTCGCTGAACTGAGCAAATGCACGATGAATGGGAGTGAGCACAACAATTTGCTTTGTTGGCCACATTGTCTTCAACTTATTCATTGCAATATTGATTCGTCCGCGAAATGTTTCTTTCGTCATTATTGGCTCACGCTTTTTGCGAGTTGCCATTTCCTTGTCTTTATGAACTGCAACGAGCACTTGTTCGTCTTTTTCTTCGTACCATTCGCCAACTGGCACGCCAGCGTTAAAGTCGTTTGTTCCGATGAAAATGATAATGGCATCGAAGTCATCCCCATGCTCTGCCTTTAGCTTGTCGGCTTGCTGAGGGATGCTGTTCCATTGTTTGCCACTTATTGCATAGACGTAACTCTGGCTTTCTAACCATCGCTCAAGGTATGTCCACCATTTTTCGGTTCCCTTTTTTACGCGAGGGTCAGTTATTGAATCGCCTAAATATGCAATCTTTTTGCCTTGCCATGGATGGTCTTTCATCTTTGTTTGTGGAATGGCTGGCAAACATAACGTTGTAAGATATATTAATGTAAATAATTTTATTATTGCGTTCATGATTTAATGAATATTTATTTTCGGTGCAAATTTACAAAAAATGTTTTATAATTGTGCATTTTCTCGGCTTTTATTTGCTACTTTTAATCTAATTTCTTATTTTTGCAATGTATTAATTAAAACTTAATGTTATGGCAGAATACGGTTGTATTGGTTCTATTATAATAGGTATTATAGCGGGATTTCTCGCTGGTAAGATTATGCGCGGCGGTGGTTACGGATGCGTAATTAATTTGCTGTTGGGCGTTGTCGGCGGTTTTGTCGGCGGATGGTTGTTCTCGTTCCTTGGTCTTAGCTCTAATGGCGGTTTTATAGGAACGTTGGTTACTGCTGTTGTCGGTGCTATTGCAGTGCTTTGGGTCGCTTCGCTATTAAAGAAATAGGGCAAATTCCGTTTTATATAATATGCAGATGTGCTTAATTTGTAGTATGTTATGACTGTTTCTGATATACTGCTCGTACTACTTGTCCCATTTGTTGGAACCGTTTTGGGGTCGGCTTTTGTGCTTTTCATGCGCAATGAAATTTCTGCACTTCTGCAAAAGACTCTGCTCGGGTTCGCGTCTGGCGTTATGGTGGCGGCTTCTGTGTGGTCGTTGCTTATTCCATCGTTGGAAAAAGGCGGAATCTTGCCGGCATCGTCTGGCTTTTTATTCGGCATGGCGTTCTTGTTGCTGATAGATTACATTACTCCTCACTTGCACTTGGGCAATTCGCAACCCGAAGGACCACGAAGTCATTTGTCGAAAACGGCGATGTTGTCGTTTGCGGTAACCATACATAATCTTCCTGAAGGAATGGCTGTGGGCGTTGTCGCTGCTGGTGTAATGCAATCTGTAAGTGAGATTTCCGTTGCTTCTGCATTGGCGGTTGCACTTGGCATCGCTATTCAGAATATTCCCGAAGGCGCCATAATTTCTATGCCAATGAGAGCTGCAGGTAATTCGAGACGAAAGAGTTTCTTTATTGGGTGCCTTAGCGGAATTGTCGAACCAATAGGAGGCATCCTTGTCATTCTGCTCGCATCTACAATTACGCCTGCATTGCCGTTTTTACTTGCGTTTGCCGCTGGCGCAATGTTATATGTTGTCATTGAAGAGTTAATTCCAGAGGCATCGCAAGGCTCTCATAGCAATATGAGCACTGTCGGTTTCGCTTTTGGTTTTGTTCTGATGATGATCTTAGATGTCGTCATGGGTTGAGCAATATAGTTTTATCTTGATTTGATAAACAAAAAACTCATGCCCTATATATATTATATATAAGGTGTAATGAAAAATATCTAACATTCGATTTGATTTAAATCAAAATCATGTTAAAAATA
>Ga0065709_1001082_pt1 | contig 11806 bp, 8 predicted proteins | sample Hoacrofraction14_2_FD_59096 | JGI IMG/M metagenome (GOLD analysis project Ga0065709, IMG submission 59096) | Hoatzin crop microbial communities from Cojedes, Venezuela, sample from fiber fraction 14 v1 | ecosystem: Host-associated > Birds > Digestive system > Esophagus > Crop | place: Venezuela... | reverse complement strand
ACCTGGGATCCCGTGCCCGATGTTGACGCTCTCATCGCTTCCTACAACTCTCAAATCGACGCCCTCAAGGCTGAGAACCAACGTCTCGCCGACGAGAACGCTCGCCTGCAGGAAATGCTCCGCAACCAGCCGAAGCAACAGCCCGCTCAAGAGAAGGTTGTCACCAAGACCGAGAAGGAATACGTAATGGTTCCGCAGTCTGTATTCTTCGACCTGAACTCCAGCGAAATCAAGAACAAGAAGGACCTCGTTGCCCTGAAGGAACTTGCTGACTACGCTAAGAGCAACAACGCTGACCTCCTCGTCACCGGTTATGCCGATAGCGCTACGGGTACCAACGAAATCAACGACCGTCTCTCCGTAGAACGTGCTGACGCTGTGAAGGCCGCTCTCGAAGAAATGGGTGTAGAAGGCAGCAAGATTTCGACCGCTGCTAAGGGTGGTGTTGACATCCTCGACCCCGCTTCCTACAACCGTCGTGCAACTGTTGAACTCAAGTAAGCAAACGCTCAAAACGAGTTAACTAAATCAAACGGAGTGCTCCTTCCTCGCGAGGGGGCACTCTTTTTTTGTGCCTTTTCTTGTTTGCTTTGGCCAATAGCCCACAAAAAATTATTATTTTTGCACGCAAAACATCCACTTGCTTTGGAACTATGGAATTTCTGTCCCACGAACAACTCGTAGCCGCGCTGAATGCTGAGCCCATGTTTGCCGTTTTGACCGAAGCGGCCGACGCGCTCGGCTTGGAAGCGTATGTCATCGGCGGATACGTCCGCGACCTTTTCCTCCGCCGCCACTCGGTCGATATCGACGTAGTAGTCGTGGGCTCCGGCATCCAAATGGCAAGCGAGGTGGCACGCCGCTTGGGCAAAGGCGCCCACCTCAGCGTGTTCCGCAACTACGGCACCGCGCAGGTGAAGTGGCACAAGCAAGAAATCGAGTTCGTCGGCGCGCGTCGCGAAAGCTATCAGCGCAATTCGCGCAAACCCATCGTGGAAGACGGCACGCTCGAGGACGACCAAAACCGCCGCGACTTCACCATCAACGCCCTCGCGCTCTGCCTGAACAAGGCGCGTTTCGGCGAATTGGTGGACCCGTTCGACGGTTTGCTCGACATGGAAGACGGCATCATCCGTACGCCGCTCGACCCCGACATCACGTTCAGCGACGACCCCCTGCGCATGCTGCGGTGCGTGCGTTTTGCCACGCAGTTGAACTTCCGCATTGACGACGAGACGTTCGACGCACTCGAGCGCAACCGCGAGCGCATCAAAATCATCAGCGAGGAACGCATCGCCGAAGAGTTGAACAAAATTTTGCTTGCTCCCACGCCGTCCATCGGCTTTGTCGAATTGCAGCGTTGCGGCCTGCTCGAACTCATTTTGCCCGAGGTCGCCGCCCTCGATTGCGTCGAAACACGCAATGGGAAGAGCCATAAGAACAATTTTTATCATTCGCTCGAGGTGCTCGACAACGTGGCGCACCGCACGACCGACATTCCGCCCGCCGGCGGCGAACTTTGGCTGCGTTGGGCCGCCCTGCTCCACGACATCGGCAAGCCCAAGAGCAAGAAGTTCGAAATGCCGACAGGTTGGACGTTCCACAACCACAATTACCTTGGCTCCAAGATGATTAAAGGGCTGTTCCGACGCCTCACCTTGCCGCTCGACACGCGCATGAAGTACGTTGAAAAACTCGTCGACCTTCACATGCGCCCCATCGCCATTGCCGACGACATCGTGACCGACAGCGCCGTGCGCCGCTTGCTTTTCGAAGCCGGCGACGACATCGACGACCTCATGACGCTCTGCGAAGCCGACATCACGAGCAAGAACGAGATTCGAAAGAAGAATTTTCTTCAAAATTTCAAGCTCGTTCGTCAGAAACTCATTGATATTGAAGAGAAAGACCGCATTCGCAATTTCCAACCGCCCGTCAGCGGCGACGAAATCATGCAACTGTTCCACCTGCAGCCGTCGCGCGAAGTCGGTCTCTTGAAAAATGCGCTCAAAGACGCCATTCTCGACGGCGAAATCCCCAACGANCGCGANGCNGCNNTNGCTTTCATCGAAAAGCGCGCCGCAGAANTAGGTTTGAATAAGGCATGAACGATTTTCAGAAGCAGTTGAACGAACGACAGTGGGAGGCCGTTTCCTATTGCAGCGGCCCCTCGCTCGTGATTGCCGGCGCGGGGTCGGGCAAGACGCGCGTGCTCACTTATAAAATTGCCTACTTGCTCGAGATGGGCGTGTCGCCCTTCCAGATTCTGGCGCTCACGTTCACAAACAAGGCCGCCCGCGAGATGCGCGACCGCATTGCCGCGATTGTGGGGCCGGAGAAAAGCCGCCACCTTGCCGCCGGCACGTTCCACTCCATCTTTGCGCGCATCCTGCGCCGCGAGGCTGCCGCGTTGGGNTACGACCGCGACTACACCATCTACGACGANACCGACACGCGCAGCATTCTGAAGAACATTGTGCGCGAACTCGGTTTGAACGACAAGGATTATAAGTCGTCGAAGATTGCCCACCGCATTTCGATGGCCAAAAATTCGCTCATTTTGCCCGATGCTTATTCGGCTGACCGCGANCTCATTCAGCGCGACCAGCGAGCACAAGTGGGCGAGACCCATCGCATCTACGCGCTCTACCAGCGGCGTTTGCAGCAGGCCAATGCGATGGATTTTGACGACCTGCTGTTGAACACTTACCTGCTTTTTTATCGCTTTCCCGAAGTTNTGGAGCANTATCGCAAGCGCTTCGCNTACATCCTTGTCGATGAGTATCAGGACACGAACACGGCGCAATTTCGCATCATTCGGCAGTTGGCGCCGCCCGAAGCAAACTTGTGCGTTGTGGGCGACGACTCNCAGAGCATATACGGCTTTCGCGGGGCCGAAATCGGGAACATTTTGAATTTCCAGCAAGTCTATCCCACCGCGCGCCTCATCAAATTGGAGCAGAACTATCGCTCTACGCGCAACATCGTGGNCGCCGCCAATTCCATCATTTCGCACAATCAAGGCCGCATTCCCAAAGAAGTTTATGTGGCCGACGAGAAGGAAGACGGCGCGCCGCTCCAAATCATTGAGGCCTATAGCGACAAAGACGAGGCCCTGCGCGTGGCGCGACAGATTATCGGCATGCGAGGGCGGCAGGCCAACTACGACGAAATCGCCGTGCTTTATCGCACCAATGCGCAGAGTCGCTCGTTCGAAGAAGCNTTCCAAAACGCCAATATCCCTTATCGCATGTACGGCGGCCTCTCGTTCTANCAGCGCAAGGAGGTGAAAGACGTGATTGCCTATTTGCGCTGCATCGTGAATCCGAACGACGAGGAGGCCCTTGTGCGCATTTTCAATTATCCGGCGCGCGGCATCGGCGAGACCACCGTTCGCAAACTGCGCGCGGCCGCCGCGGAGCACGATGTCCCCCTTTGGGACGTGGTGCAGGCCCCCTTGGACTTCGGTGCCGACATCAATCGGGGCACGCAGACGAAGGTGGCCGCGTTTGCCGCGCTTTTGCAGTCGTTCCAAAAGGTGGTTGAAGCCACAGGCGCCTACGAAATGGCCGTCCGTGTGGTCGAAGAGACGGGCATCAAGCGCGATTTGCTTTCCGACGATTCGCCCGAGGCGCAAGCACGCCGCGAAAATGTGGACGAATTGCTCAATTCCATTCGCACGTTTGAGGCCGACCAATTAGAGGAGCAAGGCCGCGAACTTGCCCTGCTGAGCGACTACCTGCCGCAGGTGGCTTTGCTCACCGACCAAGACCGCCGCGACGACGGCTCGCCCAAAGTCAGCCTCATGACCATACATGCCGCCAAAGGCTTGGAGTTCGGCGTCGTTTTCGTGGTGGGTTTGGAAGAAGAACTATTCCCCGCCGCTTCGGCGCGCTACAATCCGCGCGAAATGGAGGAGGAGCGCCGCCTGTTCTATGTGGCAGTCACGCGTGCGGAGCGTCTGTGCTTCCTGACCTACGCCAAAGCGCGGTGGATGTACGGCCAAATGCAATATGGCGCGCCGAGTCCCTTCCTCGCCGAAATTGATTCGCGTTTTGTGCGAAAGGCATCCGACTTTGCCCGTCCCGAACGCGCCGCATCGCCCAAGCCTGCCGCGCAGCCCACGCCGGTGCGTTTGCGCCGCCTGAGCCCGCTGGAGCAAAGCCGGCCCGCGACCATCGAGCAGCCTCGGCAACGCGACGCCATCGCCATTGGCAGCGGCACTTTGCGCGTCGGAACATGCGTGGAGCATGAGCGTTTTGGGCGCGGCACGGTCGTCAGTCTCGAAGGCTCCGGCATCAGCGCGAAAGCCCGCATCGCGTTCGAAGGAAGCGGCGAAAAAAATTTACTCCTAAAGTTCGCCAAGCTCAAAGTGTTGGATGTCTGAAATTTTATGTATATTTGCACTCAGTTTCAAAGCATACCCAAAATGAATCCCATATTTATTGCCGGCCCTTGCGTGATTGAATCCGCCGAATTGCTCGATGTGGTGGCTGCCGAGCTCGTGCGCATTTCGCAAAAGTTGGGCGTCGAAATCATTTTCAAAGCGTCGTTCGACAAGGCCAACCGCACGTCCATCCATTCCTTCCGCGGCCCGGGTTTGGAGAAAGGTTTGCAAATGCTCGCCGACGTTCGCACCAAACACGGCCTGCGTCTCACGACCGACATCCACGAAAGCTATCAGGCTGCCGCGGCCGGCGAAGTGGTCGACATCCTGCAAATTCCCGCGTTCCTCTGCCGCCAAACCGATTTGCTTGTGGCTGCCGCAAAGACGGGCCGCATTGTGAACGTGAAAAAGGCGCAGTTCCTCAGCGGCGACGACATGCGCTTCCCCGTCGAGAAGTGCCGCGAGGCCGGCGCCGGCGAGGTCTGGCTCTCCGAACGCGGCAATATCTACGGCTACAANAATCTCGTGGTCGATTTCCGCAACATTCCCGCCATGAAGCAGTGGGCCGACCGCGTTGTGATGGATTGCACCCACAGCGTGCAGCGTCCCGGNGGCGCGGGCACCACGACGGGCGGCAATCGCGAGTTCGTGCCGGCCATGGCGCAGGCTGCCAAGGCTTTCGGNGCCGACGGTTTCTTCTTCGAGACCCATCCNNANCCCGANGCCGCCTTGAGCGACGGGCCGAACATGCTGCGTTTGAGCGATTTGGAAAGCGTTTTGACCACTCTGATTTGAGCAAAATTTTTTTATGCAAAAAGATATTCAAAAATGGAAGGACACGGCGGTGCAATGCCTGCGCGACGAGGCCGCTGCCGTTGAGGGACTCATCCCGAACATAGACGACNATTTCGTGAAGGCCGTCGAACTCGTCCTGCAGTGCAAGGGCAAACTCATCGTGACCGGAGTGGGGAAGAGCGGCCATATTGGCGCGAAGATTGCCGCCACGATGTCGTCCACCGGAACGCCGAGTTTCTTCGTGAACCCCCTNGATGTTTTCCACGGCGACCTTGGCGTCATCACCACCGACGACGTGGTGCTCGCCATCAGCAATTCGGGCGAAACCGACGAACTGCTGCGTTTCTTGCCCTTCTTGCTCGAAAACAAAATTCCCGTGATTGGCATGAGCGGGCGCCCCGGCTCGCGTTTGGCCAAGTATTCCACCGCCCACCTCAATGTGGCTGTCGACCACGAGGCCTNTCCGCTCGGTTTGGCCCCCACGAGCAGCACGACGGCGACGCTGGCCATGGGCGACGCGCTGGCTTGTGCGCTGATGGAGGCGCGCGGCTTCCGCTCGTCCGACTTCGCCCATTTCCACCCGGGCGGTTCGCTCGGCCGTCGCCTGCTCACCAAGGCNAAAGACGCCATGCAGTCCGACAATTTGCCCACNTTGCCGCTTTCGATGAAGTTGGGCGACGCCGTGATTCGCATCAGCGACGGCCGCTTGGGCGTCGGCGTGGCAGTCGAAGACGGNCGCGTGGTCGGCATCATCACCGACGGCGACATCCGACGCGCCATCCAAAGTTCGCGCGCCGACTTCTTCGAAAAGAGCGTGAGCGACATCATGACGCGCAATCCGAAGTGCGTTTCGCCCGAAACCAACATTTCGACGATTGAGAACATCTTGAACAAAAATATGATTCACTGCGTGCTCGTNGTCGATGAAAATCAGCGACTTCTCGGCATTGTGGACTCGTTCCGNACGGTGCTTTAGCGCAAAAGAATTTGCCGGATGAAAAAACTCTATCGCCTTTTTGTCTCGCTGTGCTTGCTGGCGTGCGGCCTGTCGCTCTCGGCGCAAACTACGTCGGACTCNACCATCGTGCGCTATTTGGAAGCGGCCTACGGCGTGCCGTTTTCGGGCAATAATAGGCTGGTTTTCTTCAAAACGGGGCAAGAAAAATTCGACGACCTTTTCGNNGCCGTGCGCCAAGCGCGCAAGAGCGTGCATTTGGAATATTTCAATTTTCGAAATGATTCCATCTCGCGCCTTCTTTTTGAGCTNTTGGAACAGAAAGTGGCTGAGGGCGTGCAAGTTCGCGCGNTCTTCGACGGCTTTGGCAATTCGTCGAACAATCGGCCGCTGAAGCATTCGCATTTGGATACCTTGCGCAGCAAAGGCATCNAAATCTTTGAGTTCGACCCCGTGAAATTTCCCTATTTGAACCACGCCNTCCATCGCGACCACCGCAAGATTGTGGTCATCGACGGCTTGCTCGCCTACACCGGCGGCATGAACGTGGCCGACTACTACATCGAGGGCAAGCCGGAGTTCGGCGAATGGCGCGATATTCACGTGCGNNTCGANGGCGAGGCCGTCGANGAATTGCAAGAAATCTTTTTGGAGTTTTGGAACAAGGTGTCGCGGCAGGATGTGCACGGNGCCGAATACTATACCGGCGGGCGCGAGGCTCGCGGCTACTTCAGCGGCCTGAAAGTCGACACCACGAGCACGGCCGGCCACAAGGCTGTCGGCGTGGTGGACCGCGGACCGAANAGCCGCCGCCGCATCATCCACGACGGCTTCGTGAAATCCATCGATGCCGCCCGGCAACACATCCAAATCATCAATCCCTATTTCACGCTCTGCCCCCACATTCGGCGCGCGCTGCGACATGCCATCGAACGCGGCGTCGACGTCGAAATCATGGTGTCGTCGTCGAGCGATATTCCCATCACGCCGCGCGCTGTGGAGCACACGGTTCATCGCCTCATGAAGCGCGGCGCACGCGTTTACTTTTTCGACGGCGGTTTCCACCACAGCAAAATCATGATGGTCGACGGGCGCTTTGCCTACGTCGGCTCGGCCAACCTGAACAGCCGCAGTCTCTCGTTCGACTACGAATGTAATTTGCTCGTCGCCGATGCGCCCTCCACGCACGAGCTTCAGTCCATCTTCGAGACCGACAAGGCCGAGCGTTGCTGGGAACTCACGCCGCAAACGTGGAAGTCGCAATTTTCGAAAAAGCGTCGCTTTGCCGCGTGGTTTTGGCAGTTTTTGACCCCTTTCCTTTAGAATTTTATGAATACGGATTCTCTTGAAACGATGAAGCCGACGCGCGATTCGGCCGCCGCGCTTGCCCAGATTTGCAAGGCGTTTGCCGTCGTTTTGCTCGTGCTCGCCCACGCCGGCGGACCCGAGTGGCTCCATCGCTTCGTGTTCCAATTCCCCATTCCCGTCCTGTTTCTGTGCGCCGGCTATTTCTTCAACACGCAGGCTTTCTCCAACGAGAAAGGCTATGTGGTCGGCCGCTTTGCGCGCATCTATCTGCCGTTTTTTGTCTGGTCGCTCTTCTTCCTAGTCGTCCACAATTTGTGGTTCCCCATTTGCGGTTTGAGCGAGACCTACGGCGCGGCCGATGGCACCGTGCTCCATCCCTACGGTTGGCGCGAGTTCGGTCAGCGCGTGTTCGACGTGGCTTTTCTCATGAAGGGCTACGACGAATTTATGTGCAATGTTTTCTGGGTTTTCCGCGCGATGTTTTTGGCGAGCCTTGGCTGGCTGGTGGCCTATAAGCTGATGCGGCGCACGCACCCGCGCAGCGCAGACGCTTCGTTGGGGTGGGGCGTTGCGGCCATTGTGCTTGTGCTGATGGTGTGGCAAGTGCTGTCGCGCATCAGTCTGCTCGGCTCGCTCGAGGGCGATGCGCGCGACCTGCTTGCCCTGCTTTTCTTCACCCTTGGCTTCATCTATCGGCGCTATGCCGAACAATTGCGGCTCACGTGGCTCACGTCGCTCGGTGCGTTCGTGGTGCTCGTGCTCGGCGCCATATTTTTCCCATCCACGATAGAGCAACCCTTGTCACTTGTCACTTGTCTCTTGTCACTTGTCACGGGCGTTGCCGGCTTTGCGCTGCTGCTGTGGCTGGCGCAGTTGGTCAATGCGACGGGCGGCTTGCTCAAGGCGGCTTGCCTCTTTGTGGGTCGCCATGCGCTCTACATTTTCGCCTTCCACCTGCTCGCGTTCAAAGTGGCGAGCATGGTCAAGGTGGCCGCCCTCGGTCTGCCGTTCGAGCGCGTGGCCGATTTCCCCGTGGTCCACGCCGACGAAGGCGGATTCCTCTTTGCTATGGTCTATTGGGTCGTAGGCGTTGGGCTGCCGTTGCTTTGGCACGTCGGCTACCAAGCCCTGCAGCGCCAGTTCGAATTCTCGCTCAGCGCCGAGCGCGTGCTTAATATGGAATTCTTCAAAAAGTCGGGCGCCATCCTGTGGTTTCTCCTTCGGTCGCTCGCCATTGGCATCTACAAAATGCTGTGCGCCATCGTGTTCGGCATTTGGCGAAGCCTGAAGAACTTTGTGCAAGGCATCAAAGACATACTTTCTGCTTCGAACCCCAACGAAGAATGAGCGCCGCCCCGCGCATTTGCCGCCCCATGCAGAACAATGAGCGTCGCTCACGTTTTGTTTGGGGCGCAAAAGTATTCATTTTTAGCCCATAAGTCAGATTTCGCAGTTTTAATTTTGCCGTGTTGCAAGAAAGTTGCAATTTTGTAGTCAAAAGAATTGTCCGGAAACATTATGAAAATACTGATTGACATTAACCATCCGGCTCATGTGCATTACTTCCGCAATTTCATCAAGATTATGGAGGCCAAAGGGCATGAGTTTTGCGTAATCAATAGGGACAGTAAAATCATCAACCAACTGCTCGACCACTATGGCATCAAGCACATCACGCGGGGCAAGCGGCCGGAGAAGAAGAGCACGTTGCGCTCTATGTGGTACCTGCTTCAGATGACGGGCCGATGCATCAAGGAGTCGTTTAAATTTCACCCCGATATGTATGTGGGCTTCGGCTCCAACGCCTGCGCATTCGCATCGTTCTTGTTCAGAAAGCCGTGCATACTCCTTGAAGACACCGAGCACAATGCTTTAGGCTATCGATTGTATCTGCCCTTTTGTTCGGCGGCGCTCACGCCCTTTTATTTTAAGGTTGACTTAAGCAAGTATTTTGGCGGCTCCGGCAAGCAGATTGAATTTAATGGCTACATAGAGCAACTGTTTCTGCACAGTAAGCAATATCAGAAATCAGCGAGCGTGCTGTCGGAATTAGGGTTAGAAGCAGGCAAATATGTGTTGGTGAGATACATCGCCTACGACGCCCACCACGACCTTGCCGCTCATCCGCTGTCGGAAGAAGCCAAAAAGAAGATTATAAAGCAAATAGAAAAGCATTACAAGGTAGTGCTTTCGCTGGAGAAGCCAAGCGATGACCCCTTCTACCAGCCATACTTATACAAATATACGCCCGACAAGATGCACGACATTGAAGCCGGCGCAAAGTTTATGGTCACGGAGGGAGCCACAATGGCATCGGAGTCTTTTGTTCACGGCGTGCCATACATCTATCTGAATCCATTGAAATGTGGCAACATAGACTATCAATGCGAGCATTATCCAAATCGTTGCATTCAGACCACCGACGAGCAGGAAGCATTTGCGGCAGTTGAGCGTTTGTGCAACGCTGAAATTAATTGTGACGAAGAGCGAAAGAAAGTCGAAGATGTGACCATTAATCCCACCGATTTATTGGTGTGGTTCGTGGAAAACTATCCCGAAAGCAAAAAAATAATGCAAGATAATCCCGACTACCAAAACAGATTTAAATAACACATGAACATTATCACCGACATCAACCAAATTCCTTCGGAACAATGGCGAGACTTGCTGAACACGTCGAAAACAAGCAGTTTCTTTCAGTCGAAGGAGTGCTATGAACTTTATGGTGAATTGTCGTTTCTCTCGCCTTTCGTGTTTGCCGTAGAAGACGGAGGCAATTTGCAGGGCGTGATTGTGGGCTACTCGCAATCGGAGTCGGGCATTAAGCGCTATTTCTCGCGCAGGGCGATTATAAACGGTGGCCCGCTGTTGGCCGAAGGCATATCCACAGAGGCTCTGTCGCTCCTTCTAAACTCGTGTCGGAAAGGGCTGAAAGGAAAGGCCATCTATATAGAGACCCGCAACTTTGAGGACTTCTCTGCTTATAAAGCGGTGTTTGAAGCATGTGGATTTGAATATGAGCCGCACTTAAATTTTAAAATAGACACCTCGTCGGAAGAGGTGGTGCGAAGCAATCTTGGCAAAAGCAGGAAAAGAGACATCAGAACGTCGTTGCGGGACGGTGCGGTGGTGATAGAGGAGCCAACCGAAGAGCAAGTGGCGCAATTTTATGACGTATTGAACGATTTATACACCACGAAAGTTAAGACCCCGCTGTGGCCATTGGAATTTTTCCAGAAATTGAGCCAAAAAGAATACGCGAAATTTATTTTGGTGGAATATAATCAGCAAATTGTTGGTGGCACAGTATGTGTGTGCCAAGCGGGAAAGACGGTCTATGAGTGGTATGCTTGTGGGAAGGATGGCGTTTTTAAAACCGTCTATCCATCTTCGGTAGCCACCTATTCTGCTATTGAATATGCTGCCAAGAATGATTATTCGCAGTTTGATATGATGGGAGCGGGCAAGCCGGACGTTCCCTACGGAGTTCGTGATTTTAAGGCCAAGTTCGGGGGCGTTCTTGTGGAGCACGGGCGTTTCGAATGTGTCCTTAATCGTCCGCTCTACGAGATTGGCAAACTTGGACTCAAACTGCTCAAAAAATTAAAATAGGCGATGGATTTCACGCTGACCATCTACGAACGGCTGTTGCAGTCGCTTCTGCAAGCGCAATATCATTTCAGCACGTTCGCCGAATACCAACAGGGAGCGCGGCAGGAAAGGCAGATTATTCTGCGGCACGACGTTGACCTGAAACCCGGCAATTCGCTGAAAACGGCGGAGGTGGAGCACGCACTGGGCATTAAAAGTTCGTACTTTTTTCGTGCTGTGCCGCAGAGTTGGGACGAGGCCATCATCAAGCAGATTAGCGCAATGGGACACGAGGTGGGCTACCACTACGAGAGCCTGACCACCTGCAACGGCGACGTAGACAAGGCCTATCAAGACTTTTGCCAAAACTTGGAACGCTTGAGGCAGTTGGTAGACGTGAAAACCATCTGCATGCACGGCAGCCCGCGCTCCCCATACGACAGCAAAGACATCTGGAAAAAATACGACTACAAATCGCTGGACATCATCGGCGAGCCATATCTGGATATAGACTTTTCGCAACTGTTCTACCTCACGGACACGGGACGCCGGTGGGACGGATACAAAGTGAGTGTGCGGGATAAAATAGAGAAGTATCAAGACATTTGGACCGCAGACGGACTGACGTTCCACTCCACCGAAGACATCATCAATGCCGCCAAAAACGGCAAACTCCCTGCGCGCATCATGATTACAACCCACCCGCAAAGATGGAACGATTCATTTGCAAAGTGGTGCAAAGAATTGATTGTGCAAAACCTAAAGAACAT
>Ga0065709_1029840_pt1 | contig 11809 bp, 7 predicted proteins | sample Hoacrofraction14_2_FD_59096 | JGI IMG/M metagenome (GOLD analysis project Ga0065709, IMG submission 59096) | Hoatzin crop microbial communities from Cojedes, Venezuela, sample from fiber fraction 14 v1 | ecosystem: Host-associated > Birds > Digestive system > Esophagus > Crop | place: Venezuela... | reverse complement strand
GCCAAGTCTATCTGATTTTATTTGATTTTTCAGCGTTGTTACTATGTGATCTTGTCCCTTTACATCTTCAAATGTAGGCGGACGAAATTTTCTGTATAATGCTACGTATGACATCTGCTATTCCTTACTTTTAATCGCCAAAACATACTCCTAGCATTTTGGCTTCTTTTATTATATTTGCATCCTGCGGCACTGTCTTTAGTTTGCCTGCTATATCTTCAAGCGGAACTTTGACTATTTCGCGGTGCTTATATGCTACCATATATCCGTATTCTTTGTTCAAAATAAGTTTGCCGGCTTCAGCTCCGAGTCTGCTTGCAAATACTCTATCATATGGATTTGGTGCTCCGCCTCTTTGCATGTGCCCCGGCACGGTAACTCTGACTTCTCTTCCCGTCTTTTTTTGTATTTGGTCTGCAATTTCATATGAAACTGAAGGGAATTTGTAATGTTCTAACTTTTTCTTATATTCTTTTTTGGAAAGTTTGGCATCTTCTTTTGATATAGCACCTTCTGCGACAGCAAGAATAGTGAATTTATTGCCGTTTGATGCTCTTTTTTCTATGGCATCGCATACTTTGTCAATATCATATGGAATCTCCGGAATCAAAATAACATCTGCTCCTCCCGCAATTCCTGCATTTAAAGTAAGCCATCCTACCTTGTGCCCCATAACTTCCACAATAAAAACTCTTCCGTGTGAATCAGCAGTTGTGTGAATACAATCAATCGTATAAGTTGCTACATCAACTGCGCTTTGAAATCCGAATGTCATATCTGTTCCCCAAAGGTCATTATCGATTGTTTTGGGAAGTGATACTATATTTAGGCCTTCTTCTCTAAGTAAATTGGCTGTTTTTTGCGAACCGTTGCCTCCAAGAACAACGAGGCAGTCGAGCTGAAGCTTGTAATATGTCTGCTTCATAGCCTGTACTTTGTCTATACCGTCTTCATCGATTTTTCTAATCGTTTTGAAAGGTACTCTTGATGAACCAAGTATCGTTCCGCCTCTTGTGAGTATCCCTGAAAAATCCGCCGCGGTCAGCATCCTGAAATCGCCATGTATAAGGCCCTTATAGCCATTTAAAAAACCATATATTTCAATCTGCTCGCCGCTTCCAAAAAGACATTTAACAACTCCTCGCATTGCCGCGTTTAAAGCTTGGCAATCACCACCGCTTGTAAGCATACCGATTCGTATCATTTTGGCCTCCTTAAAAAGAGTTTTTGAAATATTCATTTGCTATTTTATTCTACCACATTTGCATTGACTTCACTCAAGAAAAAAATAAAGCTGCCAAATATAATATTTGACAGCTTATACGGAGTCGGAGGGATTCGAACCCTCGTGCCCAAAAAGGACAAACGCATTTCGAGTGCGCCTCATTACGACCACTTTGATACGACTCCATTTGTCTTATAAAAAAGAGACGCTAATAGCGCGCCTCTTCATTATATAGCTCTTATTTTTTTACGTCAATTAAAATTGCAAATTTTACTCGGAAAATTTCAGATTCCCATCTGAGCAATCGCAGTAAGCGCATCAAATTCTGCTTCAAATGCGCCGCCTTTTTCTTCAAGTTCTTCCCATGTATACCATTGACCGTTCAACTGGATAGAACCAACTCCTATATCCGTGACAACAACACGGAGTGCTCTTGTACCTGTTATCATGTATACATATTGGTTTATCTCAAACGGCATGTTATATACATGTCCGCTTGTAACAATATTTTTCAGCTCATCTGGTGATAGATTTTTATCTACTGCCTGTGTCCTTGTCACGAGAATGCCTCCTTTATAACAAAAGATATTATCAGTTACTCAAATATTTTATCGGACAAATAGGCAAAAATATTATTTAAGTATTTTTAATTAAACGCGGCATTATTCTGCGGCAAGCGCCTTTAGTGCGTTCAAATCACTAAAATTTTCCACGTAACTGCTCTTATCGGAGTACATCATAACAATATTTGTTATATCAGCCTTTGGAGCAATTACTTTTACCTTTTCGGGTACGCAGCAGAAAATCGGCTGCAAGTCAAAGCTCTTCAAAAGATCGATTGATGCAGCAATCTTATTTTCATCCATTTTGTTAAATGCTTCATCAAGAATAACAACTCTAAGCGTATTTTCTTTTTCGGCAGCTCTAACTTTCTGAGCTATAGCTGCAAACATAACGATATAGTAAGGCGTCTGGATACCCGATCCCGACTCATCTCTTATAACATCCGACATATATTTGGTAGAGCCGCTATGATCCGTCGAGCACAAATCCAAATGAAGATACGTTCTATAGTCAGTATATGTTTCAAGTTTCTTTTCTCTTGTTATTCTCTGCATAGGCGTGAGGTTATCATCATCCATAATAAGCTGTAAGAGTTCATCAAGCTCTTCCTTATGAGCCTCTTCAAACGATCCGGAAAAGATTGATATTCCGCCGTATCCGGGGAGATCGGGATCTACTTTTACAAGATTTGGATCCATGAACATATCATAGAATTTTGCATATGCTTTTTCCTTTTCATATGTAAGTTTATATTTGACATTTCCAAACCATTTGCTCGTAAGTACTTCATTAACGGAATCTATTTGTTCCTGCGCCTGCATGATATTTGATTTTAGTTTTCCGATAAATTCAACTTTAAATTCGCTTGTTGCTCTGTCCGCTGCCTTTTGAATCTCTTCTTCAAAATCGCTTATTCCGCTATCGAGAATTTTCCTTAATTCTGTTTCGTACTCCTCATTATCAAAGCTTCTGTCTGTATCAAAGCCCGCAAGTTCTTCAATATTATAGGCCGTTCTGAGTTTCTTTAGTTTTGCAAACTCTTTGCCTGCGGCTTCCATCGCATCTTGCTTCATGCGCATATGAGCTTCTCTTATTTTTTTCTTGTTGCCGCGTCTGTTCTGTTTGGAATCTTCGCTGATAAAAACATCACCGACTTCTCTTATCCATTCAACGCTGAATCTATTGCTTGTTGTGAGTTCGTCTTCAAGCATATCCATTTCAGACATAGAAGATGAGAGTTTTCTTTGCTCACTTTCAATTTTGTTTTGTGCTCTTCCGCATTCTACACTGCTTGAATTTATTTCTCTTGTTATTTCATCAAGTCTTGCAGTAAGGCCGGATAGTTCATTATGAAGTTCTTCATCTCTTGTCGTATCTACATTTCCAATCTTTTTCAGAAGTTCTATTGATTCATCTTCAAGCTCGTTTATATCGCTTATATGACGAACTGCTGTATTGTAAAAAGATTTATCGGCAAGATTTTTTTCTACTTTATCAACTTTTGTTACCGATACAGAAGATGCGATATCTTCTTTTTGCGAAGTCAAATCCAATAGCTTTTCGTTTAATGTATTGAGCTGACTTTCCGCTGCTTTTTTGCCGATGTATTTAGTTTGATTTGCTGATTTTCCACGCACAACAAAGCCCTTATATACCAAAAGATCTTTGGTTATGGCGCTTTCATGTTTGTACAAATCTTTTTCATCATCTACTTTTATGATATTTCCAAGCTTGAAATCCGCATAAAGTCTTGCATCTTCATTTTCAGAAATTATTTCCTCGGCAAGGCTGTTTTCTCTTATCTTTCCTTTAAACTTATTTCTGATACTCTTTATATCTACAAGACCTGATTTATAGGAATGTATCTTATCTTTTATTTTTCTATAGACAAAAAGAGCATCGTCATAATATTCTTCGGGTACAATAAGGTCAAATCTTTGATTATCCAAATACCCCTCAATTGCATTTTGCCATTCTTCGTCTTTGATTTCGAGCATATCGGCAAAAATTGGAATTTTTATTTCATTTTCATACTTTACCATAAGTTCTTTTTCCAAAGTATCACGAAGAATCAGAGTTTCTTTTGGATATGGCTTTTTGTTTTGCGATAGTTCATTTATGCTCTCTTTAATATCCAAAATTTGCTCTTCCAAAATCTTTTCGCTGTGAATAAGAGATGCATTGAAAGCTGAAAGCTCGTTGTATAGCGATGAGGTGAGATTGTTTACGTCGTCTATATCAAATTTTTCCAGATCTGATTCTTTGATATCCACGCACATCTCAAGCATATCTTTGTATTTTTCATTGCAAACAAAGCCTGCATTTTCAGCCTTATTTATGGCTATAATCCAAGCTCCAGCTCTTTCGACTATTGTTTTATATACAGCTTTTACATTTTCTTTGTATCCCTCTATTTTTTCGTCTATATCTTTTTTCTTATCGATGAGAGATTTTCTTATCTGCTCTGTATCCGACTTACCGAGTTCTTCGTGTACAAGACCGATTTTCTCCTGGAATTTTTTCTGCTTTTCTTCGCGCATTTTATTAAGTTCCAGAGTCTGCTTTATATCCATTTCAAGCTGAGAAATAAGATTTTGCGACTGCTCAATTTGGTCTTTCAAAATCGTTTGATTATCTCTAAGTATTGCATAATCAAGCGTTTTGGCCATTTCTATATTTTCTTTATAGTCATCATATTTTTGACTGATTCTTGTAAGTTTCTCAATCTTTCTATTGCCGGAATGTGCCTTGTCTTTGAGGTCATAATAATCATGTATGGTGCTTCTTATTGAATCAAGGTCTATAGATTCATTGACAGAGCAAATAGAATCGGTTATAAAACTTGCAATATTAAGATTTTCACCTATACTGCAAGATACTGCTGCCTTTAGAAGCGTTATATATTCGCTTCTAACCTGTCCATATGCACTCATGATATATTTGGAGTATTCACTATCACTGTAAAAATGATAATTTTCTTCACCGACATATGTGTTCAAAAATCTCTTAAGTTCGGATATATTAAGCGCCATATCATCTAGTACAAACTGGTTATCGGGTATTCCTTTTCCCGAAAAAGAAAACCATCTCTCAGCCCTTTTGCTGTGATCCATCGGGCAGTCTGCAACAAGTCCGTCGCAAAAAAAGATATCTTTGACATCATTGTAAAATTCAAGAACAACATAGCTTGTAAAAGTTCCATCATGTCTTAGGAATTTTTCCTGATTATTTGATGCCCAATAGCCATATAAATATTTTTCTACATTTCTTGCCGAATGTTTGTCTGCTGCCTTGTTAAATATCCCTTTCTTTTTACCTGTAAGTATCATCATAATGGCGTCGATTATCTGAGACTTACCGGCCTGGTTTGCTCCCGACAAAAGAGTTATTTCGCCTATAGGTATAGATGTCGGCTCATCAAATTTGCCCCAGTTATATACAAATACATTTTTTAATCTTATCATCAAATGCTCCTTAAAAATCTTTAATCATTACCGATTTCTTTGTCTGTTTCAATACTGCTTTCTTCATCTATCTTCGAAAGAAGCTCAGTAACTTTTCCTGTCGACACAAGATGCAAAATCGCAGGAGTTATTCTAAATACGGTTGATGCATCTTTCCATTCGCCGCTTCCTTTTTCGATTATTCTGAAACTTGAAAGGGTCTTGAAATCTGCCGCCATCTGCATTTTGTTGGACGTTATATCTACATTTACATTATCTTTCAAGAATTGAACAACTTCCGCAACGTCTGTCATAATTCTGTCTTGCGAAGATATATCGGTATATTTTTTTTGATAAATGCATCTAAGCGCAAGCGCTATTCTCGTTGTATTGAGGTTAAAATGAAATCTTGCTTCATCAGCTTCATTTTCAAGGGCAAAAAGGCCATTATCCGTATCTTTTACAAGAGTAAATCCGCCCATTTCAAAATATAAATAAAGCAAATCGTAATTTGAAGCTATGAAGATATAATCTGCATTTCTGGAAAAAAGGCCTGTTTGCGCATCATAGTCCATTTGCAGACAATAACTTCCGGACAAAAGCATTCTTACAACTCTTTTGAAATATTCTTTGTCCTGACTGCGAAGCTTATTATAAAGAGTCGTGACATTTAAGTCTTCACTTTCTTCTATATATGATGTCTTTTTTCTTACTTCAAGCTCATCTTCCATAAATCCCAGCTGCATATCATCATTGTTATTATCATTTATATATCTCATAATTTATTTTCCTTTACTTCAAATGTCATATCGGGCACCAAATAATTTCCGACAGGAATTTGCCTATCTGATTTTTTGACGATATATTCTCCGTTTGAAAAGCCATACAAAGAAGCCATAATAAGAAGTGTATAATCGTCATTTCCGAAATTTTCAATTTCCTTTATAATTTCGCTCGTTTCCATTTTATGTCTTCCATGCATTTTGTCTTTGACATATTTTCTTGCATCAGACATCGTATAGCCGCCAAAGCTTTGTTTTAAGAACTTTTGCGTATGCTCTTTGTTTTTTTCGTGATGAGGACGAAGAAGTATCTTGGAATCATCATTTGTGCTTTTCCTTGTCTGCTCGCTTCGAAGCGACTTTTCATCAATAAATGTGCATGTAGTAGTCGCAATCTTGTCATTTACTCCTTTGAAAAAAACTTCATTTTCATCTACATGTTTTATGATTTTGACAATTTTGCTCACTATGCTGTGATCGCTTCGAAGATTATGGATAACAGCCTGCGTAAATCTTCTGTTATAATCCGCATTTTTTTGCGTTATCATATCTATCTTTTTGCCTGCATCGTCATAAACAGAGCATATATCATCTATCAGACTTCGTATCTCCATGATTTTGTCGTCATCATCCATACTGCTGCTTGTATTAAGCTTTGCGATTTCTTTTATCAGTTCCGGATTTTTATCAATCTCCTTGACGAATTTAAGTATATCGCTTCCGTATAGAGCTATTGAATCGCTTGTTTTGAGTGGATGATAGTAGGCGTCAATAACAGACTGCTCACCGCCCTCTTTAAATCTTGCTTCAAGCATGTCCAAAACTCTCTCGTCTTTTAGATGTTCCTTATAATATTTGCCTATAAAGAAATATAGATTTCTAAACGACCTCTCAAGTCTTCTTGCATTATCATGCGCAACTTTCAAGGCCATCTGCGTTGTACGAACCTTTCTGATGCCATCTTCATTTCCTGCCATTTTAAGTACAGCGTATGAGGAAAAGACGTCGCTGTCTGCAAGTTCATCTTTTGGTCTCGTCTCTCTATACAAGGTCTCCAAAAAATCCGATGCATAATCCGGAATTATGATATCCTTTTCAAAACCTTCTTTCGCATCTTCTTCAAAAAGCCAGCCTTTTTTGATTAGTTTTGAAAGAAGGAATGATGCTTTTCCTGATAAAGATGCAACTTCTTCCCTATCTTCCATGTCTTCATCTTCAAAGTCCGTGGTAAGATCTGCTTTTTCAATACTATTTTCAAGAGATATGAGAATTTGCTCCTTTAATTCTTTTTTATTTATTGAAAGTCTTTTTTCAAATGCATCGCGCACAACAAAAAGAGCTGACAAATACAGCTCCTTGTTTGGAGAAGATAGAATGTTAAAAAAATCTTTTGGTACATTTTCGAAAAAAGAAGAAGATAACTTACTATATTCCATTTATACTCCTAATTTGATTAAAACTGTGTCCATAAAGGGTCCGATAAATACACCGGCGCTGCGACTTTGTATATCATCCATACAGCCGAAAAAATCACAAATGCCGATATTATGACGGGTACAAAATGCTTCACTTTCGAAAGCTCTTCAAATCTGCCTCTCAAAGTTCTAAATAGTACTTCATAACCTTTTACAATATAAAAGTAAAGCGGAAGCAGCATCGGAAGTAAGTACCTGCCCTGCGGCTGATAGTCGACTGCATATGCATAATACAGATGAAGCACAATCGGCATACATATGCAATAAATCATATTTATGTGGAAAAAAACATTTGAAAAAGACATTTTTTTCTTATATTTTTTTGCTATAAATATCTTGAAAACACCGTAAATAAACGATATAGTCAAACCAACAAGCCATATAATCTTATAGAAAAGATAGAACATATTGTTGCAAAACATGGCAGCTGAGCCGTATCCTGCAATAAGAGTTTTCCAGAGCTTGTCAAAATAGTCGGGATTCATATCAAACATTTCAAAAAGAGAATATCCCTTATTTAGATATGAAGGCCTTCCGCTTGGATTTACCGACAGATACATTTTGTTTTGCGTCGTCATCCCAAGAAAATCTCCGTCGTGAAGAATGGCATTTCTTATAAACCACCATCCTGAAAGCGCAAATACAATAGCAAAAATAAATACAAAATATTTAAGCATTTTTTTATAATCATATGATATTTTCTTGTTTTCTTTTCCTGATACAAAATATGCAAGAAATAATACAAATGCGCTGACCACGTATCCATATGCGTTGTAGTAAGTAGATATCACAAAGGTAAGACCTATGGATAATCCAAATGCATTTTTAATATCTATGCCATCTTTGTAAATAGATACGAGAAAATACAAAACAAGCGATATTCCAAGGAAACACATAGCTTCCGTATTGATGTATGTATATATAAATATATGCTGCGGCAAAAATACAACGCATATATTAAACATCCATCTGTAGAAATCATCCAAAAAAACTTTGTTTGAAAGTTTGTACACTGTATATGCCATACATAAGCCGCAAACAATATTTACAAATCTTCCTATGTAAACAAAGAAAAGCTCACTTTCTGTAAAAAGGCCTGCAAATCTCATGAGATATCCCATTATAAGATATGGCAAATAAGGGGTAAGGCCATAGCTTATGCCGTATCCATCAATTATAATCTCTTCTTCAAGGCCTGTAGGAAGATATCCGTATTTGGCTATAAATTCAGGAATAAGTATCCTTGAATGTTCATCCGGCGGATTAGAAAAAAGAGGCGAATTGTCAAATATTGGCTGCATGATAGCAACCGTAATTGCAAGTGCCGCAAATAAAAACATATATATAATAAAAAAAGCCCGTTCTTTTTTGACTGAACGCGGTGTAATATTCATACCATCTCTCTCCAATACCATTTTAGTAAGCTACTTAAAAGCCATATCTATTTTACAGGGAAAAGCGCGAAAAAACAAGACTTATAGCATGTCTTCCAGTTTTACGGAATATGCTATAAGTCTTATGTTTACTTGTTTTCAAGTTCGTTTACATTCTTTTTTAGTTCTATCATCTTATCTCTTAGCATTGCTGCATTTTCGAAGTCAAGTTCCGCTGCCGCTTTCTTCATCTTCTTTTCAACTTTTGATATGAGCTTCTTTAATTCATCAAGACTCATTGATTCAGGGTCTTTTTCAAATTCGGCTTCTTTCTTCGTAACTTCCTTCGTTATCGCTATTAAGTCTCTTACAGATTTTTGAATTGTCTTTGGAGTTATTCCATGCTCTTTATTATAAGCCGTCTGTATTTCTCTTCTTCTATTGGTCTCATCTATTGCCTTTTGCATTGACTCTGTCATGTTATCTGCGTACATGATTACATGACCCTTGGCATTTCTTGCAGCTCTTCCTATCGTCTGAATGAGAGATGTTTCAGACCTAAGGAATCCCTCTTTATCCGCATCAAGAATTGCAACCAGTGTAATTTCAGGAATATCGAGACCTTCTCTTAGAAGATTTATTCCGACCAAAACATCAAAGACATCCAGTCTCATATCTCTGATAATCTGAGCTCTTTCAAGCGTGTCGATATCGGAATGAAGATACTTTACTCTGACTCCGTTTTCTGCAAGATATTCTGTCAAATCTTCTGCCATTTTCTTTGTAAGAGTTGTTATAAGAACCTTGTTTTTATCTTTTACTTCTTTTCTGATTTCAGATAATAGATCATCAATTTGTCCCTCAATAGGTCTTACATCTATCTCAGGGTCCAAAAGACCTGTCGGTCTTATAACCTGCTCTGCTCTGAGTAGCTCATGCTCCTCTTCATATTTGCCGGGTGTAGCCGAGCAAAAAAGCATTTGGTCTATGTGGTTTTCGAATTCCTCAAAATTCATGGGTCTGTTATCAAGCGCTGACGGAAGTCTGAATCCATAATTTACCAGAGTCTCTTTTCGGCTTCTGTCTCCATGATACATAGCACCTATCTGAGGTATTGATATATGCGATTCATCTACTATTATCAGGAAATCATAAGGGAAGAATTCCATAAGCGTAAGAGGTGTTTGCCCCGGTTCCATAAAGTTCAAATGCCTCGAATAGTTCTCTATTCCTGAACAAAAGCCGGTCTCTCTCATCATCTCAATATCAAAATTCGTTCTTTCTGCTATTCTCTGAGCTTCAATAAGTTTATCTTCGCTCTTAAAAAACTTTACTCTTTCTTCCAGTTCTTTTTCTATGTTGTCACATGCTTTGTTTATCTTTTCCTGCGGAACTACATAATGCGATGCAGGATATATCATTACGTGCTCAAGTTCATGCACGATTTTCCCGGAAAGTGGCTCAACTTCACATATTCTGTCTATTTCATCTCCGAAAAATTCTATTCTAATTACATATTCTTCTGCATTTGCAGGTACAACTTCAAGGACGTCTCCGTGTACTCTGAAATTACATCTTGTAAGTTCCATATCATTTCGCTGATATTGTATCGAAATGAGCTCTTTTATTACTTCATCTCTGTCTTTGAGCATACCCGGACGAAGTGATATTGACATGCCTTTGAATTCATCAGGGCTTCCGAGTCCGTATATACACGATACTGATGCCACAACTATTACATCTTTTCTTTCTGCAAGAGATGCTGTTGCTGAAAGCCTGAGTTTATCGATTTCATCATTTATAGCCGAGTCTTTGGCTATATATGTGTCTGTCTGCGGCACATATGCTTCCGGCTGATAATAATCGTAATATGATACGAAATATTCAACCGCATTTTCAGGAAAAAATTCCTTCATTTCGCCATACAGCTGACCTGCAAGCGTTTTGTTATGCGATATTATAAGTGTTGGTTTATTTAGCTGTTCAATAACATTGGCCATAGTAAATGTCTTGCCGGATCCGGTTACACCAAGAAGCGTTTCAAATTGGTTGCCGGCCTTAAATCCTTCGACAAGCTTTTTTATGGCTTGTGGCTGATCACCTGTAGGCTTATAGTCTGATACTAATTTAAAATGATCCATACTAAAATCCTTTTTATTCAAGTTCTCCTTCAATGATACTTATAGCTTCACTTAACTGATTGTCTTCACCTGTAGAAAGGTAGCTTTCTGAGTCAAACTCTACAGTAACATCCGGTTCTATTCCTGTTCCGTGGATATTTACACCGCTTGGAGTATAGTACTTACTAACCGTAAGCTTCACAGCTGTTCCATCGCTAAATGGTATTACTCTTTGCACTATACCTTTTCCATATGTTGTAGTTCCGACTATCGTTCCGATGCCATAATCTTTAATTGCACCTGCAAGTATTTCCGATGCACTTGCAGAATTTCCATTTACAAGAACAACAAGAGGCAATGTAAATTCGTTTTCGCCATCGCAATCGTAATCTGTTCTGTCACCGTTTTTGTCAACCGTATATACTATAGTTCCTTCCGGCAAAAGCTGCTCTGCAATATCACAAACAGTTGATAAACTTCCGCCCGGATTATTTCTAAGGTCGATTATAAGACCTTTCATATCTTGTCCTTTGAGCGTTGCAAGTGCATCCGTAAACTGGTCTGTTGTTACTGAATCAAATTCGGAGATTTTGATATATCCAATACCGGAATCCTTCATTTCGTAGCTGACTGTAGGGCTTTCAACTTTTCGTCTTTCAACTTCAAATTCCAAATAATCGCTTTCACCATCTCTAAGTATCGTAAGTTTTACAGTTGTTCCTTCTTCGCCCTTTACTTTGCTTACAAACTCATCAAGTTCCATTCCTTCTGTAGATTCGCCGTCAACTTCTACGCATATATCGCCTTCCCGAAGGCCTGCTTCCTCA
>Ga0065709_1029838_pt1 | contig 11823 bp, 14 predicted proteins | sample Hoacrofraction14_2_FD_59096 | JGI IMG/M metagenome (GOLD analysis project Ga0065709, IMG submission 59096) | Hoatzin crop microbial communities from Cojedes, Venezuela, sample from fiber fraction 14 v1 | ecosystem: Host-associated > Birds > Digestive system > Esophagus > Crop | place: Venezuela... | reverse complement strand
TTCGATACCCTCTTCTTCGGTTTTAGCCGTGAAGTGCGTAACACCGCTTTTAGATGAGTGAACGCTGGCGCCGCCAAGACTTTCTTGATCCACATCTTCACCCGTAACGCTTTTCACAACTTTCGGACCGGTGAGGAACATATAAGACGTGTTTTCCGTCATCAGCGTGAAGTCGGTGAGGGCGGGGGAGTAAACTGCACCGCCGGCGCAGGGGCCAAAGATTCCGGAGATCTGCGGAACAACACCAGAAGCCAAGATATTACGTTCAAAGATTTCGGCATATCCGGCCAGGGCATTAATTCCTTCCTGAATTCGAGCGCCACCGGAGTCGTTGATGCCAATGACGGGTGCACCCATTTTTACGGCCATATCCATCACTTTGCATATCTTTTGCGCCATAGTCTCCGAAAGCGAACCGCCGTTTACGGTGAAGTCTTGTGCAAAAACATACACGAGGCGGCCTTCGATTGTTCCGCTACCAGCCACCACGCCATCGCCCAAGAATTGTTTTTTCTCCATACCGAAGTTGGTGCAACGGTGAAGTTTAAACATGTCTACTTCTTCGAAGCTGCCCTCATCAAGCAACATATTGATACGTTCGCGTGCTGTGTATTTACCACGGGCGTGTTGCTTTTCTATGGCTTTATCACCGCCACCGAGTCTCGCTTGTTCGCGTTTCTCAACAAGTTCTTTTATCTTTTCTAGTTGTTTTGACATAGTCGTTTGTTTTTAATTTCTTAGTGTTCGCACAATTCTGTGAGTATGCCACACGTAGATTTCGGGTGTAAAAAGGCAATATTCAAGTTTTCTGCACCTTTGCGTGGAGCTTGATCGATGAGACGAATGCCTTTCTCGTCGCACTCTGCCAAAGCTTTTGCAACACCGTCTTCGATGCAAAAGGCTACATGATGAACGCCTTTATTACCTTTGTCTAGCCATTTCTGGATGGTGCTATCGGGTGACGTGGGTTCAAGCAATTCGAGTTTTACTTCGCCGCATTTCAGAAAGGCGGTTTTTACCTTTTGGTCTTCTACGGTTTCCACGGCGTAGCATTCTAGCCCCAACACTTCTTTGAAATACGGCAATGCCTCTTCAATGCTTTGCACGGCAATACCTAAATGTTCGATGTGTGAAATTTTCATGATGTCATTTGTGTTTAGTTGTTTGTGTTTATTGATTTCTCTATTGGATATAAACTCAAGGATTAAAAAGAACGTTTAAATAATTTTCGAGTTAGTGGTTGGCCATATGATAGACAATTTTCATCTCTTTCGAGCCAAGCACTTCAAGCGTTCCCACCGTAATTGTATCGTTTCTGCTGCACATCTTGGCCATATGGTCTATTTCGTCATCGTTGATTGTCTTGTTTAGTAGTTCCGAAATACTTGTGGGCATACCGATGCGGTGATAGAATTGCTCCATTGCCTCTACGCCTTTTATAGCAGTACTCTTGGGGTCGTTGAAGTCATTTGTTACCCCCATCACATTGACAGCAAACTGCGCAAAGCGTCGTTCATGCCCTCGGTCAATGCAATAGCGTGCCCACCACGGCCAAATTGCGGCCAAACCGGCGCCGTGTGTCACACCATAGAGCGCACTCAATTCGTGTTCCAACCGGTGGGTCGCAAAATCTTTTTCGGTTCCGCACTCCGTTAAGTCATTATGCGCCAGCGAACCGGCCCACATGATTTGTGCGCGATTGCGATAATCTTCTGGGTTCTTTAACACCTCAATAATGCAATCTTTCACCGTTTTTACCAAGGCTTCGGCCAACGCATCCGTGATCGTCATGTCTTGTTGCGGCGTGAAATAGCGCTCCATTGTGTGCATCATAATATCTGTAGCGCCGGCTGCAGTCTGATAGGGTGGGAGCGTAAACGTGCGTTCGGGATTGAGAATGGCGAATTTGCAACGACATAAATCGCTGTTAAAACCGCGTTTATTCTTATCTTCATCGCGTGTGATAACGCACGAGTTGCTCATTTCAGACCCCGCGGCCGGAATAGTAAGAACCGCACCGATGGGCAAACAAGCCGTCGGAACCACGCCTTTCCCCCAGAAGTCCCAAGGGTCGCCGTCGTATGGCACGCCATAACCGATGGCTTTGGCTGAATCAATCACGCTACCACCGCCCACGGCTAATATGAAATCAACGTTTTCGCGCCGACACAAGTCTATACCTTCTTTTACTTTCGAGAGCAGGGGATTGGGCACAACGCCACCCAGTTCCACATAATTGATGCCACTGTCGCGAAGCAAGCCGAACAATTTATCAAGCAATCCAGACCGTTTGGCCGAACCACCGCCATAATGCACCAACACTTTCTTACCGCCGTAATGCTTGATGAGTTCGGCAACCCGTTCTTCCGATTGTCGTCCGAACACCACCTGCGTTGGCGCGTAGAAATTGAAATCTTTCATTATGAAACGTTCTGTATGTTAGACATAATATGTATGCAAAGTTACGACATTTCCCTAAATCGTCCAAACAATTTTTGTTACAATCAGTATTATTTACGGTATCTTGTAACGAGCGAACACAAATTTATGAGCGTAGGAACCGTTATCATTCAATTCTCCCAACGTCATAAGTACCTTGTACCATCTCGATTGTAGTCTATTTTAACGCAAGCGACTAAGTGTATACGCTGAAAAATGCAGGCGAAAGATGCTGTTCTAGTAGTTTGACGCGATTTCTAATGTGGGGCGATGGAAATGATGTGTTCCGTTTTTGCGTTTCAAAATAGCGCACTTTGCACAATTATCTTAATAACTTAATCATGCTATGTTATTAACTTTATTGAATTATATTATTAACCTAGTTCAATTAAGTTATTAATATAATCTGCGTCGGAATCATGCGATGTATGCCTTGCTATGGTTTTGCAGATGCAAACGTTTTGCATATTAGACCGAACTTCTTCATGCGTGTAAATGAAAGCGCCTATATATTGACGGTCTTTGGAGGGTATTTGATTTACTTATTTCGGAACACACTGGGTGTGATGCCCGTCATCCGCTTGAAGAAGCGCGTGAAGGTTGTTTGTTCGTCGAAGCCTAAATCGTGCGCAATGTCGGCTATCGAGTTGTCCGTGTAGCGCAGGGAAATCTTCGCTTTGTTGGTTACAGACAGGTCAATCCAATACATCAGACTTTTGCCGCTCACGTTTTTCACGACCGTGCTAAGGTAGCGCGGCGAGAGAAAGAGCCGTTCGGCGTAGAACGAAATGCTGCGTTCTTCGGTCGAATAACGGCTTACAAGCGACAGAAAACGGTTGAAGATGTCTTGGTTCCGATTGTTGGCCGTTTGGAATACAGCCTCTTGCGACTTGTAAAGCACAAGTATTTCTTCGCGCAACGCAGCCGTGAGATGATCGATTACCTTATCGTTGAAACCTCGTTTCAAGGAGTTTTCGATGAGCGCGAAATATTGGTCGGCCATCAATGCGCCTTCATCGGTGGCCTTTACAAGCAGGCAATAGGGTGCAACGTCGGGTTCCGTCTTCAGCGATACGGCTCTGATTCGATAGTCTTCGCTGTGACTTTTCATCTCTAGAATGGCGTTTTCGCTGATAATGGCTAAGTCGCCGCGCTCGAAGTGATAAGGGCGCAGGTTGATTTCATAGGTCGCATCGCCCTCCAACACCCGTATGGCGTGCGTCCTATCATATATATATGGTATGCCGTTGATAATCCACGACGTGCTCGCTATAAGCAGATTCATGGAGAAAGAGAAATCATCGCTGAGCGTCATGCTCTTGTGTTGAACGACTTTCTCTTGTTGGATTTGTTGTATTTGCTTAGCCATTCGACTGCAAATATACATAAAAACGACCATAAAAGAACCGAAAAACGAGGAAATCTGAACATCTGTTCAATTCTTGTGCGTATTTGTTTAGTATGGTGCCAATGGAACATCGTACCTTCGCCATCGAATTCACGAACATTAATCATTTAAGTATTATGAAAGTAGCAGTTATCGGATCGACGGGAATGGTTGGAAGCACTGTCGTTAAAGAATTAGCCAACCGTGGTCATGAAGTGAAGGCAATAGCCCGCAAACCCGAGAAGGTGATGTCGCACGAAAGGGTAACGGCGGTGAAAGCAGACGTGCTCGACGCTGATTTCGCCCAACAATTGGAGGGTGTTGACGCTGTGGTTTCGGCCTTCAGCACGGGCAATTGGACCGACGGCGAACGTTTCACGCAGGGCGCCAACGCTATAGTTGAGGCCGCCGCAAAAGCCAACGTGCCTTATCTGCTGATTGTAGGCGGTGCAGGCAGCCTTTATGTGGCGCCCGGCGTACAGCTCGTTGATGTGCCGCAGTTCCCTGCAAACGTCTTCCCCGTAGCCAATGCCGCGCGCAATCTGCTTAACGATCTTCGCGCTCGCAATGATGTAAACTGGTCGTTTATTTGTCCGCCGGCCTCTTTCGCAGGGGGCGGAGTGAGCTATGAGCGCACCGGAAAGTATCAATTGGGCGAAGACAACGTGATGATGAATAAAGCCGGTCAGCCGGCAGACATCAGCGTAGCCGACATGGCCGTTGCCATCGTGGACGACGTGGAAAAGAAAGGTCACCTGAAAAAGCGGTTCACCGTGGCGGCCGAAGAATAAGAAACAAAAGTCAATCAACCATGAAAAAGACTCTCTTAACCCTGCTTGCCGCCGGCACACTGGCGCTGACGGCATGCCAAAACAACACACAAACCAACGCAAACACAAATCAACAAGAAGACACCATGAAAGCAATTCCGCAAACAGATGCCACCGTTCTGGTGCTCGTGGCTCATCCCGACATCAGCAAAAGCACAGCCAATGCAGCGCTTGCCAAGGCTGCAGCCGATGTAAAGGGCGTTCAGGTGGTCAACATCTACGACTATCCCGTGTCGCCCGAAACCTATAAGGAAGTCGTTTCAAGGGCTAAAACCATCGTCTATCAATTTCCGTTCTATTGGATGGCAGCACCCCATCTGATGAAACAATGGACTGATGAAGTGTTCATGGCCTATGCCGGCGACGACAATCAAGTAAGAGGTAAACACTTTCTGGTGTGTTGCACCACTGGCTCTGATGCTGACGCGTACCGTCATGGAGGGCGCAACAAATACACGATAGAGGAGTATTTGCGTCCTTACGAAGGTCAGGCCAACCACGCCGAAATGATTTGGGAACAGCCGCTGGCCGTTTACGGGCAACATCCCGGCGGCAGTAAGGACGAGCTGGAAAAAGGATGCAAAGCCTATCAGGAGCGCCTGAAAGCCCTGGTTGAGGCGTCCCGATAGTGCAAATGACGGCCTTCACGGACACAATGGAACGTTCGTGGAGGCCGTTTGCTTGGCACATGATTTTCTAAGTGATGATGCAACGACATATAAATAATAGTGCTATCTTTGCAGCATGAACATTAAACTTGTGCTATTAACCCTGCTCTTGGCGCTGACTTCAACGGTCGCGCGAGCTCAAAACAGTAATACTATGATTACGTATAACAAAGTGAAGGTGGACGACTGCACTGTATTCTATCGCGAAGCAGGCGACAAACAAAAGCCGACCATCCTGCTGTTGCACGGCTTCCCATCATCAAGTCATCAGTTTAGAGAGCTGATTCCCGAGCTGGCAGACGCTTATCACGTGGTGGCGCCCGATTACCCGGGGTTCGGCCAAACCGAAGCGCCGGCGCGAGAAAACTTTGATTACACGTTCGAACACCTTACGGACATCGTTGATCGATTTACCGAAGCGGTCGGACTGACCGAGTTTGCCATGTACGTTTTCGATTACGGCGCCCCCATCGGGTTTAGGATTGCGGTGCGACACCCCGAGCGCGTCCTCGCCATTATCTCTCAAAACGGCAACATCTATAAGGAGGGGCTCGGCAAAAAGTGGGACGCTCGCGCCGAATATTGGCGTCATCCGACCACTGAGTTACGTGAGAAATACAAGAGTGCGTTTGCTCTTGAAACCATCATCGGCCAATACACGGGTGGCACGGAAACGGGATTGGTGGGGCCGGATGGCTATACGCTCGACTTCATTTACATGTCGAAGCCCGGCATGGATGAGATACAGAGCGACCTGATATTTGATTATCAGACCAACGTGGCGCTTTATCCCGTCTTTCAGCAATACCTGCGCGAGCACCGTCCGCCGTTGATGGCCGTTTGGGGTGAAAACGATCCGTCGTTCATTCCGGCCGGCGCCAAGGCCTTTCTGCGCGACCTTCCCGATGCCGAAATCCGTTTCGTCAACTCCGGCCACTTTGCCTTCGAAACGCATCACACGGAGATAGCGCGACTCATCAAAGATTTCTTGAACCGCAACAACATTCGCTAAGCACTGTCTCCACCCAACAATTGGACATCGACGGGAGGGTTTATTCCTCTCCCGTCAATGCTTCAATGCGGTTGATGAGCTCGTCGTTGCTGCGCTGCATCTTTTTAAACAACTGCCAAATGGCAATCGCACCGACCACAATGCCTATTCCCAAGCCCACGCATCCGCCAATCAATGCACTGCTGCGAAGGGATGGTTGGGCGAGCAAGTCGGCGTCCTTGAAGTTGTTTAGATAGACATACACGCCCACGATGACGAATATCAGCATCACGGCAACACTGCCGATGATGGTCTGGCGACATCTCAACCGTTTCATTTCTCTCAGCTTTTGAGCCGTTTCTATAAGATTCTGGCGGTCGAAATCATTTTCCTTTATGGGCGTTACGTTAATCTTCCAGTCGTAATATACATCTACGACGCATCCCACGAGCATAACAGCCGTGACCCAAAGAGGGATTCGAGCAAAGACGGATATACCTGCCCAGATAAGTATGATGACGGGAACGGCAATCATTTCAAGGATGACATACTTCCTGATCCACGCCAACTTATCCTTCATCGAATCCTGTATCAGGCGGTCGTTCACTATCTCTTGGTCGGCCAGTTTCTTTTCGAGCAAGGCCATCTGATTTCTCAACTGTTCCAATTCGCCGTTTTCAATATATTTGTTTTCCATTTCTTTCAGTTTTAATCGTTGGACATTTTCTTTAGTTGCTCTTTGATTCGGAACAGTCTTACAGAGACGTTTTGGGCCGTTATACCCACCACCGAACCGATTTCCTCGTAGCTCATGTTCTCCAACCACAGCAGGATGATGGCGCGATCGAAGGGCCCGAGCTTTGCAATGCGCTTTCGGAGCAGCTCCACCTGACGGCTGTCTTCATCCGTTTCATCAAACAGATTGATGCTCATCGATAGGGGAGTGGAGTGCCTCCGCTTTTTCTTTCGGTCGATGGAGATACACGTATTGAGGCTAACGCGGTATATCCAGGTCTTGATGTTGCTTCGTTTTTCGAAGCCTTCCATGCCTTTCCAGAGGTTGACCAATACCTCCTGGAACAGGTCGCTCACTTCATCGGCATCGCTTGAGAACATGTAACACACCGTGTAAATCGTGCGCTTGTTGTCTCTAACAACCCTCTCGAATGTCCGGTCTTTGCTTTCCATTTCTTTAATTCATTTTCGGATGTTGTTTATCCGTTAGACGCACGAACGTTCAAAAAACTACACCGCGCGTCTGTTTTCTTAAAGAATCTTGCCGCAAAGACGGATACTGACGTGCGGATAAACCTTCCATTTGTGGAAGCGCTCCATCCAACCGTTGTCCTTCCCTTGGAGTTCTTCGGTCGTTACTTCCGTGTCATGCTCATAGATTTTCGGTTTTCCCCAGAACTTACAACCAGCCTCCAGCATCAGTCCGAACCGCTTATGGCGTGGAACGGCTCGTCCGAAGCCGATGCCCAGATACGGTTTCACACCGTTTACCCTCAGCTCAGCCGATGCCTGCCCGTTTGCATCGGGCTTGATGAAACGGTTGCCGATGGGGACACCAATCTGATATGACTCGTAACCCAGCCGTTCGCAATAGGTGTTCCATAGGTAAACGTCTTGCATTACCTCCTTCGAAGCGCCCGTGTTGTAAGCCTCGACAACCTTCTCCGGACCAATGAACACGCCGGCAGTGATGTGGAAATTGCTGAGCACGAAAGGATAAACGTCCACCAAGAACTTAACGTCGCTCATCGTCAGCTTGCCTTCAATGTCCACCTTTTTGACGTCGTCCACGGTCAGATTACGGTTCATCAGTGTGTTGTATAACGGCAGATACTGCTCCACCATATCAATATTGTAACCTTCAATCGTCTCTAAATTGACGGCGTTGGAGTATTTCAGACCGGGCATCACATCGAATCCGGCTCTCAATTGAATCAGACTTGTCACCGAAGTGGCTATGTCGAGACCGATTCCCGAGGTACTCACTTCGGCGCCTATAGCCCAGTGTTTGAACACGCCCTGTGCGTAGCCGGCCGGCGACATAAGGATGAATGCGGCAACAGCCGTCAGTATTTTTCTCATTTCGCGCTTGTTTTTAGGTTTAATGTAACGTTCATTTTGATTTATTACTGCAAAGATACATAAAACATTTAAAACTTTTATGCTGTCTTTATGTTTATGTGAATATTCAAATGTATAAAATATTTGCCGATGATACATTGATAAATGTTTTGTAACTTTGCAGCAGTAATAATCACAAACATACGGGCAAAGACAATGAAACTACGCGTTAAATCATACGATGAACTGACGAAAGAAGAGTTCTACGCTAGTCTTTAGCTTTGTGCGGAAATCTTAGTTGTCAATCAAGATATCGTTTATTAAGACCTAACTACAAGGATTAAAAGTCCTTGCACCTTTTTTATGAAGACGGAACACCATTTGCGAAATCATGTCGTTATCGAAGAATTGACAGAGGACACTTCAATGCCTACACTCGAAGCAAGGTTCAGCGTCCCATCGTCTGACCTCGTCTTCCAAGAGAATGATACAATATATATAGTATAACGAAATAGCGATTATTGTGCAAACCAACGTAAATGCCACCACATTATGACGGAGAATATAACCATATCGATTATCGTAGCGGTTTATAATGCTGAGAAATACCTTAAGCAGTGCTTGGAGTCGCTGCTCTTTCAGCAGTTGAAAGAGATTGAAATCATTTGTGTTAACGATGCTTCCACTGATGCTTCTGCAACCATTCTTGACGAATATTGTAAGCGTGATGAACGGATTGTTGTTCTCACACACGAAGTAAATAAAGGCATTGCAAAGACCCGAAACGATGCTCTGATGGTTGCCTGAGGAAAATATATTGCTTTCATTGACTCCGATGACTTCATCTCCGAAGATGCACTGAGTAAGGTAAAGGCGTGTTTTGACTCCGACGATGAGATTGATTCCGTCTTGTTTCACGTTCGTATATGCGATGAAGACGGCACAAAAAGAGGCCTCTTCCCGACGCAATTCTTTGATGTCTTGTCCGGAAAAGACGCTTTCGTTAAAAGTCTGGATTGGACTATTCACGGCTTGTATGTCATAAAAGCAGACATCCACAAACGTTTCCCTTATGACGAAACATCTCGCACTTTTAGCGATGATAACACGACAAGACTTCATTATCTTGCGTCAAGAAAGGTCGGCTACTGCGATGGCGAGTACTATTACAGGCAGAATTCCACTTCGGTTACCCATGTGATAAGCCTCAGCCGATACGACTACTTGGATGCAAACACGAGCATGTCGAACACATTGGATGAGTTGAACGTTTCCGACGACATCAAGTCGAAGTACGAACAAGTACGCTGGAACAACGTTTGCGGCATGTATATGTTTTACGTTCGCCATCGGCAGGCGTTCAGTCCGTCCGACAATCAATATGCACTCAATAAGTTATTTCACGCGTGGCAACAAATAAAATTCCGGTTGCTGCCCACGAGATTAAAGTGTAAATTCGGATACATCCCTTTCCGTTGCCGTTACATTCCGCAGAAATTATCTTGGAATTTATATCGTTTGCAAGAAGAAATCTATTTCTTCCTTCGGCGGATAAAGTATGGAAAGGATATGAAACCGAAAGAAAACTGACCTGAACAGAACTTTACGCAGAAGGTATTGATTGAAGAAAAAAGAAACAAAAGAAGGCATAAAAGCTCTTCAAGTAAGAGAATCGCTCAGCAGAGGCATCACAAGTCCCCGCGTTCTGCACGATTAAGTTATTAACCTAATCCAATTAAGCTAATAACATAATTGAATTAGGTTATTAATATAGTCCGATAAAATTATTGATATAATCAAATTAAGTTAATAACTTAATATTTCAACAGACTGTTATTTCAATCCTAGCTAAACAGCAATTACATTCCTATGGAACATCGTTTGCATTTCTGTTTAACATATTCTGTCCTCTGTTCCGCGGTATTTACGGGTTTTAAAAGTTATACTTTTTCAGTGCATTCTGCAGTCCCATGCGCACGTTTACATCGTCGAAATTAACCACGAGACCGTGTCCTTCGTCGAGAGTGGCTATCCGTTCGACCTCGTCCGATGATAGATTGAAGTCTAATATATCCAGATTTTGCTTCATTCTATTCTTGTGCGTGGACTTGGGAATCACTACAACGCCTTGTTCCAACAAGAAACGGAGCGCCACCTGCGCAGCGGTTTTGCCGTGATTAGTCCCGATAGCGGTGAGCACGGGATGTGAGAAGATGTCGTTCTTGCCTTCGGCGAAAGGCCCCCACGCCGTGAGTTGCGTGCCGCAGCGTGCGCAAATCTCCCGCATCTGACGCTGTTGGCAAAACACGTGCGTCTCTATTTGATTCATGGTGGGCTTTACATCCATGTTCTCGGCTAGGTCGGCGAAACGGTCGTAATAGAAGTTGCTCACTCCGATGGCACGCACTTTGCCGGCGCGCAAGGCTTTCTCCAGGTCGCGATAAGCGCCATAATAGTCGCCAAAACACTGGTGGAGCAACAGCAAGTCAACGTATTCTGTCTGCAATTTACGCAGGCTTTCGTCGATGGAATTCATTGTTTTGCCCTCGCCGTAACGTGAAATCCAAACCTTTGTGGTGATGAAAAGCTCGTCGCGCGCTATTCCGCTATTCTTCCATGCATTGCCCACGCCCTCTTCGTTGAAGTATGCTTGCGCCGTGTCGATGGCTCGATAGCCCACTTGCAAGGCATCACTCACACAGCGTTAGCACTCCTCGGGGCTCACTTGGAACACGCCGTAACCAACGAGCGGCATTTCCACTCCGTTGTTCAGCTTGATTACTTTCTTTGTTTCCATTGTCTAAATCTTTTTGTTCTTATTTCTGTTTGACATTCGTCCATTTATATATTGTATGTCATTGACACGATGATTACAGTTGTTTGTATCGTGATGCAAAGGTATTGCGATTATCAGTTCGCATGGTTTCCTGTATTTCCCGAATGTTTTACTTTTTTCATAAATGCGCCAAAACGTATCGGAAAAAGCCTTATCTTTGCACTCAAAAGACAACGAGTGATGGATATAAGAAGTGAGTTTTTCGTTTACTCGACTGATTTGGCACGAATCAATTCGGCCGAATATGAGGATTGGTGCATCCATTTGATTTGTCTTTCGGGCGAAGGCAGCTTTATATATAATGAGAAATGCTTCCATTTTTCGAAGGGCAACATCCTTATTCTCTCGCATCCCGACTTGATAAAGAACGTTGCTGCGACGGACGACACGACGGTGGAATACGTTGTGGCACCGCTCCGCTGGCTATACAGTCAACTGCCTTCAAACCATTACGGCATCGGCGGCTGCATTGATTTGCTGGGCAATCCCATAGTGCCGGTGAGCGACCGTGAGGCTCAATAGTTTTTGAATGATATTCATCACATCCGCGAACGCATAGAGAACACAAGTCATCGATTCTATAAAGAACTGATGGG
>Ga0065709_1029837_pt1 | contig 11832 bp, 10 predicted proteins | sample Hoacrofraction14_2_FD_59096 | JGI IMG/M metagenome (GOLD analysis project Ga0065709, IMG submission 59096) | Hoatzin crop microbial communities from Cojedes, Venezuela, sample from fiber fraction 14 v1 | ecosystem: Host-associated > Birds > Digestive system > Esophagus > Crop | place: Venezuela... | reverse complement strand
ATCTGCAGATGTTCTTTATCTCCTCATGTCCGAAGAGAATAGCCTCGAGCATCTGATCCTCAGGAACTTCCTTTGCGCCTGCCTCTACCATCATGATGGCTTCTTCAGTACCGCATACTGTGAGGTTGATGTCGGAAATCTGTCTCTGCTCAAATGTAGGGTTGATGATGAATTCTCCGTCAACTCTTCCTACGATTACTCCTGCTGTAGGGCCGTCCCACGGAATATCCGAAGTCGCGATTGCGATTGATGTTCCGATGAGTGCCGCAAACTCAGGCTGGCAGTCAGGCTCTGACGACATGCATGTTGCAGTAACGACTACGTCGTTTCTGTATCCCTTCGGGAAAAGCGGTCTGAGCGGTCTGTCGATAAGTCTCGATACGAGTGTTGCCTTATCGGTTGGGCGTCCTTCTCTCCTGAGATATCCTCCCGGGATCTTGCCTACTGAATACATCTTCTCCTCGAAGTTGCATGTCAGTGGGAAGAAATCAACGTCCTGCTTAGGCTCCTTGCTTGCACAGACAAAGCAGTTTACGACTGTTTCGCCGTATCTTACTGTTGCCTGGCCGTTTGCCTGCTCGCCGACCTTGCCAATTTCAACCTGCATGAGTCTGCCGCCTACGGCTGTCTTGTAAGTTCTGTAATCTTCAAATCTGCCCATAATTAACAACTCCTTCCTGTTAATTCATAATCACCATGGGTCTTAACCAACTGTATACAACTAAAGCGGAGGTTCATGAGGACCCCCGCTTTCTTTGTCATCTGCTATTATTTTCTCAGTCCGAGACGAGCGATGAGTGTTCTGTATCTCTCGATGTCTGTCTCTCTCAGATACTTGAGAAGGTTTCTTCTCTGTCCTACCATCTTGAGCAGACCTCTTCTTGAATGGAAGTCTTTGTGGTGCTCCTTGAGGTGCTCATTAAGGTCGTTGATTCTGTAAGTCAGAATAGCAACCTGAACCTCAGGAGAACCTGTGTCGCCTTCCTTGATAGCATACTCTTTGATAATTTCCTGTTTCTTTTCTTTTGTAAGCATAAAAAAATCTCCTTTACTAAATCGTTCACCTGTGCTGCGCGGCCGCCGGAGTAGCAAACCGCTGCTGCAGAGGTATATTGAATTTGCAACGTTCGTATATTACCACGATTACAAAGCCTTGTCTATTATTTTTTTCGGAATTTCACAGCCTTTTCACAATCTTCCGCTATTTGCCTGTGAAGTGCATCGCGGTCCGCGAATTTCACCTCGCCCCTCGAGAAATGATCGAAATACACCGTGACTTTTTTGCCATATGTGTCTTGGTCGAAATCAAACACGTGAGTCTCGATGTCTTTGTCGAAGTTGCCGATTGTCGGTTTTACTCCGATGTTTGTAACTGCATTATACATGCGTCCGTTTGTTTCGAGCCTTGTGAAGTAAACTCCGTTCGGCGGAAGTGCCCGTTCAGTCGGAGCCGAAAGGTTTATCGTAGGGTATCCGAGTGTATGCCCTATGTGCTTTCCGTGTTCCACCGTTCCGGAAAAAGTAAGCGGACGACCGAGATATCTTGCTGTGAGCTCCATATTCCCGACGGAAATCATATCGCGGATAAGAGTCGAACTTACAACCTTACCGTCCATAACAACCGCATCCTGAACATTCACATCGATTCCGTTGTTTTCGCCTTCGGTTCTGAGTGTCTCCGCGGTGCCTTCTGCCCTTGCACCGTATGTGTAGTTGAAACCGACAGATACCGATGCGGCATTGAGCGAGTTCATTAAGATGCTGTCAAAAAAGGCCTTTGCTCTCATTTTCATCATGGTCTCATCAAAAGGAATATTCACAAGATAATCAAAACCGGCATCCCTGATAATGCGGATTTTATCTTCCTCAGAGCAGATAAGCTTAAGGGCATAGGGATCATCCTCGCTTCTATTCATAATAAAATTAAACGGATGATTGGAAAAAGTAAAACAAATTGAGCTTATGCCTCTTTCCTCAGCCGATTTCAGTGCGGAATTGAATACTGTTGTGTGGCCTGCATGAATGCCGTCAAAATTGCCAAGAGCAGTTGATGTCCGCTCACTTATCCTGATTTCATCAAGGTTTGTGAATATCTTCATATCAGAATCTTATCAGGGAAAAGTTCCCCGTCCTTAATCCTTCCTGTTCCCAGAAAACTGCCGTTTCCGTAGACTCGATAGAAATTGTCAAAATCCGTTTCCTGATTAACTTTATATGTACGCGCGGATGTTGAGCTCCCATTTGTAAATGCAATAATTCTGTTATCGTTAATATGTATAATTCCGAGCTTTTCCAGCGTTACATCAGGATCGATAATGCATTTTTCAAGCTCTTCATCAGTCATTTCAAGAATAACGCTTAGCTCGTATGCATCCTTAATCCTGAAATATCCCGTTCCTGTTCTGACAAGTGAGCTCATACATGCACCGCAGCCAAGACTTCTCCCGATATCATCACATATGGTCCTTATATATGTTCCCTTGGAGCACACAACATCGAATTCTATTATTCCTGATTCAGCATCGATACATGTGACATTATTTGAGAAGATTTCAATCTTTCTCGGTTTTATCTGCACGTCCTTACCCTCACGTGCAAGATCATACGCCCTCTTTCCATTAATCTTAAGAGCCGAATATTTAGGAGGTATCTGGGATACTTTTCCTCTGTATGCAGAGAACGCCCTGAGAATCTCATCCTCCGTAACATGACCGAACGGCTTTTCCTGAGTAATTTCGCCTGTTATATCAAGCGTGTCCGTTGTTATGCCGAGACGCATCCCTGCGTGATAGGACTTTTTATCCCTGTCATAATACTGAATTACTCTGGTAGCCTTCCCTATACAAACAGGCAGAACGCCCGTTGCCATTGGATCGAGCGTTCCCGTGTGTCCGGTTTTCTTTCTGTACAGTCTGCCTTTGAGCTTGGCGCAGACATCCTGGGATGTCCAGCCCTCAGGTTTATTTATATTCAGAATTCCGTCTTTAATCATATTATCTTACTGCACTTTTCCGAAGTTCGGGAATAAGCTTTTTCTCCGCTTCCACAAGAGGTTTATCAAAAGTGCATCCCGCTGCTCTCAGGTGACCGCCGCCGCCGAATTTAGCTGCGACAGTTGCAACGTCAGCGTACGACTTGGCGCGAAGGCTCGCTCTTATACTGATGTCAGTTTCCTTGAAAAGGCATCCTATCTCGACTCCGTCCACGCTCATTATCATCTGAATGATTCCTTCGGATTCATCCATCGTGCATCCGCATTCCTTAAGGAGTTCCTGTGTAACAGCTCCGACAGCAATCCTGCCGTTCTCATAAAAGCTCAGGTTAGCGAGGACCTTGCTCTCCATCTTGAGAGCTTCCTTTGACCTTCTGTCATATATCAGGGCACTTATAGCCTTGGAGTCAAAGCCTTCTATCTCGTATAAGTGTCCAACAATTTCATGAGACTTTTTTGTAGTATTTGAGTGCTGGAAATTTCCTGTATCTGTTGTGATGGCAGCGAAAATGCAATTTGCCATATCGAGTGTTATATCAGCTCCCAGCAGTCTGATGAGCCTGTAAATAATCTCACCTGTTGCGGCCGTCTTGGGCTCCGTCCTGAAAAAATCATATCTGATATCAGACTTTCCGATGCCGTGATGATCGATGCAGCCTTTAAGCCTGCCTCTTTCCCATGCTTTTTCCCTGCCGGGTATTCTGTTCATTCCCGCACAGTCAACCTGAAGTGATAGCTGTACGTCATCAATGACAGAATCGTCCGTTGTAGTGCATCCGCACTCAAGGAAGTCGAGATTTTTAGGCACAGGCTCACTGATCATAACATAGGCTTTCTTGCCGAGGCTTCTCAGTGCAAGGCAAAGTGCAGTGCACGATCCGAGGGCATCTCCGTCCATGTTGACGTGAGGATATAGCAGTATGCCGTCAAGATCCATCATTATTGCAGCAATACTCCTGAGTGAATCATTCATCTGTTTCTTCTTCCTCTCTGATATCAAGTCCGCTCAGTATTGAATCAATATGTCTGCCATACTCCATTGAAGAATCGATTTTGAAAATAAGTTCCGGCGTATGTCTGAGCTTGATATCTTTTGAGATAACGGACCTGAGCATACCTTTTGCATTATTGAATCCCTCAAGAACCTCTGCACACACAGCCTCTCTGTCATCATCCGCAAGATAAAGCGGGGAAACATAACATGTTGCATAACTTCCATCATTTGTTACTTCCACAGCACTTATGCTTATTATTCTCGATGTCAGTCTCGGGTCCTTTGCTCCGTTAATCAGAAAATTGCTTATGCTCTTTTTGATTTCCTCGCTGAGCCTGCCCTGTCTGTGTTTTGCCATAATCCCTATCTCTCAATCTCAACCATGGTGAAGCATTCGATTACATCACCCGGTTTAATATCATTGTATTTTTCGATTCCGAGTCCGCATTCATATCCCTGCGAAACTTCCTTGGCATCATCCTTGAATCTCTTGAGTGAAGAAATAACGCCCTCGTGAATAACGATGCCGTCTCTTACAAGTCTGATCTGCTCGTTTCTCTTCACGATTCCCTCTGTTACGTAGCATCCTGCGACTATGCCGAGATTCGGAACTTTGAATATCTCCCTGACCTCTGCCTTTCCGAGAACTTCCTCTCTGAATTCAGGGTCGAGCATGCCTTTGATAGCATCGTTGATATCGTCAATGATGTCGTAAATGACTCTGTAAAGTCTTATCTCAACGTCAGCACTTGCCGCCTGGTTGGTAACAGCGGTTGTCGGCCTTACATTGAATCCGATAATAATAGCGTTTGAAGTTTCAGCAAGTGTTACATCGGATTCGTTGATTGTTCCTACGCCGGAGTGGATTACTCTGATCTTGACCTCAGGAGTCTCAAGTTTTTCCAGCGATGTAATGATAGCACCGACAGATCCCTGTACATCCGCTTTGACAATGAGGTTGAGCTCCTTGGCTTCTCCCTCCTGAATCTGTGAGAAGAGCTTATCAAGAGTCATGCTGGCGTTCTTGGCCATAACGTCTTCTCTCAGCTTTTCTCTGCGGTTTTCAGCAATCTCTCTTGCAGTCTTATCATCTCTTACAGCATTAAAACTGTCACCTGCCGAAGGAACATCGGAAAGTCCGAGAATTTCAACAGCTGTCGCAGGTCCTGCCTTTCTGATCGGCTTTCCCTTGAAGTCTGTCATTACTCTGATCTTGCCCGAAGTTGTACCCGCGACAACGCTCTGTCCTGTCTTGAGTGTTCCGTTGCTGACAAGAAGTGTGGCAACAGGTCCCTTTGCCTTGTCAAGTCTTGCCTCGATTACTGTACCCATGGCAAGTCTGTTCGGATTTGCCTTGAGTTCAAGTACCTCTGCCTGGAGAAGTATCATCTCGAGAAGGTCTGTGATGCCTTCACCTTTTTTAGCTGATACAGGAACGGAAATAACATCTCCGCCCCAGTCCTCAACGAGAACTCCGTGCTCTGCGAGTTCCTGCTTTACTCTGTCAGGGTTTGCACCCGGTTTATCCATCTTGTTGATGGCAACGATAATAGGAACTCCCGCAGCTTTGGCGTGGCTGATAGACTCAACCGTCTGAGGCATAACACCATCATCTGCCGCTACTACAAGAACTGCGATATCGGTTACCTGCGCACCACGCGCACGCATTGTCGTGAATGCTTCGTGACCCGGAGTATCGAGGAAAACAATCTTCTTTCCGTTGATTTCAACCTCGGACGCACCGATGTGCTGAGTGATTCCTCCGGACTCTCCCGCGGTAACATTGGTATTTCTGATAGCATCAAGAAGTGATGTCTTACCGTGGTCAACGTGACCCATTACTGTAATGATAGGCGGACGAGGCTCGAGTTCGCTCTCGCTGTCCTCATGCATATCGATTCCCGGCTCTTCAATCTCAGGAACTTCCTCGGTTACAACAACCTGAAGTCCGAGATCCTCTGCCAGCATTTCAACAGCGTCCTTATCAAGTGTCTGGTTCATTGTAACCATTACACCCATCTGCATCATGGACATGATGATCTTGGATACGCTTATCTCAGCCTGCTCACTAAGTCCCGCAACAGTAATAGGAACCGTTACTGCGATTGTGCCCTCAGGCAGCAGTTCCTCGATTGCAGGCTCTTCCTCGACATGCTTTGTCTTGTATTTTTTCTTATGACGCTCCTGTTTTTCAAGGGTTCTCTCGTCAAAAATGTTGTTATTGTTGTTTCTGCGTCCTCCCGGGCCGTCCTCTCTTCTGTCGAAGCGGGACTGCTTGTCTTTATCTTTGTTATCAAAGAACTTTTTGCTCTTGCCCTTTGAAGGCTTGCTTGCACCGACCGCGGGTGCAGCGTCATTGGTATGGCTTCTTCTCTGCTGTCTGCTGCCCTGGTCATCTCCGCTCTTTCTTGTATCAGAAGAACCGGAAGTGTGTCTTCCGTCTTTATTTCTGTCGCGGTTTGACTCTCTGCGTTTATCATTATCGTGTCTGAGCTGCTCTCTGCGCTCCTGTTGTTTTTTCTTGTTTTCCTCGGCCTTTTTCTTTTCTGTTGCCGCATCGGAAATCTTTTTGAAACGCATAGGCTTATTAGGCGCGTTAACATATTCCTCAGGCTTTTCTTCCTCAGGTGCAGGTGCATGCTCTGTGGTTTCAGGCTCGGCAGTCTCAGTCTTGACAGTTTCCGGTTCCGCAGGCTTTTCAGCGACAGTAATTTCTGGAGAAATTTCTTCAGCTGCAGGCTCTGTAACCGGCTCATCGGCTTTTGCTGCAGGTGAAGCTTCAGCAATCTCCGGTTTTTCATCAGTCTCAGCCTTTTCCGCTTTTTCCTCTTCCGGGATAACCTCAACCGCAGGTACAACTGCCTTCTTTGGAATAACAGGCTTGCCAACAGGCGGTTTTGCCTTTTTGCTGTCCTTATTGATGACCGGAACAGCTTTAATCTTAGGCTTTGCGGAAGATGCCGAAGAATTTCCGGTATTTCCCTTCATAAGATTGATTGTGCTGGTGATTCTTGCCGCATCCGAATCTTCAACGCTGTCATCAGCGCTGTTTACTCCGATGCCCATTTTTCCGGCATAATCCTTAAGCTCCTCCAGTGTCACATTGAGTTCTTTCAGGAGTTCGTTAATTTTTTTCGACATCCTTATCCTCCTCAGTTTTTTCTTTTAGTACGCGGAATGCAGCACTGATTGAATCAGTATCAACATTTGTCCTGCAGATTCTATTAAATGCCTTTGCCTTTATTGCTGCAGCAAGGCACTCTTCATTTCTGCAGAGGTAGAATCCGCGACCCTCCCTTTTACCGCCTTCATCCGCAATGACAGACGATCCGTCAAATGTAAATCTGATCAGGTCCTCCTGTGGATACGATGTGCGGCATCCGATGCATCTACGCATCGGCCTGTTCGTCTGTTGTCTCCTCAATTATCTCTTCCTCTTCAGGTACTTCAGGAGCGTCAGCATCCTCGTATTCATCAAATGCAAATCCCATCTCTCTGAGCTGCTCATTGCTCTTGATATCAATCTTCCATCCGCTGACTCGGGCAGCAAGTCTTACATTCTGACCCTCTCTGCCGATTGCAAGTGAAAGCTGCTGCTCAGGTACAACTGCGGTGGCCGCCTTCTCATCCTCGTTAATGTAAACGCCCTCAACAATTGCCGGTCTGAGTACATTGCTGATAAGTACGGCAGGATCCTCGTCCCAGACAATGATGTCGATTTTCTCTCCAAAGAGTTCATCGGCGATGTTCTGTACTCTTGCGCCTCTGTTTCCGACGCATGCTCCCACAGGATCAACATTCTCAACCGTTGAATAAACGGCAATCTTTGTTCTTGATCCTGCCTCTCTTGCAATTCCCTTAATTACAACAGTACCGTCTGCGATTTCGGGAATTTCAAGTTCAAACAGACCTCTTACCAGACCCGGATGCGATCTCGAGAGGAAAATCTGAGGTCCTTTGCTTTCTTTCTTGACATCCATTACATAGACCTTGATTCTGTCTCCCGGTTTGAATGATTCTGTCTTGACCTGCTCTGCGCCCGGAACGATACCTTCTGTATTTCCGAAGGAAACGAGCATCGTGCCGTTGTTGATTCTTTCAACTCTTCCGGTGATAATCTGTCCCTTCTTTTCGATGTACTCATTGTAAGAATTTGAGCGCTCGGCTTCACGGTTCTTCTGAACAAATACCTGTTTTGCTCCCTGAGCCGCGATTCTGTTAAAATCCTTAGGATCAATCTGGAATTCAACAATGTCTCCGATTTCATAACCATCATAGATTTCCCTTGCCTCATCGAGCGAAATCTGAGTAAGGTCGTCCTCGACTTCATCGACAACTTCCATCTCCATCATTACAACTACATCGCCTTCGTCCATGTCGACTTCGACTCTGACGTTGGAAGCTCCGTAGTTTTTCTTGTAAGCATTTTCAATAGAGTCCTTTATCGCGTTGATAATCTCCTCATCGGTTAAATTCTTTTCCTTTCTGAGATCAGCAAATGCATCCAGAAATTCCTTGTTCATCGTCTCCTCCTTAGAAAACTATTGCCAGATTTATTTTAGATATTTTTGTTTCGGGAATCTCAATATTCTCTCCGCCGACGGAAACAGTGACGATTCCGTCGTCTTTTCCAATCAGAATTCCCTCAAAATTTTTGCTTCCGTTTATCTGTTCGTATGTCCTGACCTCGACAGCCCTACCGGAAAACCTGCGGAAATCCGACTCTTTGATAAGTTCTCTGTCAAGTCCCGGTGAGCTTACTTCGAGGTTGTAGCTGCGGTCTATAATATCCTGCTCATCAAGAACGTCGCTTAGATATCTCGTTACATCTTCGCATTCCTCAATATTCACATACTCTGTCTCCGAACCATAGGGTTTATCAAGGAAAACTCTCAGAACCCAGTCAGGACCTTCTTTTTTGTAGACTATGTTGTATATCTCGAGATTTTTTCCCGGGAGATAATCCTCCAGTATCCGGGATACGGCGGTTGGAATGTCTTCCCTGGCCATATTTCCTCCAAAAAGTTTCATACATAAGCGGAAGAGTGGGATACCCCACTCTTCCGTAGTTACAACTTACCGGTCATTTATATCACTATTTCGGCTTGATTGCAAGCATTTAACGTATTTTAGTCATCTCCTCCGGATAAAATGGATTCCAAAGCTTCATTCAGATCTTCCAGATCGTCACCTATGTCCTCATCAAGAATCTGAGTATCAGAACTTTTTTCGCTGTCCTTTTCATCATCTGTGTCTTCGGTTTTCTTACTGGAGTCTTTTTTCTTTTCCTCCTTAGGTTGTGTTCCCTCTGTGTAATATTCGCCTTTATATTTAACTACATTATCAGGCATGCTGCTGTATGAACCTCCGAGCGCAGCATCAACACTGCCCATTATATTACCCCACAGAGCGGCCGCGGTTGATGATGTCGTATTCATGGCGACGTTATCATCGGTTCCGATCCAAAGTGATGCGGAGCAGTTGGCAGTGAACCCGTTGAACCATATATCATAAGTGTCGTTGGTTGTACCCGTCTTTCCGCCGACGCTTTCACCGGATATCGCAGCAGGATAGCCGATACCGTCGGTTACTACGCTTTTCAGAACATCTGTCATAATCCATGCAACACCATCGTTCATTACCTGAACAGTTTCGGTGGTGCTTTCGAGTATAACGTTACCCTCGTCATCAACAACCTTTGTATAGCATGTCGGAGTGTTTCTGAATCCTCCGTTCGGAAAAGCCGCATACGCTTCTGCCATATCGAGAGGCGTTACTCCCTCGGTCATCGCGCCGAGAGCAAGAGCCGCAAGATTATAATCGTTGTACGCTTCGCTTGTATCACTCACCACTGTTGTAATGCCGAAATTCTCAAGCATGTTAATCGAATAGTCGACTCCTACCTGGGCAAGGATTTTGACTGCACAGGTATTGATGGAGTTCTGTATGGCCGTTCTGAATGTCTGTTTGCCGGTATAAGTTCTGCCGTAATTCAGTGGCCATGTCTCGCCATTTACGGTCATCTTTTCATCGGTTACCTGTGAGGAAACTGTTATATAATCTCCCCAGTTTTTCGTTCCCTGCTTGTCATAACCCGTATTTACAAACGGGAATTTCTGACCGGACTGCTGGTACTCATAGCTTTTCTGCAATGCCGGCGCATAAACAGCGAGCGGCTTAATCGAGGATCCCGGCTGTCTCGGGTTGGTGGCCCTGTTAAACAGCTTGTCGGCATTAGCATGCCTTGTCCCCACCATTGCCTTTATTTTGCCTGTGCTGTTATCGACAATTACCATAGCCGCTTCGACGGCCGACTCTCCGTCAACAGCGGAAGGGAAATTATCATCATCACGGAATGCTTTCTCGATTGTTTTCTGAGCCTGCTGATCCAGAGTCGAATATATATTAAGGCCCTTGGTATAAAGCATATTTGTAGCCTGCTGCTCGTCGATATCATATTTTTTCATAAGATCCTGAGTTACGGTCTCAATCAGATAATCCTTGAACGCGGAATTCATGCTTGTGACATCCGAGCCCGGTTTTATAAAGTCAGAAAGAGGTTTGGTTGCCGCTTCTTTTTCCTCAGCTGTGATATATCCCTGCTCCTCCATAAGAGAAAGAACAAGATTACGTCTTTCCTGAGAAAGGTCATTTGCGTAAAGACCACTGCCGGCATCGGTGGTTGCCTCTCCTTCTTCATTTACAAGAAGCGCATATGTATCGGGAGCCTGTGGCAGAGCGGCAAGCGCGGCGCATTCCTCAAGAGTAAGGTTTTCTACTTCGGTGGAAAAGTAGGTCTTGGCCGCTGTGTCAACACCGTAGCAGCCAAATCCGAGGTAAATCGTGTTGAGATATGCCGTCAGTATTTCTTCTTTGGAAAGAACCTGCTCTATCTGATATGCATAATAAACCTCTGTAACCTTACGCTTTATGCTTCTTTCTGTTTTGGAATCAGCAAGGAATACATTCCTCGCCAGCTGCTGAGTGATAGTGCTGGTTCCGCTGATTGCACCGTCTCCCCGGACTGAATCCAATACGGCACCGAACATACGTCTGATGTTCACTCCCTTGTGCGTCCAGAATGTCTTATCCTCTATTGCGATAAATGCATTTTTTAGATTTTCGGGAAGCTCATCGTATGTTGCGATTTTCCTGTTCTCGTCATAGTATATGGATTCTATGCGGTTCCCGTCTTCATCAAATATATATGTACTCAAATCGAGAGTCTCATATATACTGGTCGGATCAATCTCTTCAGCATTCTTAATTATGTAGTATACATAGCCTGCACCGGCAGCGGCACCGATAAAAAACAGCATAAAAAGCGTGAGAAAAAAAGCTCCGAAGAACCTGCGACCTCTGCTTTTTTTCTTTTTCTTTTTACCGCCGGTCGTCGCCTTTTTTGCGGCTTTTTTCTTAGCCAATCTCCGTATCCTCTTTTCCGTAAATTATCTTCCCGCAAAAACAGCGGGATGAACCCGCTGTCATTATATCACAACATATTGTATTATCTTAAATCTATAAACAACTATTTATAGTTTGCGGCAAGAACTCTCATGGAATTCAGTATGCAGATTACAGCCACACCGACATCTGCAAATACGGCTGCCCACATATTAGCAATTCCGAGAGCACCGAGGATGAGACACGCTATTTTGACAGCAAGAGCAAATATTATATTCGCTTTGGAGATTCCTACGGTCTTTCTTGCAATTCTTATGACAACAGGTATTCTCGCCAGGCTGTCATCCATGATTACAATGTCGGCGGCTTCAATAGCGGCATCGGATCCCATTGATCCCATTGCGATTCCGATGTCGGCCCTTGAAAGAACCGGAGCATCGTT
>Ga0065709_1000293_pt1 | contig 11846 bp, 11 predicted proteins | sample Hoacrofraction14_2_FD_59096 | JGI IMG/M metagenome (GOLD analysis project Ga0065709, IMG submission 59096) | Hoatzin crop microbial communities from Cojedes, Venezuela, sample from fiber fraction 14 v1 | ecosystem: Host-associated > Birds > Digestive system > Esophagus > Crop | place: Venezuela... | reverse complement strand
GGAGCGGCTGGACGAGCCGGAGCGGCAACGCGAGCAGCAGGAGCGGAAACAGCCGGAGCGGCAGGCGCTTTCATCAGCCAAGCTAGACGCATCAAAGCGAACTCAATATGCAGACGCGGATTCACACTAGCCTTGTAGCCACTCTCGCAAGCGGTAGTAATGCCCAAAGCATCGTACAAGAACTGCAGAGGNCATCTNGCNGCCTGTTCTCTATATCTCGCCTTCAAAGATTCGGGCANTTCCAGCAAAGCGCCGAGACCATCACTTTTCGCCACAATCAAATCACGCAAATGNGAACTCAGNGCGGAGATAAAATGCAAGGAATTGAATCCCTTNGACAAAATCTCATCAAATTTCAACAGAGCGGAAGCATAATCGCCAGCCAAAAACTCATCGACCAAAGAGAAACTATACTCATAATCCAAAACATTCAGATTCTTGAGCACATCCTCGTATTTGACATCGGTGCCACAGAAAGCCACCGTCTGGTCGAAAATGGTAAGAGCATCTCGCATGGCNCCATCGGCCTTCATGGCAATGATATGCAATGACTCGTCATCGATTTTGACATTCTCCTTGGTCGCAATGTTTCGAAGATTTTTGACCATGTCGGGGATGCTGATTCTATTGAAATCATAGGTCTGGCAACGAGACAGGATGGTNGGCAAAATCTTATGTTTCTCGGTAGTCGCCAAGATGAANATNGCATGNGCCGGNGGCTCTTCGAGNGTCTTCAAAAAGGCATTGAAGGCGGCGGAAGACANCATATGNACCTCATCCACGATNAACACGCTATAGCGGCCAATCTGCGGAGGAATATTCACTTGCTCAATCAAAGCCTTGATATCTTCAACGGAATTATTGGAAGCGGCATCGAGCTCATGAATACAATATGAACGCCCCTCTTTGAAAGAAACGCAGGACTCACATTCGCCGCANGGATCCATATTCTCCGTCGGATGCTCGCAATTTATCGTCTTNGCGAAGATTCGAGCAAGGCTGGTCTTACCCACTCCACGAGGCCCGCAGAATAGATAAGCATGCGCCAGATGCCCCCTGATAATGGAATTTTTCAGGGTTTGCACGATATTGTCCTGACCTATCAGGGATTCAAANCTGTCCGGCCTGTATTTCCTCGCCGATACCAGATATTCCGTATTTTCCGCCATTGTCAATTTATATGGCCCAATGATTGACCATAGGTTACAAATGTAAGCATAATTTCCTAACTTTGCAGCGAAAAATAAGACTCAGATGAAGAAGATTTTAATAATTATAGCGACACTCGCNATTACCATAAGTTCATTCGGCCAAGCGAAAATCACCACCCGCAAAGAAAAATTGAGTGATTTCACCACTACNACAGTAAAAATTCTGCTCACGGGAAACGACTTCTACGATGCTGCGTTAAGGGATGCGGCCAATAACGCATGGTCAATTTCGCCGTTTGAATTNTGCACGGAGGACGAATTCGAGACTCTCAAAAAGAGCGACAAATATTATTTCCTGCTATCGACCGAAATGGAAAATCGCAAGGGCGTGCTATGGCTCAATCTCGTCAAAGGCGGAGATGAAAATATAGACGACATGACCAAGGCGGTGTCACTGCCGGTTGGGCCCACNGAGGTCAATGACGTGCGTCTCGCGNCCTACTTCCCCACCCTTCTGGATGTGCTCCAGAANAACATGGAGAGGCTTTTAGATTCACGATTCGGCACCACCGGAAAGGTTTCGCGAAAATTCAATAGAAAGAGCGGNACCATCATTTTTGATTCTTCGGACATAGCNCCTTCGGTGGANGAAAAGACTCTTGCGAAGATGCAGAAGAAGGGTGTCAAGGTNGTGGATAATGTCGATCCNGATGATTATCTAGGCAAGGATGTGATGGTGAGCTATGTGGTGGCTCCCGCCATGCCCAAAGAAGGCGATTGGTGCTACCTCATGGTCATAAGCACCAAGACTCATGAACTTTCTTNTTATCAGAGCCATAAAATCTCGAACGAAGCCGAACTAGGATTCCAGAAAAAGGACATTTCNAAGGTTATTTCAGGCAAATAAAGGCCGTGTGATATGGAAAAAATCAGAAGCGGAAGAGCGGAATGTGGAATGTTGTATGCCGTCAAAAGAAGTGGAGCGGCAGTGGGTTATTGTTCTTTGAGCATAAAATGCGGAACTCGAGACGAGAAGGGTTGGCATAGCGGAATAGCTCATTTCACCGAGCATACCATATTCAAAGGTACCACCAAGAAAAGCGCATCGGCCATCAATAATTATCTTGACCGCCTTGGAGGAGAATTGAATGCCTACACGACCAAGGAGGAGATAGTTCTGCATGCCACGGTTCTGAAAGAGGATATATGGAAGGCCGCTTCCCTACTNATCGAACTCGCGACCTGTCCGACCTTTCCCGAATCNGAAATTGAGACGGAGAGAGGAGTCGTCATAGAGGAGATTCTTCAAGCCAAAGATTGCCCTCCTGATGATGCCTATGATAGATTTGAGGAGAATCTTTTCAAGGGNCATCCCCTNTCGAAACCNGTTCTCGGNGACATNAAATCNGTCAAAGCCATCACNTGCGATGAGTTGAAAAAGTTCGTGGCNGAGAAGTTCCAGCCAGGGGCCATGGCNCTTACTTTGGTAGCGGATGAGGATGAGGCNTCACTCGAAAAGAAGGCCCTAAAACTTATTAAAGATAGTTTCGGAACTGATCCCAGACCNATNNTNGCGGGAGTCAAACCNGCCGAAATGGAGATTCCCGAGGCCCAGAAGTTTGACATCACCNTAGATAAGAAGAATCANGAGGTTAATACGGTCATCGGTGCGATTGCTCCTTCGCTTTATGAGGAGAAAGATAGAATTACCGCGGTTCTTTTGGGAAATATTCTTGGCGGCCCCGCTTCGAATTCCATATTGAATAATATTCTTAGGGAGAAAAATGGTTGGGTATATGGCGTGGAGACTTCATATACTCAATTTGGCGACACCGGTGTCATGGCTATTTGCCTTGGTTGCGACAAGAATAATCTTTCGAAATGTCATGTTGCCATCCATAAGGAAATNCTTAAGCTTCAGACTCTTCCTCTATCTGAGAGTCGTCTCAAGGCGGCTAAGAAGCAGCTTCTGGGGCAGCTTGCGATTAGCGGTGACAATGGGGAAAGTCAGTGTCTNGCCATGGGCAAAAGTTTGCTGGCTTATGGCGGCATAGCGCCCGATAATGAGACTAAGCGCAAGATTGAGGAGATTACTTCCGATGACCTTCTGAATATGGCGAGACGTATTTTCAATCCAGAGAAACTTTCTAGCTTTACCATATTATGATTACTCCGGAAGAGAAATATTTGAAGTCGCATAGTACTCCTCAGAGCGAGGCTCTCGCATGGGTGGAGGCGCAGACTCATATTCGCACTAATTATCCGAGGATGCTTTCTGGTGCGGTGCAGGGGCGTTTTTTAACGATGATGGTGGAGATGACTGGGGCGAAAAGNATTCTGGAGATTGGGGCTTTTACCGGTTATTCGTCGATTTGCATGGCTTATGGTTTGCCNANNGATGGTCATATTGATTCTCTGGAAATCAATGATGAGCTGGAGGATTTGATTCTTGAGGGTTGGCAGAGGGCCGGCGTGGCCGATAAGATTCATCTTCATATCGGGGATGCCAAGGAGACNCTTAAGTCCATGAGNGACAAGCGTTTTGATTTGGTNTATATTGATGCCAACAAGAGGGAATATGTGGATTATTANGATCTTGTGATTGATCTTCTTAATCCTGGGGGTTGCATNTTTGGCTGANGATGTGCTTTGGGANGGCAAAATGTGGCAAGATCCCATTCCGTCCGACAAGCAGACTCAGGGCATTGCGGCATTCAACGACAAGGTCGCTTCCGATCCTCGTGTCGAAGTCGTAATTCTTCCCATCCGCGATGGACTAAGTATTATTAGAAAGAGGTAGAAAAGCCAAACTGGCTGTGCCTCTAAGAACCCGTGGTCGCCCGTGACCTCGTGAGCGGGAGGGACCCAAACGCAGTTTGGGAGGGATGAGCCCGTAGGGCGAAGGTTCGTGAGGCTACTGCCTGTTGGCTTTCTTAATCAGCCCTAGTAATTGATGCTCCGAGGGAATTGAGGCGGATGTCGATGTCCTCGTAACCACGGTCAATCTGCTCGATGTTGCCAATTACGCTTGTGCCCTTGGCGGACATGGCGGCAAGCAGCAACGCAATACCGGCACGGATATCGGGAGATAACATCTTACCCGCACGAAGAGTGAAATTGTGGTCATGGCCAATCACCACGGCCCTATGGGGATCGCACAAAATAATCTGAGCGCCCATATCAATTAGACGGTCGACGAAGAAAAGACGGCTCTCGAACATCTTCTGATGAATCAGCACACTGCCTCGACATTGAGTCGCCACAACAAGCATAACGGAAAGCAAGTCAGGCGTCAAACCAGGCCATGGAGCATCAGCAATTGTCATAATGGANCCATCCAAGAAGGACTCAATCACATAACTCTCCTGCTCAGGCACAAAAATATCATCACCCCTCTGCTCCAGCTTCACACCCAAACGGCGGAACTGCTCAGGAATAATGCCCAGATTCTCATAGGAAGTGCCTTCAATGGTGATGGAACTTCTATTCAGAGCGGCCATGCCGATAAAAGATCCCACCTCAATCATATCGGGAAGAATCTTATGGGAGGCGCCATGNAGATGTTCAACNCCATTNATGGTCAAAAGATTGGANCCNATGCCTTGGATATCGGCGCCCATGGAAACNAGCATCTTGGAAAGTTGCTGAATATATGGCTCGCAGGCGGCATTGTAAATGACAGTTTTGCCTTTCGCGAGAGTGGATGCCATCAAAATATTGGCGGTACCGGTAACTGATGCCTCATCCAAAAGCATATATGTACCCTTCAGGCCGGAGGCCGTGAGATGATAGGCGCGGCGATCGCTATCGTACTCAAGTTCAGCACCTAGATTCATCAAGCCCACAAGGTGGGTATCGACTCTACGCCTACCGATTTTATCTCCGCCAGGTTTCGGAAAATATACCTGTCCGAAACGCGCCAGAAGCGGTCCGGCAACCATCACGGAACCACGCAGGGTGGCGCATCTGCGCACGAAATCCGCGCTACTTACATAATCGAGGTCAAGGTCATCCGCTTGGAATACCCATGTGCCCTTTGCGGGGTTATGAACCTTCACGCCCATACCTCTGAATAGGTCTATGAGGTTTCTGATGTCCAAGATATCAGGGACATTGGTTATGGTCACTTCCTCATCTGTGAGTAGTACCGCGCTCAGGACTTCTAGAGCCTCGTTTTTGGCTCCTTGAGGAGTTATGGTGCCGCTTAGCTTATGGCCGCCCTCGATTACGAATGATGACATATTTCTGTGTTTTTATTATCCAAGCAAACCGGTTTCGAAAAGATTCTCGCTCTGATTGTAGATATGCTCAACCTCAGGTTCTAGAGTCACTCCAAACTTCTTCTGGAACAGAAGCGGTAATCTTATCCTCCAGATCCATAATTTCCAAAGGAGTAGCCTTGCCGGTGGCATTAATAATCACAAGAGGCTGACTCCAAACCCCCACATTTCCCTCACGATAATTCTTCCACCCGCACTGATCAATCATCCACGCAGCCGGAATCTTCACCTTGCCATCCGGCATCTCAAAATGAGGCACATCGGGATATTCAGCTGCTATCTTTTCATATTTTTCCTTGGTCACAAACGGATTGCGATAAAAACTACCAGCACTGCCATACTCCTTCGGCGAAGGCAACTTTTTGTCTCGAATAGACAGAATCACCTTGCGAACCTTGGACGGAGTAAGGGCCTTCTCATAAACAGCATAATGCCCGCAAGCCGCCACAACNGCCTCTTTCACATTGCCATAATCGAGCTTCGGATCATATTGCGTGGTGAGAGCGAAAGACACCGCNGTNACNACATAACGACCTTTTTCCTTGCCCTTGAANATGGAAGTTCTATAACCATAGCCACATTCGGACGGCTTAAAGGCCACCATTTTTCGAGTCTGGGAATCATAACATTCCACGGTGCTGATTATCTCGCAAACCTCTCTTCCNTAGGCCCCTATGTTTTGAACAGCCGCCGCCCCGACTTCGCCAGGAATGCCCGAAAGATTTTCCGGTCCCCAAAGAGCCCTTCTGGCGCACCAATCACAGAATTCATCCCAAGGCACACCCGCACCGACTCTAACCGAAACTTCATCCTCCCCATCCGCATTGATAAAACGGATGCGAGAATGCAAAATAGTGCCGGAATAATCATTCGTGAATAAGATATTACTCCCCCCTCCGATGTGCAAAAACGGCTTCGGAAGATCTTCCATATCATAAATTTGATGAAGCTCCTCCGGACTATAATAATCTACCATTTTCGCTGCTGACACCTTCATACCGAAAGTGTTGAAAGGAGTCATATCAACGTAGCTGTTTATATCCATAGTCTAATTATTATTTCTTCATGGACAAAGCCAATCGAAGAATGCAAAACATAAATACAAATATAACCATTCTCCGTGGAAATTCAAAGTTCAATCCACTTCACGGATTTATCTCTTTTCCACCATGTTATTTGTTTCTTGGCATAGCGACGAGTGTTCAAGATTATCCTTTCCACCGCCTCATCGAGGGATTTCGGCAATTTATCGCCCTCCATGCCCGATTCATAGTCGATCCAATCGAAGATTTCCCTATAGCCGACCGTCTGCAAAGCGGTGTAATGCCTATCCGGCAATAGCGACTTGACCTCNTCCACCAAACCTTCGTCAATCATCTTGGCAGTNCGGGCCGCAATCCTNCTNCGAAGTTCCTCCATGGGCCNTATNAGNCATATTTTTTCGATTTCAAAGTCCCTTTTCTTGGGTTCCTTAAGCTTATACGAAGAGAATGGTCGTCCCGAAAGCAGGCATACCTCCAGAGCCCTCAACACCCTCTGCGGATTAGCCAAATCTATGGTTGCATATGCCTCTGGGTCCAATNTCTTGAGATCCATCCTAAGCGACTCGACGCCTTCCTCCGATAGCCTTTTATTCAAGTCGGCGCGCAAGGTCTCATCCGCCGGTGGAATCTCNTCCAAGCCATTGCAAACCGCATCAACGTAGAAACCGGATCCGCCCGCCATGACTAAGGTCTCATGCCCCTGCGAAAAAAGTTTGTTCATTAGGGCTAGAGCCTCAATCTCGTAGCGACCAGCCGTATAAAGTTCTTTTATGGTATTGGTCCGTATAAAATAATGAGGGACGGCCGCGAGCTGGGAGTCATCCGGCACGGCCGTTCCTATTTTCATCTCTTTATAAATCTGGCGGGANTCGCAAGATATTACAGGCGAATCATATTTTTGCGCAAGTTCTATGGCATAATCGGTTTTACCTACCGCCGTAGGACCAGCCACTATGATTAGCCTGCGGGCCATTAAAAGCCTCCCTCGTCTTCGTCGAAGATCTCCTTTCCATCCTCGTCATCCTCCTCGTCCTCATCTTCGTCATCGAAGTCCTCATCATCGCCGAGGTCCTCGTCGTCATCGTCAAAGTCTTCGTCTCCATCATCGGTAGGCGCGCCTTTGCCCCAGATTGGCTCATGATGCGGCGGATGNTTCTGGTCTTCCGGAAGGTCCTCNTANGCTACATAGCCNTTCTCAAACTCAATCGGGTTCGGGCCCTTTGTCTGAGAGGCATCCAAATATGGATAATCTTTTTTGGGATCGTCTTCAACCTCGCCCTCGTATGTCACAATGACGTTTTTCTTGTTTGNGACATCATAGAAATAGATAAACGANGCTACGCCTTTCTCCACTGTCTGAGCCACGGTAACCTCATCGACGGTCCCGTAACCAAGGTCAAAAGTAGAATAACGAGCCACAAGACTACCCGTCTCGTCCAAAGCCTTGAACTGAAACAGCTGGTCCTGAGGGAAATCCATATCCGTTCTCATCACATTGTGGAACTCATACAATGTCATTTCGGGCTTCACCTCATAAACTCTGGCGAAACCTTTCAGACCTTGAAGAGTAACCCTATAAACAAGTGCCATGGTAATTTTCCTTTTAATTATTGCGAAGATACAAAATATTTCATTCGCAAGGTGCATATTCAATTGGAAAATATTCTTCTTTTCGCTAAATTTGGACTTCGGCTTCCCTCAAGAGGCCAAAAATGTATGGCGGAACAGATAAAAGACACCTATCAGAGCATCCCTNCCACGGCGGAGGGACTTTACAAGGAGAAAGGGAGCAGATTCATTTCTCTGGCCTACCCCGTGGAGACAGAAGAGGAGATAAAAGAGATTCTGGATGGTCTGCGGAAGGAATATCATGATGCCAGACATCACTGCTACGCATGGCGACTTGGGCATCTTGGGGATAAATATCGGGCGAATGACGACGGAGAGCCCTCCGGATCGGCCGGCAGACCNATTTTGGGGCAGATTGACTCGAAGGGGCTTAGCGACGTGCTTGTGGTGGTGGTTCGATATTTCGGCGGAATAAAATTAGGCGTTCCAGGGCTAATCAGAGCTTACAAAACGGCCACGGCGGACGCTCTCGAAAATGCCGGAGTAGTCGAAAAGACGGCGAAAAAGCGGTTTAAAATCAGTTTCGGCTACCTTGACATGAACTCGGTCATGAAGGCCGTGAAGGACCTCGGGGCGGACATTTCCAACCAAGACTTCGGCGAAAGCTGCTCATTGGAAGCATCCGTGCGACTATCATCCATCGAAGCCTTCAAGAGTCGAATAGNTGACATAAAAGAAGCAAAAATCGAAGATATGGATTAAAATGTTATCCGATAGACGGAATTTTGCTTATATTTGAAAGTAATTTTAAGAAATATATAAACAACCATAATTAATAACAATATGAATAAAGACGTTCACGTTTTTTACGCGGGTCCCTGCCTTCTTCCGCAGGTGGCTATCGACAACGCTATTGAAGCGCTGAAAGATTTCAAAGGCACCGGTGTCTCAGTGATTTCCATTTCCCACAGAACCAAGGAGTGGGAGTCCGTTATGGACGAGTGCCGCGCCAATTGGAAAGAGTTGCTCCACATCCCCGACACCCACGAGGTAGTATTCCTCAGCGGCGGTGCCAGCCTCCAGTTCCTCTATGTGGCTATGAACTTCCTCGAGAAGAAAGCCGCATATTTGGACACCGGCACATGGGCACACAAGGCACTCAAAGAGGCTCAGGGCATAGGAGAGGCCTACGCCATCGCATGTTCAGCCGACAAAAACTACACCTATATCCCCAAGGGATTCGAGATCCCCACGGACATAGACTATCTCCACATCACCACGAACAACACCATCTACGGAACGGAAATCAAGACCGATATGGATTGCCCCGTGCCGCTCATCGCAGATATGTCTTCAGACATCATGAGCCGCCCCGTGGATGTCAGCAAATATGACCTTATTTATGGTGGCGCACAGAAGAACGTTGGTCCTGCCGGCGTAATCTTCGCAATCATTCGCAAAGACGCCCTCGGAAGAGTCAGCAGATATATTCCTACCATGCTTGACTACCGCACCCACATCAGCAANGGTTCCATGTTCAATACTCCTCCTGTATTCGCGATTTTCGTCATGAATGAGACATTGAAATGGATCAAGAGCCTTGGCGGCGTAGAGGCCATCCACAAAATCAACCTCCAGAAAGCNGANTTGCTCTATANCGAAATCGACCGCAANAGTCTCTTCGTAGGCACCGCTGCCAAAGAGGACCGTTCCATCATGAACGTTTGCTTCGTAATGGCTCCTGGCAAAGAGGACCTTCAGGATGAATTCTACAAATTCGCTACCGACCGCAAGATGCTTGGAATCAAGGGACACCGTTCAGTCGGAGGTTTCAGGGCATCTCTCTATAACGCCTGCTCTCTCGAAGATGTTCAGGCTCTCGTTGATTGCATGAGGGATTTCGAAAACTTACATAAATAATAGCCATGAAAGTTCTTGTAGCCACACAGAAACCCTTTTCCATCGCAGCAGTCGATGGCATTAAGGAAATTGTAGAAGGTGCAGGTTATGAATTCCGCCTTCTTGAGAAATATGCAGATAAATCAGAACTAATCGAGGCTGTAGCCGATGCTGATGCTTTGATTATTCGTTCCGACAAAGTCACCGCCGAGGTTCTCGACGCTGCCAAAAATCTCAAAATCGTAGTTAGAGCCGGTGCAGGTTTCGACAATGTTGATTTGGAGGCTGCCACAGCTCACAATGTTGTGGTAATGAATACTCCTGGTCAGAATTCCAACGCNGTAGCGGAGCTTGCGATTGCCATGATGTATTTACATGAGCCGCAATCAGTTTACTCCCGCTACCGGTTGCGAGATTATGGGCAAGAAGCTTGGTGTGCAGGCATTTGGCAATGTAGGTCGTCTTGTTGGCAAGAAGGCCGAAGCCCTTGGCATGAGCGTTATGGCTATTGACCCGTTCATTCCTTCCGAGAAGATTCGTGAGCTTGGCGCTGAGCCCGCTACCGATGTAGAGCATCTGTATGGTTCTTGCGACTTCGTTTCAGTCCATATTCCCGCTACTCCCGAGACCATTGGTTCCATCAATTACGACCTTATCACCAAGATGCCTAAGGGCGCTTGCTTGGTGAATACCGCTCGTAAAGAGGTAGTGGATGAGGCTGGTTTGGAGAAGGCTCTTGAGGATCGTCCCGACCTTAAGTACATCACCGATGTAGCTCCCGACAATTACGAGGCGCTTCGTGAGAAGTTTGGTCTCCGCATTTTCGCTACTCCTAAGAAGATGGGCGCTCAGACCGCTGAGGCCAACATGAATGCCGGTCTTGCGGCTGCTCGTCAGATCGTAGATTTCTTCATAAATGGCAACACTCGTTTCCAAGTAAATAAATAAGATTATGGTAAGAGTTAAACCTTTTGCGGCTATTCGCCCTCCCAAGGATCTTGTGACTGAGGTTGCCGCACCTCCGTACGATGTTTTGAATTCGGAAGAAGCTTTGAAGATGGCTGGAGAGAAGTCTCTTTTGCACATCACGAAGCCGGAAATAGATTTCAACCCTATTCTTCCCGACCATGACCAGAAGGTCTATGATAAAGCCGTTGAGAATTTTGCCAAATGGCGTGAGAAGGGTTGGCTTGTTCAGGATCCCAAGCCTTGCTATTATGTTTATGCTCAGACCATGGATGGCAGAACGCAGTATGGTCTTGTGCTTTGCGCTCACACCGATGATTATGCCGAGGGTAAAATCAAGAAGCATGAGTTGACTCGCAAGGATAAAGAGGACGACAGGATGGTGCATGTCAAGATTCAGAGTGCCAATATTGAGCCTGTTTTCTTCGCATACAAGGACAATGCTGAGCTAAATGATATCGTTGCTAAGGCTTCTGCAGGTGCGCCTGAGTATGATTTTGTTGATGAGAATAATTTTGGCCATCGTTTCTGGCCCATTACCGATGATGCGACCATCGCCAAGATTACCGATATTTTCACCAACAAGATTGATGCTTTCTATGTTGCGGATGGTCATCATCGTACCGCTGCCGCTGCTCGTGTTGGTGCTGAGCGTAAGGCTGCCAATCCTCACCATACCGGCGAGGAGGAGTACAATTATTTCATGGCAGTTTGCTTCCCTGAGAGCCAGTTGAAGATTATTGACTACAATCGTGTGGTTAAGGATCTCAATGGTTTGGATGAGGACCAATTCCTTGCTGCTCTGACCAAGGATTTCGATGTTGTTTGCATGGGTGACGATATTTATCATCCTACCCATCTGCATAATTTTGCCATGTATCTTGAGGGCAAATGGTATAGCCTTGAGGCGAAGCAGGGTAGGTATGATGACAAGGATC
>Ga0065709_1029835_pt1 | contig 11873 bp, 8 predicted proteins | sample Hoacrofraction14_2_FD_59096 | JGI IMG/M metagenome (GOLD analysis project Ga0065709, IMG submission 59096) | Hoatzin crop microbial communities from Cojedes, Venezuela, sample from fiber fraction 14 v1 | ecosystem: Host-associated > Birds > Digestive system > Esophagus > Crop | place: Venezuela... | reverse complement strand
CCTCGATCTGCACGGGGTAGAGGTTCTCGCCGCCCGAGACTATGACGTCCTTCATCCTGTCGACGAGGAAGTAGAAGCCGTCCTCGTCGCGCACGGCCACGTCGCCGGTCTTGAGCCACCCGTCGCCGGGAAGGACTTCTGCGGAGGCCTCGGGGTTCTTGTAGTAGCACTCCATGACGCCCGGGCCCTTCACGCAAAGCTCGCCTTCGACGCCGTCGCCGACCTCGTTGTAGTCCTCGTCGACGATCTTCGCGCTCCAGCCGTAGCCCGGGATGCCGATGGCGCCGACCTTGTTGATGTTCTCGACGCCCAGGTGCACGCAGCCGGGGCCGATCGACTCGGAAAGGCCGTAGTTCGTGTCGTAGGCCTGTCCAGGGAAGTAGTCCTGCCAGTGGCGGATGAGCGAGGGCGGCACCGGCTGGGCTCCGATGTGCATGAGCCTCCACTGCTTGAGCTCCTTCATTTCCACCTTTACGTCGCCCCTGTCGAACGCGTCGAGGATGTCCTGCGCCCACGGCACGAGGAGCCAGGCGATGGTGCAGTGCTCGCGGGCGATCGCGCCGAGGATCGCGTCCGGGCTCGTCCCCTTAAGGAGGACGGTCTTGCCGCCCGTAAGGAGGCTTCCGAACCAGTGCATCTTCGCGCCGGTGTGGTAGAGCGGCGGGATGCAAAGGAACACGTCGCCGTGCGTCTGCCCGTGGTGCATCTGCTCGACCAGCGCGGAGTGGGAGAGCGAGCGGTGCTTGTGGAGGATGGCCTTCGGGAAGCCCGTCGTCCCGGAGGAGAAGTAGATCGCCGCGTAGTCGTCGTCAGTGAGGGCGATGTGCGGCGGCTGGCTGGAGCAGTTCTCGACCAGCTCGTGGTAGCTCTCCGCGAAGGTCGGGCAGTTCTCTCCGACATAGATGAGGAGCCTGCCGCGGATGAGCTCGTCGGCGTAGGCTTCCATGCGGCCGATGAACTGCGAGCCGAAGAACATTATCTCGACGTCCGCCAGCTCGACGCAGTACTTGATCTCGTCGGCCGAGTAGCGGAAGTTGAAGGGCACGGCGATCGCGCCCGTCTTGAGTATCCCGAAGTAGATCGGCAGCCATTCAAGGCAGTTCATCATGAGGATGGCCACCTTCTCGCCCTTCTTGACGCCGCGGGAGAGCAGCATGTTCGCCACGCGGTTCGCCTTCTCGTCGAAGACTCCCCAGGTGATCTCGCGGCGGTAGGGATCGCTCTCGGTCTGCTGGATGAGATCGTACTCCTTCCAGGAGATCCTCCGCGTGTCCTTCTGCTGGGGGTTGAGCTCGACCAGCGCCGTTTCGCTGCCGTAGACGGCGGCGTTCCTTTCCAACAAATCCGTAATAGGCATCGCGTTGTACTTCCTTTCGCTATTATTGAAAATGCCTGCGTTACACGGCTTCCCAATATTGAAAATGAGAGCCGCACAGCACCCGATATTGTATCAGCGGCGCGGGGCAAATGCAAGGGAAGAGGACCAATCGCTTTAAATTGCGAAAGTACTTTGATTTAAACCGCCAACGCATTAATCCTCTGACCCGCCAACGCGTTAATCCTTTAAAGCAACAACTCTTTAAATCGCTAAAGTTTTTGTTGCCCCGGGCAGGTGCTTTCGCGTATAATTGCCAAAGCCCTGAAAATGAGGGCGGAAGCTAAAGGCAGCCGGAACAAAGGATTCGGATCCTCCGGCATTTTCATTTTCAATGCGGCTTTTGACGGTTCCTGCGCTCTGGCGCGGAAGCGGTCCATGACAAAAGGCCGCCGATTGGGGGACGTAATGTTCATCAAGATTCTTTTCCTCGTACTTTTCTTCGGAGTCATGGTCTTCGTAGGCATCAGCTCGATGAAGAAGACCAAATCCGTCAACGACTACGTGCTCGGCGGCCGCAGCGTCGGACCGTGGATCACCGCCTTCGCCTTCGGCACTTCCTACTTCTCGTCGGTCGTGTTCGTCGGCTACGCGGGGCAGTTCGGCTGGAAGTACGGGCTTTCGGCTTCGTTCATAGGCCTCGGGAACGCGCTTATCGGATCGCTCCTTGCCTGGCTCGTCCTCGGGCGCAGGACGCGCATCATGACGCAGCACCTTAACGCGCGTACGATGCCCGAGTTCTTCGCGGTCCGCTACGGCTCGAAGCCCATCCAGATAGCGGGAGCCGTGATCTCATTCATTTTCCTAGTCCCCTACACCGCGTCGATCTACAACGGCCTTTCGCGCCTCTTCGGCATGGCCTTCTCGATCGACTATAAGGTCTGCATAATCGCGATGGCGGTCCTGACGGGCGTGTACGTAGTCGCGGGCGGCTACGTGGCAACGGCCATGAACGACTTCATCCAGGGCATAATCATGCTGGTCGGCATAGTCGCCGTCATAATCGCGGTCTTAAACGGCCGGGGCGGCTTCCTTAATGCCGTCAAGGAACTCTCCCTCATCTCTGCCGACGACGTCGCCGTTCCCGCGCTCCAGGGCGGGCAGGGGCTCTTCGCCTCCTTCTTCGGGCCGGACCCCTTGAACCTCCTCGGAGTCATCATCCTCACGTCGCTTGGCACCTGGGGACTCCCGCAGATGGTGCAGAAGTTCTACGCCATTAAGGACGAGAAGGCGGTCCGCACGGGCACGGTCGTTTCCACCTTCTTCGCCGTCGTCATTTCGGGCGGCTGCTACTTCCTCGGCTCCTTCGGGCGGCTCTTCGACAGCCCCGCCATCCACACCGAGACGGGCGCCGTTTCCTACGACTCGATCGTCCCGGAGATGCTCTCGACCCTGCCCGACGTCCTTATCGGCATCGTCGTCATGCTCGTCCTTTCGGCCTCGATGTCCACGCTTTCCTCGCTCGTCCTGACCTCGTCCTCGACGCTCACCCTCGACTTTTTGAAGCTCTGGCTCAAGGACAAGCTCACCGCTAAGCGACAGCTCCTGACGATGCGCGTTTTCGTCGTGTTCTTCATCATCGTCAGCGTCGTCCTCGCGCTGAACCCGCCGACCTTCATCGCGCAGCTCATGGGCTACTCCTGGGGCGCGCTGGCCGGCGCCTTCCTCGCGCCCTTCCTCTACAGCCTCTACTGGAAGAAAACGACCCTCGCCTCCGTGTGGGCCTGCCACATCTTCGGTGTCGGCTTCACCCTCTTTAACATGTTCACGCACGTCATCGCCTCCCCGATCAACGCCGGCGCGGTGACCATGCTCGCGGGGCTCGTGATCGTCCCGCTCGTCAGCCTCGTGACGAAGAAGCCCGACAAAGACCTCGTCGAGGACGCTTTCTCCTGCTACGGCGAGAAGGTCACGGTCCTCCGTTCGCATTCTTTAGCTGAAGAAGAGGCCGAAGCCTAAAATCACGTAAATGAATCCCTCCGGCGCCGCTTCACCCGTTTAAAGCATTTAATGCTGATGGCACGGCTTCGTTTGTGCTATAGTTATGGGCGGAGGCAAGGAAAGTCGGAGGGATTCATTTTCAAAATGGACCTCCTGGTCAAAGGAGAAAAAATGAAAGAACTGATGCTTGGCAACAAGGCCGTCGCCCGCGGCCTTTACGAGGCGGGGTGCTGCTTCGCCTCAAGCTATCCCGGCACTCCGAGCACGGAGGTGACGGAAGAACTCGCGAAGTACGAAGAAGTCTACTGCGAGTGGGCTCCCAATGAAAAAGTGGCAATGGAGGCGGCGTTCGGCGCCAGCCTCGCGGGAAAGAGGTCGTTCTGCGCGATGAAGCACGTCGGGCTGAACGTCGCCGCCGACCCGCTATATACGATGTCCTACACGGGCGTCAACGCCGGCGTCGTCATCGTCGTCGCCGACGACGCGGGCATGCACAGCTCGCAGAACGAGCAGGACTCCCGCCACCACGCCATCGCGTCCAAGGTCCCGATGCTTGAGCCGTCCGATTCGGCCGAGGCGAAGGAGTTCGCGAAGGCGGCCTACGAGATTTCCGAGAAGTTCGACACGCCCGTCCTTCTTAAGATGTGCACGCGCATCGCGCACGCGCAGTCGGCGGTCGAGCGCGAGGAGAGGGTCGTCCCCGAGAAGAAGTACGAGAAGAACATCGCCAAGTACGTCATGATGCCGGGCAACGCCATAAGGCGCCACCCCGTAGTCGAGGCGCGCACCGCCGCGCTCGCCGAGTTCGCCGAGAACTGCACCTTCAACCGCGTGGAAGAGGGCGGAAAGGAGCTCGGCGTAATCACGGATTCCACTTCCTACCAGTATGTCAAGGAAGTCTTCGGCGACAGCGTGTCGATCTTAAAGCTCGGCATGGTGAACCCGCTGCCCGTTAAGCTCATCAAGGACTTCGCGGCCACGGTAGAAAGGCTCGTCGTCGTAGAAGAGCTCGACCCCATCATCGAAAACCACGTCAAGGCGCTCGGAATCGAGGTCTCGGGCAAGGACATCCTTCCCATCTGCGGCGAGTTCTCGCAGAACAAGGTCGCGGCCGCCCTCGGCGGAGAGGTCCACAAGGGCGAAAAGCTCGACGAGGCGCTTCCCGCGCGTCCGCCGGTCATGTGCCCGGGCTGCCCGCACAGGGGACTTTTCTACGCCTTGAAGAAGATCGGCTGCACGGTGCTCGGCGACATCGGCTGCTACACCTTAGGGGCCGTCGCGCCCTTGAGCGCGATGGAAATGACGCTCTGCATGGGAGCTTCCGTCTCCGCGCTCCACGGCTTTACTAAGACCCTCGGCGAAGAGGGAGAGAAGAACACGGTATGCGTCATCGGCGACTCGACCTTCGTCCACTCGGGCATGACGGGCCTTGCGAACATCGCCTACAACGAGAGCAACGCGACCGTCATCATCCTCGACAATTCCATTACGGGCATGACGGGCCACCAGCAGAACCCGACCACGGGCTTCAACCTGCGCGGCGAGCCGGCGGGCAAGATCGACCTCGAGTCGCTCGTCAGGGCGATGGGCATCGAGCGCGTCAGGGTCATCGATCCCTACAACCTCGCAGAGTGCGAGGCGGCGGTGAGGGAAGAGCTCGCCGCGGCGGCGCCTTCGGTCATCATTTCAAGGAGGCCGTGCGCGCTCTTAAAGTACGTCAAGAGGAAGCCCGCGCTCTCGGTCGACCGCGACAAGTGCAGGAGATGCAAGGCCTGCATGAGGATCGGATGCCCCGCGATATCCATGAAGGACGGCAAGGCCTTCGTCGACCCGACGCTCTGCGTCGGCTGCGAGGTCTGCACGCAGATGTGCCGTTTCGACGCGTTCCGCATCCCGGGAAAGGAGGCCGAGTGATGAACTCTGGAAATATAATGATTGTTGGCGTCGGCGGCCAGGGCTCGCTCCTTGCGAGCAAGCTCCTCGGCCACTTGCTCCTTTCGCAGGGCTTCGACGTAAAGGTGTCCGAGGTCCACGGGATGTCCCAGCGCGGCGGCAGCGTCGTGACCTACGTCCGCTACGGCGACAAGGTCTACTCGCCGGTCATCGACGAGGGCGAGGCGGATTTCATAGTCTCGTTCGAGCTGCTTGAGGCGGCGCGCCACCTTCCGTTCTTAAAGGCCGACGGCCAGATCGTAACCAACACCCAGCAGATCGACCCGATGCCGGTCGTAACCGGCGCGGCGAGCTACCCTGAAGACCTGCTCGGAAAGATGCGCGCAAAAGGCGCGAAGGTCGACGCGATCGACTGCGTCGCCCTCGCCGAGGAGGCCGGCAACATGAAGGCGGTCAACCTCGTCCTTTTAGGGCGGCTTTCGCACTATTTCGGCTTCGGTGAAGAGGCCTGGCAGGAGGCCATAGAGGCCTGCGTCCCGCCGAAGTTCCTCGAGGTAAATAAAAAGGCCTTCGAGCTCGGCAAGAACGCGGCCGAGTGACGGCGGCCGGCAATAACTGCAAGCGACGCAAGAAAGGAGCATTTACCGATGGAGAGGTATTATCAGCTGGAAGCCGAATGCGCTTCCCGCGAGGAGATGAAGAGCCTGCAGAACGAGAGGTTCTTAGAGCAGGTAAAGCACGTCTGGGAGAACGTCCCCTACTACAGGAAGAAGATGGAAGAAAAGGGCGTAAGCCCCGACGACATTAAGTCCATCGACGACCTCGGAAAGCTCCCCTTCATCTCGAAGGCGGACCTGCGCGAGGCCTATCCCTACGGGCTCGTCGGCGTGCCCCTTTCCGAGTGCGTCCGCATCCAGTCGACGTCCGGAACCACGGGCAAGCGCGTCGTCGCCTTCTACACGAAGGAGGACATCGACCTCTGGGAGGACTGCTGCGCGAGGGCGATAACGGCCGCGGGCGGCACGAACGAGGACGTCTGCCAGGTTTCCTACGGCTACGGCCTCTTCACGGGCGGCGCGGGCCTTCACGGCGGGAGCCACAAGGTCGGATGCCTGACCGTGCCGACCTCGTCGGGCAACACCGACAGGCAGATCATGTTCATAAAGGACCTGTCCGCGACGATCCTTTGCTGCACGCCCTCCTACGCTGCCTACATCGGCGAGCGCATGAAGGAGATGGGCTTAGGTCCTGACGACATACCCCTTAAGGCGGGCATCTTCGGCGCGGAGGCCTGGTCGGAGGAGATGAGGAGCGACATCGAAGCGACGATGGGCATCAAGGCCTACGACATCTACGGCCTAACCGAACTCTCAGGACCCGGCGTCGCCTTCGAGTGCTCCGAGCAGAAGGGCATGCACGTCAACGAGGACCACTTCTTCCCGGAAATCATCAATCCCGAGACGGGAGAAGTACTCCCCGAAGGCGCCGAGGGCGAGCTGGTCTTCACCTCGCTCGACAAGAAGGCCTTCCCGCTCCTCCGCTACAGGACGCGCGACATCTGCACCCTCACCCGCGAGAAGTGCTCCTGCGGCAGGACCCTCATAAGGATGAAAAAGCCGAAGGGCCGCTCCGACGACATGCTCATCATCCGCGGCGTCAACGTATTCCCGTCGCAGATCGAGGCGGTGCTCCTTCAGAACGGCTACGCGGCCAACTACCAGATAGTCGTCGACCGCGTCAACCACACCGATACCCTCGACGTCCTAGTCGAGATGACCCCCGAGATGTTCGCCGACAACATCGGCGAAGTCGCAAAGAAGCAGGACGACCTGGCCATGGGCCTTAAGAACATGCTCGGCATCAAGGCGAAGGTCCACCTCGTCGCCCCCAAGTCGATCACGAGATCGGAGGGCAAGGCCGTCCGCGTCATCGACAAGCGCAAGATCTGACGAAAGGAGAAGAGATGGCAGTTAAGCAGATTTCGGTATTTCTTGAAAATAAGCCGGGCACGCTCGAGGAGATGACTCAGGTCCTCGCCGACGCGGGCATCGGCATGAACGCCCTCTCGCTCGCCGAGACGAAGGATTTCGGCATCGTCAGGATGATCGTCGACAACGTCTACGCCACGGCGACGCTCCTTCGGGAGCACGAGTACATCTGCCGCCTGACGGACGTCGTCATGGTGAAGATCCCCGACGTGGTCGGAGGCTTAAACCGCCTGCTCGTCGCGCTTAAAAAAGCGGGCATCAACCTCGAGTACATGTACGCCTCCCTCGGCGGCAAGAACGACGCCTACATGATCATGCGCGTCGAGAACGTCGCCAAGGCGGAGAAGGCTCTTTCCGCGGCGGGCTTCGGCCTGGTCGACCAGGAGTCGGCCGACGCGATGTAAATGAGATGGAAGAGAAGCTTTTATTCACAGTCGGCGCGGATGACGCGGGAGTGCGGCTCGACAAGTTCCTTGCCAAGAGCATTCCCGGTTATTCGCGCTCATACCTGAAAGAACTGATTGCCGGCGGACGCGCGTCCGTTGGCAATCTTTCCGCTAAGCCGAGCCGCGCCCTCCTTGAGGGCGAGACGGTGGAGCTGCTTCTCCCCGAGCCCGAGGAGATCGAGGCGGCTCCTGAGGACATCCCTCTCGATATCATTTACGAGGACGAGGACATAATCGTCGTAAATAAGCCGAAGGGGATGTCGGTCCACCCCGCGCCCGGCTGCGAGAGCGGCACTTTGGTAAATGCCCTTCTTTGGCACTGCCGCGGCAGCCTTTCGGGCATTAACGGCGCGCTTCGCCCCGGCATCGTCCACCGGATCGACAAGGACACCACGGGATCGATCGTCGCCTGCAAGAACGACGCGGCGCACAGGTCGCTGGCGGAGCAGTTCGCCGTGCACAGCATAAAGCGCGTCTACCGCGGGATCGTCTGCGGCAACATCAGGGCGGAAGAGGGCTTCGTCGAGGGCAATATCGGCCGCGACCCGAAGAATCGGAAGAGGATGGCGGTCGTGCCCGCGGGCGGCAAGGAGGCTTACACTTCCTACAAGGTGGAGGAGCACTTCGCCTCTCACGCCTGCTGCACCTTCCGCCTTAAGACCGGGAGGACGCACCAGATAAGGGTGCACATGAAGCACATAAAGCACCCGCTTTTGGGCGACGCCCTCTACGGCGGCGCTTCCGGCAAATGGAAGCTTGAGGGGCAGACGCTCCACGCGGAGACGTTGGGCTTCATCCATCCGTCGAGCGGGGAGTACGTGGAATTCGCCGCGCCGCTGCCCGATTATTTTCAAAAGGTGCTGGGCGATTTAAGGCGTACTTAATGCCTGTGCGGCCGCCTTGCATTGTACTTGCGGATGTCCTATAATTTGTATTGATTGCACAAGTGCAGTTTAAGTTTCCCGCGAAACGATGTGCTAAATCAACAAAGGGGATCTCCGCATGGATTACAAGCCGAATCTGATTATAACTATTGGCCGCCAGACGGGCTCGGGCGGGAGAGAGGTCGCGAGGCTCTTGGCCGAAAGGCTCGGAGTGCCTTACTACGACAAGGAGCTTTTGGAGAAGGCGGCGGAGGTCAGCGGGCTTTCGCGCGAGCTTTTCGTTGCGCGCGACGAGAAGCCGACCAATTCTTTCCTCTACTCGCTCGTCATGGACGGGTATTCGATGGGGTACAACAACGCGCCCGGCGCCGCGATGTCTTTGGACCACAAGATTTTCCTCGCGCAGTTCGAGGCGATAAAAAAGGTGGCCGCGGAGGGGCCGTGCGTGATCGTCGGCCGCTGCGCCGACTACGCGCTCGACGGCGACCCGCGCCTTTTGTCGGTCTTCCTGCACGCGGATTTCGCCTTCAGGGTGAAGCGCGTCGCCTCCGAGAACGGCATTTCGGAAAATAAAGCCCGCGAGCTTATCCTTAAGACGGATAAGAAGCGGAGCAGCTACTACAACTACTACACGGACAAGAAGTGGGGCTCGTCGTTCTCTTACGACATCTGCCTTTCCTCTTCTTCGTTCGGCACTGAGGGCTGCGCGGAGTCGATCCTGCGGGCCGCCCAGATGAAGAAGCTTCTTCCCGAGGGGGAACTGTAAAAAGCATGACTGAAAATGAAAGGAAGAGGGGCGAAGACCCCGACATTAAGAAGGTGAAGGTCTACGCGGTCGCCGCTTTTGCGGTGGTCGCTTGTTCTATTCTTTTTTACCTGTTCGTCTCCAGGATGAACGGCTTTTTCGGTGCGATCGGGGTGTTCTTCGAGATCATCGCGCCGATCCTCTACGGCTTCGGCTTTGCCTACGTCCTGAACGCGCCCGAGATGGTCATCGAGAAGGGCATTTTCAGTATTTTCAAGAAGGCGAAGAAGCCGCTGAAGAACAGGGGCGTGAAGGCGGTGCGGCTCATCAGCACGCTGCTGACGGTTTTCATCCTGCTTTTCGTCGTCTACTGGCTGGTCGCGCTGATGATCCCCGAGCTGATCCGCAGCATCCAGAATATCGCGAACAACCTTCCGACTTACGGCGAGAATATCAAGGCGTGGCTTAAGAACCTTAACTCGGGCGCGGCGGCCGGCAACGGCAAGGGGTTCTTCATCACCTCGGAAATGCTCGACGAATACATCGAGAACTTCAGGGCTTTTATCACGGATTATTTCAGCTCGGCGGAGCTGGACGTGATCTACGAGAAGGTTACGGACAGCGCGATGGGGGTGTTCTTTTTCTTCAAGAACGTCTTCCTGGGGCTTATCGTGTCGGTCTACGGGCTCTACTACAAGGAGTCGCTTGCGGCGCGCTTTAAGAGGCTCATTTACGCTTTCTCGAATGTTGCCGTGGGCAACAGGATCCTGAAGAACCTGCGCTTTATCGACGACAAATTCGGCGGCTTCCTTATCGGCAAGATCATCGATTCCGCGATTATCGGGGTGATCTGCTACGTGGGCTGCCTGATCCTTCAGATGCCGTACACGCTGCTTATTTCGTTCGTCATCGGGCTTACGAATATCATCCCGTTCTTCGGGCCTTTTATCGGAGCGATTCCGACGGCGGTGCTGGTGTTCTGCGTGGACCCGCTTAAGTCACTGTACTTTATCATTTTTATTTTCGTCCTGCAGCAGTTCGACGGGAATTTCCTCGGGCCGAAGATCCTGGGCAATTCGGTGGGTGTGTCGAGTTTTATGGTGCTTGTCGCGATTCTCGCGGCGGGCGGCCTGTGGGGCCTGCCGGGGATGATCGTCGGCGTGCCGCTGTGCGCGATCGTCATGGCGGTCGTGCAGACGCTTGTCATCAAGAATATTTCGAAGAAGCAGCTGCCTGTTTCGCTTGAGAGCTACAAGCATGCGTCGAAGGTGGATCCGTGGAGCCGGGCGGTGGTCGAGGATAGCGGAGAGGCGGAGAAGACGAGTATTTATCAGAGGCTTAAGAGGCATCCGGAGGAGCTGGCGGAGTACGAGCGGGTGCTGGTGGATAATCCTTGGGATGTTAATTCGGAAAATGTGGAGGCGGATAGTAAGGAGTTTGAAGCTGAGTTTAAGGCCGATAAGGAGTTCAGGCAGAAGAGGGAGTGAAGCGTATTGCGTGCATGGAATTAAGATGGTAAGCACGTATGCTGCACTTGGTTAAGGCTGTTCGTTGCGCCCGCCGCTGCGGTGCCGTACTCTAAGCGGCACGAGATGAAAGCTGCACGTTGCGCCCGCCGTTGCGTCTCTGTACTATAAGCGGCACGAGATAAAGGCTGCACGTTGCGCCCGCCGCTGCGGTGTCCCCGCTCGCTGGATGCTCGCGAAAACACCGCACGGACGGGCAAAACTGGTTGCCGTGGAGATTTTGGTGCTGCGAGTGGAACGTGGGCGTTGGGCTATCGGAGAATGATCGAGCGAAGCTAATAAGCGTATCCTTGCGCCCGCCGCTGCGGTGCCCCCGCTCGCTGGATGCTCGCGAAAGCACCGCACGGACGGGCAAAACTGGCTGACGTGGAGATAATGGTGTATAGAGTGGAACGTGGGCGTTGGACTGATGGACATTGATTGAGCGAACGTCATGCCTACTGTGTAATGCAACGCGTTAGATGATTTCGAATGCACAGCGTGGACGGGCAATATCGCTTCTGTAGGGGTGGTAGGCCTTCGAGCCAAGCGTTGGCGTTGGGCTATCGGAGAACGATCGAGCGAAGCAAATAGGCGTGTCCTTACGCCCGCCGCTGCGGTGCCCCCGCTCGCTGGATGCTCGCGAAAACACCGCACGGACGGACAAAACTGGCTACCGCGGAGATTATGGTGCTGCGAGTGGAGCGTGGGCGTTGGACTATTGGGGCACAATCGAGCGAACATTATGCTTGAAGTGCCATGCTGCGGCCTAACGCCAGCAAAAGCACCGCGCGGATGTGCAATATCGCTTCTGTGGGGGTGGTAGGCCTTCGAGCCAAGCGTTGGCCATGGGCTATCGGCGCATGATCGAGCGTAGCAAATAGGCGTGTCCTTACGCCCGCCGTTGCGGTGCCGTATTCTAAGCGGCACGAGATAAAGGCTGCACGTTGCGCCCGTCCGTGCGGTGCCCCCGCTCGCTGGATGCTCGCGAAAACACCGCACGGACGGGCAAAACTGGCTGCCGTGGAGATTATGTTGCTGCGAGAGAAACGTGGGCGTTGGACTGATGGACATTGATTGAGCGAACGTCATGCCT
>Ga0065709_1029833_pt1 | contig 11893 bp, 7 predicted proteins | sample Hoacrofraction14_2_FD_59096 | JGI IMG/M metagenome (GOLD analysis project Ga0065709, IMG submission 59096) | Hoatzin crop microbial communities from Cojedes, Venezuela, sample from fiber fraction 14 v1 | ecosystem: Host-associated > Birds > Digestive system > Esophagus > Crop | place: Venezuela... | reverse complement strand
GTCATTCACGGCGATGCCAGCGCCATTGACGGGCAGTTTGACGTGATTGTGGCCAACATCCACCGCAACATCATCATCCACGACCTGCCCACCTACGCCGCCCACCTCGCCCCCGGCGGCACGCTCATCGTCAGCGGATTCTTCACCGAAGACGCCCCCGCCATCCTCTCCGCCGCCGCCCCCCTCTCCCTCCGCCTCCACTCCCGCCAGTCCCGCAACAACTGGTGCGTGCTGAGGATGGTGAAGGAATGATGACACATTGCACAAAAAAGCGAGGCAGGAACCCCGATTGGTTTCTGCCTCGCTTTTGTTTCAGAAGTTGTCAGTGATGTGATGCCGCTCAAAAGCGCTGGACTGCCCAGGCCGTCCCTTGATTACGAATCTTAATCATCTTCATTCCAAATGCCTTTAGCAATACGGAAACCAATTCCGTAGGCACTACCTTGGCTTTTATAGAATCGAGAATACACATCACAATTGGAACTGCTTGACACATTTTTGCCTCTAACAACCCATATGTTGTACCACGGATTGTCACCTCCAACTGTTGGATTCTTGACAGACTCCGAAGAATAGTAGGAGAAATAATCGCTACATACTTCTCCAGCGTTACCACTCATATCATACAGTCCTAGTTCATTAGATCTAAGTTGTCCCACTTCATTAAGTTCGCCAGAATGCCATGCCACATAATCTATATTATTACTTCCACTATAAACGTATCCACGACTCTTATTGCCTCCCCTTGCAGCAAATTCCCATTCTGCCTCTGTTGGCAACCTGTATGCGCCTGGGTCTGAACTTGACAATCCAAGTGATGCATTGAGAGCGGCCAAGAATTCGTCAATATCATCCATTATGTCCATAAAAGTGACAGGAAGATTATCGCCAATCGGATAATCACCTTCTGTCAGTCTCGCAGGCAGATATCCCATTACCGTTTTGAAAAGTTTTTGAGTCACCTCAAACTTAGATATGTAATAAGATGACAACGTAACTTGATGAGCTGGAGATGCATTAATATAATCTTCACTGTCATTCCCCATAATAAATGTACCACCTTCTACTTTTACCATGCTTTTCAAGAACTCTTCCAGAACCTGTTCGCCAGTGGTAACGTTAACTTCTATTTTTTTCGAAGTTCCCGTAACTACATCATTGACAACAACGCTTGCCTGACCATAATTTTTAGCTGTTATTATAACATAGTCAGTATACATCTTAGCGGTAGCGATAGATAGATTTCCTGAAGACGTTGTATATTCGCCATTGCCTGAAAGAATATAAACCTTTTTGGTTTCTCCAGGTTTCATATATACGGTTTCATCAGATATTTCTAACGACTCATCCTCTAATTCTTCTTTGCCAAATGTTAGTTTTTTACCATTAAACACAGCATAGAAATGATACGCATGCCCAGTCTGGATGGTAACGTCGCTGGTTTTTGGGTGAACGGTGGTATATTCTTTATCATTAATCTTGAGAGTCAGATTGGTACTCCCGATGTTGTCATGATGAGGTATGTACCAATAGCAAACAGTTCCTGACTCTCCTGCAGGAATTTTAGTCTCTGGGAAATCTTTAAATGTTGTGCTTACTTTTGCTTCCACGTGGCTTATACCATTTTGTGTTAAATCAATCTGCACTTTATCATACGCCCAGTTTTTGGGTTCAAAATATCCTTCAGTAATGGTTATCTCTTCATCGGATGTATTGATGATGTGCAACAGATCGTATGAACCAAGATGCCTAAAGTTGGGTGTAAACACATTATTTGTTCCTGTCGAATCAGCTTCTATCTTAATATAAAAATATATAGGAACATTTATGCCTTCAAGAGAATCACATATCATATTTACGTCTGCCGTTATTTTATGATTCTCATCTGAATCCAAACCATTTACTTTTCCTGAGAATCCACACAATCCCGCCAATGTAAAATCCTTGGTTAACACATTAAGTCTTTTCGGCAAACCGACAGAAAATATTGCAGTTTTTCCATCTCTGGAATATCCTTCCACATGTTTCTTGGCAAGTGTCATACTTTCCCCATTTTGGAATGCGAAAAAAGAAATGCTGTCATTTCCGGTCCATAGCGTTTTGAAATTTAAATCATCAGAAGCACTAAGTGTAGCCCTCGTGGAAAGATTCTCAGGAAGGGTGGCCTCAATCGTTATCCATTTAACAATACTATCGTCAGACTCCACTTCACTCATCGTTTTGGAATTCATGTTATCCATGATTTGCTCAAAGTCTTCAGAGCATGAAGCAAAAGAAGCAAAGCAAATTAAAAAAATCGGATATAAAAAACCTTTTATTTTCATTGTCGTATATTTTTTAGTCTATAATTCTTCGCCAGAAACGTCATCAATTGTGGCTCCTGAAGTTTCTTTATTAATTAATGATCCCGTCTTGAAAGTTGTCCCTTTTTTGTAAATGATAAATTCATTGTTTGTTATAAGGGATTTTTGCTTGGAAAATGGTTTTATCTCATAAGTCGTTTCTGGTAATAATCCGTCTGTTGGCACACCTTCCTTAATGCTGCATGTTCCTGTCCTATCAGTTAAACTTCCTTCAAACCGATCTTTTAAACTTACGTAGGTCCACTCTTTTGTGTTCTTAGGTCTATAGCAAAAGCCTAAGTCTGTCGGATCATAGACCTGCCATGTGGTTTTTAACTTATTGAATTCGATTGGTAACTTTTGTAACTTTAGAACATCCGAATACTCTATATCCGAAAGACTTATTTGTGGAAATATCGAATATGTTCCTAAGTTATCCTTTTCCATTAGCCGATGTTCCCATTCCTTCTCAATTCCGTATTTTTTTACTTTTCCTGTTACAGATGCGAGCAAATTGCAATATGTTCCTAATGAGAATTTATCAATAACTTCTGTTTCATTCAATGGGTTTCCTATTCTTAATTTCATCCCAAGATCACCATTTACTTTTAATCCCAATGAGTATGCTCCAGACACACGCCAATTAGGACTGTGATTGAATGTCAGTGCTGTTTCTAATCCGGCAGACATATCTAATTCGCCTGTAAAATTCGCCTCCAAATCTCCGGCAAAAGTTTGCGCAATAGATTGTGACATGTTGTCAGACGTTAGGCATTCCATCAATGGGTTATTGGCGTCCATAACAATGATATGCTTTTCATAGTTTAGGGCCTCTATCAAATAATCTGCGAAGGCTACAGCAAAGTTGCCTGTAGCTACTTGGATTACTGCTAAAGGATTTGATTTCAGATAATCTATTAAATTTTTTCTGTCTTTTTTATATGGTCTACGAGTAATATAATTTGCAAACTCGAAAGAAAATCTCCATGGTCTCATAGAATATTCGAGTGAAGCATCACCATTCGCTTTTGATGTTAATAAGATGTTTAAGTCGATATCAAGAGGGATACTGCAAGCGCCTATTGGAACGAGAAAGGGTATTGAGGCAATTCTTTTTCTTATTTTGGTAGATTTTTTCATATCTGCAGAATATTCAAATCCAAGCCCTAAACCACAGTAACAACTACTATTGGTGTAAATTCCAAACAAGTCAGGGATATAATTTGTGCTTTTATAGAGAAAATCAAGATATATATCATATCCATAATCTATGTTTATATTCAAATTTACAGCTTTTCCCTCTCTCGTCGATGCCTCAGATGGATCTGCATATTCTATGTAGTAAGCAGTTGCACTTTCATCTGTTAGATTAATTTTAAAAGTTTCAGTCTTATCATCTACAAAGTGCCTTTCTCTAAGTGCCTTAGGGCGATTCCCGTCTGCCCATACAAATTCTTTGTCTTGTTGAAATAGCCATTCTATAAAGTCCGTATATTCTTCTTCTTCAGTCGACATCAGCTTATTTACCAATAAACTTTTAGCTTCGGCAATTTCTTGGTTGCCTAAACTAATACTAATCGTCGTATCGGGAAAGGCTTCGCTCAAGTCAGCTTTTCTTGTATAAACCTCAATATTATTACCTTTATCTTTCACACTATCCACGTGCAAAAGCATACAAGGAATATCACCATTGGCGTAGGTATTTATAATTTCTCCTGCTTTTGGCAATTTTGATGCCCCTGAAGAGAGGACTAATGTTCCATCCTCGCGATATTCTCGTATTGTAGCTTCATCATCAGAATCGCCCTTGTAAACGTGTACAGTTGGACTTACCTTCTTTAATTTTCTTGTTATGAAATTTACGTTTCTAAGATCAGTTCCGCCAAGTAACTTGGAGTCATCACCTGTTGTGACGATATTAATATTTTCGCCAATTCCTGTTTTATTGAAAGTTATGCTTTCACAACTGTCGCTCAATTCATTTTCTCCATCTTGATAATTTATCACAAATTTACTTTGTGCTGATGCTGATAGCGAGTATGCAATAATAGATGCCCAAATGATAATATATTTTTTCATAAGTCTATATTTTAATATTTACGTTTAAAAAATTTGACAGAAGATTTGCCTATCTTTGCTATATAAACTCCTGTCGGCAATGTAGAAACATTAACACTCACACGGCCATTGCTTGATTCCTGTCTCATCACTTCAACACCTGATGTTGTGATAATTGAAAGTGTACCTTGTACGCCCTCTAATGAAATCTCATTATTCACAGGAGTGGGCAATATATTCCGTTCTTCTATCGTTAGGTTGTTTAATCCCGTGACTGCGGGGGCGTCTTGTGTAAACATGGCGAAATAAACGGTGTCTGCCAATATTTTGCCGCCTTCTCCGACGACTGCAAAAAATTCTTCATCATCAACGGCTAATAGACAAGATATATCACTGACAAGGATATATTTCGCATCATTAGTTAACATATACCATTCAGACACTTCATCGACGCGTTCTTCTTCATCATATTTCTTAATTTCATTCCATCCATAAGTACTTTGATAGGTTTCAAGAGTTTCAGCTGGAATGTGCACAATTGCAGTATCCTTAACGCCATTCAAAGCATCTACACCACAAATAGGTGGTTGCTGGCGTTGTAAATACAAATCCGTAATGCCAATAATGTCATAAAAAGCTCCAGGAGCAAGTTCTGTCACAGTAGAGGGAATGGTATAATAATAAGATATTTTCTTAGATGGATAGGAAATAAGCCTTGTCATGTCCTTGTTGAATAGGACTCCGTCTTCAGACGTGAAATTAGGATTATTTTCATCCACAGTGAAGAAATTATTATAAGCAGCTCCCGTAAAAGCATCGCTACCAATGGTCGTAATTGATGCTGGAATATAAACCGAATTAAAATTGCTATCATTCTTAAACGCTCCTGCCGCAATCTCCGTAACAGGCAAAGTTACACCATACATCGTCACTTCGTCTTTTATATTAAGACAGGTATCATTGCATCCTACCACTTTGGCATTCGTGTATCCGTTCATTTCGTAAACCACGCCATCAATATCTAATGCCTCGTAGGGCCGATGGATATTGCACAAAATGTATTGGTCTGCATTCCAATCACCATTATCAGTATTGATGGCCGATAATAGGAAGTATCCATCGCTATCTCCGCCCCAACCAAAGTTAAAATGATAGTATCCTTTCCCATCATATCCATCACAAATAAAAGCATGCCCTACTCCATCATCACTCTGCCCACCATATTCTACAGGAAGCCCTCTGGAAAGGTCTGAATAGATTAGTTCCTCGAACTCACTGCTTGTAACATCACTCTTATAAACAAACTTAACATCATCAGAATATCCAAAATATTTCGTATATGTAAAATCTGAAATATAACCAGAGCTAGCATAACTAGAAAATTGGGTCTCGGCGGCTAGTGCACAGTAATACATAAGATATGCAACTTCATATGCATTATCGTCATTATCATAGGTTGCCTGCATTTTATCCCATTGAAAAAACACCGAAGAGAAGTCTGTTGCATATGTCGTACCATTCCACTCATATGAATTGTTATCTTGCCCTATGTCAGGCCATCTATGATAATTAAGTATTTGGGCTATCGCTACTGCAACGCAGCCAACATAACTATAATCGCCTGTCTCGTTATCTTTGGGACAGAGAAGATTGTATGGATAACTCTGATTCCAGTGAGTTGCTATCAATGGTTCAATGGCTGTCTTGGATGACGTAGCCGATGTAAATTTTGTTTCACTTGAGATGCTTGCTATTTGTTTAGCATAATTCTCCAACACATATTTAAAGTTAGGAGGAAGATTTGAAAAATCAAACTGACCATGATCAGAATAACCAAGTATCTTATTAGTTTGGTCATTTGCTGATGCAATAACAAAACCCTCGTTATCCCCTATATTAAACACATAGAAAGCATCCGCATTTCCTTTTTCTGCAACAGTTAGATTTTTGGTCATTGCGCATGTTGACTTCAACATTTTAAAACGCTTGGCTTTATTACTTTGTAAAAAAGCCTTTGCATTAGCCATTGCTTCCTCCTCTGAAATAGTAGCGGCAGAAACGCTTACAACTCCAGCGAATAGAATTGTCATCAATAGTAATTTTTTCATTCTTTTTATTATAACATTATAACTTGATTAAACCTCCCACCGATTTTCTCCACCGATGATGCTACCAAGAAGCATGCCCATGATGGAGTTGAAAATAGATGATGACATTTTTACGATTTTTTGTTCTTTATGCAAAGAAATTAAGATTTATTTAAAAAACAAAGAGCGGTTTTGGTTTTCTGAAAACTTTAACTTTTGGCGTTGCGCAAACGGCAAAAAGTCTGTTTGAACAAAATTCGTTTTAACATTCTTTAATCTTTTGAAAACAAAAAGCCACTGCACAAAAAGTGCAATGGCTTTGGGGAAACGGGGCGGTTCCTGTCTTACATTTTTTCTCTTATTTTCTCTATGTATCGCCTGCTGGCGCACACGCCTTCAACTGCGTCAAAGGGCGGAAAGAATTTGCATTGACCCGTCTTGGATATTTCCTGCAGATAGGTCATGTTGATGATGTAGGAGCGGGATATCTGAATGAAATTGCCGCCAAGCGCAAGCAAATCCTCCGCCTTGACAGTCGTCTTCAACTTCAGTTCCTGCGACAGCACGTGGGCTTTCCAGCGGCGCTGAAACCGCTCATAGCGGAAATAGCAAATGTCGTCCACGCAAGGCGCAGGGCGGAGGGTGTCAAGTATCAGGTATTCGGACAACTGCGAATTGTTCTCTGCAATCTCATTCGGTGCCTCAGTCTGCACTTCATCGCTGAGCACGCGCCGCATCACAATCTCAAAATCATTGTCGTCAATCGGTTTCTGAAGAAAATCGAAAGCCTTGAAGCGTAGGGAATCAAGCAGATAGCGCTGGTGTGCCGTGTAAACCACCACCTTGGTATCGGCCAAATGCTGAGTGAAAGGTTCGGAAAGCAGGTCAAGCCCACGCACATCTGGCAGTTCCACATCCAAGAACAGCAACTGTGGATGCAACTGGCGCAGAAGGTTTGCGCCGTCCGAAGCGGTTACAGCAACGCCTACAACTTTAATGCAATCGCTGAATTGGTTCTCCAGGCGTTTCCTGAGTTCAGCGCAAGCCACTTGGTTGTCATCTACAATAACAGCGTCTATCATTTGTCCTTTATCCATAAAAATTGCCTTCGCGCAACTTCTATTTCCCAACTGACGCCCAGGATGTTGGAGTGTTTTCTGGTGAAAATTGAAGGCATATACAAGAAACGTGGGCATCCTACCATTAACTCGTCCCACATTCGGAGGCCTTCGCATTGCCTTGTACGGTTGAACGAGCAACGCAGAAACCCACGTGACATGTACGTGCCACAAACGGGCATGTACACACCATGGGCATCTACTGTTGCATTGTCCTTGACCGTACAAGAAAGTTGCGAAGTTTCCGAATGTCAAGCAACAAAGCGCAAGTAAACGCTTCAAACTATATGTCGTGCCGCAGACAAGGTTTACCTGCCAAACGGCGTTGCAAAAGTAGCAACAATTAGTGAAACGGCAAAATTCTAACTCGCTTTTTTGCAAGTGAAGTAAGAGAATTCGACATTCACAATCTGCACGCAATGAACTGCTTTCCAACCAAAAAAGGCGCGCCAATCATGGCACGCCTTAATTTTATTTTCTGTAGGAATCCCTTTACTTCAGCACGGCTTTCACTTTGGCGGTGGCTTCGTCGTAGGCTTTTTCCCAGTCGGTGTCGAGGCTGAAGGGGGTGAGCGTCTTGGTGTCGTTCACGTAGCAGAGGACGCGGTCGAGGTTGGTGTCGTTGAACAGTTTGTTCTTGAGCGACGCGTCGCGGTAGATTTTGATGACTTCCTTGCGCTTGTCGGTGCTGATGGCGCGGGCCTTCTGCACGTAGTAGAGGAAATCGTCGACGAACGACTTGAGGTTCACGGCCTGGGAGTCGTAGAAGTAGGCGCTTTTCTCGAGTCCGCGCTTCTTCACTTCGTTGAAGATGTAGTTGAGGGCAGTGACTTCAAACTGGCTGACCTCGATTTGCTCTTGTGCGGACTGGGGGTTGTTCACTTTGCTGATGGCGGAATTGTACACCGTTTCGTAGAGTGACTGGGCCTTCAGGCTGGTCGTTGCGGCCAGGAGGAGGCATGCGAGCAAGAAGATTTTTTTCATATTAAGCTGTTAAGTTAATGTGTTTCTGTTTCTGTGAGTTCTCTCGTTTTTTGCAAATGCGCTGCAAAGTTAGTATGTTTCACGGAGTTGGCAAAATTTATTTGCATTTTTTAACTGAAATATGCACGTTTCGGGTGCATTTCAGGCATAGGAGTGCATGCCGGAGAGGAGGTAGTTGACGCCGAAATAGGTGAAAAGCAGCACGAGGAAGGCCAGGAGCATGTAGGCGTGGTAGGCGGCGGGGAAGCGTTTCTGGCGCACGAACCGCGGGGCGAACCACTGCAGGTGGAGGGGCACGGCATAGACCATGAGGGTGATGAGCGCCCACGTCTCCTTGGGGTCCCACGACCAGTATTGGCCCCAGCTCACGTTGGCCCAAATGGCGCCGATGAAGATGCCGATGGCGAGGGTGGCAATGGCCGGATAGAGCAGCAGCTGGGAGAGTTGCAGGAAGGATTTTTCGGCGGAAGAATCGGCATTTTTCCTTCGGAAAGCGCTGAGCGTGAGCGCCGTAAGTGAGTTGATGGCGGTGAGGGAAAGCAGGGCGTAGGCTATCATGATGACGCTCACATGGACGGACAGCAGGGGACTGTTGAGCACGGGCATCTGGTGGGTGATTTGCGGGTCGAGCTGGTTGATGTGGCTCACGAGCAGGAAGAAACCGCTGAGCAGGAGCGAAAACGGCACGAGCAGGGCAATGCGCGGCGCGGTGATGGCGCCAATGAGCAGCAGCGCCCACGCCGTGACGAGGGTCGTTTCATAGCCGTTGGCCACGGGAATGGTGCCTTTGGCCACCCACCGCAGGGCAATGTAGGCGGTGAGGGCGAGGAGGCTGAGCAAAAGGAGCGCGTAGAACAGGCGCAGCACTCGCCGCAAGCGCTTCAGGCGTGCGGGGTTTTGCGTGGTCATGGCCGCGATGGTGACGAAGAACGCCAGGAGCGCCAGCGTCAGGTTGGCCATGAAGAGGATGGTGGGCAGCGGCAGACTGTTGTAGATGCGCTCGCAGCGGGCGGGCAGTTCGGAGGCGATGCCGCCTTCGCGCCGCTGCCAAGCGTGCATGCGCTGCAGCACCAGCGCGGCCGTGTCGGCTTGATTTGCGGCCAGCGTCTCCGTGAGCATGGGGAAGAGCAACTGCTGCAGCCGCGCGGTTTCCTCGGGCGCATCGGCCGGCAGTTCGCTGGTCGGCGAGAGCCACTCCACCGCCCCACTCTGCCCCTTGCAGGGAAAGATGCGCAGGGGTTCGCCGCTCTGCAGCATCAGGATGAGCAGCAGCCGCTCGTGCAGCTTGCCCGCCGCCTTCGGCAGAGGGTCGTTGCTGCCGCTTTGCCAGTCCATCACGAGCTCCGCAAATCGCTTCACGGCAGGCTTCTGAGCGTCGAGGAAGTCTGCGTAGGCCACGTGTTTGGGCATGCCGAGCTCGCTGCGCAGGGCGCGGCTGTCTATGCTGATGACCGGCTGAAGGTTCCACTCGGCCGGATAGAACACGAAACCCAGCAGCACCTGCGTGGCGCTCAGGCCGTTGTAGGTCGCGCTGCCGCTCAGTTTGCGCAGGAAGTCCTGGCTGTAGGTCTGCATGGGGCAGATGCGCTCGCCGTAGTTCACGTAGATTCGCGAGAAAGCGTCGGCCACGCCGCTGGGCACTGTGCGCTGCGCCGCTGCGGAAGCGGGAAGGAGCAGCACCGCCAAGGCGAGCGAAAGCCTGCGGAGGGCGGGACTTTTGAGCAGGGTGCGGAAGCGTCCGCCCGGCACAAACAGCATGAGGATGAGGCCGAGGAAGAGGAGCGCGTAGGCGAAATAGGTGATGCCGATGCCCCACACGTCGCGCGTCACGCTCAGCACGCTGCCCTGCCCGTCGGAGTCGTACGACAGTTGCATGAGGCGGAAATGGCGGTGGGTGGCGATTTTGTTCATGCTCACCGCCGCGTCCAGCGTGCCGCGCTCAGGGTCGATGATGCGGAAATGGGTCTGGTAGTCCTCCACGGCCGCGGTTCCGGCATGGAAATCCTGCGCAAACTGCACCAGCTGGAGGCGGAACGGCAGCGTGTCTTGCTGCACAGCACCGTTGTCCAGCTGCCGCAGCAGCACATTCGTGGTTTCGCCTTGGCGCAAATGCACCATGCCCCGCTGGGCCGTGAGGTGGGTGGTCAGCGCGCCCACGAGGATGAGTGCCAGCGCGGCATGCACGAGCCAGAATGGCACGCCCCGCCGCAAGGGACGGCGCAGCACGAGCCACAGCCCCGCGAGGGCCACGACTGCCCACAGCGCCGCGAACCACCAAGCGCCGTAAATGGTTTGGTGGGTGAATGTTGTGCCGCGGAATTTCTCCACGACGGTCGCGCCAATCATCACCAGGATGAGGGCGAAATAGGCCGCGGCCAGCACGCGTTTCAGCGTTTCTTTCAAGGTCTTTTTTTCCATTTCCGGTGCAAAGATACGAAAAAACGGCGCAACGCGCAAAAAGGATGCCCTTCGTTTTCGCAAAGGAAGGGTTTCGCTTCGCAAAACGAAGGGCATCGTTTTGCAATGAACAATGAACAATTAACAATTAACAATTGGCGTGAGCGGATTTTCTGTTCGGCAGAAGTGGATTTTATGTTCGGCACGGGCGGATTTGCTTGGCGATTTCCGCCGATTTTCAGGTTGGAGCGGGTGGCGTGCAAGTTGGAGAGTGTGTCGTTCAAGTTGGAGGGCAGGCCGTTCAAGTTGGGGAGAAAGTCGTTCAACCTAAAACGGAAATTTTTTGCGGTCGATTTTTGGAGACTCCTTATTTTATATATTATCTTTGCAACGCGAAAGCAAAATTGTGAGTTATAAACCGACAAAGTTTGCCCAGGCGGCAGATAAATGTTAATTGTTAACTGTTAATTGTTAGTTAGAATTATGAGTGCAGGAGTAATCAACGCAGTAGTGAGAGAGAAGTACATCGGTGTGACGGGTCAGACGCTGTTTGTGGCGCGGCCGGTGACGTACAGCAGGATTGATACGGAGACGATTTTGGCGCGGGCGGCGGAGAATAGCGGCATCGACCAGGGCGTGATGGCGTATGCGTTCTTCGCCATCATGAAGACGTTTCAGAATTTTCTGTTTAACGGGCACGTGGTGGAATTGGGGCCGCTCGGCACGTTCCGCGTGTCGTTTTCGTGCAAAGCGGGGGCGACGAATGAGGACTGCAACGCCAGCGGAATACGCTGCAGGCGCGTGATTTACAATCTTTCGAAGCGGTTGAAGCGGGAGCTGAAGGAGGTGGAGTTTGAGTTTCAAGACGCAGAGCAAGCCTCTCCCCCCAGCCCCCTCCCCGAAAAGG
>Ga0065709_1000115_pt1 | contig 11894 bp, 8 predicted proteins | sample Hoacrofraction14_2_FD_59096 | JGI IMG/M metagenome (GOLD analysis project Ga0065709, IMG submission 59096) | Hoatzin crop microbial communities from Cojedes, Venezuela, sample from fiber fraction 14 v1 | ecosystem: Host-associated > Birds > Digestive system > Esophagus > Crop | place: Venezuela... | reverse complement strand
ACCCACAGAGTATGACGTATTCGACACCGCGACGTTTGCCAGCAACCCGATGGCGTTTTATGCCGTGTGCATGGACGTGGACACGGGCAAGGCGGTGTATCATCGCTGCACCGATGGGGGCTACACCGACCTGGAGTGGATACGTGCTTCGGCGTCGATGCCCATTGTCTCGCGCGTGGTCGAAATCGATGGCCACCGTTACCTCGATGGCGGCTTAGCCGACAATATCCCGCTGGAATTCATGCAGCAGCAAGGCTACGCCCGCAATGTGGTGATTCTCACGCAGGCCGACGACTACCGCAAGCAGCAAAGTTGCGCCATGCCCATCGCCCGCGTGCTGCTGCGCCGCTACCCTGCCGTGGTCAAGGCGCTCGAGAACCGCCCCGCGCATTACAACGAGCAAGTGGAGCAAGTGCGTGAGTGCGAACGCGCTGGCAACGCCCTCGTTTTCCGTCCCGACACCTCGCTGGCCATCTCCCGCACCTGCAGCGATACCGCCGAAATGGAACGCGTCTACAACCTGGGCCGCACCCAAGCCCTCGCCCGCCTCGATGAAGTAAAGGAGTTTGTTAGGCGTTAGGCGTTAGGCTTTAGGCTTTAGGGGGTGGTGTTTGTGGGATTGAACAATAGTTTGTAAATTTGCGTGCTGAAAGTGAATAATTCCTCGCATGAACCTGCAAGATAAACCTCGACGATTGCCGCGTGGCATCCAGTTTTTCGCTCACATCCGCCGCGAAGGGATGGTCTATGTCGATAAAACCGACATGGTCTATCGGTTGGCAAACAGCCAGCAAAACATTTTTTTGAGTAGGCCTCGCCGTTTTGGTAAGAGCCTGCTCACGAGCACGTTGCACGCCTATTACGAGGGGAAGCGGGAACTGTTTGAGGGGCTGAAAATCATGGAGTTGGAGCACGAGTGGCCGCAACGCCAGGTTTTTCACTTTGACTTTAGCGGCATCACCACGGCCGATGCGCTCAATAGCTACCTGAACACGCAAATCACGACCTACGAGACGCAATATGGCCGCAGCGAGCACGACGAGAGTCTGCGCGACCGTTTTTTGGGTTTGCTCAAGCGTGCCCACGAGCGCACGGGACATCGTGTGGCAGTGCTCGTCGATGAGTATGATGCGCCGCTGCACGAGGGCCTGTTCGACAACACCAAGCGCGAGGAGATGGCAAACGTCTACCGCGCCTTCTTCCCCGCGATGAAGACGGGCGAAATGCATGTCAAGTGCCTGTTCCTAACGGGCATCATGAAGTTCACGCAACTCAGCCTGTTCAGCGTCCTCAACAACGTCTCGATTGTGGGCACTTGGCCCGAGTATGCGACCCTGTGTGGTATCACCCAGCAAGAACTTCTCGACAACTTTGAGCCCGAATTGCAGAAAATGGCCACGGCCTGTGGCTGGACGATTGACGAAACCCTCGAAAAGCTTGCGCAGAAGTATGATGGCTATCGTTTCAGCCGCGACCTCGACAAGGCCGTTTACAATCCCTATAGCTTGATTAGCGCCCTGGACGACAGTTTCACGGCAAACTACTGGGCGGCCTCGGGTAGTACGCGCTTGATTGCCGATGTGCTGGCTCACAACCCCGACGTGGACGACTCGTTTGAGGACGTTGAGATGAAGGCCGATGTGCTGCATTTGGCCGATGCCTCGGGCGACAACGTGCCCCTGTTCTTGTATCAAACGGGCTACTTGACCATCCAAAGTTACAATGCCAAAACGCAGATTTACAAGCTGACGATTCCCAACACCGAGGTGCACGACTCGCTATTTGAAGTCGTGATTCCCAACGCATTACAGTCCTCTCCCGGCGAGGTCGCAAACGCGTGCAAGATGATTACCAAGGAACTCGAGGCACGGCGCGTTGACCGCGCGATGGAGTTGCTGAAAATCGTGGTGAGCCAGACGCCCTACTCGCGCCTGCGCAACACCGACTGGCTGCTCGAGGAACGCTTTAGGTTCATTGTAGCCAACGTGTTACACCTGTGCGGCTGCGAGGTCGAGCAAGAGGTGGAGGTGGCCAGCGGCGCTGTCGATGTGGTGGCACGCTATAGCGAACTGACGATGGTGATTGAGTTGAAACTCGACTCGCAAGGTGGCGTCACGGCTGCCCGCAAGCAGCTCAACGACCACGACTACGCTGCCGCGTTTGCCCTACCTGGTCGCAAGGTTTACACCGTTGCCATCGGCTTTGCGCGGGCCACGCGCGGCATTAGCGACATTGATGTTGAGGCTTATTGATGAATTCGTGGTATGAAAGGTTTCTTTAAATTGCTTGCACGATTCATTCCGCCGTATAAGCGGTATGTGGTGCTGAATATCTTTTTTAATATCCTCACGGCGTTTCTCACGCTGTTCTCGTTTGCGCTGATTATTCCTATATTGGAGATGCTGTTTGGGCTGAACACGCAGACCTACGAGTTGATGGCGTGGGACCCGTCGCACTTGCAAGACGTGGTGGTGAATAACTTCTACTACGTTGTGCAGCAGGTAATTGCGCGTTATGGGCAATCGGTNGCGCTGGCGGGNATCGCTGGTGCGCTGGTGCTAATGACGGTGCTCAAGACGGGTAGCGCTTACCTGGCGCTGGTGTGCATGGTGCCCATCCGGACGGGCGTGGTGCGCGACATCCGCAACATGATTTACCGCAAGATGGTGTCGCTGCCCATCGGTTTTTTCACCAACGAGCGTAAGGGCGATGTGATGGCGCGCATGAGTGGCGACGTGACCGAGGTCGAGGCCAGCATCATGTCGTCGCTCGACATGATTTTCAAGAATCCCATTATGATTGTGGTGTGCCTGGTGATGATGATTGTGCTGAGTTGGCAGCTCACGCTGTTTGTGCTCGTGTTGCTTCCCATTGCGGGTTGGGTGATGGGCACGGTGGGCCGCCGCTTGCGCCGCGTCTCGCTCGAGATGCAGAACCAGTGGGGCGTGCTGCTGAGCAACATCGAGGAAACCATCGGTGGCCTGCGCATCGTCAAGGCGTTTAATGCCGAGGAGAAAGTGTCGCGCCGTTTTGAGGTCGAGAACGAACGGTTCCGCCGCACGGCAGCGAGCATGTACCACCGCCATAACCTAGCGCACCCCATGAGCGAGTCGCTGGGCACGCTCACCATCGCCATCGTGTTGTGGTTTGGCGGCACGCTGATTTTGAGCGGCAACAGCACCATCACGGCACCCAAGTTTATCTACTACATGGTGATTTTCTACAGCATCATCCAGCCCGCTAAGGACCTGTCGAAGGCCGGTTACACCATCCAGCGCGGCATGGCGTCGATGGACCGCATCGACAAGATTTTGCTGGCTCAGAATCCCATCACCGACCCCGCTAANCCTGTGCCCCTCACCTCGTTGCAGCAAGGCATCACCTACCGCGATGTGCGCTTCCGATATGGCGAGAACTGGGTCATCGACGGCGTGAACCTCGACATCAAGCGGGGCACGACTGTGGCACTCGTGGGTCAAAGTGGCTCGGGAAAGACCACCATGGCCGACCTGCTGCCGCGATTCTATGACGTGGAAGAGGGCGCCATCCTCATCGACGGCGTCGACATCCGCAACTACCGCGTAGCCGACTTGCGCGGCCTCATGGGCAACGTCAACCAGGAGGCCATCCTCTTTAANGACTCGTTTTTCAACAACATCGCCTTCGGCGTCGAGCACGCCACCCGCGAGGAAGTCGAGGCTGCAGCACGCATCGCNAACGCCTACGATTTCATCGTTGAGAGCGAAAACGGGTTCGACACCAACATTGGCGACCGCGGGTGCAAACTCTCGGGCGGACAGCGGCAGCGCATCAGCATTGCCCGCGCCATCCTCAAGAACCCGCCCATCCTCATCCTCGACGAGGCCACCAGCGCNCTCGACACCGAGAGCGAGCANCTGGTGCAAGAAGCCCTCGACAACCTGATGCACGGGCGCACGACGCTCGTGATTGCTCACCGCCTGTCGACGATACGCAACGCCGACCTCATCTGCGTGATGCAGGACGGNCGCATCGTTGAGCAAGGTACCCACGACCAGCTCATTGCCAGCGAGGGCGCCTACAAGCACCTCGTGGACATGCAATCGTTCTAANAATCAATGAATTAAAAACGTATTTNCTAGTTAAACCTTACCCCACAATGAAAATGAAAAAACTCGTTCTCTCGCTCGTTCTCGCCGTTGTCACCCTCGTGACAGCGCATGCCGACACCCCCAGCCAGTCGACCATCCACCTGCGCAATGGCGCCACGGTCACGGGCCACATCACCTCGCGCACCGACCAAGTGGTGGACATCACCACTGCCGATGGCATGAACTACTCCTACACGGCGAGCGAAATTGACTACATCGACCACGAGCGCAAGACCAAAAACTACGATAAATCGCGCTTCCGCGGCTTCATCGACGCAGGTTGGGCAGCTGGCGTGGGTTCACCGCGCAACAACTTCTGGCTCATCGAGACCTCGTTTGGCTACATGCTCACGCCGCGTGCTTACCTGGGCGCCGGCATCGGGCTGCACAGTTTCAAACCGGTGGTCGACAGCTACCCCATGCGCAACGACCTGCCCACGCCCATCCACAACGACCCCGACTGGCAATCGCCGTTCTTCCCCGTGTATGTCAACGGCCGCTACAATTTCCAGAACGAGTCGCAAAACACCCCGTGGGTCGACCTCAAGGTGGGTGCCACCTTCATCAACCACAAGGGCTTCTATGCCTCGCCCTCGATAGGCTGGCACTTTGCTACTTCACAATTTTTCTCGTTTAACGTGGGTCTGGGTTACGCCCTGCACACCGCGCATTACAAACTGTGGTGCACTGGCAACACCCCCGGTGCCGTGTTTGTCAACGGCGACTCCTACATCGACCAAGGCGCCACCTTCCACAACTTCTTCCTCAAAGCCGGCATCGAGTTCTAGTTTTACCAGGAGAGGAGGTTGCGGAGGAGCCACCAGGCGAGGAGGAGGGTGAAGACGAGGATGATGATGGGGCGGCTGTTAAGGAGGGCGTAAAGGCGGGGGCGGCGGGTGCGTAGGATTTCGGCAACGATGAGTGCGATGATGAAGGGGATTGAGGTGACCAGGGCGGCGTTGTAGTGCCAGGCGGTGGCGAGGTCGCCGTGTAGCAGAGCGTGGATGGCGCGCTGGCTACCGCAGCCGGGGCAGCGGTAACCGGTGAGCGAGAGGAAGGGGCAACGTGGGAACCACGTCACCTGCGCGGGGTCGAACATGCCGTAGATGATGACGCCCACGAGCGCCAATCCAATCAGCAGAAGGGCCTGGCCACGTTTCACGTTGCTCGATGTTAGGTGTTTTTAGAAGGGGAAATCGAGAATCGCCATTTGAATAAGCGAGATGAAGGGCTGGATGGTGATGCCGGCGATGATGCCAGCGATGCACCACCATGCGCCAGCCTCGCTGTGACGCTTGGCAGCGACGATGTCGCCCATGCCGTAGGCACTGTTCACGCGCATGGCTTGGTAGATGGCGACGATGCCCAGAGGGACGCAGCACAGCACGGTGACCACGATGGCCCAGACGAGGTTGGTGGGCGGCATGGGTTCTTGCGTGTTGGCGCCCTGCTGCAACTGGCCAGCTTGCTGTGGCTGCTGCACGGGTTGCGGAATGGGTGTGCCCGTAACGGCAGGCGCGGGAGTGGGTGCGGGCGCTTGGGCGTGGATAGGTGGAATGGCTGGCATGGGCTGCGCGGTCGCGGTGGCGGACTCACCACTGGGGGTGGCGGTGGCGTTATCGGTCGCAGCGTTATCGGCGACGGCGCGAGGCATGTAAGCCTCGTCGGGCTCGTTGCGTTGGGGCGTTACTTGCTCGATGGGGATGCCTTCGACGGCAAGTTGCTCGGCGACCTCGGGAATCTGTGAGGCCTGCAACCAATCGGGCATACCCTCGTGCCAAACCCACTCGGTGGGGCGTGGCGACATTGCCATTAACTCACTGAAACTCATAGGTCCCAGCTGTTTTCCATCGCGGTTAATCCAGTATTTCATGTCGTTCATCGTTGTCGATTTAATAATATAATGTGCAAATGTAGTAAAAAATTGGGGTTCTTATGTTTTGATTTTGATTTTTTTTATTACTTTTGCCACATCATTATGGTGTGCCACTGCTTGAGAATGAGCACTGCACGAAATGTAATGTAAGAAAAAACTTATATCAAAAATACGAAAAACATGAAAAAAATTACCTTTTTATCATTGGATTGATGATGGCGTGCGTCCCCCTTGCCATGCACGCTGACTACATTGAAGCGGGTTTCTACCGTGTACACTGCAAGCTTTCCAGCCGCTATGTGAGCGTTGTGGGCGAAGAGTACTCGGCTAGCCAATCATCGGACGCATTTTGGAAATGCATCAGAATGCGTAGCGGATATGCAGGATATAGAAGTTATGATACCAACGATAGCGTTCATATCACCGACCCCGCTACCATCATCTACATCCCCAACATTGGCTCAAGTTGCAAGCTATATGCGCAGGGCACGAGCACCTACTCAATCACGGGTATGACATTCAAAATTGCAGCATCGAGCACTGTCTATCAAGGTCGAAAAACCTATTTAGCCTCCATAATGGTACTTTTCGCCAGATGTTACCTGCAAGACTATTGCGGCTTTGACATCGGTAAGGAGGAGACCGATAATGGGCGCTGGTTCTTGGAGCCGCTCACGGCCGATAGTATCAACGACTATTACTTTGCTGCCGACCCGCTGAGCACGCCCGATGCCGATGGCTACTACTGGGCCACGCTGTGCTGCGACTACAATTTTGAAATTCCCGAGGGCAGCGGCGTGATTGATGCCTACAAGGTGACGGCTGACAACATCAAGGTTGCCGATGATGGTTCCTACTACCTCGACACCGAGAACCTCACCTCGTGCGTAAGCGGCACAACAATGAACTCGAGCGGCGTTCCCGTGCTCATCAAGTGTAAATACCCCTACCCCTCGTGGAACAAACTTGTCCCCACGGGTGACGTGGGCAACAAGACCTCGTTCCCGCTGGAGAATGGCATCCTCAAGGGCAACTACTTCGGTAGCTTCCTTAACAACAGCAACACCGGATCGTGGAAGGAGTATACAACGTATGTGAGCAACAATGCAACGAAAATGGATGCGAACTACCGCACACTGGGAATTGATGCCAATGGCAAGCTGGCCTTTGTGACCGACACGATTACCTACATGCCGCAAAACAAGGCGGTCCTCGACGTAAGTTCGATTACAAACACGCCTGCCGAAGTACTGATTGGCAAACCGATGTCTTACACTTACACCACGCTCGCCGATGCTCTCGCAGGCAAGGAGGATTCGCTCTATCACATCAGCGATAACCTGATTGTAGTGGTTGCTACCGATGCCGACAATTCGCTGTGGTGCACCGATGGTCAAGACCACTGGGTTAAGGTTGCTGCCGGTGACTACTATGCCAGCATCAAGGAGTTTGGAAGCCTTGCAGGCAAGAGCATCCACGGCACAATGAGCGACCTGACCACCAACCCCGTGCTCACGCTCACCGAGGCACCCACCGAGAGCACCGAGACACCCACCGAGCCCACGCTTGTCGAGTACAACCTCGCTACCAACATCGCCGCTGTTCAGGCCGACGAGGTGGCTTACTTCCAGGGCTACTACTTTGTGGAGAACGGCACGCCCAAGCTGCGCGGTTACAGCGGCACCAACCCGAATCACCGCGGCCAGAGCCTCGTGCTCGACTTGAGCAAGTATGTGAGCGATGCCAACCTCACGCCTGGCAGCTTCTATAGCATCAAGAGCATCCTGCAACTCAACGAGGCTTGGGAGACGAGCGATAGCGCACCTCGCCGCGTGAGCAAGGATGACGGCGACAGCTACTTCACCAACTACACGGCTTACGCCATCGAGGTTCCCAACCCCATCACGACTGGTGTCGATGAGGCCGCCATCGAGCGTCAGCCCGTCGCTGTGACCTACGTCAATGCGCTGGGACAAGCCTCCACTACCCCATGGACGGGCATCAACATCGTTGTTACTCGCTACAGCGATGGCAGCATGCAGTCGACCAAGAGTGTTAAGTTCTAGGATGCTGAAGGGCCTCACGCAGACTACGCTGACTGCGCAGACTAATAATTAATAAGAGTGGAGATATCGCTTATGATATCCCCACTCTTCTTTCTTAATAATTTCTTATGATTAGGTGGTGTAGAGGTGGTAGAGTTCTTCGCACCAACGGGTGATGCCGTATTTGCCGATGACTTCTTGTTTCCAGGCGGCGAGCTTGGGGGCGAGGGTGGCGGGTGGCATCGATAGGAAATGGATGATGTGGGTGCGCAGGTCGTCGATGGTGCCGTCGAAGGTGATTTCTTCCTCGTTGTCGATGTGGTAGGTGAGGGCGGGGATGTTGGTTTTCACCACGGGGCACTCGCAGTAGAGCGCCTCGATGATGGAGTAGCTCAGGCCCTCACTGCGCGAGGGCGAGAGGAACAGCGAACAGGTGCGGTAATAGTCGGCAATGTGCTCGGTGGTGTGGTGAATTTTCACCCAGGCGGGGCGCGAGCCCATTACAGCGACCACTTCGTCCCAGGTTTTCTCGGGCGTATTTGTTAGGATATGCAAGACGATGTTGTTCTCGTCGACCATAGGCTCAAGGGCTTTGAGAGCAATATCAATGCCCTTGATATGGAAGTAAGAGCCAAAAATAAGCAGATTTTGCACAGGCTGCGTGGCGTTTTTCTGATGAAATGGGTCACTATCGGTAATCGTGTCAAAGCGCGCAAAGTTAACGCGATTGATTACGGTCGCACATTTATGGGCTGGATAATGGATAGCAAGAACCGACTCAAGTACAGCAGGCGAGCAGCAAATCACGCGGTCGACAGTGGGCAGGCACAAGACGTTTTTAATGCGGTTAAGCACCCGTCGCTTGGTGCCCATCGGGGGCATGGAACTATGCGCATGATAGAATACCCGTGTGTGGGTGAAAGGCTTAACCAAAACTGTGCTACGGATGTCGAAGAAGTGGAGATGTAGCACATCAATGCGCTCATCGCGGCACAGGCGGTAGAAGAAGCGGTTGATGGCTGCATATCCACTGGGGCAAAACAGCACGCGCCCATGTTGCTGCAACTCGTGGCACCATGTCCTGCTGGCAGCAGCCTCGGGGAAGATGAAAATCACCTCGTTGGATCTATCTTGTGCCACGATAAAGTCGCGCAGTGCCGTCATGTTTGCAATGAACGTACCACCATATTCGGGTGTAAACCAACAAGCTTCGGCAATTTTCATAACGATGTTGATGTTTTTGACGGGTAGTGAAACTGCGCTTACAATTTAAGCACACAAAAGTAACACTTTTTTTAAAACTCTCAAACTTTTTGAGTCCCGCCCTTGTGGGCAATAAGCCGCAAGGGGATTTCGTTATGAATATAAGTATTAGAAACCTGCAGACACAAAAAATGAAGTTACTCACAATAGCTATCCCGACTTATAACATGGAAAAATATTTAAGTCGGGGCTTGGACTCGCTCATTGTCGACGAGGCGCTCCTGGAAACGCTCGAGGTGCTCATTGTCAACGATGGCAGCAAGGACGGTTCGTCGCAAATCGCCCACCAGTACGAGGCAAAATACCCGCAAACATTCCGCGTCATCGACAAGGAAAACGGGAACTATGGCTCGTGCGTGAATCGTGCCTTGAAAGAGGCGCAGGGTGAGTACTTCAAAATCCTTGATGCCGATGACTGGTTTGACACCGAGGGTCTTGCCACCCTGCTACGCGAGCTTGCCAGTTTCAAGGACGAGAAGCCCGATATCGTCTTCACCAAGCGCTATAGCTATAACGATGACGGAAGTCGGCAAAGCGAGATGCGCACCAACCTCAACGATGACGAGCTCAACACCATCGTCGATGCCAGCACGTTTAGCTTCAAGCAGCGAGAATGCCCCATGCTGTCGATGCATTGCATGACGGCGCTCACACAATTGCTGCGCGACAACAACTATGTGCAGCAAGAGGGCATCAGCTACACCGATGTGGAATTTGTCTACTACACCATCAAGTGCGCCCGAACCCTTTATTTCATGGACATTGTTGTCTATTGCTACCTCGTTGGGCGGTCAGGGCAGACGATGGAACCGAGTACGCAGATGCGTAGCCTGCCATCGTTCTACAAGGTTTGCCGCCGTCTGTTGCTCGATTATGGCACGCTGCAAGCTGGAAGTGTCTCTCAAGCGACCGCGAGCAACATGGTTGTAGCGATGGTCTACCCTATCCGTTTCTTCCTCATCATTTCCCTGCTGCGGAAAAAGCAACTCACTGGCGACGAAAAAGCGCACCTCAAGGAAATCCTTGAGTTGGACAAGCCGCTACGCCACAATGCGTTCTACCAGCAGTTCACAGGTTATTTCCACAATTTCCCCTTTGTGAAGTTCTACCGCGCCACTGGCATCCGCCCCCGCTTCATCTACAGCCTCCTCAAGAAATTCAAGAAGTAACCACCTGACAATCTTCTACAAACGCCGCTGCCTCTAAAAGCTAATACAAGCAAGCATACAGAGTTATTAGTTTTTGGCAACGTGCGTTTATTAGTTTTTAGGTGAGATTTTCTTGAAAAGAATCTGTTTTTAGCAACTTAGCCATTAGTTTTTTGGGGGGATTTTTAGGATAGGGAAAAAGGTGGGGGAGCGGAAAAAAAGTGTTGCGGGNGTGGGGAGAAAATAGTAACTTTGCGACAACGATAAAGACTACATTACCCTAAACGCTTTATGGACAACCATTATATNGTATCGGCACGGAAGTATAGGCCCAGTTCGTTTGCTACGGTGGTGGGCCAGCAGGCNCTGACGCACACGCTCAAGACGGCGATTGCGACGGGCCGCCTGGCGCATGCCTACTTGTTCTCGGGACCGCGTGGCGTGGGCAAGACCACATGCGCCCGCATTTTTGCAAAGACNATCAACTGCGAGCACCCCACAGCCGACGGCGAGGCGTGCAACGAGTGCAGTTCGTGCGTCGCCTTTAATTCCCAGCAGTCGTACAACATCACCGAGCTCGATGCGGCNTCGAACAATGGCGTNGACGACATCCGCAACCTCACCGAGCAGGTGCGCATTCCGCCGCAAACGGGTCGCTACCGCGTGTTCATCATCGATGAGGTGCACATGCTCTCGACCAGCGCCTTCAACGCNTTCCTCAAGACCCTGGAGGAGCCGCCCAGCTATGCGATTTTCATCCTGGCCACGACCGAGAAGCAGAAGGTGATNCCCACNATCCTGTCGCGTTGCCAAATCTATGATTTCGCCCGCATCACGGTGCCCGACATCGTGGACCAGCTGAAGCGCATCTGCGAAATCGAGCACATCGAGGCCGAGCCTGCCGCGCTCAACGTCATTGCGCAGAAGGCCGATGGTGCCATGCGCGACGCCCTGTCGATTTTCGACCANGTGACTGCCTCGACCGAGGGACACATCACCTATCAGGGAGCTATCGACAACCTGAATGTGCTCGACTATGACTACTATTTCCGTCTNGTCGANGCTTTCCTGGCNGCCGATGTGCCGCAATCGNTGCTCATTTACAAGGAGATACGCGACAAGGGATTTGACTCGCAATTCTTTATCAACGGCTTGGCGCAGCACATCCGCGACCTGATGGTGGCGAGCACGCCGCAAACGGTGAAGTTGCTCGAGATGAACGACGATGTGGCACAACGCTACATCACGCAGGCGCGTCAGCTGCATCCCGTGACGATGTACCGCGCCATCGACCTGTGCAGCCGCTGCGACCTCAACTATCGCAACGCTACGAGCAAGCAGCTACTCGTTGAGTTGACGCTCATCAAGCTGTGCCAGCTGCAAACGCCGGCTAACGCTAACGGCGAGACCCCCGCGCAGCCGTTGCAGCAAA
>Ga0065709_1006463_pt1 | contig 11903 bp, 8 predicted proteins | sample Hoacrofraction14_2_FD_59096 | JGI IMG/M metagenome (GOLD analysis project Ga0065709, IMG submission 59096) | Hoatzin crop microbial communities from Cojedes, Venezuela, sample from fiber fraction 14 v1 | ecosystem: Host-associated > Birds > Digestive system > Esophagus > Crop | place: Venezuela... | reverse complement strand
GGGAGATTAGCATAATGGCTCTCACGCATACGCGTGGGCTGCTATTGTGCACACCCGTGAAAAGGCTTTGCTAGAGCCTCCATACTACGTGTGAACATTGCAGTTCCACGTTTTTTTTGTACCCCAGCCACCCCTTCTTAATGAATGATGAAAAAGAAACCAAAATAACTTAAACAACAAAAAACTTATGAAAGCAAAACGAATTTTTACAACAACAATGCTGTCGCTGGTGGCACTGCTTGCCGCTCTGCCAGCAACAGCCGATGACATCGCTTCGGGAACCAATGGCGGCTGCTCTTGGGTCATTAGCGAAGATGGTGTCCTCACTATTAGCCCTATCGAAGGCAAAACCGGTAGGCTCACGGGCAAGTTCATTAGCGATAGCTACAAATCGAGCATTAAGAAGGTCGTGGTGGAAAAAGGGGTATCAATTGAATCGCAGGCCACAGGCCTATTTTATGGCTTATCGAATTGTACCGAGATGGACGTCGTTAACCTTAATGTGTGCAGGGTGGTAAATCTAGACGACGCCTTCCGTTACTGCTCATCGTTGAAAACGTTAGATTTGACCGGTTGGGATACGCACAATGTGAAAAAGCTCTATCGTACCTTCGAGGGCTGCACATCGCTGACCGAAATTAAGGGTATTGAAAACTGGAACATGAGCAACCTGGCATGGTTGTGGGAAGCCTTCCACGACTGCAAGTCGCTGACCTCGCTGGACCTCAGCAAGTGGGACGTGAGCAATGTGAATACGATGAAGGGTATGTTCCAAGGCTGCTCATCACTGACCTCGCTGAACCTGAGCGGTTGGGACGTGGGCAAAGTGGATATGTTGGCATACGCCTTCGAAGGCTGCTCATCGTTAAAAACGTTAGATTTGAGTTGGAAGAATACTAGCAAATTGGCAGACCTCGATCGTACCTTCAACGGCTGCTCATCGCTGCCAGAAATTAAGGGTCTTGAAGACTGGGACGGGAGTAATGTGCAATACATGCGACAAACCTTCCGCAATTGCTCATCGCTGACCTCGCTGGACCTCAGCAAGTGGAACGTGAGCAAGGTGACAATGATGTACGCCACCTTCGTCGACTGCTCGTCGCTGGCCTCGTTGTACCTGACCAACTGGGATATAAGCAACGTGACATCGGTGACGAACACCTTCAACGCCTGCAATAAATTGGGTGAGGGCGATTCGGTGCTGGTAACGCCAAAAACGGTGGGTAGCAACGTGCCGACTTTGCCTTACACGATGTACGATTGGGATAACAATAATGCGGAGTATACGACATTGCCAGGAGGGAGCCTGAAATTGCATAAGGAGAAGCAACCTGGGACTGAAGAGATGCCGGGCGATGTTTACATCCTGGGTAATGTGAATGGTAATGGCTGGGCACCCAACGTGGGTGTTCAAATGACTGCTGGCACCGACAGCATCTACACCGCATCGGTTACCACCGCTGGTGAATACAGTGGCTACAGCCTCTTCAGCTTCACCCACAAGCTTGCCGAGAGCGCCGATGACTGGGACGGCATCGCCAAGTATCGTTTTGGCCCTGCTGACGGTTACATGTTCATCGTGACCGACGAGTTGTTGGGCACCCCGCTGAACCTCGATGCCGATGGCACCCCCGATAATCCCTTCCAGATTGCCGCAGGCACGTGGAACTTCGTGGTCGACATGAACGCTCGCACCCTCACCATCACCGATGCGAGCACGCCCCAGACCCTCCTGGGCGATGTGAACCTCGATGGTCGTGTTGACGCAGCCGATATCGCTTGCATCGTTAACATCATCACCGGTAAGGATCCCGCAGGCACCTACGGCACCCGTGACGATGTCAACAAGGACACCCAGATTAACTCGGGTGATATCGCAGCCCTCGTTGCAATCATCACCGGCTCCACCGACTAATCAAGAAACACATAGCAGTTCCTACACATATCGTTTAAACTGTAGCGGGGTGACTTTTACTGCCACCCCGCTACTTTTACAGAGTGGAGAGTGGAATTATAAGTCCGCGCTGGTCCGCGCTGGTCCGCGCGAGGAAAAAAAGTCTGCGGAGTCTGCGGAAGTCTGCGCGAATTAAACCTGTGGCGTGTCTCCGCTGTGGTTGAGTTCTTGGAGGGCGGAGCGGAGGATGGGGAGGCAGAGGAGGAAGGAGCAGAGGTCGCTGGCGGCTTGGCACATTTCGACGCCGGTGAGGGCGAACAGGCGGGGGAGGATGAGGATGAGGGGGATGAAGAAGAGGCCGCGACGGGCGGAGGCGAGCAAGTTTGCACGCCAGGTCATGCCGCACGTTTGCATCATCATGTTGCTGTAGATAAACAGGGCGCACAGGGGGAAGGTGCAAAGCTGCCAGCGCAGGGCATCGATGCCGATGGCGATGACGGCGGGGTCGTCGCGAAAGACGGCGACGATGGGTCGCGTGAACATGAATCCCAAAATGGTGAAGCACAGCAGGGCGATGGTGCCCACACGGACGCAGAACCAGAAGCCTTGCTTGACGCGGTCCATCAGGCCGGCGCCGTAGCAGAAGCCGCACAGCGGTTGGTAGCCCTGCCCGAGTCCTAGCATGCCCGACATGATGAACATGCAGATGCGGTTGGCGATGGTCATGGCTGCCACGGCGGCGTCGCCATAGTGTGCGGCAGCAACGTTGAGCAGCAGTGTGGCCACAGCGCTGAGCAACTGGCGTAGCAGCGAGGGAGAGCCGCCAGCAACGATTTCCACCGCAAAGGCGCGCGAGGGCGTGAAGTGCTTGGGGATGATGGGCAGCGTCTTGCCGTTGCGCGTGAGCACGAGCATCACCGCGAGGCTACACAGCTGGCCTATCACAGTTGCCCACGCTGCGCCCTCGACGCCCATATCGAGCGTGAAGATGAAGATGGGGTCGAGGATGATGTTGAGGATGGCGCCGCTGAGTACGCCCCACATGCCCGCGGTGGCGTAGCCCTGCAGGCGGAACTGGTTGTTGAGCACAAGCGACGAGGTGAGCAGCGGTGTGCCCAGCAAGATGATGCGCAGGTAGCGCACGGTGTAGGGTAGGATGGTGGGTGTGGACCCCAGCGACACCGACAGTGGCGTGAGGAACAGCAGGCCCAGTACCATGATGAGCACGCCCGCTCCCAAGCCGTAGAAAAATCCCGTCGCCATCATGCGCGAGGCGTTCTCGACGCGCTTCGCCCCGAGTTCGCGCGAGATGTAGTTGCCCGAGCCGTGACCAAAGAAGAAGCTCACGGCTTGCGCGACAAACATGACGGGGAACACCACGCCCACGGCGGCGGTCGATTGCGTGTCGATTTGCCCCACAAAGAACGTGTCGGCGATGTTATAAAGGCTCGTCACCAGCATGGTGATGATGGCGGGGATGGCCATGCGGGTGACGGCGCGTCCCACGTTGGCGCTGATGAGGTAATTATAACGTTCGTCGTTCATCGGGGGGGGTAAAGGTAGGCTCAATAATGGAGGGATGCCGCCCGCGATCGTGGCGGTGACATCCCTCGTTGAGCGGTTACAATAGCATTGCTATTGGGGGAATTACTGTTGCAGGTAGGATGCCATGGTGGCGGGGTCGAAGTTCTCGATGAAGCGGGCGTGGCGGGCAACTTCGGATTCACCGAGGTTGACGTAGACGCGGGCTGAGTCGAGGAAGAGTTCGGGCTCGTTGGTGGCATCGTAGATGAGCAGGTAACCCATGATGATGTGACCAGCCATCTCGACCAAGCGGCGAGCGTGGAAGGTGACATACTCGGGGTCGTCTTGCGCTTTCACGCGCTCGAGGGCTTGCTCGTAGAGGGCTGTCATGGCCTCGAGTTTAGCGCGTTGCGGTTGCACGGCGTCGCTGTAGGTCATGGCGGCATATTCCTTGATTTGGTTGCTGTAGGTGCCGGTGGTGACGTGGCGAATTGCTGCCACCACTTGCAGCTGCGTTGTGCCCTCGTAGATGCTGGTGATGCGTGCGTCGCGATAGATGCGCTCGCAGGCGTAGTCGCGCATGAAGCCGCTACCGCCGTGGATTTGCACGCAGTCGTAGGCGTTTTGGTTAGCAAACTCGCTCGTCATGCCCTTAGCCAGCGGGGTGAAGGCATCGGCGAGGCGGTTGTAGCGCTTGGCGGTGGCGCGCTCCTCGGGGGTGAGGGTGCGCTCGCGGCCGATGGCCTCGAGGCTCTTGTACATGTCGACAAAGCGGGTGCACTCGTAGAGGATGGTGCGGCTGGCGTCGCGTTTTGCCTTGATGTTGGCAACCATCTCGGCCACAGCGGGGAAGTTGATGATGGCCTTGCCGAACTGCTCGCGCGAGCGGGCGTAGTCGATGGCCTCGCGATAGGCGCTCTCGCTGATGCCCACGCTCTGTGCGGCGATACCCAGGCGGGCGCCGTTCATGAGCGACATCACATATTTAATAAGGCCCAATCGGCGCGAACCGCAGAGTTCGGCGGGGGCGTTCTTGAACACGAGTTCGCAGGTGGGGCTTCCGTGGATGCCCATCTTGTCCTCGATGCGGCGCACGGTCATGCCGCCGTTGCGCTTGTCGTAGATAAACATCGACAGGCCGCGTCCGTCGTGACTGCCTTCCTCGCTGCGTGCGAGCACCAGTGCGATGTCGCCATCGCCGTTGGTGATGAAGCGCTTCACGCCGTTGAGGCGCCAGGTGCCGTCGGCATCTTGTGTGGCCTTGAGCATGACTGATTGCAGGTCGCTACCAGCGTCGGGCTCGGTGAGGTCCATCGCCAGCGTCTCGCCAGCGCAGGTGCGCGGCAGGAAACGCTCCTTCTGGTCGTCGCTACCAAACTCGTTGATGGTCTCGGCGCAGTCTTGCAGACCCCACACGTTGACGAAACTGGCGTCGGCACGGCTCACCAGGTCGGCAGCCATGGTATAGGGCACTTGCGACAGGTTCAAGCCGCCATACTGGCGGGGCAGGGTGATACCCATCAAGCCAGCTTGTACCAGCGCCTTGAGGTTCTTGTAGGTGGCCGATGCATATTGCACATGGCCGTCGACGAGGTGGGGACCCTCGGCATCGACATCCTTGGCGTTAGGGGCAATGATTTCGCCGCAAATTTCGCCAATGATTTCGAGCACCTTCTCGTAGCTGTCGATGGCGTCGTCGTAGTTGAGCGGGGCATAGTCGAACTTCTCGCATTGCGTGTAGTTGCGCTCGCGCAGGGCCACAATCTCCTTCATCAGTGGGTGATTCAGGTAGTAATGCAGCGCTTTATTGTCGGTATAGAAATTTGCCATTGTAGTGATTACTTAGAGTTCTTTTTATAATACTTGATGAGTTGCGGAATCACCGTCTCGAGGTCGCCTGTGATGACGTAGTCGGCGATGCTGTTGATGGGAGCATCGGGGTCGTTGTTGATGCTGATGATGATTGAACTCTCGTTCATGCCCGCAATGTGCTGGATTTGGCCCGAGATGCCGCAAGCAATGTAGAGCTTGGGACGAACGGTGACGCCCGTTTGGCCAATCTGGCGGTCGTGCTCAACAAAGCCAGCGTCGACGGCGGCACGCGAAGCGCCAACCTCGCCGCCGAGCACCTCGGCCAGGTCGAAGATGAGCTGGAAGTTCTCCTTGCTGCCCACGCCGTAGCCACCAGCCACGATGACCGATGCGCCCTTGATGTTGACCTTAGATTTCTCGATTTCGCGGTCGATAATCTTCACTACATAGCTTGCCGGGTCGATATACTTGGCAGCGTCGAGGTTGATGACCTCGCCCTTGTAGTTGGCATCAACGATTTCTTTTTTCATCACGCCCTCGCGCACGGTCGCCATTTGGGGACGATGCTCGGGGTTGACGATGGTAGCCACGATGTTACCACCGAAGGCGGGACGAATCTGGTAGAGCAGGTTCTTGTATTCCTTCTTGGTGACGGGGTCGACGTGGTCGCCAATCTCGAGCGAGGTGCAGTCGGCAGTCAAGCCGCTGTGCAGGCACGACGAGACGCGGGGACCCAGGTCGCGCCCAATGGTGGTGGCGCCCATCAGGCAGATTTCGGGCGTAATCTCGCGGAACAGGTTAATCACTGCCTGTGCGTGGGGCAGCGAGGTGTAGGGGAACAGGCGCGCGTCTTCCATCTTGTAGACCACGTCGACGCCGTAGGGGAACAGCTGTTTCTCGATGCCATCGAGCTTGTCGCCCAGCACGAGCGCCTCGAGGCGGATGCCACGGGCGGTAGCGAGCGTGCGTCCCTTGGTGAGCAACTCCAGGCTGACGTCGGCCACGCGGCCCTCGTCACCATCGTACTCGCAATATACTATCAGGTTGTTTTTGTCTTGCATGATAAGTGTCGTTTAGTGGGTTAACCAATGATGTGATCGGCGATAAGTTCCTTGACCAGGCCCTCGATTTGAGCCTCGTCGTCGCCAGCCATGCGCTTGCTCTCCTTGGCCTGGAAGACCACGTTGACCACGGTCTTGACCTTGGTGGGCGAGCCGGGCATACCGATTTGCTCGGGGTCGGCGTCGATGTCCTTAGCGCCCCACTCGGTGATGTTCAGGTAAGGACGCTTGTCGATGAGAGCCTGCATCTCGGGCGAGAGGTTAGCCTTCTCGCTGGGGGTGACGGCATACTTGTACTTCTGGATGAGGCGTGCGTTGCGGGGACGGCAAGCGTCGGCGCTACCATTGACGGTGACCACCAGGGGCAGCGGGCACTGCACGGTCTCGAAACCGCGCTCGATGCGGCGCTTCACGGTGGCAACGCCATCGGCAACCTTCACACTCTCGGCGTAAGTTACTTGGGGTAAACCCAGTTTCTCGGCAATCTGCGGACCCACTTGAGCCGTGTCGCCATCGATGGCTTGACGGCCACCCAGGATGATGTCGTACTCGCCGATGTGCTTAATCGTTTGCGCCAGCGAGTAGCTGGTAGCCAGCGTGTCGGCGCCGCCCAGTGGACGGTCGGTGAGAACCACGCCGCCGTCGCCGCCGCGATAGAGGCACTCGCGTACCATCTCGGCCGAGCGAGGCAGGCCCATCGTTACCAGGGTAATGGTCGAACCTGGATGTGCCTCCTTGAGCTGCAGTGCTTGCTCCAGGGCATTCAAGTCCTCGGGGTTGAAAATCGCAGGCAGGGCGGCACGATTAATCGTACCGTCGGCCTTCATCGCATCTTTCCCCACGTTGCGGGTGTCTGGCACTTGTTTAGCCAGCACGATGATTTTTAAACTCATTGCAATTTGCTTGTTATGATTGTTATTCTATTAATTTACAACACTTTAGCCGAAGCGAGCCACCTCCACGAGGCCCTCGCCCAGCTTCAATCGTGCAAAATTACAAAAATCTCCCCACCCACCAAACAATGAGACGGTTAAAGTTAGTAAAGAGAGCTGAGAATGGAGTTACGAGAGTTGAGAGTTGAGAGTTGAGTTTTAGCGCGTTCCGCGCTTCCGGTTTTAATTCGCGCGGACCAGCGCAGTGGATTTTTTGCACGCGGACCTGCGCAGTGGATTTTTATCGCGCGGACCAGCGCGGACTTTTTAATATTTTCTCTTCACTTTGATAGAAGGTCGGCGTGCATAAATCACTGGCGCTGGCGGGGGTGGGGTTAGATTTTGAGCCAGGTGGGGGATTGGATGGCGGTGAGGTTGCTTGAGTGGGCCCAGGTTTTGGGGCAGATTATGGTGGCGGCATTGTCGTTGAGGAAGGCGGCCCACCAGCTGAATGTGCTGTTTGAGATGATGAGATTTCGGCAGTTTGTCATGAGGTACATGTCAAAGAAGCTCATTCTGCCTTGATTGTTGTCGACAAATGTGATGTCTTCTCCTGGTAAAATGGAGGAGAAAAATTGTTCACACCATGTTTTGTCATTTGAGAAGACAAAATAGGTGTAATTTTCGCCTTTTTCGCGCAGCAGCTCAAGGGCACGCTTGAAATAATCTTCGTTACAGATGTTAAACAAAGGGTTGTTGAGGTAATCACCCCTGCGCACATGGATGCCCACCGAGTTGGTATTAGCCATTTTGTCGGCCAACTGCTTGTTTAAGTCCGATGGCTCGGGGAATTGATATATCTTTTTCAACTGTTGTTGATAGTCCTCGTAGTAGTGATACTTTTGCCAGTATCCCCTGTAGTAAGCATCGCCAGAATGATTTAGCAGGTCTACTGCCTCGTCTTCGATGAGAATCGTTTTTCTTTTAGGTAACAGATGCCTATTGCGCAGGTTGCAATAGATATTGTAATTGGGGATGTAATAGTACACTTTGAGAATGTCCAGGATAGAAGCCCGCTCGATTTGCGCGTTTTTAAAGATATCATAGATTTCAAACCCGTTGTGGGTTTTGTATCCATGAAAGTGCTGGGTATCGATATAAACGTTTTCATTGGGAAACTTGAGTTTCAAGATTTCGGCAAATGCGTACTGGAACATCTGATTTCCCAAGCCGCCAATAATGTTTACTATTTTCATTGTCTATCCTGTTTTTTAAGCATACGACCTAAAAAATGTGATTTCACGAAAGTCATGCACTCGCGCAATATTGCCACATTCAGCAGGCGCATGATGGCATAGTAGATAACGGCAGCGATGACGATGCGCGATATCAAAAGAACATACACATTGCTTATCGATTTCGTGATGAAATAGGTGAGAAGCATCGTAACTGCTGCAATGATGGCGAAGGGGCAAATGTCCTTGATGACATCCATCCATTTTAGTCCGGTGTATCGATTAGCCATGAACTGCCATGCGATTAAGACGACGACATAGAGGCTCGAAAACGCAATGACAACGGCAATGAGCCCCAATTTATAGCAGGTATAAACGAGCGCAAAATTGAGAATCATCTGGAAAATGTTAATCCACATGTACACATCCGATTTTCCCATGCTGATGAGAAGATTCTGGTACAGAGAATGGAAGCAGAAGAAAGCGCCACCGATGCATAATATTTGGAGCAAGACGGCACTGTCAATCCATTTGTCGGAAATGGTGATAAGGATAAACTCCTTGCTCACTAACGCGAGGCCAAACATCAGCGGGAACGCGAAAAACGCGGTGAAACGCAGCATCTTTCTAAAGACACGAATTCTCCTTTCGGTATCATCGTTGACCGAAACAAAAACGGGCTGCGACACCTGCCCAGTCATCGAGACGATGGTATTGCTTGCCATCGTGTTCCATTTGTTGGCTTGGGTATAGGTTCCTACTGTGGAAGCATTGAATAGGCGTCCAAAAATCACCGATAATATGTTCACATTGAGGATGTTTATCAATGATGTGATGAGGATTTTACTACTGAACCCAAACATTTCCTTGATGGGCTTGAACGAGAATTTCATGGAGGGCAGCCAGCGTGCAAAATAGTAGGTGCCCACCATCAAGATGCCCCCATGAATGAAATTCTGCCAGGCAAGACTCCAGTAAGAATAACCCTTATAAGCCAGTGTGATGCCTACAACACCCGTCACGATAAGCGAAATCAACTCGAGAATCGCCCTTTCCTTGACCATGAGTTTCTTTTTCATGATGGCATTAGGGACGATGCCTACCGAGAAGAATATCGTGATGAACATGAACCTGGAAAGTTTTGCCAGTTCGGGCTCATGGAAGAATTTAGCGATGAGAGGGGCACAGAAAAATAAGGTTGTGTAGAGGATAATCGCAACGACCAGGTTAAACGCAAAAATAGAATTATTCTCAACCTCCGTTGCATTCTTCTTGTTTACTAATGCAACGCCCAGTCCACTTTCATTGAGCGTTTGCGCAACCGAGTAGAACACCGCAATCAGTGCAACCATTCCGTAGTCGGCAGGAGTCAGCAGACGGGCAAGGAAGATGCCTATCACAAGGTTTAAAAACTGTGTGATGCCACTGTTCATTAAACCCCAGAATAACCCATTTGCTGTTTTCTCTTTGAGATTATCCATGCCTGTCTAGTAGCTGCTAAATGCGATGAATATATTTCCTATAGGATTTTACAACTGTCTTCCCCAGGCACCGTGGTAGCATTAAAATAATGCGGTCTTTCGTGGGGACGCCTTTGCTTCCCGATAAAGTGCGCAATGGCGCATAATGCTCGTCGAGTGAGTCGTTTTGCTCGTAGTAGTTGATATAATCTTCGTAGTGCTTTGCCTTGAAGATGCGAAAAAGCGTATCATATCGCGGCGCTTTCTTTTCCAGCGACGCCTGCAGTGTCTCGTGAAGCGTGATGATGCTACGGGCATAATTGGGCCTCACTAATGATGTCCCGAGGCTATATAGATAAACGGGCTCCGAGAGCACAAATACCCGGGGCTGTTTCAACAAGACATTGATTTGCATTAAGATATCCTCGCCGCCCGACACTTCACGGGGAATATTCAGGCACCCCTGCAGTATATCCCTGCGGAACAAGATGCCCCACAATACACAAAAGGAATTCCTTCCTTTCAGCAGGTCCTCCAGGAGCACTTCGGAATTAACTTTCCCTTGCCATGGCGCTATGCGGGTTTGTCCCGTGTTGGTAATGTAAGAACCAATCACCTCATCGACGTTTTCACGGGTGATAGTATCATACATCTTAGTGAGCGCACCAGGTAACAACTCGTCATCGGCGTCGACAAATGTTATGTACTCGCCCGAAGAATGTTCCACGCCATATTTCCTTGCTGCAGTGTGGCCGCTATTGGTGATATGTAGCACCTTGACTCTAGAATCCTCAGCCGCCATTTCTTCGCAAATTTCGCCACATTTATCAGGACTGCCATCGTCCACAGCAATCACCTCAAAATCATCGAAGTCTTGATTAAGGCAACTCCCAATACATTTCTGTATAAAAGATTCTTTATTATATATTGGAATGATTATGGATATCTTCATTTGCAAAGCACATTAGTACGCCACAAAGTTAGTAAAATATTTAGGTTTTGAAGAGGAGGCCCGAGAAAAACTTTAAAAAGCCCTGCTGGTGATGGCTTTAACTCAACTCTCAACTCTGATATTACCAGGTGCCGTAGGATTTGCGGTCGGCGTCGATGCGGAGGAGGATGAACAGGAGGATGGTGAAGCCCCATAGGGAGCTGCCACCGTAGCTGAAGAAGGGGAGGGGGATGCCGATGACGGGGCATAGGCCGATGACCATGCCGATGTTGATGGCGAGGTGGAAGATGAGGTAGGACGCGACGCAGTAGGCGTAGACGCGGCCAAAGGCGGTGTGTTGTCGCTCGGCGATGCCGATGATGCGCAAAATCAAGACAAGGAAGGCAATGAGGACGAGCGACGAGCCCACGAAGCCTTGCTCCTCGCCGATGGTGCAGAAAATGAAGTCGGTGTGCTGCTCGGGGACGTACTTGAGTTTGGTCTGCGTGCCGTTGAGGAAGCCTTTGCCGGTGACGCCGCCGCTGCCAATGGCGATTTTACTTTGATTGACGTTGTAGCCGGCGCCGCGGGGGTCTTCCTCGATGCCCAGCGTCACCTTGATACGCGTCTGCTGGTGCGGCTCGAGGATGCTGTTGAAGGCAAAATCGACGGTAAACATAAAGGTCACCGCGGCTACGGCAAAGCAGATGGTAATCAGCACCTTGCGCATGTCGTCGTGGAGCATGCCGTAGAGCAAGTAAACCAGCGAGGCGCCGATGACGGTGAAGAAGAACACATAGCCGTTAATCACCACGCCTGCCCACGCCAGTCCGCCCGCAATGAGGGCGCACGCCAGGTAGCCCAGGAACACGTTGCGGCCCAGAATGAACGAGCGGCAGTAGAACAGCAGCATGAGCACCACCAGCACCATGACGATGACAAAGGCAATGAACAGGCCCAGCGGGATGCCCATGAGCGTGGAGGCTGCAAACTTGAGCACGACCACAAACAGCGTGATGGCGCACAGCGCAGCAAACAGCACAAAGCCGCTCATGCCCTCGCGATAGAGCACAAAAATGAGCGAGGTGTAGACCAGCGCCGACCCCGTCTCGCG
>Ga0065709_1029832_pt1 | contig 11905 bp, 8 predicted proteins | sample Hoacrofraction14_2_FD_59096 | JGI IMG/M metagenome (GOLD analysis project Ga0065709, IMG submission 59096) | Hoatzin crop microbial communities from Cojedes, Venezuela, sample from fiber fraction 14 v1 | ecosystem: Host-associated > Birds > Digestive system > Esophagus > Crop | place: Venezuela... | reverse complement strand
CGAAAAAGTTGAATTTTCAATTTTCATTTGTCTGTTTTCAATTATAATACGTATCTTTGCAGCCTAATGTTTCACTAAATGAAGGATATATGCTGCATCGGGCACCTCACCCGAGACAAGATTATCACCCCTAAAAAAACAGTTTACATGTCGGGCGGAACGTCTTTTTATTTCGCTTACGGCATACGCCACCTGCCTCCGGAAGTGCGTTTTCAGCTCGTCACAAAGGTAGGGAAGGGTGCTATGCCCGAGATTGAAAAGATGAGATCTGCGGGCATCGACGTGACATGTTTTGACAGTCGGCACACCGTTTATTTTGAAAACAAATATGGAGGCGACAGCAACAAGCGCACACAACGCGTGCTGGCCAAGGCCGATCCCTTCACCATCGACGAGATGAAAGGACTGGAGGCCAAGGTATTTCACCTCGGATCGCTGCTCGAAGACGATTTTTCTCACGACCTAGTAAAATATCTTTCCACCAAGGGACGCATTTCCATCGACGTGCAGGGCTATCTGCGCGAGGTGAGAGGCGAGAAAGTTTATCCCATAGAATGGAAAAACAAAGAGGAGATTTTGGCCTTCACCGACATCCTGAAGCTCAACGAACACGAAATGGAAGTGATCACGTCGTCGCGCAATCCGCGCACCGTGGCCCTGCAACTGGCCGAAATGGGCGTAAAGGAAGTGGTGATTACGCTCGGAAGTTATGGCTCACTGATCTACGCCGACCACCAATTCTATGAGGTGCCAGCCTATAAACCATGCGAAGTCGTGGATGCTACGGGCTGCGGAGATACCTACAGTGCGGGTTATTTGTATTGTCGTGCACAGGGCATCAACTGCCTCGAAGCAGGTAAATTTGCCGCCGCCATGTGTACGCTGAAGCTCGAACACTCGGGTCCCTTCGACCAAAGCATCGACGAAGTGATGAGCATCAAAAACAACGGAACACGAGACAGTGAAAGCCGATAAGCAAGAAAAAGCCGCGCAAGCCACGTCGGCCCTGCTCCAACTGCAACGTCAGCGCCTGTTGCTCGACATCGAATATCATGTGGAGAAGGAGGCCTTTCGCCGACAAACACAGTCAATGGGCATCAAGAGGCTCGTTAAACGCGGCGATGCTTGGTTCCCCCTGAGCGTGGGGAAAAGCTACTATAACTCACTCAATCAGTTTGTTGTGGAAGTGCATCGCGACACTTCCGACGAAGATATCGAACACAATTTTGAGTTCGGGCGCCCTGTTTGTTTCTTCCGTATGTCGGAGGACGGCAATTCTATACATTATTATAACTACACGGCGACGGTGAGCTATGCCGACGGTGACCGCCTTGTGGTGGCGTTGCCCGATGGTGCCAGCGTGGTCGATCTGCAGCAGTCGGCGTCGCGTTTGGGCATACAACTGTCGTTCGATGAGACGAGTTATCGGACCATGTTCGACGCCCTCGACCGCACAATGAAGGCCAAGAACGGGCGACTCGCCCACCTTCGCGATTTGTTTTATAATCCGCGTGCCGTTCCAGAGACCTATTCCTTTGAGCCCATGCGTTTTCCTTGGCTCAACCCAACGCAGGAACGTGCCGTCAACGAGGTGCTCCGCGCCAAGGATGTGGCCGTGGTTCATGGTCCGCCAGGCACGGGAAAGACCACCACACTCGTAGAAGCCATCTGCGAAACGTTGCGCCGCGACAGTCAGGTGCTCGTATGCGCGCAGAGCAATATGGCCGTAGATTGGATCAGCGAGCAGCTTGTCGATCGCGGCGTGAACGTGCTGCGCATTGGCAATCCCACGCGTGTGAACGACAAAATGTTGTCCTTCACCTACGAGCGTCGCTTCGAATCGCATCCCGATTATCCGCAACTGTGGAACCTGCGCAAGGCCATTCGCGAGCTGCGGAGCAACCGACGGAGCGCCGGAAGCAGTTTTCATCAGAAGATAGAACGCCTGAAAGACCGCGCGACAGAGATAGAAATACGCATCAACACCGAACTTTTCAGCGAGGCGCGTGTCATCGCTAGTACGCTCGTTGGCTCCGCCAACCGTCTGTTGGAACGGCAGAAATTCGGCACAGTCTTCATCGATGAGGCCGCCCAAGCCATGGAAGCCGCCTGCTGGATTGCCATTCGAAAGGCGTCGCGTGTGGTGCTCGCGGGCGACCATTGCCAACTGCCACCCACCGTGAAGAGCATTGCCGCACTGAAAGCAGGGCTCGGCAAGACGCTCATGGAGCGCATCGTGGAAAATCATCCGCAGGCTGTGACGCTCCTGCAGGTGCAATATCGCATGAACGAACAAATCATGCGTTTCTCCAGCGACTGGTTTTATGGCGGCAAAGTGCAGAGCGCTCCGCAGGTGAAACATCGCGGCATTCTTGATTATGACATCCCAATGCAGTGGATTTCAACCGAGGATGTGGATGGAAAAGAAGAATTTGTGGGCGAAACTTTTGGGCGCATCAACAAGGCAGAGGCACAAAAAACGATGGAGATATTGGAGCAATATCTGCAGAAAATAGGGCTTCGCCGTGTACAAGAAGAGCAAATCGACACGGCTATTATATCACCCTATCGTGCTCAGGTGCAATATCTTAGGTCACTCATTAAACGCAGTCAGGTGTTGAAACCCGTGCGACGACTCATCAGCGTGAACACCGTTGACGGTTTTCAAGGTCAGGAGCGCGACGTTGTCATCATCTCTTTGGTGCGCAGCAACGACGAAGGGCAGATAGGATTCCTGCGCGATCTGCGTCGCATGAATGTGGCCATCACCCGCGCCCGCATGAAACTCATCATCCTCGGCGACCCCAATACGCTCACTAAACACCCGTTTTACGCCAAATTATATCAGTATATCAGCGCCCTGAATGGCGAAGATTGAAACCCTAAACGACACGAGAAACTATGCTTCAACGAGACTATATCTTGCGACTTATCAGGGAGTTCCTGGCTGCTTTGGCCCGTGTGCTCGAGAAAAAAGACGTCACGACGCGACGCGAAGAACTGCAGAAACTCTACGAACAATACGTGGGGCCCTACGCTTTCTATTTTACTGCCTCGACGGAAGACGTGTTGCGGTCGTTTGACGATGAGTCCACGGAACGCCGTTTCTATAAAATGGAGATGTTGGCTGAGCTCTATTATGCCGAGGCCGACATGGTGTCGAAACCCGATAGCGACCGACTGTTGGAGCATGCGTATGTGCTTTTCGACCTCATCGACCGCGATGGCAAGACGTTTTCGTTCGAACGGCGACATAAAATGGCTGATATCAGGCGCCAATTGGACGAGCTCGCGGAGCAAAAAAATTGAGGAAAAGGCACGCGTATATGAAGAAAAAAGCGTAATTTTGTGGCAGAATGAAGTTAGAAAGTCATTATTTTGATGGCCTTGTAGAGGCTGGTTGCGACGAGGCAGGGCGCGGCTGCTTGGCAGGAAGCGTGTTTGCCGCCGCCGTGATCTTGCCGCCCGACTACGACAATCCTGCACTGAACGACTCGAAAAAGCTCGCGGAGAAACGTCGCTATGCCCTGCGCGAGCAAATCATTCGCGACGCCGTGGCGTGGGCTGTGGGTGAAGTGACGCCGCAAGAGATTGACGAAATCAACATTCTTAGGGCTAGTTTCTTGGCCATGCACCGCGCACTCGATCAACTGTCTGTGCGCCCCGAGGCCGTCATTGTGGATGGCAATCGCTTCACCCCCTATCAAAAATTGCCCTATGCGACCATCATCAAGGGTGACGGAAAATATCAAGCCATTGCCGCTGCCAGCATTCTCGCCAAAACATTCCGCGACGACTACATGAACAAGTTGGCCGAAGAATACCCCATGTACGACTGGAAAAAGAACAAAGGCTATCCCACTCAGGCGCATCGAAAAGCGATAAAAACCTTCGGAATTTGCCCATTTCATCGGAGATCTTATCGTCTTTTGGGCGAACAAGAGCTCGATCTTTTCCCCGACGAAAACCTATAAAGTTACGCATACATCCCACCCGACCATGGCAGCAATTCCACACGAGACACTTGGCGCAGCACTAAAGTTGATCACTATCCTGACCGATGGGCAGTCGCATTCGGTGAAGGAGCTCAGTGAACAACTGGAGATAACAGAAAGAAACGTCTATTATTATCTGAAATTCCTAAAAAACTACGGTTTCATCGTGCTGCGCGAGGGACGTGGAAACTATTTTCTGGGCTCCATGTCGCCCTTTCTTCAAGAGCTCTCCACGAGCATTGCGCTCAGCGAAACCGAGGCCCTTTTCCTCTATAATCTGGCCAATTCCGTGAGTGAAACATCGCCGTTGGCCGAAATGGTGATGCTTAAACTGCGTCGATTTTATGGTGAAAGCCTCTTTGCCGCGCCCGAAGCAAAGAGCAATTATCTGCAAAACGCTGAAATACTGCGCGATGCTATCAAGCGCAAACGCGTGGTTATGCTCAAAAACTATTCGTCGTCGCACAGCAGAACCGTGAGCGATCGCGCCGTGGAGCCCTTCTTGATGATGAACAACGGCAACGATGTGCGCTGCTATGAAATTGCCTCCGGGATGAACAAAACCTTCAAGCTGGCACGCATGGGAAAGGTGGTCATCTTGGAAGATTTGGCGTGGAGTTTTGAGAGACGCCACAAACAAGTTTTCACCGATATTTTTATGTTCAGCGGCGAGAGGATGACGCGCGTGAAACTGCGCCTCGGTCAGCTGGCTTACAACCTGATGCGCGAGGAATATCCGCAGTCGATGAGGCTGCTGAAACAAGACGACGAAACCCACTGGATATTCGATGGAAATGTCGTTGGATATGTTGGCGTTGGGCGATTTGTGCTCGGTTTGAGCGAAGATATTGAAGTGTTGGAAGACGAAGGTCTAAAAGCCTATTTGCGAACAAAAGTAAACAAAATGGCATTCTGATGTGTTAAAATAGTCGGTTTTTTCTTATTTATTTGCGATTTTTTTTGAAATTAATATAAAAAAGTTATACTTTTGCACGGTATTAGCTATCTTTTTAAGAATTGTGTTGCCATTCTGCATGAATATGCGACACTGCTGAATTAGGCATTTATATCAACTATGAAACGAAAATTTATACTGATTCTGGCCTGTATGTTCCTTTCGTTGGGTTCAGCCTTAGCCCAAACGAAGATTACAGGTAATGTGATTGCCGAGGACGACGGTGAACCGATCATCGGTGCTACCATCATGGTGAAGGGCACGAAGATTGGTGCCTCCAGTGACATCGACGGCAATTTCTCGATTACGACGGATGTGAAGAATCCGCAAATCGTAGTGAGTTACGTGGGTATGGTCTCGCAGACGCTGAAAGGCGCGCAAGGAATGAAGATCGTGCTCAAGTCGGATGCCAAATCCATTGACGAAGTGGTGGTTACGGGTATTCAGAAAGTGGACAAACGATTGTTCACAGGTGCCACGACAAAAATCGACGCCGACCAGACCAAACTTGATGGTGTGGCCGACGTAGCGCGTGCCCTGGAAGGTCGTGCTGCTGGTGTGAGCGTGCAGAACGTGAGTGGTACCTTTGGTACAGCGCCTAAGATCCGCGTGCGTGGTGCTACCTCTATTTATGGTAGTTCCAAACCGCTGTGGGTGATCGACGGCGTCATCCAGGAGGACGCCGTTGACGTGAGCGCCGACGACTTGTCGTCAGGTGACGCTGTGACGCTGATTTCCAACGCCATCGCAGGACTGAGTGCCGACGATATCGAGAGCTTCCAAGTGCTTAAAGACGGTTCCGCCACCTCCATCTATGGTGCACGTGCCATGGCTGGTGTGGTCGTTGTGACAACCAAGCGTGGACGCGCAGGACGCAGCACCATCAACTATACCGGCGAGTTCACCTATCGACTGAAACCCAGTTACTCAGATTATAACATCAGCAACTCGCAGGAGCAGATGGGTATCTACAAAGAAATGGAAGCCAAGGGATGGCTCGAGTTCTCGGCATTGGCCAACGGAAGCACCTCTGGTTTGTATGGAAAAATGTATAACCTCATCGCTACCTACGACAAAACAAACGGACAATATGGCCTGCCTTACACCGAGGCAGCCATGAATCAATATCTCCAACAGGCTGAGTTCAGAAATACCGACTGGTTTGATTTGCTCTTCAACAACAACATCATACAAAACCACTCGGTGAGCATCTCCACTGGCTCCGACAAAGCCAGCCTCTATGGCTCCGTTTCTGTTATGACGGATCCAGGTTGGACCAAGGATTCGAAGGTCGATCGTTATACGGCTAACATGAACGCTTCGTTCAACTTGTCGAAGAAACTCACGGTTTCTATCCTCACCAACGGATCCTATCGCGACCAGAAAGCACCCGGAACCTTGGCCCGTTCTACCGATGTGGTGAGCGGTGCCGTTAACCGTTCCTTCGACATCAACCCCTTCAGTTACGCCATGAACACCTCGCGCACGCTGGACCCCACCGCTACCTATACGCGAAACTATGCTCCTTTCAACATCTTTGATGAATTGGACAACAACTATATCGACCTTTCGGTGGCCGACATGAAGTTCCAAGGCGAGGTGACTTGGAAGCCTATACAAGGTCTGGAGTTCCATGCCTTGGGCGCATATCGCGTTCAGAAGACCTCGCAGGAGCACTTCATTCTCAACGAGAGTAACCAAGCCGAAGCTTATCGCGCTGGTGTGGGCGACCCGAACATCCAAGATAGCAACCCCTATCTCTACTCCGACCCCGACGAGCCCAACTCGCTCCCCATCTCGGTGATGCCCAACGGCGGTATCTATACACGCAACGACTATCGCGTGGACCAGCTTGACTTCCGCGGAACAGTACAATATAATAAGGTGTGGAACGATACACACATCATGAACCTCTTCCTCGGTATGGAGGCCAACAAGACAGACAAGGATCAGATGTATCACTCCGACTACGGCGTAGATTACAATGCCGCACGCTTGGTGACAATCACTCCTGAGTTCTATAAGCAAGCCAAAGAAGAGGGAACCGTGCTGAGCTCCTTCTCAAAGACATGGACACGCAACCTCGCTTACTTCTTCAGCGGTAGCTATTCCTATAAAGGACGCTACACAGGAAACTTCACCTATCGCTACGAAGGTACCAACAAACTCGGTAAGAGCCGCAGCGCACGCTGGTTGCCCACATGGAACGTGTCGGGCGCATGGAACGTTCACGAGGAGAAATTCTTCCAGAATTGGATGGAAAGAACCCACAACGCCATGTCTCACCTCACCTTCCGCGCATCTTATTCGCTCACAGCCGATCGCGGTCCGTCGTCTGTTTCCAACGCACTGCCTATCTACTACTCCACCATCGCATGGAGACCACAGGCAGACCAAATGGAAACCATCATCGCACTGAGCGATATCGCCAACACAGAGCTCACCTACGAGAAGAAGCATGAGCTCAACTTAGGTCTCGATGCCGGTTTCCTGAACAACAGAATCAACTTGAACTTCGATATCTATTGGCGCCAGAACTACGACCTCATTGGTTATATCCAGACGCAAGGTGTGGGTGGTGTGACCAACAAATTGGCCAACGTGGCAACCATGAAGTCGCATGGTGTCGAAGCAACCATCACAACGCACAACCTGCAGGGCGCACTCAAGTGGGACACCGACTTGACATTCGCTTATGCAACCAACGAAATCACCGACCTGCAGTCACGTTCTAACGTCATCGGACTCGTCACCGGAACCTCCAGCAACCACTTCCGCGAGGGCTATCCCGTGTCGGCTCTGTTCTCCATCCCATTCGTAGGCCTGAACGACGAAGGTATTCCGCAGTTCATCAACGAAGACGGAAGCATCACAACAACGGGCATCTACTTCCAGAACTACGAGAACCTCGACTTCCTGAAGTATGAAGGTCCCACCGAACCGACCATCACTGGCGGTCTGAACAACATGCTCCGCTGGAAAAACTGGCGTCTGAATGTGTTCATCACCTATTCCTTCGGCAACAAGATTCGCCTCGACCCGGTGTTCAGCGCTGCCTATTCCGACATGTCGGCCATGCCCAAAGAGTTCAAGAACCGTTGGGTGATTCCTGGCGACGAAGAGAAAACAGACATCCCCGCCATTGCCAGCAAACGCCAATATTATAACGATAGCCAGCTGAGCTACGCCTACAACGCCTACAACTATTCAACAGCGCGCGTAGCAGACGGCGGCTTCATCCGACTGAAAGACGTGTCACTGACCTACGACTTCTCCCCGCAACTCATTCATAAGATTGGACTGAGCACCGCATCGCTGAAGATCGACGCCACCAACCTGCTCCTCTTGTATGCAGACGACAAACTCAACGGGCAAGATCCTGAGTTCGTTAACTCCGGTGGTGTGGCAACGCCTATGTCAAAACAGTTCACTTTAACCGTTCGTTTGGGAATCTAAAATAAGAAAGAATATGAAATCATTCAGAATAATCAAATATAAATCCATGGCCGCCCTCTGTGCTGCCACGCTCACATTCTGCTCTTGCGGCGACAGCTTCTTGGACAAAGAGCCCGATGAGCGCGTGGAACTCACAACGCTCGACCAGGTGATTCAGCTCCTCGGATCGGCCTACTCCGCCTCCAACTACGGATGGCTCTGCGAGATCTCGAGCGACAATATTGTGGACATCAACGCCCCCTACATGGCCACTCAGTCTGATGGCTCCGAAATAGAAGTGCGCTACAACCTCTCTTCTTATGGCCGCGAAGACGACGAGGCCTACTGCTTCGAGCCCGTGAAATCGTCCACCAGCACCGACTCTCCCTCCTCCATTTGGGAAAACTGCTATAGCGCCATCGCAACAGTGAACCACGCCCTGCAGTTCCTCGACCAAATGAAAGAAGAAGCCGGCGGCGAAATGAGCGACAAAATGAAGGCTGCTTACGGCGAGGCATACCTCAGCCGCGCTTATCATCACTTCATTCTTGTAAACATCTTCTCACAAGCTTACAAGAACGACGAGGCTAGTAGCCAAGACATTGGTATCCCCTATACCACCGTTCCCGAGGATGTTGTGCTCGTAAACTACGACCGCGGCACCGTCACCGAGACCTATAATAAAATACAAGAAGACCTCGAAAACGGTCTTGCCCTCATCAGCGACATCAACTATTCGGCCGCAAAATGGCACTTCAATGTGAATGCAGCCCACGCCTTTGCCGCTCGCTTCTATCTCTACAAGCGCAACTACGACAAAGTGATAGAGCATGCCAACGCCGTGCTCGGCACCGATCCCGCCACCCTTCCCAACATGTTGATGGACTACTCGGGCTTCGACGAATGTACATCGAGCACCGACTACGCCGAGATTTGGCAGGGACCCGACCAGAACAACAACCTCATGCTCATGGCAACCTATTCCACTCAGTGGCGCCGCAGCATCGGACGTCGTTATGCTTGTGCCGGAAAAGCCCTGCGTGACATCGAATTCCACCTCGGCCCCAATTGGAGATGGTATCTCATGCCCGCCGCTGGTGTGAGCGGAGGAACCTTCTACGACGGCGAACAAGACCACGGATTCACCAGCGCAAGAATTGCTGAGCGCTTCGAATACACCGACAAAGTATCTGGCATTGGCTACGCACACGTCATCCGTCGCGAGTTCACCTGCAACGAACTGCTCCTCATGCGCGCCGAGGCCGAACTGCTCTGTTCGCGTCACGACATCGAAGCATGCGTGGCAGACCTCATCGCCTACGAAGAAAGTCGCCAGTCCTTCTCCGAAGAAAACAAGGCTTTCTATACCTCTGGCGGCGCCCTCTCGCCCCTCACGCACGACCTCATCAAGACCTACTACGCCAAGACCAGCAACTCAAACGTGTTCGAAAACTGGGACTTCACGCAGAAGATGAGCTCCGATTTCGTTATTCCCCACGAGCTGACAGTCTATATGAACTGCATCAACGATATGCGCCGCTATGAGCTGGCCTACACAGGCTTACGCTTCTTCGACCTCAAGCGCTTCGGCATCGAATACACCCACCACTATGGTCCCGACGACATCGAGTACACCCTCACGTGGAACGACCCGCGTCGCGCCATCGAGGTGCCGCAGGAAGTGCTCGCCGCAGGCATGGTATCCTCACAAGAACCCATCGTCGTGAGCAACAACGCATCGTCCTACGAGCGCTTCACCAGCTTTAAAAAGAACAACTAAGACAAGGAGGAAAACAAAATATGAAAGCAACACTCAAAATATTTTTCGCGGTCCTCACGATAGGTTTCGCCCTTAGCTTCGCCTCTTGTAGCGACGATGACTTCAGCGATTCCATCTTCGACACCACCGAATATCCCCTCGACCGCTCCGCCTATAGCTTCCCGCTCGACACCTTCGTAAAGGTCAATTTCCTCGAGCCCTATAACCTTAAATATATGTATAGGATGGAAGATATCGGTTCTAATATGAACTACAACCTCGTGCCGTGCTCCTACGACAAGAGCGTTACCCTCGCAGTGCTCTGCAAATACCTCTGGTATGATGTATATAAAAACAATGTGGGCGAAGAATTCCTCAAGACCTATAGCCCACGCATCATCCACGTCATCGGCTCACCGGCCTACAACCCCTCATCGGGAACCATGGTGCTCGGTACGGCTGAGGGCGGCTTGAAGATCACTCTCTACAACGGAAACAACCTCGAGGCCAACGACATCGACAACCTCAACGAGTATTTCTTCAAGACCATGCACCACGAGTTCAGCCACATCCTCCACCAGAACATCAACATCCCCACCTCCTTCGCGCTGATTTCCAATGGTAAATACAACGCCGTGAGCTGGAACGACACCCCCGATAGCGTTGCCCTCGGACAGGGCTTCACCACGCCCTACGCCTCTTCCGCCGTGCGCGAAGACTGGGTGGAGACCATCGCCAACTACATCGTGAAGGACACCATCTATTGGAACCAGATGATGGAAACCGCCGCCTACGACTGGGAAACAGCCACCGACGTGGATGCCGCCTATTGGACCAAGCTCGATGCACTCTGCAAAGCCGGCAAGGCCAACCGCGACTCCGTGGGCTACTTCGTGAGCGTCTCCTCCTCATCCAGCGGCGAAGATGCCACTTATAAGGTACAGCGCAAGCTCATCCAGCGCGATGCCGACAAGAAATATGCCGTGCCCGATGCCGATGGAAACATCGTCTATCTCAAAGAGTCGGGCATCGATGGCAAAGCAGTGCTCCAACAAAAGCTCTCCATGGTGAAAGAGTGGCTCATGACCAACTTCAACTACGACCTCGATGCCGTCAGAATGGGCGTACAAAAACGCCAGTGGCTCACCGATGCCAACGGCAACTTCGTGTTCGACGCCAATGGAAACTTCATCAACAACCTCACCTATCAGCGCGCCGACGGCACCACAGTGCTCCAGGAACTCCTGCAAGAAGTAGAAAAATACAAGGCACTGCAGACAACCAAATAACCCCAGCGCCCATAAAAAGTTGACAAGTCCGCAACCACGCGACACCCCACGCAGCGGACAATAAAACAACAACGCATAAACGAAACAACGTATGAAAAAGATACTATCAGCAACGCTTCTGTTCGCAACAGCCCTCCTCATGTTCACCGCCTGCGCTGGCGAACAAGAAGACATCTTCGATAAGTCGGCAGCAGAGCGACTCAACGAGGTGAGCTCCGTCTATACACAGCGACTCACAAGCTCCGCCGCAGGATGGGCCATGGAATATTATCCCACCAACGGCACCAGCGCACCCACAGGCTCCGGCTACCTCCTCCTCGCCGACTTCAATACCGACGAGTCCGTCACCATGGGCGCCAAAAACGACTACACCGACGGCGCCTATCTCTCGGAGAAATCCACTTGGGACGTCATCACCGACAACGGCCCCGTGCTCTCCTTCAACTCCTATAACAAATGCCTCCACATCTTC
>Ga0065709_1029831_pt1 | contig 11920 bp, 5 predicted proteins | sample Hoacrofraction14_2_FD_59096 | JGI IMG/M metagenome (GOLD analysis project Ga0065709, IMG submission 59096) | Hoatzin crop microbial communities from Cojedes, Venezuela, sample from fiber fraction 14 v1 | ecosystem: Host-associated > Birds > Digestive system > Esophagus > Crop | place: Venezuela... | reverse complement strand
CGAGGCAACTGGCCTTATCAAGGATGTGGAGAACTATTCCGTTGAAGAAGAACAGGTCATCTGGGACGACATCCTCAAGAACGACATCTATGTGGTGTGCAATACGGATATGGCTAAGCGCATCACCATTCGCACATTGGCAGGATTCCGCCATGTTGAGGGAATGCACGTAAAGAGTGATAAATTAATAGAAAAAGTAACAACAGACCGTGACAAGATTATTGCCGATATGAAAACCTTAGGCTATTGGAACGGTACAAGAAATAAAGAAATGATTGAGTTTAAAGCAGTAGTAGGTAATCCACCATATCAATTAATGGATGGTGGAAATAATGCAAGTGCAATACCCGTATATAATCATTTTGTGAATCTTGCACGAGAATTGAATCCTTATTATATATCTATGATTATGCCAGCGCGTTGGTGTGTAGGTGGACGCGGGCTTGATGAATTCAGAGATTCTATGCTTCGTGATTCACATTTGAAGAAAATGTTTGATTTTAAAGATGGTTCATACTGTTTTCCTGGCGGCATTAGAATTGGCGGTGGTGTTTGTTATATATTGTGGGACAAATTATATGATAGTCCTAACATTGAAGTTATCAATATGCCTGAAGACATCAAACAGACAAGACCTGCTATTGAATTTGATCTCAACTTTCTTATCAGGAGTAATATTGTTAGGCACATGGTCTACAATATCAATAAGATAAGTACAGAAAAGTTATCTAATTTGTCATGGGCTCAAAAACCTTTTGGATTTAGGACAAATTATAGTGGCTTTAAGAATATTGGTGAAGTAAAACTTTACACAAAGAAGAGTAAATCTGGTATTGGTTATGTATCTAGAGACGAAGTTACTAAAAATGAAAATTACATTGATGAATGGCAAGTAGTAACTTCTCGTTCTACTTCTGTTCCAGAAGAGGACAATGGTCAGGTTCTTCGTGAAGTACAAACATTCATTGCAGAACCTGGATCAGTTGTAACTGAATCATACATAGTTGTAGCCTCATTTCCAGAAAAAGAGAAAGCCGAGAATTGTATGAAGTATTTGAAGACGAAATTCTTCAGAATTCTTTGTCAAGAGACAATTGTATCTCCTGATGTATCTGCGAGAACATTCGATCTAGTTCCACTTCAAGATTTTACAAATAAATCAAATATTGATTGGAATAAATCTATACACGAGATTGATATGCAGTTATATAAGAAATATAATCTCTCGGAATATGAAATTAAGTATATTGAAAAGGTTGTAAAACCAATGGAGTAACGCTTATGCCTAAGAAAGATTATCAGGAACTGCCAAGTCACTATCCCGTCTGTGTGCATAGCGACTGCCCCTTGGCGGCATCATGTTTGCATCAACTGGCCTACAAGGAGCTTTGCAAGACCATGGAACGTATGTGGTTGATCAATCCTTCCCGATGCACGAAGGCTGAGGATTGTAAATATTATCGCAATAGCGAGCCCGTGCGTTATGCTCGCGGTTTCAGCTCCTTCCAGGACAAGATGTATCCGAAGCAGTATGCCGCATTCAAGCAACAGCTCATCGCTCGCTTCAACCGCAACGACTTCTACCGTCGCCGCCGTGGGGAGTTGGCGCTGCCGCCTGCAGAACAAGCCTTCGTTCTCGATGCCCTCCGAAAGGCTGGAGTTACAGAAGAAATGCCCTTCGACAGCTACGAAGACAGACGCAACTGGTATGACTGACCCGACGGCACTACAACAACCTCAGCGTAATTCCACAAGGATACGGGCGTAATCTGATAGGGATACAGGTGTAATCTGATAAGGATACGGGTGTAATCCCATAGGGATATCGAGCAGAAATCAGAACCATAAAACCTCAAACGAAAAATAACAAGAAACCGACAAACTGGCAACTACGATATGGCACAATTCAAAATAAAGGACAATGTAATCCACATAGGAACAGGAGCTCACGGCATAGTGGTCGATGTACTGAAAGCCCGTCGCGGTCGTCAACTCTACAAAGTCAACTTCCCTTCGGGCATCAGCGATGTATTGGAGATCGAACTGAAAGCCGACTTCAACGAGAGCGACCCCTTTGAGCGGTGCAAGAGCGGCATTTTTGGGTCCTATTCCGACTATGCTCAGAAGAACACCACGTTCAAGATTCGCAACTCCAACAATAGCACCATATCTTCGCTGAAATCGTCGAAAACCCTGTTTCGCGCCTATCAGTTCAAACCGCTGTTGAAATTCCTGAACTCTCCCAACCGCCGATTGCTCGTGGCGGATGAGGTAGGTTTGGGAAAGACCATCGAGGCAGGACACATCATGCTGGAGCTGAAAGCCCGCAAGGAGCTGGGCAACGTGCTCATCGTATGTCCAAAATCGCTTCAGGAGAAATGGAAGAATGAACTCTATGAGAAGTTCGGACTGCTGTTCAGAATCTACGAGCGTTCCAAAGATCTCATCATGGACATGAACGAGAGGACCGGCGCGGTTCGTGCCATTGTGAACTACGAGAAGATTCGTATGCGCAGTTCCAAGAAAGCCAAGGAACATGCCGACGACAAGCAATCCAGCAATCTCGTGGACTATCTCACCGAAGCCCCGTGCCAGTTCAGCTTGGTGGTGTGCGATGAAGCTCACAAGATGCGCAACACGGGAACACAGACCTATCGCGGAGCCGATATCATCATGAGTAATGCCAATGCAGCACTATTCCTCACGGCTACGCCAGTGATGATTAGCACCGAGAACCTGTATAATCTGCTTCATCTGCTTGACAACACCCGATACTTCAACTATCAGATTTTCGACAACCGTCTGCAGGAGAACCGCCCGTTCGTAGAGGCCATATCGAGGTTGAACAGCAATGTGCCACTGAAGACCATTATGGAGAATCTGGTGACATCGGTAGTAAGTCGAAACTTCTCTGTGATTGACAACAACAAACATGAGCGCGAGATTTTCTCCTCGCAGTCGAGCATCCAGGACTTGTTTGAAAAAGACCCCGTGTTCAAGGAAATCATCGAGCTGCTTCAGGGAGAGGATACGCTTAAGGTGAGGGCGAGGCTGCAATATCTGCTTTCGTCTATGAGCGTGATGAACCTTGTGTTCTCCCGCACACGCAAACGTGAAGTGACCACCGATATGTCTCAGGCAGAAAGAAGTCCGCACATGTGCAAGATAGAACTTTATCCAGACGAGAAGCAAGAATACGACAGGGTGATACAGGACTACGAAGAAGCCATAGGGATAGACGAATTCTTTGAAGAATATTGGGAAGAAAGCGAATCGCGCCATAGTCCACTTGGACTTGTGCAACGCAAGCGCCAGATAGCCAGCAGCGTGTGGGGGTATCTCAATCAGGAGCGTGACCTCGACAGGGGCATCGATGCCTACGAGTCGTATCCCGATGCCAAAGTGGAGAAGTTGCTCAGCATCATTGACGAGGTGTTCAAGAACGGTACGAAAAAGCTGGTGGTTTTTGCTATTTATCGTCGCACATTGAAGTATCTCCAGATACGACTGAAGAAGGAGGGAATCAAGTCGCTTATCATTCATGGCCAGTTGAACAATCGTGCCGACATCATCAACCAATTCAAGCACGACCCAAACATCCACATCCTGCTTTCATCTGAGGTGGGTAGCGAAGGTTTGGATATGCAGTTCTGTAATTCGATGGTCAATTATGACCTGCCTTGGAACCCGATGGTGGTGGAACAGCGCATCGGCCGCATCGACCGTTTCGGTCAGAAGTCGCCCGTGGTGAATATATATAATATGGTGGTGGCAGGCAGCATTCAGGAAGAGATTTATATCCGTCTGCTCGACCGCATAGGCATCTTCCGTGACACCATCGGCGACATGGAGGCTATCCTCGATGGCGAAGTCACTGTGGGAGGCAATCCCATGACCATTCAGGATGTGTATAACAAGATGGAGAAGGAGCTCTATACGAAGAGTCTCTCCAAGGAAGTGCTCGATCGGAAGATTGCCGAGGTGGAACGTGCCATTGCCAACGAGAAGGAAAACTTGCAACATCTGCAGGAAGAATTGAGCAATGCCCTGACCAACGATGCCTATTTCAGGGACGAGATCAACCGCATACTCTACAACAACGCATACGTCACCGACGTGGAACTGAGGAACTATCTCCAGTCGATAGTGCGCGAACATCTCACCACCTGCAAGCTGCTGCCTGTGGAAGACAATGTGATGGAATTTCAGATTCCGATGAGTCAGCCAAAGGCATTGAGTAACTTCCTGACACAAAATGTCAACCCAACAGACGACAATCGTATAGCAATGTCACAGTTCAGAAGGCGCATTGACGAGAGAGAATCATTCAGGCTCACCTTCAACCAAGATAAGGCATACGACGACTCGTCGCTGAACTACCTGAACATCTATCACCCAATGATTCAAGCCTGCCTGAACTATTTCGTGTCTCACGAAGACCCCAACAACACTACTTTCAGCTATGCCCTCCTTGCCGACGAGCTGCTGAAGGAAGGACATAAATACTACATGGGGCTATATCAACTCACTACCCATCGCATGGTGCATGGACAAGAGAAGAGTTCGGCAGAGTTGATGCCCGTGGTTTTCGACATCGAGAACGACAAAATTGTGGAAGACGAAGAAATTGTGAATCGATTGTATCGCCGTTCGCAAGTGGAAGGGACGGAGCACAATGCCTCCAACGAAGACCTGAACAAGGAAATCATCGACGATATGCGCTATGACTTTGCCGACTACGTGAGAGAAGAGATTCAGAGACGACAAGAAGAAGTGAACCGTCAGATGGAGAGTGACAGGCTGCGCAACATTCAGCAGACCGAGGAATACTACAAGTCGCGCATCGACAGCTACAAGAGCAATATCTCGCAATGGGAGTTCAATCTGGAGAGGTCGCTGAACGACAACAAGGAATATCAGCGTTGGGCTGGTTCCATCCGACTCGCTAGAGCCAATATCCAGACTATGGAGAAGGAACGCGATGAGCGTTTGGCTCAGATCAGCGAGGACAACCAGTTGACAATCGAAGACAAATTAATATCTATCAATCTGATAACGATTATATAAGTATGATAACAGTGGGCATAGACTTTGGTACGCATCAGACAAAAGTATGTGTGGAGCAGAAGGAAGGCGTGGAGCTGAAATACACCTTCTTCGAGTTTGCCGACACCAAGGGCGACAAACACTATACGCTGCCATCCATCATTGGTCAAGACGATGACGGTCGATTTGCTTACGGCTATATCGACACCGACAAGTATATGGACATCAGACGCTATTTTAAGCAGACAACGTTCAATACTAGCATTCCTGAGCAAGATAAGATGGATGACATGTTGGCATCTGTATGGTATATAGCCTATATACTGTTTGATCTAGAAGCAGTGTACGATCAGGACTTCGCCATTCAAATGGGTGTGCCTACCGACGGAGAGCACTTTAAATATAAAAAACGCCTTGGTGCACGAATATTGGCAAGTGCCTACCAGCTTGTCGAAGATGTGTTTCACAACGACAAGGAGGAATTCCTTGCCACTCCAGAGGAAGAATTGCGCCAGAAGACCGTGATTCCCGAATATTCTGATGAGCTGAAGGAAGAATACCTATTTTTGTTCTTCCCCGAAGCATACGCCTGCCTGATGCCCCTCGTGTCGTCGGCAAAGATAGCAACGGGAATGTCGCTGATGGTTGACATCGGTGGTGGTACTACCGATATATCTTTCTTCATCATCAAAGACGACCGCCCTCAGGTTTACGATTTCTATTCAATCAACAAAGGACTGAATTTCCTAACGGAGGCCGACCTGCGCCTTTGTGACCACAGAGCCGACTCCAACGTGAAGAACGCATCGGAAATCAATCCCGAGAGGAAGCAGGACTACACCAAAGAAGTGGACAAGGTGTGCAACAAGTTGATAGGAAAACTACAGCGCGAGTTCCGCCGACAGACCAACCTGGGCATGGAGAAACTGATGGATGCTCTGGAGACTCGCCCCATCATATATACAGGTGGCGGCAGCACGTTCTCTATACTTAGAAGAAGCTATAAGGGATTCAAGGATATTACCCATATCTCTGATGAACAATGGAAACAAGAAGCTGTAGAAGATTTGCCGCAGATAAAGAGCCTTGATTTATGCCCGATATTGTCAACCGCCTACGGACTTTCCATTGGTGTGGCTAATGACGATATCAAATGCGAATCGTTCCAAGACTTATTCAACAATATCCGTGATGAAAAAGAGAAAAAATATGTCTATGGAAGAGGCATTATCAGCGACGGATTTGATTACAGTGATTATGATGCCTATAAATAATGTAGAAGAATGAGTGAGACTATCCATAATAAGTTTATAGCCTATCTAAAGGCTAACACCAACTTGGCGGCTGGTGGCGATGCTGAAAGTATCGTTGAATTTGCCGAAACGGAGTTGCCACGTTTTATCCGTAAGCATTTCCGCAAGAACTTCGGTGGTATCTACGATGAGACGAACCATGACTATTATCTAAAACTCAAGAACGAATATTACATCAATTCAGCGGCCAAGGATGAAGACAATGCGAATGGCAGGAAATACACAAATGCGTTAATTGCCTATGAGAAGTTTCTTGATTCAAAAGCTTTTCGTGGTCGTGCCAACAAGGCTACGCTCACCGAAGCAGAGAAAAAAGAGATGAAGGAAAAGAAGAAGAATCGTTCATCCAAGACAGCACAGGCAGAGCCCAAGGAAATGCTTGACCCAATGATGCCCAAAGATGATGAAGGCGGCAAGTTGACAGAAGGTCGCATCCATCAAGTACATGTCACCAAGCACGAACGCAACCGTTCCTTGCGGCAGATATGCTTACAGCATTATGGCTATGTGTGTCAGGTGTGCAAAATAGACTTTGAGAAGGTCTATGGAGAGCCAGGCAAGCAGTTCATTGAGGTTCACCATCTGAATCCTATTGCTGATACCGACGGCGAACATGCGCTCGACCCTGTAGAAGGCCTCGTGCCGCTATGCAGCAACTGTCACTCCATGATTCACCGTAAGCCTGGTGGTCAGCCTTACACACTGCAAGAATTAAGAAATTTATATAAAGTACCGACATGGGACAAGATAGAAGAAAAGATGAAGGATTAAGCAGTTGCCGTGTAAATGCAAAGCTTGCGGCTTTGGATCTGAGCGAGCCCTATATATGGCGATTGGCTATCACGGCAGATGAATACGATGAGCTGAAATCGTTACTAAGCGATTATGTCAGTTCGGTAGAAGGGAACAGGGCTTCTCTTCTGGAAGACCATGCCCTTCTCGTGATGGCATATCTTGCAGAATGGTTCAAACGCGAATACACAGGAACTGGTGAAGGAGCAACAGAGAGAACACTCTGTCTGAGCACTGATGACATCAAGACGCTATGGCACAATTCAGGCATCAACGAAAATAAATATGTATATCTATCTGACAAAGGCACACATCTTTGGCAGTACTCAATCTATGTACTTGGCGGACTTGCCATTAATCAGGAACTGAAACGAAACGATAGAGGACAATTCCTCAAAGGACTTTGCCGTATCTATCATGGCGAGGACTATACGTTGGAGAATTTTGACGAGGCAAACAGAGCCATAGCTTTCCGAAAGTCTATTTCCCAGAAAGAAAGTCTCTATGAATATCTTCGCACCATCCTGAACGGCAACTACAAATCGGATGATGCCAAGACCAAGCAATTTCTGGAGTGTGTGAAGAGCGCCAACGACGAAGTTTTGAAATCAAAGTTCCGCTTCGAGTGGATTGTGAGCAATCTGCAATACAACGACTTCATGACTCGCCGATTGCGCGTATGGCTGAAGCCAGAGGAAGTGGGTGGCGGCTTGCACCAATACTTGCGTTATGACCGAGCACTGGTTTGGGGCATTCCTCATCCAGAACAACAGAAGTTTCTGCGAGTCTATATCCGTTGGCGGAACCATAAGGATATTGTTAAGGACATCGACGTGAATCATCCACTCATCCATTATCTTAACACTGGTAGCGACAACGGATTTATTACGATGGGCGTGGAACGGTTTGTTGTCTGCGAGACAATTCCTATATGTCACTTCACCAATTTTGATATTGTATTGCTCGATGATAATGACCAGGAACATATAGCCCAGTCGGAAGATGCCACTGACTATATGCAGCTCTGGAGGATGGAGCAATGGGGAGATGAATGGACAAGCCGTCCAATGACACAACACCAGACGGTAGTAATCTATAATGAAAAATGGTCAACCGGCCAGGAGCCTGATTCGAGAAAACCGTTCAGAAGCAAGAAAGAAGGAATAGGCTCCTGCAATTGGAACTGGAACTACATCTATAGAGAAATAACCCTCCACAATGACACGGGAAATAAAAAAACATTCTACAACCGTGAAGGCTATAACCAAATATATGCCCATTTATATGACAATATAATAAGGTATGAGCAAGGCGGATTTGTGAAGCATTTTATAAAAGATGACGTGGAAGGAAAATTAGTTGAATACTTACCTCTCATATTCTGCAAAGAGGATATCCGTGTTCGCCACTTCAAGGACAAGGATAACATATTAGATGCTATGCCGGAGGAAGAAACTATAGCCGAGGATGTGAAATATAAGCAGGATAATGGCTTTTATGTCACATGGACAGATAAAGAAAAGCCTTCGTTCGGTGTTGTAACTCTTAGAGTCACTGTAGAGGGAATTCCATCGGTAATGAAGGTGATATTTCTGCCTTCGATAGATGTGGGGAGACCTATTGTTCGTGATTTGGTTGATAATACTATCAAATATAGAGATTGTGATGGTGAGGAAAAGACTTATACCGACAAGATAGTCCTGAACAAACAACCGCTTGCTACTGCCGTGGAAATTAAATATGGAACGGAAATAGAAGGATTCGTAGTGAATATCTATCGCCCGACGGCAATAAAGGAAATATATCTTGATGGCAGTATCACTGGCTATCTCGAAGATGGAACTGATCGGCTCGTGGTTCCTTATGTGCTGAAGAACAGAATGAAGTTTGCAGACTTTAGTGAAGAAGGCTATAAGGTATATGACCTGAAAGATTTCGGTTCTCTGTATGATAAGATAGGTGGTGACGCAATGGCTAATTTGAAAAGATGGCAGGACGGAATTGTATGGAATGCTCAGAAGAATTGGAATGAAGATGCACCATCATGGCTTTATGTTTCTATCGGTAACTCATGTGAAGCGGACAAAACAGGATTGAAGTTCTACTATTGGGACTACGATAAAGCCACCGAACCTATAGAGGTGCCTTACGATTATGAAATGGAAAAGGGCAGTGTGCTTTTCCAGAGTATGAAGCAGACTAGAATGCCATTCACCTGTGTTGATTCTCGTTTCGTAAAGAAAGACCCGTTTTCCAAGAAAAAAGCAAACGTGTCTATATTGAAATGCTTCGAAATAGCACGAGCGCATAAAATATACTACTTTATCTTTGAACCACTAAGAAAAATCGTGTCGAAAAGAAAGGTTGTAGAAAAACTATATCAGCCTTTGCTCAAAAGCAGGGAAGGCAGATTGACCGAAGATGACATAACTGAACTGCAACGATTTGCAGACGACTATCGATTCGACTGGAGTGAATATGGTATCAACTTAGAAGAATATAAAAATACAATATAACATGAAATTTGCAAAACTATATCAAGCTAATCGTGACTCTGTGGAAAGAGCCATCAGGGCTATGTGGTGTGGCGAAGCCGGCAACGAAAGTCAGAAAGCGTATGCTACGCAACTAAGAGAGGTGATAAAAAATATCTTTGCTCCGAAGGATGTCGTTCCTGTGGTGCAATGTATGAACTCTTATGAACCTGTACATTCCGTGAGCGAGGAAGAAGCAAAGGCTGTGGTCGGCGGATTATGGAAGAAACCGTTTGCCCCTTATGAGCATCAGTACCTTAGTTGGAATACGCTTCTGAATAAGAAGTACGATGGCAAACCGATGTCTATTTGTGTAACAACAGGCACGGGTTCCGGTAAGACTGAATGTTTCATGATGCCGTTGGTCTATGACCTTACGAAGGCAATGAAGCAAGACCAGGTACAAGCCTTGTTCTTGTATCCACTTAATGCCCTGATGGAAGATCAGAAGGAACGTCTGGAGGAATTGTTGGATGGAACGAACCTGACCTATACGGTTTATAATGGCGACCTACCAGAAGACGAACCTAAAGAAAATGATCAGTCCAAAGAGGCAGAACGTCAGCGCAACCGCATCAAACAGATTCGAGGATATAACAAGAAAACAGGCGAGTATAAGTTTAAACGCATGGTTTATACCCGCAAGATGGTTCGCAAGAATCCTCCTAACATTCTGCTTACCAATCCTACCATGTTGGAGTATATCCTTCTGAGAGGCAAGGATGCAACATTGACCGTACCAGCATTGAAGAGTCTCAGATGGATAGTTATTGATGAGACTCACACCTATACAGGAGCGGGAGCAGCTGAGATTGCGATGTTGCTCAGGCGTGTTCTTCTGGCATTTGGAGTAAAAGCCAATGATGTGCATTTTGCCACATCATCAGCAACTTTCGGCAATGGCTCTAATCCAGAGAAAGAAAAGGAACAACTTCAGGAGTTTATTTCAGGTATTACAGGTGTAAGTCCGAAACAAGTTGAAGTCATAGATGGAAAACGTATTGGTGAAGATTCTATTCCTCACAATGAAGATGAAGATCGATGGAAAATGATATTCCATGATGACTTTGTGTCCTTGGATAAACTGTATCCAGAAGGAAGCATTGAGGATAAACTTGTTCTGCTCGATGCGATGTGTGAAAGAGTGCCAAAGGACGCTTCTGGACAGCCCGCCATGAAAGCAAAGGCTCATTTCTTCTATCGTGTGCCCAACAATGGTTTGTATGTTCGTCTTACCGAGCATGAAGATGGTGCCTTCAAGATATATTCGCAAACCACATTGAATGAAGAGGACGAAAAGAACCCTCTGTTGGAATTAAGCCGTTGCAAGCATTGTGGTGAATATGTGGCATTGACAAGATTTGAAGCATCAGGACCGAACTTTGGTGCTTACCATTCTTTGGAAAGAAGAGACAGCGACATGTTTGACATTGAGGAAATGAAAATCATGAGTGAAGATGAATCAGACATGAAGTTTGCCATCATAGGCCTGTCAAACAAGGCCAACGAGAAGGGCGACAATAATGTCCAGTTCAACCTTGTTGATGGTAAGTTGATACCTATGGAACCTGGGGATTCGACTTCTGGTTGGCATCTAGTAGCTAACACTCAGTTCTGTTGTCCATATTGCAATAGTAAGTTATCGACTAAACATGACAACGATGAAGAGGTAGATGATGAAATAGCAGGAAACATGCAGACGGCATATCTTCAGAAGTTCCGTCTTTCAGCTGAATTTATTTCAAGGGCTATTGCCCCATCTATTCTTGATTGTCTTGATAAGGGTGAATCTAATGACCCTGATAAACTTGTGCTACATGACGGTCAACAATACATTAGTTTTGCTGATAGTCGTCAGATGGCGGCAAAAGCGACGATGAATCAGAATCTGGAACAGGAAAGATTATGGTTCTATAGTACCATCTATCGTGAATTGTGCAGAAGAAAGGCTAGGGAGGCTTCGATTAAAGACGAGATGGAGCGGCTTAAAGCCGTGACGCTTGACGGTGATGATGATGATTCTGCCTTTTTGGAATACAATAGACTCAAGAAATCGCTTCGTGGCTATATGGACTGGATGGAAATCGCCGCGCTTATCAAGAATGACAAATATTGTCCTATATTCTGCGACCTGTTTGTGAAGCGTACGATGGATAGCGACGAACTGGATGAGTACGGCAATATTCGTAATTCCGTGATGGAGAAATATGTCCAGTCGATCATGGTGATGTATCT
>Ga0065709_1006216_pt1 | contig 11922 bp, 5 predicted proteins | sample Hoacrofraction14_2_FD_59096 | JGI IMG/M metagenome (GOLD analysis project Ga0065709, IMG submission 59096) | Hoatzin crop microbial communities from Cojedes, Venezuela, sample from fiber fraction 14 v1 | ecosystem: Host-associated > Birds > Digestive system > Esophagus > Crop | place: Venezuela... | reverse complement strand
CGGATCTCCGCTGCGCCTTGGCCGCCGAAGCGGCGGATCCCGGCCGCGTCAGCGGCGCCTTCCTTGAAAACGCCGCCATCCACGCCCTCGCGGCGGACAGGCTGATAGATTACGGCGCACTCGTCATGCACGGCTCGGCTCTTGCGTTCGACGGAAGGGCATTTATATTTACCGCGCCGAGCGGGACGGGCAAGAGCACCCACGCCGCTCTCTGGCGGGAGCGCTTCGGCAGCCGCGTCACTATGATAAATGACGACAAGCCGATACTCCGCTTTACTGAAAATGAAATCTTCGCGTGCGGGTCTCCGTGGATGGGCGGCCACGGCCTCGGCAGCAATATCGAAGCTCCGCTTTGCGCAATCGCCCTCATAGAAAGGAGCAGTGAAAACCGCATTGAGGAATTGGGCGCGGACGAGGCGGTGCGCGTGCTCTACGGACAGGCCGTGGAATCGAAGGATCCGGCTCGGATGAAGAAAATAATGGAGATGCTCGCGAGGCTCATCAAAGAGATCCCGCTTTACAGGCTGCAGTGCAATGCGGAGCCCGAAGCCGCAGCCGTTGCCTGTGAAGCCATGGCGCCGTTGGAATAAGGTGAAGCAGCGGTATCCGGATGGGGGCGAAGAGAAGCTTAGAACGGAAAGTTCGATCCCTGCGTCAAGGAGCTGGGGCTTGCGTTTTTATGGCGCAGGAACTTTGGGAAAATGCAAAAGCATAGGTATTTTCAGCAAAAAATCAGCCAGGAACAGCTAAACTGTTGACTTTCGGTTTTTGGGATGATACATTGACAGAGTTCAAGTGAGACGAAGCGCGTCCCAGAGAATCGCGGACGGAGTTTTTGATATTGGAGGAGCGGTTATGATGAAATACGAGAAGCCGGTTATGCTGGTCGAAGAGGTTCCGGAGAATATGGTCATCCTTACGTCGAACGCGGGCAAGGAATGGTGCGCGGTAGACGGGTGCGCGGTCGAAGGGTATCAATGCACCCTCAACGACTGAGAGCTTTATTTGCGGATTATGGGCAGGCATGAGTGCCTGCCTTTTTACGTGCAAGGGCGGGAGAGGGCGCAAAAACTTTAAACTAAAATCACCCCCTCAAAAAGCACAACAAGCGTCGCTCTGTACGATTGGGGGGGGCGCAGAAACATCCACTTAAATACACCCCCTAAAACACAGTGCCGCAGCGGCCGCATTTGGGCGCGGGCTTAAAAAGCAAAGCCCGTTTTTACTCCCTGCCGTTTCGTTTCGGGAGCGAGGGAATTTTGCACGGCAGGGTATAAAAACACCAGACAAAAATAAACCCCCCTAAAGCGCGCTCCCGAGCGCGGCAGGTTTGAGCGACGGGGTCTAAAAAGGCAGAACAAAATGAAAGAATTATACGAGGGCGACACGCGCGCCCGCTGGCTTTTCGCGCAGAAGCTGCCTGACCGGGCTGTCAGGTACCGCCTGTCGCCTTACGTTTTGATGGAAGATGTCGAAGGACATTATTTTCTGAAAAATACCTTCCACGGGCAGGTCCTGGAGCTTGACGGCCGCGAGTGGGAGGCGCTTTCAAATCTTCGGGAAGGCAAGGGAAGCGACGGAAAAAAAGCGTGCCTGTCCTGGGAGCAGATAGAAGGGCTGGGCTTTGAGGTGCTCGTCCGGGAGGCCTTCCTTGTCGCTGAAGGACTTGACGACTACGCGCAGTACCGCTCGCGGATCGAATTTTTGAGGAAGCTCGACAGGCAGGACGGGCTGGCGGCGTATACGATATTTCCGACCACGGCGTGCAACGCCCGCTGCGTCTACTGCTTTGAAAAAGGCTTCGTCGCGGAGACCATGACGAAGGAGACGGCGGACAGGCTCATCGGCTTCATCGCCGAGACGGGCAGCCCGAAGGGAGTGCGTTTCCGTTGGTTCGGCGGCGAGCCGCTCGTTAAGGCGGGCCTTATTTCCTATATCTGCCGCGGCGTCGCAGGGCGCGGCGTGGAGTACAGTTCGGAAATAGTCACGAACGCGACGCTCCTTACCCCTGAGATGGCCGATGAGGCGGTAAAAACCTGGCATTTGAAGCGGGCGCAGGTCTCGCTCGACGGCGCGGCGGCGGACTACACGGCGCGCAAGCAGTACATAAATCCATCTAGGCATAATTACGAGCGGGCTATGGAAGCGATAGGGCTCCTCAAAGAGCGCGGGGTGAAGCTCCTTTTGCGGTGCAATTTCGACAGGGAAAACCTCCCTGGGCTTAGGGGCTTCGCGGACGACCTTTACGCGCGCTTTGGCGGCTCGGAGGACGTCGCCGTGGAGTTCGCGGTCCTCTTCCAAGAGTACGATAAAGAGGATTTCGAGAGCCTCCACGAAGAGCTCCATCCGCTGAATGAGTACGTCCGCTCGCTCGGCTTTAAGGCGGCCAGGCGCTTCGGGCAGATAAAGTCCGTCCGCACCTATTTGTGCGCCGCCGAGAAAATCGGGTCGTCGATCGTGATCGACCCCAAGGGGAAAATATACGGCTGCGAGCACCTGCCGGAAGGGGGCTGCTGCGGTGACATTTTCACTGGGATAGAAGACGAGGCCGCCGTGACGGCCGACATAGGCGCGCCCGCCCGGGATGAGTGCAGGGAATGCTGCTTCCTTCCGATATGCACGCCGTTCTACAAGAACAGCTGCCCCGCCTTTACGGAGAAGTGCCGCGAGCTTCGGCGGCTGCAGGAGAGGCAGCTCCTCAAGGAATGCCTCGATATGTAAGCCGACCGCTTGACAAAATAACCGCCTCGATGTAATGTAGTTTTAGAAACTACATGATGCTTCAAAAGAAACGCGAGGTGCGTTATGACTAATAATATTCAGCTCAAGGCAAAAGACATAGCGGCGCGCATCGTCCGCATAATATCGGTGCCACCCGTGATGGTCACGCTTCTCGTGGTCATCTGCGCGCTCAGCGGCAGGAAGGGCTTCCAGGATCCGGTCGAGCTCTTCATGACGATCCTCTTCCTTGCCATTTTCCCGGTGCTCGCCTACCCGCTCGCGGCCTTGATCCCGAGCGTCCGCGCCAAGGGGCGCGAAGGGCAGAGGAACCTCGCCTTCATCGTGACGCCGATCGGATACATCTTAGCAGTCCTCTACGGCGTGTTCATAAGCGGCAACCCCGAGCTGATAAGCCTCTACTTCATCTATCTGCTCTCGGTCGTCCTTCTCCTCGTCGCCAACAAGCTCCTCCACATCCGCGCGAGCGGCCACGCCTGCTCGGTCACCGGCCCGCTTCTCTTCGCGGCCTGGTTCTTCGGACCGATCGGCTTCTTTTTGGGGCTCGTCCTCTTCGTCGGCATCCTGTGGGCCTCGCTCGTCGCGAAGCGCCACACGGTCAGCGAGTTCATGTGCGGCGCGGCGATCTGCCTCATTTCCTGCCTGACGGTACTCGCCTTCGCAGGGCGTTTCCTCTGATTTTGTAAATGACGTTCCGCAGGCATCCCCCGCCCGCGGGTCCTCCAAAGCCTTAGCGCCGGCAGCTGATTGCCGCGCTCAAGGCGCAGCCTGATCCCGCGGGCAGCAGACCCGCGGACCTTCCAAGGAGCGTGGAGCCGCCGCGGCTCCGGCTCCTTGGAAAAATCCACAGCCAAAATCCAGTCACCCCTGGTTTCGCCCCCGGCAGCCTCCGCGCCGGGGGCTTTTCTTTGCGCGGCGGGAATCCGGAGGTTGGGCGGCTACCTCGTAAGCGGCCTCGCAGGCTTTTCTTTGCGCGGCGGGAATCCGGCCCGACTTGATGCCGAGGCTCCGCCCCTTGAAATTTTACTTACTGTTCCGCCTTTGACGGGTATAATATAAAAGACTTTCTGCCGCATCCGGCATTGAAATCCACGAAAAGGGGAAGCTAATGGGAAATATAAAAGACAAGCGCGCCGCCCTGTCGACCGTCCTCGGCGAGGTTAAGGAGTACAAGGCAGCGTCCTTCATTACTCCGCTCATGATGCTCGGCGAAGTGGTCGTCGAGACTCTGGTGCCGTTCCTCATGGCGTCGATAATCGACGACGGAGTGAACAAAGGCAACATGAACCACATCTTCGCGATCGGCGGACTGATGCTCCTTCTGGCGCTCCTGGGGCTCTTCTTCGGCATAATGGGCGGCCACTTCGGGGCGAAGGCCTCGACCGGCCTCGCGCGGAACCTCCGCCGGAAGATGTTCGCGAACATCCAGACCTATTCATTTTCAAATATAGACAAATATTCCTCGTCGGGACTCGTGACGAGGCTTACGACCGACGTCACGAACGTGCAGAACGCCTACCAGATGCTCCTGCGCATGTTCGTGCGCGCGCCGGCGTCGATGCTGGTCGCGATGGTTATGGCCTTCCTCATCAGCTCCGAGATCGCCTCAGTCTACCTCGTCGCGGTCATTTTCCTCGCTATCGTGATCTTCTTCATAATGAGGCGGGCGACCGCGTATTTCCAGAAGGTCTTCAAGCAGTACGACGCGCTGAACGAATCCGTCCAGGAGAACGTCAACGCGATCCGCGTGGTCAAGGCCTACGTCCGCGAAGAATATGAAAATGACAAGTTCGCAAAGGCCGCCGAGAAGGTCTACAGCCTCTTCGTCCGCGCCGAGAAAAATATCATAATAAACATGCCGCTCATGATGGGGACGGTGTACGTCGTCATGCTCGCCATCTCCTGGCTGGGCGCGCACCTGATCGTCCAGAGCCGCCTGACGACGGGCGAGCTCAGCTCGCTTCTGACCTACTGCATGAGCATTTTGATGTCGCTCATGATGGTCGCCATGGTCTTCGTTATGGTCTCTATGTCGACGGCGTCGATGGAGAGGATAGCCGAGGTCATTAACGAGGAGACCGACATCAAGAACCCCGAGGACGGCGTCAAGGAAGTGCCGGACGGACGGGTGGATTTCGACGACGTATCATTTTCATATCAGGCCGGAAGCGAGTGGGTGCTAAGGGACGTCGACCTGCACGTTAAGTCCGGCGAGACGATCGGCATAATCGGCGGCACGGGCTCGTCGAAGTCGTCGCTCGTCAACCTCATCTCGCGCCTCTACGACGTGGGGGAGGGGAGCGTCAAGGTCGGCGGCATCGACGTCAGAAAGTACGACATCCCTTCGCTCCGCCGCCAGGTCGCGGTCGTGCTGCAGAAGAACGTCCTCTTCTCGGGCACGATCATCGACAACCTGCGCTGGGGCAAGAAGGAGGCGACGCGCGAGGAGTGCATAGAGGCCTGCCGCCTCGCGTGCGCGGACGAGTTCATCGAGAACCTCCCCGACGGCTACGACACCTGGATCGAACGCGGCGGCACGAACGTGTCGGGCGGGCAGCGGCAGAGGCTTTGCATAGCGCGCGCCCTCATCATGTCGCCCAAAGTCCTGATCCTCGACGACTCGACCTCGGCGGTCGACACCGCGACCGACGCGAAGATCAGGAAGGCCATGAAGGAATTCCTGCCGGGGACGACGAAGTTCATAATCGCGCAGCGCATTTCGTCGGTGGAAAGCGCCGACCGCATCATCGTCATGGACGAGGGGCGCGTGAGCGCGTTCGACACGCCCGAGCGGCTGCTTGAGACGAGCCGCATCTACCGCGAGGTCTACGAATCGCAGGCGGCCGGCAGCGGCGACTTCGACATGAAAGGAGGGGAAGCATGAAAAAGGAAGTGAAGGAAGCCTCTTCGGCGGCATTTTCTGAAAATGATTCCCTTAAAGGATCACGCGCTGCCGGGGCTTTGGACGGCGCCGCAAAGGACGCAAAGAGCGCAAAGGCCGGCAAGGGGAAGGCTTTGAAGGGCGAGAAGGCGGAGATGACGGCTGAAGAGCTCAAGGAGGCCGCGCCCTCGGGACGCGCCGCCAGGGGCGTCAAGATAAAGCTCGACAACCCCGGCGCGATATTCGCCCGCCTCATGAAATACATTTTCGCGAGGTACTTCTGGCGGTACTTGATCGTGGTCGTGTGCATTTTCATTTCCGCGATCGCCTCGGTGAGAGGGACGCTATTCATCCAGAGCCTCATAGACGACTACATAACGCCGATGACGAAGCAGGCGAGCCCCGACTACGGGCCGCTTCTTAAGGCGATCCTCGTGATGGCGGCGATCTACGCGGTCGGCGTCGTCGCCTCGTACCTGCGCGAACGGCTCCTCGTCAACATCGGCCAGGGGACGCTGCGCGACATCCGCATCGACATGTTCACTCACATGGAGACCCTTCCGATCCGCTACTTCGACCAGACTAGCCACGGCGACATAATGTCGATGTACACCAACGACGTCGATACGCTCCGGCAGATGATAAGCCAGAGCATACCGTCGTTCATCCAGAGTCTCGTGACCATAATCTCGACCCTGGTGAGCATGATAATCCTCTCGGTGCCGATGACGCTCGTCAACGTCGCCATGGTCGCGCTGACGCTCTTCGTTACGATGAAGGTCGCGGGCGCCTCGGGAAGGTACTTCGTGCGCCAGCAGTCGAGCATCGGCAAGCTGAACGGCTACATCGAGGAGATGATGTCGGGGGAGAAGGTCATCAAGGTCTTCAACTACGAAGAAGAGGCCGTGCAGCGCTTCAACGAGTACAACGACGCGCTCTGCGAGACCTCCAACAACGCCAACCGCTTCGCGAACGCCCTAGGACCTATAAACTCGCAGCTCGGGAACCTCGGCTACGTCGTCTGCGCGGTGTTCGGAGGGTATCTGGCGCTTTCGGGGCGCTTCTCCGTCACCATCGGCATACTCGCCTCGTTCCTGCTCTTAAACAAGAGCTTCTCGCGTCCCGTAAATGAAATTTCTTCGCAGCTCAACTCGGTCGTCATGGCCCTTGCGGGCGCGGACCGCGTGTTCAAGCTGATGGACGAAGAGCCCGAGAAGGACGAGGGCTACGTCACGCTCGTGAATGCAAACATCTCTGAGGACGGCACGATCAGCGAGAGCGAAGAGCGCACCGGCAAATGGGCCTGGAAGCACTTTCACAAGGCCGACGGCACGACGACGTACAAGCTTCAGCAGGGCGAGGTCGTCATGGACGGCGTGGACTTCGGCTACGAGCCCGAAAAGCAGGTCCTCTACGACGTGCGGCTCTACGCGAAGCCGGGGCAGAAGATAGCCTTCGTCGGCTCGACCGGCGCGGGCAAGACCACCATAACGAACCTTATAAACCGCTTCTACGACATCCAGGACGGCAAGATCCGCTACGACGGGATCAACATCAACAAGATAAAGAAGCCGGAGCTTCGTCGCTCGCTCGGCATGGTCCTGCAGGACACGCACCTCTTCACCGCGACCGTCATGGAAAATATCCGCTACGGCAGGCTCGACGCGACGGACGAGGAGGTCTACGCGGCGGCGCGCTTGGCGAACGCGGACGGCTTCATCCGCCGCCTGCCCGAAGGCTACGGCACGATGCTCCACGGTGACGGCGCGAACCTCTCACAGGGGCAGCGGCAGCTCCTCGCGATCGCCCGCGCGGCGATAGCCGACCCGCCCGTGCTCATCCTCGACGAGGCGACCAGCTCGATCGACACCCGCACCGAGAAGATCGTGCAGGAGGGGATGGACAAGCTGATGCGCGGCCGCACCTCCTTCGTCATAGCCCACAGGCTCTCGACGGTCAGGAACGCCGACTGCATCTGCGTGCTCGAGAAGGGACGGATCATCGAGCGGGGCACGCACGACGACCTGATCGAGAAAAAGGGTAAGTACTACCAGCTCTACACGGGCCTTGCCGTGAACAGCTGAAATTAAGGAAAATGAAACGGGCAGGGAGGCTTAGGCTTCCCTGCCCGTTTGTTTTGCGGGCGTCCGCCCGCCGGGACTTTACGTGCGTTTTGGAGGCCGCATCCGCGGGGCGCCCGCCCGGGGCGCTTTCGAGCAAAAGAAAAAACCGCTGCGTATGCAGCGGTTTCTTCCTGTCTGATGGAAGGTACAGGGCTCGAACCTGCGACCTTTCACACGTCAAGCGAATGCTCTCCCAGCTGAGCTAACCTTCCAGACTGCTGTCCGCAACTTAATGCGGAGTGGACGATGCAGGGCTCGAACCTGTAACCCCTCACACGTGAAGCGAGTGCTCTCCCATTGAGCTAATCGTCCGCAGAGAATACTATCACGGCAGGAGGGAAAGTGCAAACACTTTTTTCAAAAAACGCGATAATTTTTTGCCGCGGCCTGCGTCAGGCGGGGAAAAAACGAAGCTGAACGGCCAAGGTTCAAGAAGTCGGGGGTATTTAATGCAAAAATGTGACCGAATTGTGTTTAAAGGGGGGAGGATTTGTGTTACATTATTACCAGTTGTTTCGTGATTTTTCGGGTGTACTGTGCAGGTGCGCCCGAAACACATGGGAGAAAGAAGCATGAAAGCAGAAAATCGCAGTTGGCTGAGGCGGGTTCTGGCTGTAATTCTTGCCATCGCTCTCGCCGTGACCGGCATCCTTTCGGGAATGCCGTCGCTCGGCGGGGCGCGTCAGGCGGAAGCAGCTTCGAGCTACGGCCTCATGGATGACATCCAGGACGGAGTCATCCTGCATTGCTTCGACTGGAAGTATTCAGACATCGAAGCGGAACTGGAGAATATTGCCAAGGCAGGCTTCACTGCCGTCCAGACTTCGCCGGCGCAGCCGGCGAAGCAGTCGGGCACGTGGTACTGGCTCTATCAGCCGCTTGGCTTTAGGATCGCCACCAACGACCTCGGCACCAAGGAAGACCTAGCGAGCCTTTGCAGCGCGGCGGACGAGTACGGGATAAAGGTCATCGTCGACATAGTCGCGAACCACCTTGCAGGCGGCGACGAAGGCGGCGATAATGTCGGCTATGCCAGCACCATCGACTCGCAGTACAAGAATTCCGCGTACTGGCACACCTACGGCGATGTTGATAACTGGGGGGACCGCACGGCAGTCATCTACGGCAAGATCAACCTTCCAGACCTCAATTCAGAGAATACCGACGTCCAGAACTATGTCCTTAGCTACGTCAAGGAACTCAAGGAGATCGGCGTCGACGGCCTCCGCTGGGATGCGGCGAAGCATATCGGCCTTCCGTCCGAGAACTGTAACTTCTGGCCGACCGTTACGTCCCAGGGGCTTTACAACTACGGCGAGATCCTCAACAACCCGGGAGGCAGCAACGCCGAGTCTCTTATGAAAGAGTACACGAACTATATCACTGTCACTGACAGCGACTATGGCGCGAGCGTACTCGGATCGTTCGCGGGCGGCTCTGCCACCTCGAATATCGGCAACTGGTCTGCCAGGGGCATAAGCAATGACAAGCTCATCTACTGGGCGGAGTCGCACGACACCTATTCGAACGACGGCGAGTACGGCTCGAACACCTCGCTTTACGGCCAGAACGTGGTCGACCGCGCCTACGCCGTCATGGCGGCAAGGCAGGACATCACGGCCCTGTACTTCTCGCGTCCGTACAACACCTCGAAGGAATCCATTAAGGGAGGAGTGAAGGGCAGCACGCACTTCACGAGCTCCGAGGTCGCAGAGGTCAATAAGTTCCATAACGCGATGAGCGAGTATGCGGACTACATGTCCTGCGAGAACAACTGCACGATGGTTTCGAGGCTTAAGGGCGCCGTCATCGTCGCGGGTTCGGGCTCGAACACCTCCGTCAGCCTGACGAACGCCGGCGACAGCGGCAAGAGCAAGCTTGAAGCCGGCAGCTACACCGATGCCGTTTCCGGAAATTCCTGGACGGTTACCGACTCTAAGGTTTCGGGAACGATTGGATCGACCGGCATCGCCGTCATCTACAATGACAACTTCGTGTCCGGAGAGCCGACCCCGACCATCAGCAAGGCGGGCGGCAACTTCAAGACCGATACGCTTGAGCTTACCTTCGGCCTTAAGAACGCCACGAGCGGCACCTACCAGATCGGCGACGCTTCGCCTGTGACCTACACGTCCAGCACGAAGGTCACCATCGGCGCCGACCTCGCCTACGGCGAGTCCGTCACGGTCACCCTTACGGCTACCGACGGCGAGACGACGAACACCGAGACCTATACCTTCACGAAGGTAGAGGTAACGGACAACATCGCCTACCTCGACATCTCCGACTCCAGCTGGGGAACCACGGTCTACTGCTACGCCTACTATGACGGCGACGGCACGACCCAGCAGGCAGCTGCCTGGCCGGGCACGCAGATGACCTATGACAGCGAGACCGGATACTACAAGCTGAACGTTTCCGACCTCCTGGATACGGACTATGCGTATGTCATTTTCTACAACTCCGACTCCAACAGGTATCCTGCGGACGGCGAGACGGGCCTCAAGCTTGAAGGCTCCATGGTCTACAAGGTAAGCGACGGCACGTGGAAGGACGTCGTCACCACTCCGACCGCTACGCCGACCCCGAAGAATACCTCCACGCCGACCCCGACGAAGGATCCGAACGCTACGGATACCCCGACGCCGACGCCGACGAACACCTTCACGCCTGCTCCGACTGGTGCAACGCAGTCAGGGCTTGCGGCTGACATCTACAAGACGAACCCGATCGGCTACGGCAAGTACGCGACGATCAACAGCATCTCCGACTTTACGGACGACATGCTTATCGTGCAGGGCGCCGCGAACGACGATGCCCGCGCCTTCAGGGGACCGCACGAGGCTCCTGTCTACGACGACTACACTATGTACGGCGCGTATGACGATGAGAACCTCTACATCGGCTGGCAGTATGTCAACACTTCCGACATCAACGCGGCTGATCAGGATTATCCGAAGTCCGACAACGGATTCCCGGACAACGGCGACATCCCGCAGGTGCTCGCATTCTACGTACCTGGACAGCAGACGACCGACGGCCGCATGGCTGACGGCACTGGCGTATGGGGATTGAAGATTACCTATGAGACCCCGGTCTCGGCCATCGCCTGCTTCTCGAGCAAGAACACCAACGGAACGCCGGCTCTCTTCACGCCGGATTCCAACGGCGACCTCACGTATACCGATGACAGCCTGTGCAGGACCTTCAAGGATCTCGGCATAACCTACTCTTGTGAGAGGGGCTACTGCCTGCCGTCCACGATTATCGGAACGAGCGGCAACGGCTACACCGGCAACACGGTTGCGGGACTTGCCGAGGCTTCGAGCTTCAGCGAGCTTATCGCAAAGGGCCATGACACTTCTCATGACACCTTCTATATGATGACCATTCCTCTCTCGGCCCTCAACGTAACCCGCGAGGACGTCGAAGAGAAGGGCATCGGCATCATGCACATCTCTACGTTCGGCGAGAGCGGCATCAACAGCTCCCCGATGGACTTCACGGTCGTCGACAACGCTGAAGAAGCTTATTCGTCTGACGATTCCACTTCCAAGGAGAAAGAGGACGAGGACGTCTTCACTGTCGGCCTCGCTTACGTCGGAAAGAAGGGCTCCGCTGACGTGACCCCGACTGTGACTCCGACCTCCACGGATACCCCGACCCCGACTCCGACCAAGGATCCGGATGCTACGGATACGCCGACCCCGACCGCTACGAATACGCCGGTCGCGACCGACACCCCGACTCCGACCCCGACGNNNGNNGGANNGGCTACGGTCTACCTTAAGAACACTGCCGGCTGGTCGAACGCCAAGGCTTACATCTGGGGCAACAACGGTGCAGTCAAGAACGCCGACTGGCCGGGCGTGCAGATGACGCTCGTCGATTCCGCCAACGGCATCTGGAGCATCACTTACGATACGACCGCTGGTTATGACAGCATTATCTTCAACGACGGCAACGGCACGCAGACGAAAGACCTCACCCTCATGGGCGACGGCTACATCTACGACAACGGCACGGGCACGTGGTCTAAGTACGACGGAACCCCGACCGACACGCCGACTCCGACCCCGACGAAGTCCGCTGACGCGACCAACACGCCGACGCCTGCGGGAACGGCTACGGTCTACCTTAAGAACACTGCCGGCTGGTCGAACGCCAAGGCTTACATCT